>Ga0194052_1001516_pt1 | contig 13302 bp, 9 predicted proteins | sample SepL226m_MetaG_FD_160117 | JGI IMG/M metagenome (GOLD analysis project Ga0194052, IMG submission 160117) | Anoxic zone freshwater microbial communities from boreal shield lake in IISD Experimental Lakes Area, Ontario, Canada - Sep2016-L227-6m | ecosystem: Environmental > Aquatic > Freshwater >... | reverse complement strand
ATCCCCCAAAAATTCCTCCCATCAAATCGCCAATATCAAAATCTCAGAAATCGAAATTACCTCATTGTCCTCATCCAAATCCACCAAAACCTCCACCACCTTGTCCACCAAATCATCCAGAAAATCATCCTTTTCTATAGGCATCATATTGTTGCTTTTTCTTTGCATCACCAATGACTTGATAGGCCTCATTGGCATCTTGAAACTTCTTTTTATCTCCTCATTGTTTATCGGGATGATGTTTGACAGCGGCCTTTTTAAATGCCTTTTTGATCTCATCGGCACTAGCATTCTCACTGACTCAGAGAATATCATAATAATTTTTACTTACATCGAAATCCATGTTCTTGAATGTATAATTTAAAAGTGAGTTAAGGGTTTGTAGTTAAGAGTTAAGAATTGGGTGAAGAGTTTGGGGCTATAAATTATACCTCTGAACTCTGAATTCTACATTCTGAATTAATTAGCACCTTAGTGCGTTGTGTGATATTATAGTGAAAATTATATGAAAATCAAATTAATTGAGGAAAATAATAAGATAGTCCAAAAATTTCTGTCCCCCTTTGTGAAGGGGGAGGTGTCCGCATTTGCGGACGGGGGATTTAAATGTACTAATAAAATCCTCCACCACTGCCTGCCCCGCAGAATTGCGGTGGTCGTGGTTCCTCCCGCAGTTTTTGCGGGACAGGCTCTCCTTCAAGGAAGGAGGACACCATATACGTATTCTCAGACAAATTATTGCGACGGGAGTTGCTAATTTACTGGTTTGGGAAAAGATTCTATCTATTTATAACTTAAAACACACCCGCCTATTGGCAGGTAGGAAACCTAAAACTTCCAACAGATTTTTTATTCTTCTTTTTTTAAGGTAAGTCCACACGGCAATTTCTTTACCACGAAAAGATAATAATTAATCCCAAAGAAAATAAGTGCCATCATGACAAAGATAATGATTTTATTCAATCTATCGGTTCCTTGCAAAAGCATCAAAATCATCATTACAAGTGACCAGATTCGAACCGTTGCTCTAATTTCTTTTCTGCCTCGTCCTAGGCCCATGAGCCTATGATGCAGATGGGTATAATCACCCTTCAAAGGACTCTTCTTCGCAACAAAAATTCTTCGAAGACCCACCCAAACCGCGTCGAAGATGACTAATGACAATGCTACAACCAGAGTTCCTATCTTCGCTCCTCCTGCTACAGACAAGTAGGCAAGCGCAAATCCATAGAACATAATCCCCACATCTCTCACGAGTCCCAAAGGCTTATATTCCACAATGGTTGTCAGGAAGCTCAGCACAAATAAAACAAAGGAAAGTGCTCTAACAGTCGTCAGAATATACATATTCTCAGGAGTAAAACTGGTATAACTGTGGAAGACCACTACTTGGATCAGCAAGAAGATAGTCAGAAATCCTACACTGGAGACCCCACTTGCTTGGGCATAAATCCCATCAAATCGATTAATCGCATTGATACACAGGATCGACCAGATGACAAAAAATGTTGCAAATCACCAGACAGGGATATGAAGTATATGTCCTCAGAGAATTAATTCTTGCGATCAAAATCATCAGATATACACTGCTAAAAATCATGCAAGGATATGTCCGAGCAATCTAAATACAGTAGGAATTTTTATCTTAATTTTTTCTAAATAACATAACTCTTCCACAATTTCAAATACGATAATAGGCAGACTTCCTATACAGAGTCATCGAAATAAACTACTGTGTAATGCATCAGGAAAGCAGATACTTACCAACGCAAAGAAGCCAATATACACAAAGATTCCTATTATGGTCGGTACCGGTTTTCTGGTATTTTTCAAATCATTTCCTGGCTTATCCAAGACCTTGAGCTTACGAAATATCCAGAGCCCAAAAGTCAAAACAGCTACTCAGATAATCCATGGAAGTAAGTAATGCAAGAAGAATTGCATGGGGGAGAATAGAATGTAAAAAGATAGAATTGTTCTATTATCTAATAATGGCTACACGTTCGTCTTACAGACCTGCCTACCGGCAGGCAGGCTCACGACAAACAGTCGACAAACAGTAGCATAATTGAGGCTATTGTTCGGCTATTGTTTAGCTACCGTTAAGCTATTTTCAATAATTTTACACTTCAAATTATTATTTTATTTCACTACTTCTCATCAACATCAACATCACATATCCTCTTTTTTCTAAGGCATCTGCATTGCTGATTGTTTTTACAATGCCAATTTTTTGCAATGCTTTCAAGTGGTTGAGATAATAAGTTACTCCGCCATTATATAGATTTCCCCAAAGAACTCTAGAGAGAACGGTTCCAAATTGTGCTCTTGTTACAAGGTCATTAGGAGAAAATTGTTTCGAAAGTGATCCATCAGGATTGTGTCCCATGATGTGTAATTGACAGGCAAGACGAGCATATTGCTGTCTTTCAAGTGTCTCATTTTTCATATCATTGAAGCTACAATTGAGTCCTGTATTGGGTGTTTTCCCTAGTTGTTTGATAGCGAAATTGACCATCATTTTAGCGAGATCTTTTCTAATAAGCTGGCCTTCCAATTGAGCTTTTTCAATGTCTGGAATAGTCGTGATTCCTATCTTATATGCATAGGTATAGGCAGCCAAAAGTTCTTGGGAATAGGAAGTATCTGTTTGGAACAACACAAGTTTTACCTGAGGAATATTGGGAGTTGTTCCTGTCGTCGTTCAGCCTGTAGTAATGAATGATCCTGTTCCTGTCTGACAAGAAAGTGTGGCTTTTGTATTTTCACAGGAAATTCATGATTTGATTTCCCATCTTCCATCGACACACATGAGCTGTGAAGAAGAACAGGCAGCGAGAGACATACTTCCACCTCCACCTCATCATCCACCCCCACCTCAACCTCATCCGCCACTAGGAGCAGGAGCTGATTTAGTAGTAACAGAAAAACTTCCCGTGAGGCCACCTATAGTAAGGATACTTGTAGTACTACTAGCATATGATGCAGAAGAGGTCTGTTGTATTTGCAGTATATCTCCACTAAAGACGATTCAAGAAACATTGGTATATGCTCATGAATTAACGCTGTAGCTTCCGCTAAGAATACTTATTGGACTTCAAGCAACTAATCATCCAAGAACAATGGCGTTAGATGTCGTTAGTGTTGAAAGTTCACTATTTGATTGAGGAGCAAAAGAAAATGCTTGTGGAATATTGAGAATAAATCGTCCTGATTGGCTCCATGAAGAGGTATTTCCCAAACTATCGCTTGCTTGTACTTGCCATCGATACGCTCCATTCCCTGTCAATGTATTTACCAAGACGGACGAACTAAGCGTAGTTCACGAGACGAGCACATTAGAAGATCAGCTTCCTCCTACTCTATATATATACGCTCCAGAACTCATACCCACACCCGTATCTATCCCCCCTGTCCAGGCTATGTAAGCTCCAGGATATCAGAGAATTTCTCCAGAATAAGAAGTAAGTAACTGAGGTATGCTGGGGGCTAGTGTGTCTACTTTATATATACTACTTGCAGCAGTTCCAGTACTTCCTCACTGAAAAATCGGCCACACTTGGAATAAATACACTCCATTTTCTTGCAGAGAAAGAACAATACCAGAAGTTTGTACCCCTGTCGAGAGTACGACATTACCAGAGAGAAGGAGTTGTACGTGGTAGCCACTCAAGGTGCCGGTAATGGCATTAGGATTTCGCTGAGCATAGATTTGTGTTCAAGAAGTAGAGGCACCACTAACTAATTCAATCGTTTTTCCTGTATCAGTATAGATATGCAATCATTGAATTCACCATACCTGCAAGTAATTCATCGTGCTCCAAAGGTCCAATCTTTTTCCTCAGATAATTTTTCCACTAAGACTTGCTAGCGTTTGTGCTTGAGTAAGTAATGCTTGTTTAATATCTAGATAGCTAAGATCTGGCCTAATATTCCACGCAAAAGATGCTGCTCATGCAACAAAGGGCGTTGCCATAGAGGTCCCATCAGGATAAGCAAATCAAGAGTTAGGAACTGTACTCAGGATCGTTTCTCCCGGAGCAGCAATATGGACACGACTTGCACTCCAGTCAGAGAATGATGAAAGTTGATCTTGATTATTACTTGCAGCAACAGAGATAATATTATCTAGTCCAGATCGACAAGGAGTATCAAAAGCATAATCTGCAGGGATAGAATAGAAATTCGTGGTGTGCTCATGAGCACTATTTCCTGCTGCGGTAATAAAGAGCCCAGGGAAATTTTTGATAGCAGTATATAATAATTCATCATACGCACCATTACACGTAGTGGCAGATCATCATCGACTCGCATTGATAATTTTTGCTCCATTGTATGTTGCAAAACTAATTCCTTGGACCACATCATTTGTCGTGAGATTTTGACCACTTCCTGCTCTGATAATCATTAAGCGAGCATAGGGTGCAATACCAACACTTCCTATTCCATTATTCATTTCGGCTCAAATAATTCCTGCTACATGTGTTCCATGTCGATCACTTCCATTATGAGAAGGATCGCTATCGTGTTGGACAAAATCAAATCCTCCCAAACATCATGAGAGCAGAGATCAGGTATAACTTAAGCACGCTGTGCCATCCCAGAGTTGATGAACAAATTCAGGATGAAAACGATCTATTCCATTATCGATAATAGCAACAATCCCTCCCGTACGTGATGCATCAAACATTCCAGAAAATTGTAGGAATGCGGGAAGCCATTTAGTATCGGCTCCAGATGTTCCGATGTGTCCATTTACCGTTTGCCCCGTATTAAGGAGTCATCGAGATGCTCAAAAATAAGGATCATTGGAAATCGCAGAGAAGGTATAAGTAAAATTTGGCTGAACAGAAACTACGTTCGGATTGTCTTCTAGACTTTGTAGAGTGGTCGTAAGTGATTGTCCCGTCTCGATGGGGAGAACAGAAATCAGTGATCCTTCATGAGCGGCATCAGAATCACTATAACTAACAATGACTTCATTAGGAACATAATCGAGCGATGAGGAAACACTTTCTTGAGCAAACGTATATGCTGAAGAAAGAATAAGTATCGATAATAAAGTTCAAGTGAAAAATCTTTTCATATAAGGGAAAGGTAGATAAACGGTAGCTAAACAGTAGACGAACAGTAGCTAAACAGTAGACGAACAGTAGCTAAACAGTAGACGAACAGTAGCTAAACAGTAGACGAACAGTAGCTAAACAGTAGCGTATAAAAAGGATTCTCTAAACAAACAAAAATTTTCCATCCGGCTTCATGCTTCAAGCTCCATGCTATTTTACATTCTTTCTACAAAAACCAATCCAATCAACTCCATTGCTTGCTTCAAGGTATCGCGAACGCGAGTGAGTAAGAAGAGTCTTGCCTTCTTTTGCTCATCATTATCGGTAAGAATTTTGACGTGTCCATAATAACTATTGACCATTTGTGCCAATTCAAAACAGAATTTTGCTATCATATGCGGAGCCAATTGTTCGGCAGATTTTTTGAGCAATGCCTGGAAACTTTCCATTTTTTTGACCAAAGAAAATTCATCTTCATGATCCAAAAGCGCATAATTTATCTGAGAAAAATCTTGGTATCCACCGCTATCGATGATGCTTTGCACTCTTGCTCAAGTATAGAGAATGTAGGTTCCCGTCTCTCCTTGCATATCCATCGCCTCATCCAGATCGAAAATAATTTCCTTAGAAATATCTCCTCTAATCAAGAAAAATCTCAAAGCTGAAATGCTCATTGCTTCTGCTATCTGTTGTAATAGATTCTCTTCTTTTTCAGGACTTCTTGCTTTAGTTTCTGTATATGCTTTTTTGTGTAACATATCCAACATCTCATCGATACTTACGCTTCGTCCTTTTCTACTCGCAAAAGGCAATCTCTTTTCTTTTTTCTCTTCGTCAGTGAGCGTATAATTAAGCTTTAATAAAGTCTGAGGAGTTAGATACACGACCCCATATCCAAGCGGTAAATATTCTTTCTTTTGGCTCGGATCGAGCAGTAATAGCGCTGATTTAACAATTTCCTGCGGAGGAATTTGTCTATTATCAATGATGGTAATCGCTTTGTCATAATTTCAAATATCATGGTGTTGTCCTTCGCCTTTTTCCATAGTAGTCGTATACATCATAATGCCTCTTGGATCTTCGATGAAATGTGCATAGCCAAAATTCTCTTTGATATAGCCAAGTTTCCACAATGCAAAAGCGATATCTTTGGCAGTATAGGTGGCGACGCCATCGGACTTTATCATAATCTGATATTGTTTTTCTTCTTTTTGATATGCAGGCAAACTCGAGAGATCAAGGACCCAACAGCCCTTTGCATCGCCCTCATCAGCATAACGCACAAATCATTTTTCTTTCAAAAGTTCTAATGCATAAGCAAAAAATTTCATATGTAAGACATCAGTCTCTCGTGCAACGAAATCGAAATATGCACCGATTCTCCAGCAACTCTTGAGCTGTTCCTTGGCACATGCTTTAGTATAGGTCTCATGGAGTTGCATTATTTTTTCATCCTTCCCTTCTTCTATGGCGAGCAATACCTCAGACAATTTTTGTTTAAATGCTGGATCTTCATCAAGTTTTCTCATCTTTTCATAAATCTCTCCACAGTAGTGATCAAATTTTTTCTCTGTCTCAAGAGGAATATTATAGTGCAAATGTCCGACCATATTGTAGCCGACATTTACCCCACTATCATCACCATAATTACAGGTAGAGACGGGATATCCAAGATGCTCAAAAATTCTTCTCATACTATCTCCGATACAGACATTTCTGATATGTCAGATATGAAGTGGCTTATTTGGATTGGCTGCCATGTATTCGATCAATATTTTATCTTGGGCTACCTGATGATGGAGGGGAGCTAAGGTAAAAAATTTCTCGATAAAATTCGCTCTCTTGATATGTGCATTGACGTATCCTCCTATCGCTTCAAAGCGTTCAAATTGAGCTCAATCTAATTTTTTCGCCATCTCTCCTGCGATGACGGGTGGCGCTTTTTTTAATTCCTTAGCAAGTTGAAAACAAGGGAATGCAAGATCTCCAGGGATATTTTCCGGTGGGATTTCGATCATGGGCAAAATATCTTCATAAGGAAGTCCCGTTCCAGTAGCTAAAAGTTTAGCAAATCCTTCTATATAATGGATCAACATAAGCATAGTCTAAAAACTAAAAATCATCAGGGCTAAGTTTGGGATTCTGCCTTAGGTATTTTCTTTTACTCATAACTTTTTTGCTGAGTATTGTCTCCTCTTTGACTCGTGAAGGAGTCTGTGTTGGGATCCTTTTTTTGTCTATGGTCAGGGTCTTTTTGATGAGCTCGGTAAAGCGTTCTAGAGTAAGTAATTTATTCCTTGCTTGATATCTCTCTTCTTGAGCGACTATTCTCAGTATCCCCTCCTTACTTACCGCATTACCTGCGAGCAAGATGCACTTATTTTTTTGTGCAGGAGTAAGTGAAGGTGAGTTTAAAATATTAAATAATAATTCCACTTTCGTTTCTCTTTTATTTACATTTTGTCCTCATTTTCCTCAGCTTTTACTCGATTGGAAACTCACCTCATTGCTAATCAATTGATCTATAAGAGCAGAAGTTTTCATCCAAAAAAAACAAAGATAAAATTATTTTATTTTACGAACTTTGCGATTTTCAAATTTATCCAATTGCAAAGAAATCTGGTCTGAGGATTGTTTTTGTGTCCCTTGAGCAGAGGATTTGCCAAATCACATCGTATGCATCAAATCTTCTAGTCCTATCCATACCGTACTGCCAATGGTCTCCAAAAGACTTTGCCTACGTTTTTCTTCAAATTTTTTGAGATCAGGGGTCATAAAACAACAAAACACAAGTAAAAGAATCACTAGTGAAATCATACAAAAAATAAGAGCAAAAGCAACAATAATTCACGCCAATACTTGCTTCACACAAGAAAAAAACAAAAAAAGTAAACTCATTCATAATCAAACAAAACATTTGTCTAAGGAAATGCGTGACCAAAAACCAGCTTTCTTATTGATTTTCTAGAGTAGAGCACTACTTACTATGTGTCATATATTTACTTTTTTCTTTCTCTTATGAAAATATCTAAGTTTTACGCATCAGCTTTTTTGGGAATAATTTTCTTGAGCTCCGTAACCTTCGCAGCTAGGGTATCCTTCCAAATTTTAGATACGGATCCTAGATTTCAACCGATAGATGCTTTCCACAAAGGCTGTGAACAAGATGCCTTGATAAACTTGAGTATCAAAGAAAAGTCAGTCACGAAAATACATCTCAATGTCTACTATGATCCTAATGTCATAGAAGTATCTCGCGTCACCACGCCAGAGGGATGAGCAGGAAATTTCAAAATAGAATACGATAGAGTAGTTGTAGATCAAACTGCTCCAACGATAAAAAATGGAGTAGCCCCATTATTCCACATGACATTTAAAGGCACGCCAATAGCTACTTGAGCTACCTTACACATAGGAAGTGGTTCTTATCTTTTAAGCAATGGAAAAAAAGTATATCTAGAAGAAAATATGCAATTGCCTTTCGCTCAAGTTCCAGAATGTGCTCCAGATGTCATTCCTCCAAGTATAAAACTTATTTTCCCAGCGACAATTACAGACCCAGTAACGATGGATCAGTATTTTATTTTCGACGTCAAAGATAGTGGAAAAGGCATAGACAAAAATTCTATAAAAATCACATTCCTAGGAAAAACCTATACTGCAGACAGCGATGCACTCAAATGGAAAGGTGACTACATTACCTTCTATCCTGAGTCTCGATTGCCCATTGCCAGCAAGGTAGATGTTGATCTTAGCGTAGCGGATAAACAAATCTATGGAGGAGCAAATACAACGAGCAAACATATCTCATTCCAGACGTCGAGCGGAATGACATTTCTAGATCCTATGGATCCTGTCACCTTTAGACAGATGGCGAGAGGTGCAGAAAAATTATTTGCTAGTCCAGACGAATGTGCACTTCTCCGACAGCGATACACTACTGCAGACAGTCAACGCAAACTAAGTATCTCACCTATCATAAATAAATTAGCGTGTTCATTAGCAAGTATGTCTGGAGCACTGATTCAAGATTCTCAAACGCCTCCACCCGTAGAGAAAAACATCAAAGCTGAAAGTTCAGTCTCCGCATTTGCTGCCTTAGGATGGTTGCTTTTCATCATCACGCTTATCTTAAAACTTCATTATCTCGTATCGTACAAGAAGCATAAAAAATTAGCGGAGAAGCATAGGAAGGAATAGGAGGAAGGATTGTTTTATGTGTTAAAGTTTATATAGAGACCTTACTTGATGTCTCCCTTTTCTAAAGGGACCTCGGTCCAGCTCAGTTGGGGATGTCCGACAGGACAGAGGGATTTCTCCTCGGAGTGAATTAAAATCCTCCACCACTGCCTGCCCCGCAGAATTGCGGTGGTCGTGGTCCCTCCCGCCATTGCGGGACAGGCTCTCCTTCGCAAAGGAGGACATCATTTTTATTTATTTTTCGTCACATGTCCCTCGAAATAGAAAGAAAATTTCTTATTCCTCATCTCCCAGCAGATATAGAAACGTATCCTCATGCAGAGATTTTGCAAGGATATTATTTCAATGAATGAGAAAAATTAGTCAGACTGAGAAAAAAAGGAAACAGTTATTTTCAAACCATAAAATCAGGACAATGATTGAGTAGACAAGAAGACGAAGAATTGCTTACACAATCGATCTTTGAGGAAGAACGAAATAATGTGGGAGATCGATCTTTACAAAAGACCCGCTATGAAATTCCTTACGAGTGAAAAATTATCGAACTCGATATCTATACGTGAAAATTGGCATGATTAATCGTCGCAGAAATAGAATTTACCAGCGAAGAGGAAGCCAATGCCTTCATTGCTCCCGATCGATGTGGAAAAGAGCTGACAGGCATTCCACAAGCAGGAAATAGCTATCTCGCGAAATATGGTACCTTTGATTCGCTTCGCGAATAGTTTATAATTGATAATTTATAATGTATAGTGTTGGAGTTTTTTTATAAATCCTCCACCACTGCCTGCCCCGCAGAATTGCGGTGGTCGTGGTCCCTCCCGCCATTGCGGGACAGGCTCTCCTTTGAAAAAGGAGGACAAAAAAGTTCCGACACTATTAACTATTCACTATTCACTCTCTTCATCATCCACCATCCCCTGGATTTTCTCATAGCCCAATTGTCCACAAGCGCCCTTAGCATCTCTCCCAAGTGAGTCTCTGACCGTTACAGTGACTCCTCTTTTTTCTAATATTTCTTTAAATTTCCAAATCTGTTTTTCGCTGGTTTCTTCGAGGGCTATGGCAGGATTCTCATTGTAGGGAATCAAGTTTACATGAGCTAATTTTCCTCTCAGAAGATCTGCTAATTCATAGGCGAGATCAGGGCTATCAGTCTTATCTTTGATCATAATATATTCATAGAAAATTCTATTGTCGGTCGCTGCTACATAGTCATCGATGGCATGCATCAGCTCATCCAAAGGATATGTTTTGGCTATCGGCATCAATTGATTTCTTAGCTCCTGATTCGGTGCATGGAGAGAAATCGCTAGTTTTACCGGGATATTATCTTCGATCAATTTATAAATTCCTGGAATGATTCCACAGGTAGAGATGGTAATATGCCTTCTCGAAAGTGATAATCCTTGCTGACTCAACATCAGTTCTACAGATTTCTTTACATTGTCATAATTCAAAAGCGGCTCGCCCATACCCATAAAGACGACATTCCTTACGGAGTGCAAAGTGCCATCTTCTTTTTTCCCAAATCTTTTCTTGATATAATTATTCGCATAGAGCACTTGGCTTACCATTTCCTCTCGCGTGAGATTTCTAATGATGCCCATTTTTCCCGTCACACAAAAGAGACAATTCATCGGACAGCCAATTTGTGAAGAGATACAGAGCGTAATTCTATTGAGCTTCGGAGTATCATTGATGATATATTTGTCATGTTGTCGGTGGTACAAAATCACAATCTCGATGATGTGACCATCCTCAGTTTTGAATCAGATTTTTGTCGTTTTTTTATCCTCGATGACGCTGTCTACCGTGAAAGGAAGCAAGGGAAAATCTGCAGCTAAAGTTTCTCTCAGATCCTTAGGCAGAGTAGTCATCTCAGCAAAATCGACATGCTGATTATTAAAAATCTCTTGGTACACTTGCTTTATCCTAAAGCTAGGAATCTTATGTTCCTTGGTATATGCAGTGAAAATATCTTGATTGAGAATTGAAGGTTTCATTGAAAAGAATAATTTATAAATTACGAATTACGGATTACGAATTATATTCTTGCTGTCTCCCTTTTATAAAGGGAGAGGTATCCGCATTTGCGGATGAGGGATTTAAAAAACAAAATCCTCCACCACTGTCGTGGTCCCCCTCCTTCGCAAAGGAGGACATCAATTTTTACAAAAGAGACTTTTTGAAAAATCGACATTGCTCGCCTCCATTATAGAAGGGCGATTTTTTTCGATTGCCAGAGATGAGAGTAGAAAAGCGCTCATACGAAGTAATAATCCCTCCATGCAATCCTGGATATTTTTCAAAAAGTTGTGCAATCGTCTTATGGATCTGATCGATATTGTAAATGGTATTCAATCTCAATCCATAGGGCGGATTCGAAACTACAGTGCCGAGTAACGAGTCACGAGTGACGAGGTATTCTTTAGCGTCCTTTATTTCGAATTTAATATACTTGTCGACTCAAGCGTTCTGAGCATTGATTTTTGCAATCTTAATCATCTTGGGATCGAGGTCAGAAGCGAAGATATGATGCTCCTTGTCGATCATGATTTTGGACTTAGCAAAAGCGATTTCTTTCTCCAAAAGCGATTGATCATACCACGCAAATTGCTCGAAAGCAAAAGTTCTAAGTAAACCTGGAGCAATATTCTTCGCGAGTAAAGCAGCCTCTATCGCTATCGTTCCACTTCCACAAAACAGATCATACAAAGGTTCACTATACTTCCATCCAGAAAGCAAAATGAGTCCTGCAGCCAAGGCTTCGTTCAAAGGCGCCTCGCCGGTTTCAGTCTTATATCCTCTTTTATGTAAAGATTCTCAGGTCGTGTTGAGGAGGACCGTGCAGAAGTTGTTTTCTAGGTAAAGAAAAATTTCTACAGGTTGGAGCTCAGCGTTCTCCTCGAGTTTCCCGTCTTTCCCGTTCAAGAGTTGCTTGACGATGGCTTTTTTCCCAATACTCTGGATCGTAGGAGTACTGGTGAGAAGTGATCATTTCGTCTGGGTAGTCACAAGGATAGGATTCCCTTGGATATATTCTTTCCATTCAATGCTCTGCATCAATGCGAAGAGACCATCGAAGTCCATTACTTTCTTAGTAGCTAGCTCCATAAAGACTTTGTTTCCAACTCTCGTCCAGAGATTCATTTTCGCTATTGCAGAAAGATCTCCTTGGAAACGAACCAAAGTAGGCTTGTGATCTTCGATGGTATATCCAGCCATTTGGATTTCTTTCTTGAGGATAGTTTCTAGCCCAGCAGCACAAGAACAACAAAATTTCATAGAGGAAGCGTGAAATAAAGATAGAAAATATATAGGGATTTGTTGGGAAATTGCCACTAGAAAACCAACGAAGCTCAGTCAGTAAATTTTTTATAAACAAAAAATTGCATGATAAAAACCATGCAATCTTTATACCTTACTCTTACGAGTTAGTCTTTCAGTGATGTCCAAAGAGCCTGTCTTCTCCTTTCGAATAGGCCCTTTTGAAACTTGTCCAAAGGAGGTGATTTCTCAGAAACAGCAAGCCACCAAGCGAAGTCCAAACACTTCTGCTGGTGTTTTGCATCTTCTTTGAATTCCTCTTCGATCATAGTACCGAGGAGAAATTGTTTACTCATTACTGCTTCAGCTTCTCTCTCTTCTTCTTCAAAATCCGCATCGAATTGCTTTCTTAAGCCATCAAACCACCTTATCATAATGTCGTTCACGGTATCATGTAGTTTTTCATTCTCGAGAAAGAAAGAGACAAAGAAGTTTTTTCCAAGTTCAAACTCAATAACTTCTGAGAATAAAGTTCTTCGTTTGAACCATTGCGGGTCTTTTTGATCCAGAAGATCAATAAGTCTCTGGACTCTAGACGAATAGATTTCGACCCAACGATTCGTCATGTACATTAATTTTTCCATATTTTATTGGTGGGTTAAATTTTGAAACTAGCCACTTGAGAGTATAATATAGGTATCACCTTTATATTCTCATACACCATCATGAAACACATGTCTATAACTGATAGAGATCAAATAGAAAT
>Ga0194052_1001515_pt1 | contig 13303 bp, 14 predicted proteins | sample SepL226m_MetaG_FD_160117 | JGI IMG/M metagenome (GOLD analysis project Ga0194052, IMG submission 160117) | Anoxic zone freshwater microbial communities from boreal shield lake in IISD Experimental Lakes Area, Ontario, Canada - Sep2016-L227-6m | ecosystem: Environmental > Aquatic > Freshwater >... | reverse complement strand
GTCTCCAGCTCGGCCTCGATATGGCGCAAGTCCGCCAGCCGAGCTTCCAGCGCATTGACGGCCCCTTGCGCATCGGACTTCACTTTGGCCTGTTCGGCCTCCGATTCACTGCGCTTGAAATACCAGAGCTGCTGCTGCTTGAGCGTCACGTCGGCAGACATGGTCTTGAATTGCTTCGCCACTTCAGCCTGTGCCTGCAACTTTTCGAGATTGCCATCGAGTTCACGCAGGATGTCCTCAACGCGGGTGAGATTGAGACGGGTGTCCTGCAGTCGGCTCTCGGTTTCGCGACGCCGTTCCTTGTACTTGGAGACCCCTGCCGCCTCTTCCAGAAAGAGCCGCAACTCTTCGGGCTTGCTTTCGATGATGCGGCTGATGGTGCCCTGACCGATGATGGCGTAGGCGCGTGGCCCAAGACCCGTGCCCAGAAAGACGTCCTGCACATCGCGCCGGCGCACCGGCTGGTTGTTGATGTAGTAACTGCTGTTGCCGTCGCGCGTCAGCACCCGCTTGACGGCAATTTCTTCAAATTGACTCCACTGTCCACCGGCGCGGTGGTCGGCGTTGTCAAAAACCAGTTCAACGCTGGCACGACTCGATGGCTTGCGAGTGGTCGTCCCGTTGAAGATGACGTCCTGCATCGACTCGCCACGCAGTTCGGAAGCCTTGGACTCACCGAGCACCCAACGCACCGCATCCATGATGTTGGACTTGCCGCAACCGTTTGGCCCAACCACACCAACGAGTTGCCCGGGCAACAGAAAATTGGTGGGATCAACGAAGGATTTGAAACCCGATAACTTGATTGAATTAAGACGCACAGATCGCTGACATATTTAGCAATGGAAACAGCGGAAATCGGGACTCACCCCCAACCCGCAAGACATACCGTCATGATAACTTGGCCAGAGGCTGCGACGGGCCTGTGCGGTTCCTGCCATGGGCCAGCGCCAGCACCTCACGCGGCGCGAGATCCTTGAGCCTGTGGTCGCTCCAGACCTGACGCCAATGGCGTGCACCGGGCAAGCCGTGGCGCAAGCCCAGCATGTGGCGCGCCACCGCGAACCAGGGCGTGCCCCGTGCCAGCATCTCGCGCTCCATGTAAGAGACCATCTGCTGCTCCACCTGCTCGCGTTCCAGCCGGTCCGACACAGGCTGCGCTGCCCCGAAAAAGGCCTCATCCCACTGGCTGAGCCACCACGGGTTATGGTAGGCCTCGCGTCCGACCATGACGCCGTCGACCTGTTGCAGTTGCTCCAGCACCTGAGATGTGTTGCTGATGCCGCCATTGAGGGTGATCAGCAGGTGCGGAAAGTCCCGCTTCAGCTCGTGCACCATGTCGTAGCGCAAAGGCGGCAGCTCCCGGTTTTCTTTCGGCGAAAGACCCTTGAGCCAGGCATTGCGTGCATGCACGATGAAAGTCGAGCATCCGGCTTGGCTGACCGTGCCGACAAAGTCCCGCACAAAGGGATAGCTCTCCAGTTTGTCGACGCCGATCCGATGCTTGACCGTGACGGGGACCGGTCCGGCATCACGCATCGCCTTCACACAGTCCGCCACCAGCTCAGGCTCTGCCATCAGGCAGGCTCCAAAAGAGCCACGCTGAACCCGCTCGCTGGGACACCCGCAATTCAGGTTCACCTCGTCATAGCCCCACTGGGCGGCGAGTCGGGCGCAGCTGGCGAGGTCTGCAGGCTCACTGCCGCCGAGTTGCAGCGCCAGCGGGTGTTCCTCTTCGTTGTAGCCCAGATGGCGCTGCACATCCCCATGAATCAGCGCCCCGGTGGTCACCATTTCGGTGTAGAGCAAGGCGTTCTTGGTTAGCAGGCGGTGAAAATAGCGGCAGTGCCTGTCCGTCCAATCGAGCATGGGAGCCACCGACAGTTTGCGGCGGTTCGATAAGGCGCTTGGAGTGCTCAACATCGGACCGATTATCCCGGTTTGCTCACCCCCCGAGTCAATCAGGGCACGCTGCACCAGGGAGCGGCGTCGTGCGCAAAAGCCATCCACAGCGCCCAGGCGGAACTCAGCGCCAGCGCCAGCCCGGCCACCCTGACACCCCAGTCTCCGTTTCCAGAGGCTTTCAGGCGCAGCCACAGCCACGGGCCCGCCATCATGGAGACGCTGGTACCCAACGCAAACAAAGCCATGACCGCCGCACCCGACGGTGCGCTGCCCGTCAAAGCCGCCACCATCAGTGCCGAGTAAAGCAGACCGCAGGGCAGGAAGGTCCAAAGCATGCCCATCAACAGCGGCGCACCACCACCCTGCCCCGGCACCAGAGCGCGCACCCGGTACCAGACGGTTCGGGCCGCCTGCTCCAGCCACACCGGTTGCTGTGCCTTTACCAGCAGCAGCAGGCCAAGCACCAGGGTCGCCGCGTGAAACAGCGTCCACACGGGGCGCAGCGCAGCCGACTGGACGGTGAGCCATCCCAGGCCCTGCATCGAGGCGGCGGCCAAGCCACCCAGCGCGGAGTAACCCAGGACCCGCCCGAACTGAAAACGCCACATGGCACCGGTCTTGCCAGAGCCAGCGGAGTGTCCGATACCGGCGCAAGCCGCGCCACACATGGCGACGCAGTGCGGACCCCCGGCCACCCCCATCAACAGGGCGGTCAACGCAAGGGAGGACTGCATCTGAAAGCGCTACAGGATCTTGGAGAAGCGCGCCGTGGTGCGATCGGTCTGCAGGTAGCGGTCAAACACCATGGCGACGGCCCGGACAAAGAACCAGCCGGTCGCAGTCACCTCGATGTTGTTCTCATTGAGCTTGACCAGCCCCTGTTCGGCCAGTTTCTCCAGCGTCGCCATCTCGGAGGCGAAATAGCTGCGAAATTCGATGGCGTACGCTGCCTCAATGGCCTTGAAGACAAGCAGCCCCTGGCACATCACCGCCATGATGACGGCGCGACGCAGCAGGTCGTCCGCGCTCAGGCTCAAGCCACGCACCACCGGAAAACGTCCCTGATCCAGCAAGTCGCAGTACTCCTCCATGGTCTTGGCGTTCTGGCTGTAGGTGGAACCCACGCGCCCGATCGACGACACCCCAAGAGCGATCAGGTCACAGTCCGGCTGGGTACTGTAGCCCTGGAAATTGCGATGCAAGCGGCCTTGTTGTTTGGCAACGGCCAGCGGATCGGTGGGAAGCGCAAAGTGATCCATGCCCACGTAGACATAACCCGCACCCATGAATGCCGCCATGGATCGCGCCAGCATGGCAACCTTCGCCGAAGCCGTCGGGATTTCAGTGGTCTCGATCCGACGCTGCGGTTTGAAACGCTCGGGCAGATGCGCATAGGCATACAGTGCAATTCGCTCCGGGCGCAGCTCGACCACCTGGGCCAGCGTGCGGTCGAATGATTCCGGGCTTTGCAGTGGCAGTCCGTAAATCAGGTCGACATTGATGGAGTCAAAATTGCGCTGCCTGGCCGCTGCCACCAGTGCAAAAACCTGCTCGGCCGGCTGCACGCGATTGACCGACTTCTGCACCGCCGGGTCAAAATCCTGTACACCAAAGCTCAAGCGGTTGAAACCCAGTTCAGCCAGCGTGTCCAGCCTTGATGCGTCAATGGTGCGTGGATCCACCTCGATCGAGTACTCACCGCCCGGCACCAGATCGAAGTTGCGCCGCAACATGGCCATCAATTCGCGCAGTTCATCGTCGGTCAGAAAGGTCGGCGAGCCGCCGCCCAGGTGCAATTGCGAAACTGACTGCCCCAAACCCAGTTTGGCGGTATGCAGGTCCACCTCACGACTCAGGTAGTTCAGGTAGGGAGCCGCCCTGTCGTGGTGCTTGGTGATGATCTTGTTACAGGCGCAGTAATAGCAAAGCTGCTCGCAAAAGGGGATGTGCACATAGAGCGACAGGGGCGTTGCGGCGCCAGCGGCCCCGCAAGCGCGCGCGGTCAGAGCGCTGAGGTAGTCCTCAACCGGGAAGCTTTCGACAAAACGGTCGGCCGTCGGGTACGAGGTATAGCGCGGGCCCGAAACATCGAAACGACGCAACAGATCTTCGGAAATGGGTTCAGCTACTGCTGCGTTCATGAGTACTCCTTGGCAAGACTTGCGAATATGCCTGAAAATGAAAAAATAGTCTTGATACCCGTCAAAATCCACAGGGATTGCAATCCCACAAATTTGACTGACATCAGGACCGCTTGCAAATTAGTGCCAAAATGAGGGACATGAACCCTCAAACCCTCAAAGTAGCCTGCTCGAACTGTAATCTGCGGGAACTCTGCATGCCTGTGGACCTGAGCAAAGAGGAACTTGATCGGGTTGATGAACTGGTTGGAGCCAGACGCAAGATCAAAAGAGGCACAACGCTTTTTCGCAATGGCGAGAAATTTACCAGTTTGTACGCCATTCGCACCGGGTTTTTCAAGACTTGCGTGGCCTCCGAGGATGGTCGTGATCAGGTGACAGGGTTTCAGATGGCTGGCGAGATCGTGGGTCTGGACGGCATTGTCAACGACCATCATACCTGCGACGCGGTGGCACTCGAAGACGCCGAGGTCTGTGTCATGCCTTTTGACCGCATTGAAGAATTTTCACGCGAGGTTCACGCCCTGCAGCACCACGTGCACAAGATCATGAGCCGTGAAATCGTGCGTGAACACGGGGTCATGTTGCTGCTAGGTAGCATGCGGGCCGAGGAGCGACTGGCGACCTTTCTGTTGAATCTGGTGCAGCGACTCCATGCCCGAGGTTTTTCGCAGTCGGAACTGATTCTGCGAATGACACGGGAAGAGATTGGCAGTTTCCTGGGCTTGAAGCTTGAGACAGTGAGCCGGACCTTTTCCAGATTTGTGGAAGACGGCATCGTTGAAGTCAAGCAACGTCACGTGCGTATTTTGAGTACGGCAGCCTTGCGCGACATTGTGAACCCCAAAGCCCCGATCTGAGCCTTGCCTCAGGAGCACTGACAATCTTCACTCTTGGGGCACGCACCGGGCCGCTCATTTGCGGGCAAGGGACAACGATTGACTTCAAACGGTGACTTCGCCAGCAAAGTCGTCAAGCCACTGGAGAGCATGGCAACAGCCCAGAAGACAAAGAAGGCCAGGCTGTAGACACTCTGGCGTGAAAGCTCCAGCGGGTGGCCGAACCACTGCAGGTCCTGCGGGTCCACCATGCCAAAGACCAGCACTTCAAGAATTCCGGCCATCAGGAAGGCGGGCCAGGCAATCCACATCAAACGGTGTGACAACATGATTTTTATCAGGGTTTGGCGTCAGGCTTGTTTGCCGGGACGACGACGCCTGTCGCCGCGTGGTTGCGCGCCTGCAATGCCGGCGCCAGACTGGCTGCGCTGGCATCCTTGTCCAGGGTCTTGTTGATTTCGATTCCCTGGCGGTAGTAGTCCTCGCTTACCACTGGATCAATTCTCGTTGCGGCGATGTAGAAGGTCACGCAACTGGCCACGACCACCAGTGCCGGACCGGCCAGGACGAGCCAGACGTGACCGAATTTCCACCAGGGAAGATTTTTTTCAGGCGCATTGCTATTCATTTCAACTCCTTATCGCGGTACCAGAAATACCGATTTCTCTGTCAAATGGCCGGGGCTATCGAGTGATTCAATCTCAAAGGCAATCGCGTGCGAGCCGCCCGTCATACCCTGCAGCGGTACCTGCAGTCGCACGGTCACCCAGCGCGCCTGGGTTGACTCCACCATGACTTCAGCCTCGGTGCTGAGTTGGAGTCCGGGCAGGCCGCTGACGGTGATTCTGTAGCGCTGGTTGGCTTCGGTGGCGTTCATGATCTGCAACCGGTAGACGTTTTCGATGTTGTCTCCACCCACGATGCGTGCCATGACGCCGCGGTCGCGTACGACGTCGACCTTGAACAGGGTGCGCAGGTTCACGCTGATGATCATGGCCAGCACGATGGAGCCCAGGATGGTGCTGTAGACCAGTACTCTGGGTCTGAAGACGTGGCGCAGGGTCTGGCGCTGGCTCCAGCCTTGCTTGATGGCGTTGTCGGTGGAGTATTTGACCAGTCCTCGGGCGTAGCCGATCCGGTCCATGACGGCGTCACAGACATCCACGCAGGCACCGCATCCTATGCATTCGTATTGCAGGCCTTTGCGGATGTCGATGCCGGTGGGGCAGACTTGGACGCACAGGTTGCAGTCGACGCAGGAGCCCAGGTTCAGTGTCTTGGGGTCGGCTTTGCGGGAGCGGGCGCCGCGGGGTTCACCACGCTCTTTGTCGTAGGTGACGATCAGGGTGTCTTTGTCGAACATGGCGCTCTGGAAGCGCGCATACGGGCACATGTGCTTGCAGACCTGCTCGCGCATGAAGCCGGCGTTGCCGTAGGTGGCAAAGCCGTAGAAGAAGGTCCAGAAGGTTTCCCAGGGTCCCAGGTTCAACTGCATGAATTCGCCGGCGAATTGCCTGATCGGGCTGAAGTAGCCGACAAAGGTGAAGCCGGTCCACAGGGCGACTGCGATCCAGATGAGGTGTTTGAGGCCTTTGCGCGTGGTTTTGTCCAGGCTCCAACTCAGGTTGTCCCGGCGCATACGCGCGGTGCGGTCGCCTTCGACCAGTTTTTCTATCCAGAGGAAGATTTCGGTGTAGACGGTTTGCGGGCAGGCGTAGCCGCACCACAGGCGTCCGGCCACCGCTGTAAACAAGAACAGCGAGAGGGCCGAGATCACCATCAGGCCGGTCAAATAAATAAAGTCCTGCGGGTACAGGACCAGGCCGAAGATGTAGAAGCGTCGGGCGCCCAGGTCAAACAAAACCGCCTGGCGCTGGCCGAATTCGAGCCAGGGCAGGCCGTAGAAGATGATCTGGGTGAGCCAGACCATGCCCCAGCGCCACTGCGAGAACAGACCCGAGACGCTGCGCGGGTAGATTCTCTGGTGTGAGGCGTACAGCGATATCAGTTCCCCATCAGCGTCTTCGGCCTGGATGGGGATGATCTTGCGGGACTCAGGTTCCGGGTTGCTCAATCGATAACCTTACTTTCCAGCGTTCTTGGCATCTTCAGCCATTTTCCGCTTGAAAAATGCGCCAAACCAGACGGCCATGCCGACCGTGAATGCAATCACGCCAGCACTCATCAAACCATAGTCCGTGCTGAACAGATCGGTAAGCATTTTCATGGCGAGTTTCCTTTGAATATGAAGTGCTCAAACTATACCCCCAAGGGTATGAATTGCGCTGATGTGCATCAACCGATGTGGATCTAGGCACCGATCATCAGGCCGCCAGCCAGGCAAACGCACGGGCCAGCATCAGCAGGGCCACCAGGACGCTAAACCAGGCAAAGGCCTGCTGCAGTCGCCCGGCATCCAATCTTCTTGCCAACTGCTGCCCCACAAGCAGTGCCATCACGGAGCCGGCAGCGAAAGGCAAGGCCACAGCCCACAGCACGGGTCCGTGAAAGGTTGCTGCGGCGACCCCGCTCGTGGAAACGAGTGCAATCACCGCCAGCGAGGTGGCTTGAATGCTGCGTATCTCCAGATCGGTGTAGCGCCGCAGAGCCGGCACGATGACAAAGCCGCCCCCGACACCGAGCAGGCCACTGAGCAGGCCTGCCATCACACCGGTGCCCGCCAGGGCCCGTGCGCAGGGAGGGGTCCACAGCAGACGCTGGTCCACCGGGCTGACACGACACAGCACCGACGCCGGCAAGGCCGCTGCGGGAGTCTGGCTCCTGAGCATGCGCCACGCGGTGTACATGAGCACCATTGCAAAAGCCCCCAGCAAGGGACGGTTCGGCAAACGCTGCGCCAACGCCACACCCAGCGGTGCCATCAACACGCCCACCGTCCCGATCAGGGCGGCCGCCCGGTAACGGACGATCCCCTGGCGCAAGCCCAGGGCGGCGCCCAGGGCGGCAGCCATTCCCACAGCAACCAGACCGACGGGCGCTGCCTGCTGTACCGGCAGGTGCAGACCAAACACAAGCAGCGGAATCGCCAGCACACCGCCGCCCGCACCCGTGAGCGCCATCACCATTCCAATCAGTGCGCCCAATGTCATGACCAGTGCAAGCGTTTGCATGTACCGACCTTCAGAGAGCGTTGACCGGGATCTTCAGATAACTGGTCCCGTTGTCCTCAGGTGTCGGCAGCTTGCCGGCACGCAGGTTGACCTGGACCGCTGGCAGGATCAACAAGGGCATCGCCAGTGTCTTGTCGCGCTCCGTGCGCATGCTGACAAATTCAGCCTCGGTCACGCCCTCGTGAACGTGAATGTTTCTTGCGCGCTGTTCACCGACGCTGCTCACCCAGGCCGGTGCGCGACCGGCTGGCGGGTAGTCATGGCACAGGTGCAGTCGGGTCTCACCCGGCAGCGCCAGCAGGCGCTGGATCGAGCGGTAAAGTGTGGCTGCGTCACCGCCAGGAAAATCGCAGCGCGCCGATCCGTAGTCCGGCATGAACAGGGTGTCGCCAACAAAGGCATCAAGCCCGATGATGAAGCTGTAGCAAGCGGGTGTGTGTCCCGGTGTGTGCATGACCTGAAGCTGCAGTTCACCGATCCGGATCACATCGCCATCATCGAGCAGGCGATCAAAGTCGCGCCCTTCGGTGTCCAGGTCCTGATCATTGAATATCCGCCTGAACACCGTCTGCACTTCACAAATCTGGCGGCCGATGGCCACTTTGCCACCGAGCTTGTCCTTCAGATAGGGTGCAGCCGAGAAGTGATCCGCATGGGCGTGGGTTTCCAGCAACCACTGCAGTTGCAGTCCCTGCCGCCGGATGGAATCCAGTACCCGGTCGGCACTGGTGTGAGACGTGCGGCCGGATTTGGGGTCGTAATCGAGCACGCTGTCGATGACCCCAGCGCAGCGGCTCACAGGATCGAACACAAGGTGTGTCACGGTCGCGGTGGCCGGGTCAAAGAAAGACTCGATCCTGTAATCCTGCATGCTATGCCATCCCTTCCAGCGAACGCCCCTCGCCCGCTTCTTCGATCGTACGACCCTCGCGGATATGGTAAATCCGTTTGAAGGTGGGAATGATTTTTTCATCGTGCGTCACCACGATGATGGCGGTCTGCGACTGCTGCGCCATCTGGTTCAGGATGCGCATCACACCCAGCGCGCGCTCGCTGTCCAGCGGCGCTGTCGGCTCATCGGCCAGGATCACCGGCGGCCGGTTCGCCAGGGCGCGCGCAATCGAGACGCGTTGCTGCTCGCCCCCAGAGAGCTGTGAGGGCTCGGCCTGTGCCCGGTGCGCCACGTCCAGCGCCGCCAGCAGTTCCAGCGCCCTTGCGCGAGCGACTGCGTTGGAGACACCGGCCAGCATCGGCAGCAAGGCCACGTTGTCGGTCACATCGAGAAAGGGAATCAGGTAGGGCGCCTGGAAGACAAAGCCGATGCTGTCGCGCCGCAACGTGCGCAGGTCAGGAATTTTCCAACCACCGTCATAAATCACGTTTCCCCCCAGCACCATGCGACCGGCGGTCGGCTCAATGATGGCGCCCAGACACTTGAGCAGCGTGCTCTTGCCTGAGCCCGAAGGTCCGACCAGCCCCACCACCTCGCCCGGGCCGACCGTCATGTTGACGTCCTTGAGCGCCTCTACCGCCGTGTCGCCCTGCCCGTAGGTCTTGCGCAGACCTTCAATGAGAATGCCACCCTGATTCATGCGCTGTTACCCACCAATGGCCTCAGCCGGATCGACGCGCAGCGCGGCCCGAATCGCCAGCGTGCTGGCCAGGGCACAGATCAGCATGGTCACGCCAAAACCGGTCAGCGCATCGCCCTGCTGCAGCAGAACAAACTTGGGAAAGACCGGCGCCCACAAAGTAGCTGCCAGTTTGCCGACAACGAAGCCGATCACGCCCAGACCGAGCGCCTGCTGCAGGATCATGCCGGCAATCGTGCTGTTTCGGGTACCGATCAGCTTGAGCACGGCGATCTCGCGAATCTTGCCAAGCGTCATGGTGTAGATGATGAAGGCCACAATGGCCGCGCTGACAATTGCCAGAATCACCAGGAACATGCCTATCTGTTTGGCCGAAGTGGCAATCAGCTTGGCCACCAGAATGTCTTCCATGCCTTCGCGGGTAAAGACCTGCAGATGCTTCCAGCGCCGGATCGGCTCCGCAACCTGCTGCGGCAACAAGCCGTCCTGCACCTGCACCAGAATCGCGTTCACGTTATGGCTGCTGGTCTGCGTTGCCTGCAGCGCGTCCAGCAAACCCGGCGTGCCCGGACGATTGAATGCCGGATTGGCTGCGGTGCGCACACGGTCGTTCAGGATGGCGTCGTTGTCTTTCAGAAACTGCGCCTCCTGCGCGTCCTTGAGCGATATGAAGACCATCGGGTCGCCGCCAGAAGACACCATGCGCTGCGTCAGACCAACCACCTCATAGTCATGACGACGGATTCGAATGCGGTCACCGAGTAGAAAGCCTGTTTTCACATCCGCCACGGCTTCATAGTGGCTGCGCGTGAGATGGCGCCCTGCCACCAGATAGCCCGGTCCGCCTGGCTGCCCGGGCTCGATACCCACCACCATGGCCCGTACCTCGTCCTTGCCCTGTTGCACCTGCATGGTGAAGTAAGTGACGTTGGCCGCACGCGCAACGCCCGGCATGCCCAGGACGCTGCGCACCAGATCGTCCTTGATGCTCGACGATTCCGCGTACGGACCCTGCGTATCCTTCTGCACCACCCACAAATCGGCGCCGCTGTTACTCAGCAGCGCCTGGGCATCATCGACCATGCCGCGGTACACACCGGCCATGCTCAGCGTCACGCCAATCAACAAGCCCAGCCCGAGTCCGGTAAAGACAAACTTCTGCCACGCATGAAGAATGTCACGCCCGGCCAGACTGATCATGGCGCAACGCCCGCGCCAGCCGGCTTGACCAGTGCGTCAACCACCTGCAGCCTGCTCTCGCTGGTAAGCGCCTTCTGGCTGTACACCACGACTTCGTCACCCGCCTTCAAACCTTCGAGCACCTGCACCTGACCCTCCAGACTGCTGGCCCCCAGACGCAGCGGCGTGAACACCGGCTTACCCGATGCGATGCGCCAGACACCCGTCGCTCCACCCTGGCGCTGGATGCTGGCGCCGGGAACCAGCACAGCCTTGCTGGTAGCGGGCAATTGCAAGGTGACCTCTGCCATTTCACCCACCGACACGGCGGATGGCATCTGCTCAAACGCGACCTGCGCGATCTTCTCTTCGGTGACACTGTCACTCAGCAGTTCGACCCGGGCCACACTACCCGCCAAGGAAGTTTGCGACTGCGATCGCAGCACGATGCTGGCTTTCAGACCCGGCAGCAGTCCCGCCGAGCGGCCCTGATCGATGCGCAGCTTGATCCACAGGCTGCCTGGGTCGATCAGACGCAGCACAGACTGCCCCGCCACGACGGTAGAACCCGCCTCGGCGTCGCGACTGCTCACGACAGCGTCGGCTGGCGCCAGCAAGCGCACATTCAGGCGCTGCTGTAGCAAGGCCGCACGGTCTGCTTTAAGGCGCGTCAAATCCTGCCCCGCTCCCAGCACACTGGCTTGCGCTGCCTGCTGGGCGGCGTCGGCAGAGACCTTTTCCTGAACCCGTGCTTCGAGCGCGCCAGCACTGATAAAGTTTTTGTCAGCCAGATCCTGATTGCGCCGGAAATTGACGGCGGCGAGTTCACGCCGCGCCGCAGCGTCGAGCTGCTGCGCCGCAGCCGCCGCCTGGGCACTGACAGCACGCGTGATCGATGCATCGAGCGAGGCCAGCCGCTGCTCCAGATCCACCGGATCCATCTCGGCCAGCAACTGGCCAGCCTTCACGCTGTCACCGACATCCACTCTGACGCTCAGCACGCGGCCCGCCACCGTTGGCCCAATCATCCAGTTGCGGCGTGCCTCCACGGTACCAATGCCGAACAGGGCGGGACTGAATGTACCTTCCTGAACTTTGCTGACTGTCACCCGCGTGGGAGCCAGCGGGCCAGAGCGCAGCATGACAAAGGCGAGCGCTGCCAGCAGAAAGATGGCCAGGGCGGCCAGCGACAGGCGGCGCTTCATTGGAGTGGAAATATTCATGCGGTCTCACTGACAGTGGTTATGTTGTTTCCATTTTTCTTCGTGCCCCATGGCCTTGGCAAACTCGGGCACCTTGCAGCGCTCCTCTTCAGCCGGGTCCCGCGCCCCAGCGGCAGCCGGTGTGGTCGCAGCAGGCGTTGAGCGCATCGGCGGAGCGCCGGAGCCATAAACCCATTGTGCAGTGAAAGCGATCAAGGCTGCGAACAGCAGCAGAACCGCGCCCTGAGCCAGACTGATGCCAGGGCGATCGGCTTTCGGAACTTCACACACGCCGCCCGGGCAGAGCTGCGCCTTTTCCTTGTTCAACAGGTTGTATAACTTGCAGCCAATACAGATACCAAACGCCGCCTCAAAGAACAGCAGCAGCAGGCAGACCGAGCAGACGATCATGTTGATCGGGCCGATCACGTGGTTGAGCACCATCAGGTAAAGCATGGCCAGGGCCAGCACAAAACCGATAGCCCAGGCAAAACGCTTTTGTGGCGCACCCACATACTCGGCTTGCTGCTTGCGCACCACCCACTGTCCGATGATCAGGCTCGGGGCGTAACGCGGGTTGACGAAGATCCGGATCGTGAAGTCCACCAGAAAGACCACCACGAACACCCGCGTTGGCTGAAAGTTGCCCAGCAGAAAGGCATTCATGAAGGAGATGAAGGCGAAGAAGAACAGAATGCCGGCGCTGGACCGAACCGCACGCTCATTGAGCACAGGCACCTGGAATTCCGGACGTCGTTCCCCGAATTGAAAAATGGATCTGTTCATATCGCCTTCGTGAAACAACAAACGGGGCCCAAGAGTGGACCCCGAAACCTGAATAAAGAACCTGGCTTGCCGTCAAGCCTCAGCTCACTCCTTGATCGCGATCTTGTCCCCAGGCCCGAACTCTACATTAGCCCGGAGGTAGCGCACTTTGATCCCCTTTTCCTTCAGGACATCAAAAGCCAGTTCGGCCCGGGTCCCCGAGGAGCAGTGAAACAGCACCGGTTTGCCCGCAGGGATTTCAGAAGAGCGATTGGCCATCTCTTCAGCCGGAATGTTCATGGCGCCCGCGATATGTCCCTTGGCAAATTCTTCCGCTGTTCGGACGTCGATCACCAGATAGGATTTGGCTTTGACAGCCTCTTCGAAGTCTTTGATCGACACCTCGCCGTCGGCCAACTTGCGGACATAACTGATCCTTGTCGGCACGGCACCCGTCAGCAGCTGGTTTCCAGCAGCCAGCCAGGCTTTGGCGCCGCCAGCGAAAACGGTAGCGCTCTTGTATTCCCACTCCCTGGTCCACTCCAGGGC
>Ga0194052_1001514_pt1 | contig 13317 bp, 12 predicted proteins | sample SepL226m_MetaG_FD_160117 | JGI IMG/M metagenome (GOLD analysis project Ga0194052, IMG submission 160117) | Anoxic zone freshwater microbial communities from boreal shield lake in IISD Experimental Lakes Area, Ontario, Canada - Sep2016-L227-6m | ecosystem: Environmental > Aquatic > Freshwater >... | reverse complement strand
AAAAGTTTTCGTTTACCTGCGCAAATATGGCCTCCGGCAACTGAGACACATACTCCCGCCAGTATCCGGCAAACAGGCTTTCGATATCCGGCTGCATCACAAACGATTCCATGATTTCGGCAAACCGGGTGGAGACATCTATTTGATGCAATTCGTTAAAATATTCGATAAATATCTGGCGCATGTTCAGGTTGGGCAGTTTTAAATAAAAATCATCTTGAAGGGTCAGCATCCCCAGATAAAAAAAGGATATGGGAAAAAATCCCTTGTCGAAAAACTGCTTCATATCGAATCTGTTGATCAATAACGAACTATCATAGCGGATACTGCTATATGTGACCAGATGATCCACAAACTCCTCAGTGCTGCCCGGATGCGCGGATGTAATCCGCTTTACCCAGGACAAATCTGTCCTCAGATTCATATCGGTTAAAAATCTGGGGAATTTTCGGTGGCGGCAGAACTGATCGAAAAAATAAGCCAGAAGCGTAGGATTGAAAACCGCTTCGATATCTTGTGATACAAAATGGTAGCCATTGTAATGGTTGATGATAATCGCCTCAATTTCTCGTCTTTGCGACAGACTGATATCGTAATCCAGGCAGATATCGTCCAGTAGTCCGTTTACTTCGCTCTGCGTAAATCCCAGCATATTTTCAAAGGAGGCGTCCAGGGTGATAAAATTGGCGATATTGAATGCCGACGCCAGCTCATCCATGGTAACGGGCAGCACCCCGGTGATAAAGATATTGGCGATGGCGCCGGTTTTTCGGCCTTCTTTCAGGGTTTTGAAAAAGGTTTTCAAAAAGCTGTCATCGCCGGTAAGCTGATGGTAAAGATGATCTTTTCTGCCCGTGATAAGCTGATTGGCGAAATTGTCGTATTCGTCGATGATGACATACAGCCGAGGTAGATTGTTCTGGAAAACATGGGCCAGCGTTGCTTTCAGGTTATCGTTTGCTTCAGCCCTGATATCGATTGTTAGCCGGTCCTGAAACCACTCGTGATACTGGCTGACAATGGTTTGCATCTTATAGTTGCAGGTCGTATTGAAGCTGACCTCGATATCCGCCAGATTACCGGTATAATCCACGGTTGAAAAATCCAGATGCAGAACAATAAAGGCGTTTTTTTGTCGGGTTGGATGATTCCCGATCCAGGTGTCGCCAAACAGCTCTTCGAACCGGTCTTTCATGTGAATACTGTAATAACATTCCAGAATCCGGCACCACAGGGACTTGCCGAACCGCCGGGGGCGAAGAAACACCGGATTCCGAATCATTTCCAGCTCTGAGATATACCGGGTTTTATCTACAAAATAACCGTTTTCGGCGATTATCTCTTCATAGTTGGCCACGCCATATAACATGCGTTTTTTCATCGGAATCCCTTTTTGAAGTATGAACATGGCCAGTCTTATATTTTGGCCAGGATGAAAAGGATAAAGGTAAACGTTCAGCCCCCCAGCGGGGAAGATTGGGAATTTATAATAAAAAGTGAACTGCATAATTAAGCATCTTGAGTCTATTTACCATGAAAATACATTTTGAACCACAGATGAATAAGGATAAAAAAAATTTACATCATTCCGAAAGACACCGATATGAAAGTCGGCGCATGCGCTGCGATGGATACTGTGCCGGTTTTCAGCAACATTTTTGGATGTCACATATAAATATATAAACGCTCATGGCATGGTCTATGCCGCCCCCATGAATAAAATTGTTTCTCACGCAAAGACGGTAGGGGCGACCGGCCGATCGCCCCTACCGCCTTTGCGTGTATTTCGTGGCTTAAAAGTATTTTCATAGTAAAGATCGCCCCGCAGGTTTCAATTTTGGGTACCCATTATTGAAAGTACTGTCCATATCCCCCCCAGAAGGGAGGGACTTTTGGGGAGTTTTGCAGTTACCTCAATAGTATTGCATTACTAACCAAGTCGCACTATAATAGTAATGTAATACTATTATGGAGACTGACATGATCGACGACATTATGAAGATACTGGCATCAGGGAGTTCAGCCCTGGAAATAACCAGGGGGAGCCATGATCTGAGCAGACGCGCCATTGTGTACCGGATGTACGGTATGTCGTTTCGTGAATATATTGGCATGAACCGCAGCATCTATTTTGACAGCCTGACACTCGACGCTATTGTCTCCGGCCACCAGCAGGCTGCCTGCGCCATAGTTGAAGAGTTGGAGAAGAACGGTTTGAAGGTGCTGGCTCTTTTCAAGGAGTATCTGGAGTGCGGTTATTACCCCTATTTCCTGGAATACGAAGACAAGACCCAGTTTTACATGACTCTGGATCAGAATATTCATGCCACGTTGGAAGGTGATCTTCTGGCCAAGGACAGCAGCCAGATCAAAAACACTGAGAACGCATGGCTGGCACTGGACAACATTGAGATTGGCCATGGTATCCGGATTCCGCTCTGGCTTTTTGGGTATCTTTATTGAATTGGGTAAAGCCATTAATGATAAGATCATCAAGGTCCAGCATCGGAACATCGCAAAACGGCATACTATCTGATATATCGGTGACTGTGATTGTGGGGGCTTCGGGCGCGGGTACCGCTTACATGTTGTGCGGTCACCGTGCTACAACATTGTGGGAGTGTCAAGAGGGTTTTTTATCTAAGCCAATATCCAACAATAACGCCAATCATACCCATTGCCCATTTTTTATTATCTTCTGGAAAATTCAGGAAAAGAATGGAAAAGCAGGCTGTAAGAAGAACGATTGTGACGACTATCTGCATCAGGATTTTTGCTTTCTGCCCAAAATCATCCATTGCCAAAAACCGATTTTAATGTGGACATGGCTTCACGGATATGGGTTCCGAAAAATCGTGGGTCTTCATGCAGTTTCGACGGCGATACGTTTTCATCAAAATATTTTACATCTTGCCCGTTTTTATATATTCTTCCTGGATATGAATCCAACGTAAATAAGATAAGCTGTGCCACGCGACATCCGGGTTTTAACATGATTGACATGCCGGTATGATTGACAATGGTCAATGGCATTATTCCGGAATATCCTGGATTCATAAATGTAGGGACAATGTGAATCCCAAGGCGGGTAATGCTGCTTCTGGGCATTACAAAGCCTATTACATGATTTGGGATGGTTATTTTCTCAAAGATTCCGATATAGGCTACATCGCCGTTTTTAAGTGGGAGTTCTGTAAATGTATGGTGGATAACATCTTCGTCGTGAATAACATCGCCGAGTGTGTACCGTTCCAGGTTATATCGGAAAGATGATGATCCAAGCCGTAGGTCAATCGAGGACGGCTGAAGACAGTCTGAGTCAAATGGATCGACAATCTTCAGACCATCATCAATCATAGACTTTATTGTTTTGTCGCTCAAAGCTGTCATAGTGCGGCTACCTTGCCACAAGCGGTGGAGGGTGTCAAAGGGTTTTTAAAATAAATCGCTGTGTGAACCGGTTCTTTCCAGGTAAAGAGCGGATATCGCAACTGATGCCGTTAAGCCGTGTTGTTTCATAACCGCTATGGCTTCGGCTTTAAGAGCTGAATCAATATCATGAAGGGTGATTGTCGCCATACATTTGAATCGCTTTAAGGTGGAGTTGATGTAAGTAACTCGGCTACCATGCCACGGGCGGTTTCTGTTTGTCAACTGTTTCTACTCTTTTTGTATTCTTGATCTTATTTATTATAATGAAATCTACAGGATATAACAGTAAGTTCTATTTCCGAAACACCGTAAACAAATCTATGTTCCGAATTGATTCTTCTTGACCAATATCCTGACAAATCGGCTTTTAGAGGTTCAGGCTTTCCGATCCCATCAAATGGAGTTCTTTTGGTTTCTTTAATCAATACGTTAATTCTCTTTAAAAGTTTTCGATCATTTTCCTGAAACCATAGATAATCGTCCCACGATGAATCTGTAAATACCAGTTTCATGTTTCTATTAATTCCCTCTCTGTTAGTCTGCCTTTTTCGGCTTCTCTAATAGATTTTTTTAAATGCTCCGCATTTGCAGGATTTGATAATAAATATAAAGTCTCTTGCCACGAATTAAATTCATCCAATGCCATCAATACTGCACGATTGCCTTTGTCATTACAAAGTATTGTAGGTTCTGCATTTGCTATAACTCTTTCAATCAGTAAATCTAAATTTTGACCTGCCTGATGAGTGGTGACAGCATCCATAGCATCCTCCTTTATTTTTAAAATGTGAACCCGATTACATCTTGGATTATCTCATATTCACCATCAGCCAAATCTATTTTTTTCAATATCTCTTCAATAGCAGATTCTGGAAGTTTGTATAGTTTAGCTCTTCTTTTTGCATGTCGCATGTTTATCATTACCCAATGAAAATACCTGAGCATTCATCAGTTCAGGACTGCGTACCCAGGGCGATGCCCTGGGCTATCTGTACCAGACCGTTGGCCTTTCAGTCCTAAATGGTTGCTTTATCGATGGTATATTCTTTGTTGCGAATCACTTTACCATCCGTAATATTTTCTATAGCGTTTGAGATGTTGGTTATATCCCTCCATAAGGTCCGATGGTGAATACCGTCGGTATATTGATCGTTCCATCAGAACTTTTCGTGAGATTGGTGACGACCGCAATTGATGAACCAATAGAAAATTCGTAAGTGACTGGAACACCACCAGGGAAACGATTTTGTAGATCATCTCCTTCGATGGTGGTTGTGCCGTAATTATTGAGTTTCAGTGCAATGGCGCTTCCGGATTCGGGAATCAGCTTTCCGTCCACATCCCTGGCAGTAATGGCTATACTGGCCCCACCTGTTGGGATACTGCCGGACATATCCGTAATTTGAATGGTAGTATTCAGATCACTGACATAGTTAGTCGTATAGTTGGTTATCCCACTGCATGTGTAAACCGTTGGGATGTTGATGCTACCGCCTGAGCTGCTCTTGACATTGGTGATTACGACCTTTGATGAATTGACGGTAAACTCATAAGTCATGGGTGTACCGGAAGAGAACCGACTGGCCAGTTCAGCACCAGTGATCTTTACCGTTTCATAGTTGAAAATATTATAAGAAGTGACAGATACAGATTCGGAGATTTCCGTACCTGCAGCATCCCATGCCCTGATGACGATAGCGGCTCCGCCTGTACCCAATGTACCCGAAAATTCTGAAATATAAAGGGTGTTCCGGGAACTTATGCTGTTTGATACAAAGTTGCTGATGCCAACTGTATAAACGGTTGGAATGTTCAGCGTTCCATCGCTGCTGTTTTTCACATTGGAAACAATCAGCTTGGGTGATGCGATGGTAAACTCATAAGTCATTGGCGTACCAGACGGAAAACGAGCCGGTAGGGATTTCCCGTCAATAGTGGTTGTGCCATGACTATAAAGCTTCAAGATTTCCGCAGATGTGGATTCCGGAATTGCTTTACCGGATACATCCCAAGCAGTGATGGTAATCGCAATGCCACCGCTGGCAATGGTACCGGACATATCCGTAACCTTAAGGGTGTTCCTGGCCCCGATGGAGTTTGAGACAAAGTTGCTTAGCCCATTTGAATAAATGATGGGCACTCTAACAGCGCCATCACTGCTGTTATTGATATTGGTGATAAACATTTTCGATGATTCGACTGCAAATGTATAGGCTGCCGGAGCGCCATCAGGGAATATGTCCTCAAGATCAGCGCCCAGGATGCTGGTAGTACCATGATTGATAATGGATAATGGCGAGACATGTTCCGCCGCTGTGAGCTGCTTTCCGTCTTTATCCCACGCCCTGACAGTGACAGGACTTCCAGTATCAGGAAGCAAACCCGACATGTCTGTGATCTTGACCACATCCATCGAGTCGATTGAATTTGTGCCAATTATGGGCTTTGGATTTGGTGTAGGTGTAGGTGTAGGTGTTGGTGTGGGTGAAGGTGAAGGAGTTGGTGATGGTGTTGGTGAAGGAGTTGGCTTAGGTGTTGGTGTGGGAGAGGGTGTGGGTGTCGTCGCCTGTGTCACTGTCACATCTTTGGGACTGCCTGTTGCGCCGATTGCCGTGACCAGAATCGTTCCGGTGCGCACTGATGCGCCGGTATTGGTGGTAAGGTTGCAATTGATGGTTCCAGAATTGGTCCCGCTGGCTCCTGATGTGATCGAAAACCAACTGCTGCCTGTTGTCACTGCGGCTGTCCAAAGCATGTTTCCCGAGCCGGTGTTGGATACGCTGAATGATGTTGTTCCTGAACCACTTCCCATTGCCTGACTGGTTGGTGTCACAGACAAAATGGGATTCGATGTAGCCGGGGAAGGGATAAATACCGCCACACCATAATGCTGCATCCCCGAATAGCTTCCCCCCCAGGTCATTGAATGGGACGCATAATCCCAGGTATCATGCAGATAAACCAGCGAACCCGAATCATTGTAGCCATATCCCAGCATGGAATGACCTTCCACCTGAATCAGTACCGGCCGTCCGGCATCAATTTCCTGCTTGTAATTTTCAAAAGTAAAACCCTTCGTGTTGCGGTTATATCCCATAATATATTGAGAATAATTGCCAATTACGGTATATCCCCTATTCTCGAAGAATAGCTTCATGCCGTGACATCCATCCCGTTTTCCAGGTTCCGACCCTGTGTAATCATAAAGCGGTCTTCCGTCTGTATAGGACCAAAACGTAGTTGAAGCATCGGTATTTGATTTTGAAGACTGATTGGTGCCCATAAAATCACCAGTACATTCACCCTGGGTATGTTCAGTCCACTTTCCAATAAATGGATCCGGAGCCGTGCTCCCGTACACAATCCAATAATCATCTACATGCCCTTTGATCGTTCGACCGTCAAGTCCCTGATGTGTAGCGCTTAACGGACTCTCCCCCTTGCCCCATACGGCATTGGTCATCGGACATACCCCGCCGTTGGTCGGTCCGGCATAAAGATTCGGGTATCCAGTATTGTCGTAGTAACCAAACATCATGGCTGCTGCTGTTGCAGAACAGCCATAGCTCCAGTCAAAAGCTGGAACACTGGATAGTGTTTTGGTCCCAGCGGCTGAACTGGACTCCGGAATGATGGCCTCAGGTACACGATAGAATTCAGGCGGACGCCCCGGAACAATCACCTCATCAATAGATTGCCCATCCTGAATAAAACGCCTTACAACATAGGGATTGTCGGACTGAACTCCATAAGAGTTCAATTCATCGGCAACCGAAACGGAAGCGATCTGAAAAACGCACAATAGCAAAATGGCTAATGAAAGGCAGTAACTCCAACTTCGTTTCATCTTCATCGCAATTCTCCTTCAATTGAAGTGATAAAATCAAGAAAGTCAGTCTCAGATTTGGCATGTCCTGTCACAACATCATCAAACAGATATCTGTCAGGCTTCACGCCTTGTGAGGTTATCCAAAACACACCAAGATAAGCATCGTGATTTCCGGACCCCAAAGGGCGGTATTGATTTAATCCAGCCATGGATTTCAAGAACACCAGAACCCGATCTCCATCCCGGTACATCCCAACTGGAGGGGCTGGACCTGCGATCTGGGCGGTCACGGTTTTTTCAGTTGCATGACGGCTATCAGAAGTATCTTGAATATTATCTACCGGAAATCTCTGATAGGACTCCTCAATCGCAATGATTTCCAGCAACCTGTCTCCTTTCATAATCCTCTCCGGTGTCATGGTTGCATGAATTGCCACCGTTTCCAGCGGCGGCTCCAAGGTTTTTGACAACCTCACACGGTTGATGGTTCCAGTGGCAATTACATCAGCATCGGCAACCATTTTTTGAAATTGTTCAATGTTCAATGGTTTGAGTGGTGGTCTCACAGCCGCAGCCTCCACAAATAAACTCATAAATAACACCGTTAAAAACAATGCGCAAACGAGCTGGTTTAGTTTCATTGGGATTCCTCCAACATTCAGACCCCTCCCCCCAGCGGGGGAAGGTTGGGAAGGGGAGTGAACGGTTACTTGCTTTGGGGATTTTATGTTCAGACAAACAGAAGGTTATATCCCTCCATAAGGTCCAATGGTGAATACCGTCGGGATATTGATCGTTCCATCAGAACTTTTCGTGAGATTGGTGACGACCGCAATTGATGAACCAATGGAAAATTCGTAAGTGACTGGAACACCACCAGGGAAACGATTTTGTAGATCATCCCCTTCAATGGTGGTTGTGCCGTAATTATTGAGTTTCAGCGCAATGGCGCTTCCGGATTCGGGAATCGTTTTTCCGTCCACATCCCTGGCAGTAATGGTTATACTGGCCCCACCTGTCGGAATACTGCCGGACATATCCGTAATTTGAATGGTAGTATTCAGATCACTGACATAGTTGGTCGTATAGTTGGTTATCCCACTGCATGTGTAAACCGTTGGGATGTTGATGCTACCGCCTGAGCTGCTCTTGACATTGGTGGTTACGACCTTTGATGAATTGACGGTAAACTCATAAGTCATGGGTGTACCGGAAGAGAACCGACTGGCCAGCTCTGCACCAGTGATCTTTACCGTTTCATAGTTGAAAATATTATAAGAACTGACAGATACAGATTCGGGAATTTCCGTACCTGCAGCATCCCATGCCCTGATGACGATAGCGGCTCCGCCTGTACCCAATGTACCCGAAAATTCTGAAATATAAAGCGTGTTTCGGGAACCTATGCTGTTTGATACAAAGTTGCTGACACCAACTGTATAAACGGTTGGAATGTTCAGCGTTCCATCGCTGCTGTTTTTCACATTGGAAACAATCAGCTTGGGTGATGCGATGGTAAATTCGTAAGTCATTGGCGTACCCGACGGGAAACGGGCCGGTAGGGATTTCCCGTCAATGGTACCGGACATATCCGTTACTTCAATGGTGTTTCTGGCCCCGATGGAGTTTGAGACAAAGTTGGTTAGCCCGTTTGAATAAATGATGGGCACCCTAACAGCGCCATCACTGCTGTTATTGATATTGCTGATAAACATTTTCGATGATTCGACTGCAAAGGTATAGGCTGCCGGAGCGCCATCAGGGAATCTGTCCTCAAGATCAGCGCCCAGGATGCTGGTAGTACCATGATTGATAATGGATAATGGCGAGGCATATCCCGCCGCTGCTTGACCATTACACTCAATAACCTTAAATGTCAGACTGTTAGCTTTGCTTGGCACACTCATCAGTCTCCTTTTCGTTGATGTATGCGAGGTTTGGATATTTTGGGAATTGTTCGTCTATAGCAGATTGTGTTTTGACGATGTGATAGACAATACCGAACGTCAACACTTATTTTAACATGCTGTCAGATTCATAGGACTGACCGCTTATAAACCGCCAGAACATATCCAGATGATCTTATTCCCCAAATTCTTTGGGTCTGAATCCCTTTTTGTTGAACAGGGAAGCGCCGCCATCGCTGGACTGGGTCAGCACAAACAATCCAGCCTTTTCAGCATACCGGCCTACATCGTCTTTCACAACCAGCGCGCCGATTCCCGCCAGCATCTTGCTTTCTCGGTATTCCGGAAACAATGTTTTGAATCGGGGAAGCTTTTTCTGCATAAATTCATCCACCAACCGTTTGCTTAATTTGTTCTTGACCTCAATCACCAGCACCCGGCCCTCATCATCCGCTACAATATCATACTCCCCGAATCCCTTTACCTTCACATTCCGGCGTATTCGTGCAAATCGCATATCCATTGACAGGAAGAGCCCTGTTACATTCCGGTAGAACAATTCCTCGGCCACTTCACCCTGCACAAGTCCCATATCTCCAAGCTGATAGCCAATATCGTCCAGCTTTTTGATGGTTTTTTGAAGCTGTGCGTCTGTCCGGTTGAGTTGTTCGTCGGTTTTTTTCTGGGATTCTTTAAGCTCCATAATGTGTTCGCTGGTTTTTTTCTGGGATTCTTTAATCTCCTGCATCCCAATGAAAAACGATTCAAGATTTCGTTCAATTCTGTCAAGGCGGGTTTCATTCAGGGTGTTTTTCATGTTCTCCTCGCAAAATAACAGATAGGTGGATTGTTCTATTTTAACTCATTTTTTTCATCATATCAGAGATAGAGATTTTTCACAGATATATTCTCGCTATCAGATAACTTAATTTCTCAGGAAAACGGTTTTGTCGCTTGGGTTCATGAGGCCCCGGCTATCCCCTCAAACCGAAAAATATCACATAGTAACACCTGCCATAATCTGCTCGACAGTGTACGAGCAAGACAAGGGGAAAACAGATTCCGGCAAACCAGTTTCATCCGCCACCCTTTGCCTTGCAACGCGGTAAGTCTCATCAATTACAATTTCAAGGTTATGCTTCAAACTGGGATTGTCTTTCAGCACAAACTCAATATCCATTCTTTGAGTGTTTATAGTACTTTTCCAGCTTCCTGAACGCCGATCTGGTTGATTCTGGTGGATAATCCCATTTCGATAGAAAAATCCGGTAATCCCATAAATTCGGATGCTTGATGACACCTTTGTCCAGAATATGGCAAGGTCTCTTGCACAGATGGTTGCGGGCGAACAATAGGTGGTGTATCGGACTACTTTGCAGGCTGTACTTTTTTTGTTGGTGATTTCACCAAGGGATTAACTATTGCCGCGTCGACCGAATGGATGTTTTCTTTGTTTGTTTTAATTATTCCTACGCGTGAAACGCCAATTATCGCCCCAGGGTAAGCTGACTTTGGTTCAGGCCCAACAGCACCAACTGAGACTTTGAATTCAAAAGACAAACTATATATCCCTTCGTGTAATTTGCTGTGTTTTATAAGTATTTCAGTCATATCCCGAAGGGTAAGCATTATATGTTGTTCCGGGACAGGTTCATTGCATTGTTGCATTGTTTATCTCCAATGATTGCAGTTTATCCATGGTCGCCATCATAGTTTCAGGTTTCGAACTTTCAGATATAGTAATGCTATGGTGGTGGTTATGCTCAATCTTCAATGTGTTGTCTTGCGGTTTTTTTGTCTTGATCTTATCGGCGACATAATGGCTTATTAATTTCTCGATTCTTTCAAACAGATAAGAATGGTACTCATCAGCACCGATTTTTGATGCAATGGCGGAAATAAAAAACTGATTCAGGCTTATTGCGTCACGTTCGGCAAATTGCGCAGCTTTTTTATGAAGGCTTCGCGGTATCCTTAAAGAAATTTTACCGCTATAGTTTTGATTTAATGCAGGGGGTGGTATGTCTAATCCTTGATCAAGTGAAGCTATAATCCATGATTTTGCAGTCATTTCCAAATTATCAAAAGCCTCACCTGGATTATCCCCTTGAGCAAAACATCCAGGGAACTCAAGAATTTCGGCCGAAAATCTCCCATCTTCTTCCGGTAGTAATACTCTCGAATATGGTTCCTTCAAATAATCTTCTGGTTTTTTTTTCATATATCTTGCCTCTCAATGCTTTCTTCAATGTAAAAAATATCCTGCTCAAGTTGATCCAGTATATTTTCCGCAGTAAATCTGACCATTGCGCCTGGATGATTCGGAATGCTTATTGGACGACTTCTGGGCAGAAAAACACTGATATAGTTTGGTTCATGTCCACGGTTCGCAATCTTTCTACCCAATGATTTTGCTATTTTTATCAAGTCGATAGAACGGATATTATTGGAACGTAAGCGCAACGCGGCTGTTTTCTTTCTTATCTTTCCCAGCTTTTTCTTGTCCATGGTATCACCAGCAGTATCGTTTTTCAATATATTTTATGATTAATTCATCGTCGATCCATCTTAATGCCAATACCAGTCCCCCATTTCTCCCGATTCGACACAGACACAATATGTCAACCGGAAGTCCGCTGTCAATCGGTTTGTCGGTTACGAAGCTGGGTTCCGAGCAGCCACTGGTGATAATTGATATATGATGCGAACCTGGTATAATGGATACCGGTTTGCCGCCGACCATGCAGCCCCTGTGCGATTTTGTGGAGCAGCGACATTTCAAGGTATTTCACAACCGGGATTACCGCTGGACCAACGAGTTGACGGTCAATACCGCGTTTTTAACCTTGCTTTAGGTGGATCAGTATGGAGAATCGCTGAACCGGAAATACGGGAACCTGAATCTGAAATGCTATGCGGTCGTGTCTCTGGGGTTTGAACGGATATGGTGGGAAGATATGACTGATCCAAAAGGGCGATAGGCGGCAAGACAGCGGCGTGAATGGGTTGACTGTAAACAAGCATATTTAAAAATGGGGGTTAAACAAATTTTTCTTGTTTAACCCCCATTTCAGTTACCGTCCGTAATATTTTCTATAGCGTTTGATATCTTGGTTATATCCCTCCATAAGGTCCAATGGTGAATACCGTCGGGATATTGATCGTTCCATCCGAACTTTTCGTAAGATTTGTGACAACCGCAATTGATGAACCAATAGAAAATTCGTAAGTGATGGGAACACCACCAGGGAAACGATTTTATAGATCATCCCCTTCAATGGTGGTTGTGCCGTAATCTCTCACGATAGCTATCAATCGTAATCTTGAGCAGTCCAACCTTCGTAAGGACCGTAAGGCATTTCGCTGGTTTTATTACCACTAACATCCATATTCCAGAGAGACACATAGCCGTCAATTCGTTCCCAGAGCATATTCGCAGTTCCATCGCTATTCCTGTGATAGCTCTTGGCGGTCCAATCTGGGTAAGGACCGTAATAAGACATGCTGGTCGGATTACCACTTGCATCCATCATCCAGAGAGCCACATATCCGTCAGTTCTGCCCCAGAGCATATTCGCAGTTCCATCGTTGTACCCGTGATAACTCTTGGCGGTCCAGCCTTCGTAAGGGCCGTAATAAGACATGCTGGTCGGATCGCCACTTGCATTCATCATCCAGAGAGACACATAGCCGTCAGCGTGCCCCCATAGCATATTCGCAGTTCCATCGCTGTTCTTGTGATAGCTCTTGGGAGTCCAACCTGGGTAAGGGCCATAAAACATTTCGCTGGTTTTATTGGCATCCATATCCATAGTCCAGATTGATGCGCGTCCGTCGCTTCCAGACCAAAGAAGCGTAGGTGTAGGCGCAAGTGTTTGTGTTACCGTTACATCCACCGGGCTGTCGATTGCACCGGCTGCCGTTACCCGGATGGTAGCAGTTCGGGCTGATGTGCCAGTGTTCGCCGTAAAACTGCAAGTGATAGTTCCTGTATCCGTCCCGCGATCGAAAGCCAAGTACTGCCTGATGTAACTGCGGCTGTCCACAGCATTGTTCCTGTTCCGGTGTTGGAGACACTGAATGTGGTTGTCCCCATATCTTTTGAAAGAGTGCCCCCCTATGGGTTTGCCACCTCGAACACCCGAAACC
>Ga0194052_1001511_pt1 | contig 13351 bp, 14 predicted proteins | sample SepL226m_MetaG_FD_160117 | JGI IMG/M metagenome (GOLD analysis project Ga0194052, IMG submission 160117) | Anoxic zone freshwater microbial communities from boreal shield lake in IISD Experimental Lakes Area, Ontario, Canada - Sep2016-L227-6m | ecosystem: Environmental > Aquatic > Freshwater >... | reverse complement strand
TTATAGAATTACTCAAACATCTGGTCCTTACCCTGTATATACCAGCAATGGAACTAATGCTCCTTCTGGTACAGATACTACAAATACAGCTTTAGTTGCTCACCAAGTTGCTATCTCAGCTGCAACTCCTACTGGAAATTATACGCATACTATTACTTATACAGCATCTGCTACTTTTTAGTTGTTATTGTTTTTATTATTTTATAAGATATATTTATGAAAAAGCTTAAGGGAATTATCACATTAACAATAATCTTTCTCCTAGTATTAGGAGGAACTTTTGTGATCCCGACAAAAGCAGCAGGACTTACTAGTATGTCTATTACGGGTACTGGTATTACTGCAGGAGCCTCAGCAACCGGTGCATCTCTTACGCCAACTGTAAATTTTACAATTACAAATGCAGTAGCCCCTGCAGATACAGTAGTTATTGCTTTAAATGGAATGGTTAACTCTGTTGCAGCGATTGCACAAGCAGATGTTACTGCTGGTGGTACTTGCTCAGGATCAGTTACTATGACTACTATTACAATTTCTACGAATAACCCAGTACTAAGTATGACAGGTCTTACATGTACTGTTGGTGGTGGAACAATTACTGTTGCTGCTGGTAGAGTTGTATCTTTAGCAACAGGAGGTAATTATTCAATAGTTATTACTACTGCTGCTGACTATGGTGCTTTCCTCTACTATGTTGGGAATACTAACCAAGTTAAAGTTACTGCAACTGTTACTCCTACTTTATCTTTTGCTATTAGAAATACTGCTGACTCAGCTGAACAAGCAACAGTTGGTGGTCTTAAAACTTGTGTCTTAGGTGTTTTAACTACAGCTGCTGTTGGTACTTGCTCATATAGACTTAAGGTCTCGACTAATGCTGCTAGTGGTTATACTGTTTCATATAACTCAGATACTAGACTCACTAATGGAACATATAACTTCACAGATGCTGTTGTTGGTGGTGTTGGGACTACCATTGCTGCTGGTACAGAAGGATATGGTGTTGTTTTAACTCCTGGTGCTTCATCTAGTGCTGCTGCTGTTACTAGAAATGCAGCTAACTTTGGAAGTACTGCAGGTACTGCATATAGAATTACTCAGGCTGCTGGTCCTTACCCAGTATATAATGTTGCTGGAACTAACGCACCTTCTGGCACTGATACAACAAATACAGCTTTAGTTGCACACCAAGTTGCAATATCTGCAGCAACACCTACTGGAAACTATTCTCACACAGTCACTTACACTGCCTCTGCCATTTTCTAAAAAAAAAGAGTATATTAATTCTGAAATATTTATTATGATTTTCGTATGAAGAATTTAAGTGGTATTGTAAACATTCAAAAATCTATAAGCATATTTATTATAGTATTATTGGTTGTTGGATCAATTATTGTTATCCCAGTTAAAGCTTCAGGTATTACTACTATGTCAATATCTGGAACTGGTATTACAAATGGTGCATCTGCAACAGGTGCAGCAATTACTCCAACTATTACATTTACAAGAGCAAATTCAGTTGCTCCTGCAGATACCGTTACTATAGTTCTTAATGGTATAGATACAGCAACAAACGTATTAAACTCAGATATAACTACAGGTGGAACATGTTCTGGAACACCAACAATGACAACAATTACTCATCCTGTTTCAAATATTACATTATCTATGACAGGAATAACGTGTTCAGCTGGTGCTGGTACAGTTACAATCGCAGCTGGTAAGGTTGTATCCGATGCAACTGGTGCAAATAACTCGATTATAATAACGACACCTTTAGACTATGGTGCTTTCCTTTATTATGTTGGATCAACTAATCAAGTCAAAGTAACTGCTACTGTTACTCCTACTCTTTCTTTTACTATCAGAAATACCGCTGACTCTGCTGAACAAGCTACTGTTGGTGGTCTTAAAACTTGTTTACTTGGTGTACTTACTACAGCTGCAGTTGGTACATGTTCATATAGACTTAAAGTTTCAACCAATGCTGCTAGTGGTTATGCTGTTTCATATAAATCAGACACTAGGTTCACTAATGGAACATATAACTTCACTGATGCTGCTATTGGTGGTTCAGGTACTACAATTACTGCTGGTACTGAAGGTTATGGTATTGTCTTAACTCCTGGTGCTTCTTCTAGTGGCGCCACCATTGCTAGAGATAATACTAATTTTGGAGCTACTGCTGGTACTGCTTATAGAATTACTCAAACATCTGGTCCTTATCCTGTATATACCAGCAATGGAACTAATGCTCCTTCTGGTACTGATACTACAAATACAGCTTTAGTTGCTCATCAAGTTGCTATCTCAGCTGCAACTCCTACTGGAAATTATACGCATACTATTACTTATACAGCATCTGCTACTTTTTAAAGTACAATATGCAGTGATAAATAGAAACTATGATTTATGAAGAGAATATTTTTATACTTTGGATTAATACTAGGACTATTAATTGTAATTGGTTTTGTAGATGAGGTGCCAGTTAAAGCTTCAGGTTTAACTTCAATGTCCATAACTGGAACAGGAATACTATTAAATGCATCTGGTGTTAATACCCCTATTACCCCGACAATTAATTTTACGATTACAAATCCAGTAATAGCTTCAGATACAATTGTAATAATTCTGAACGGAGTAAATACTGTTGCTTCTGTAAATCAGACAGATATTATAGCTGGAGGAACTTGTTCTGGGAGTGTTTCTATGCCTTCAGTTGTTCACCCATCATCAAACGTATCTTTTGTAATAACTGGATTAAATTGTTCAAGTGGTGCTGTAACAATATCTGTTGGAGCATCCCTTCTAACGACTTCCTCTAGTGGTGGAAATTATTCAATAGATATAGACACTCCATCTGATACAGGACATTTTCTTTACTATATAGGGAACACTAATCAGATAAGATTTACTGGAACGATTACACCAACAATATCTTTTTCAATAAGAAATGCTGACGATAGTGCAGAATTAGATAATGTTGGAGGATTAAAATTCTGTGAATTTGGCGTGCTTACTACTACAACAGTTTCAACTTGTTCATACAGACTTAAAGTAGGAACAAATGCAGCCAATGGTTACACAGTTTCATATAAATCTGATACTGAATTTTCAAATGGATTACATAATTTTCAAAATGCTGCAATTGGTGGAATAGGGACAGCTATAGTTGCCGGAACTGAAGATTATGGAGCAATTCTTAATCCAGGTTCTACTACAAGTGGAGCAATTGTTACTAGGAATTTAGCAAATTTTGGAAGCAATGCTTTAAATGCATACAAAATAACAGGAACAAGTGGTCCATATGATATTTATTCAAGCGCAGGAATGAACGCTCCAAGTGGCACTGATACTACTAATACAGCATTAATGACACATGAGGTTGCTATTTCAGCATCCACACCCACTGGAAATTATTTGCATACTGTAGTATATACAGTATCTGCTATATATTAATTACTTAATTTATACAAATGAAAAACAAATTTTCGAGATTGATGGTAATTCCAACGGTTTTGATATTAGCAATGTTTATTCTTACAAATATAGCAAGAGCTCAGACAAGTGCTTCACCTAAATATGGATTAATAATTAGTCCTCTGATTCAAGAATACAAAGGAAAACCTGGAGATACTATAAAGGGATCTTTCAGAGTTACTAGAGATTTTCAAGATACCACTAGAAGTGTAACTATTTATCCATATGCAAAAGATTTCACTTCAGATGGTACTACTGGTAACCCACTTTGGATTGAATACAGTAACCCAGATGAGGTAAAAGTAGATAGTTCACTTGAAAGCTGGATAACAATAAATGATAAAGAAGTTTCTATTCAAAAAGAAGCTGAATCTAAAGATATTACATTTACAATAAACATACCTAAAAATGCTACAGGTGGTACAAAGCAAGCTGGAATAATATTTACTGAAAATAAATCTGCAGACAAACTATCTGATACCACCCAAGTTGGTATCTCTTCAGATATTGCAGGACTTGTATTTGTAGACGTTGAAGGCCAAAGATCTATTAACTTAGACATTTCTGATGTAAATCTAACAGACTTAGAAGGTAATACTCAATTATTCAATATATTTGAATATCTTCCAGTAACAGTTAACACAACTGTAAAGAATAATGGAAACTCTATTGTTGAACCAGGTGGAGATATCTTTATCTCTCCTAGTGGAAAAACAGAAATAACTCCTACTCTTGCTTTTAACCAAAAAGCTGGAAGAATACTTCCTAAAAGCTCTCGTGTAATTTCTGAAACATGGGATAATGCGTTCTGGGTCGTTTCTAAAAACCAATTAAATTCAGAGACTTCATTAGTAGATAGTATTTTTAACAAATATAACCTAGGGTTTAATTTTGGAAAGAACTTTAAGATTGGAGTTTTTGATGTAGTTGTGAAGGTAATTTACTTCAACGAAAAAAGTGAAGCAGCCTTAGCGACGAAAACAGTTCCACTTATAATATTCCCTTGGAAAATAGCGTTAGGAATACTCTTTGTTATTATCCTAATAGTAATAAAGAACATTATCGTTAAAAAGGTTAAAAAGAACAGAGAAACAAAGAAGACAATAGTAAAAGAAAAAGAAGTAATAAAAGAATAATGTTACTAGCCCATAAGCCAGGTTCTGTTTAGATAGCTATTTCTCTCGTCTATTCCTAAGAATAAATGCTCTTACGAGTGCGGCAATTACGCCTTGCATCTTGTAGGGGTTACAGTGCCATACTTTGTCACCAAAGTATGCGGTGAGCTCTTACCTCGCCTTTTCACTATGACCTTGATTGCTCAAGGCTACTTGTTTTCTGTTGCCCTTTTCTCCGTGAGTTCACACCCACCTGCCCAGAATATATAGGATAAATCCTATATAAACTTCAGCAGTACAATTTTTATGATGCCTGGACTTTCCTCTGCCTATTAGATAGACAGCAGCCATCTGAGCTAGTAACAAGAATATTATCCGGCTTAGGAAGAGATATTGTCAATAAAAGCTGAAAAGATACTAATGGAAAGTAAATCCCACAAAGTGTATAATGGCTCAATAATTTTAAACCGTATAGTTATGTCAAAAGACAAAATGAATCACCCTAAGATACAAGCTATCCTTAAACAAAGGACATTCTGTATCGTTAAGCCAGATGCAGTAATGAGAGGTTTAACAGGTGAAATTATTAAAAGAATTGAAAAAGTTGGACTTAAAATTGTTGCAATTAAAATGGTAAGAGCTTCAAAAGACATGATAGTCAAACACTACCCAATGAATGACCAAGCATGGGTAGATAGACTTGGAGATAAAGGACTTTCAACATTTACAGATCTTGAACTAGATGCAGCAGAATTCTTAGGTACCGCAGATAGATCTAAAGTTGGAAAGGCAGTAACAGAAGCATTAGTTAAGTATATGACAAGTGGACCAGTTGTATGTATGATTGTAGAAGGTATACAAGCTATAGATATGGTTAGAAAACTTGCAGGTAGTACTCTTCCATTTAAAGCAGAAATGGGAACTATTCGAGGAGATTTCTCAGTAGATAGCCCAGCAGTAGCAAATGTAGAAGGACGATCTATTCATAACCTATTTCATGCTTCAGAGAATCCAAAAGAAGCTCAAAATGAAATAAAACTATGGTTTAAGGATAGTGAAATCCAAGAATATGACCTAAGCGCAGATGGGGTTATGTACTCTAGCGAGATGTACGAGAAATAACGAGTAAGTTTCTATCTACAATTCATTTCTCAATTTCTTGTGAGTAATCTTCATTGTTGTTATCATATTTAATATTAATTTATTTACCCCTAATTATGGAAACACAAGCGCAACCAGTGCAACCTGTAAACACTCCCCCAGTCTCCCAATCACAAAATCCTATTCAAGAAAAGAAAGGTAGTGCCCTTAAAACAGTTTTAATTGTTTTAGGTGTACTTTTAGTTTTATGTGTTCTATGTACTGTTTGTGGAGTTGTAGGAACGAAAATAATTGCAGACAGAACAGCAACTTTAGGAACAGATTTAGGAAACAAAGCACTTGATGGAATGGAAAATTTTGTAACAAGCAGAATGAGTGACACTATTAACTCTGCGGGAAGTAGTTTACTTGCCCCAGATGCTTCACAAAATGGGAGTACATCTTCTTCAAATGGATTAAACGGAATAGTTGGAAGTGGCACAGCTTTACCAGATGGGTTTCCAACAGATGTTCCATTAATGGCAGGATATAAAGTGATTTCAACATCTTCTCAAACTGTAAACAATATCAAAGTAATGACAGTTATGTTGAGTATTGCTAGAACTGCAGATGATGTTAAAAACTACTACAAAACTGAATTAACTAACAGTGGATGGAAATATGATACAGGTTCATTCCTATTCATAACCTCATACACTGGAACAAAGGGAACTAGAAAGTTAACAGTATCTGTTACAGGTGGAACAGATACAACTAAACCAAACTCACTTATTACAATAAGTATTCAGTGAGCTTAATTGTTAAGAAGTAAGTAGTAACAAAAAGAGTCCCAGAAATGGGACTCTTTTATTATCTATTTGAAATTAATACACTTACTTTATTGCAATAAGATCAACTTCAAATATTAAAGTTGAATTTGCAGGAATAGATCCTTGAGCTTGTGCTCCATATCCAAGAGATGGTGGTATTGTTAATTTTCTCTTCTCACCTACTTTCATTCCAATAAGACCAATATTCCATCCTTCAATAACTTGAGCTTTCCCCACATTAACAACATCAAATGTTTGACCTCTGTCTATTGAGCTATCAAACTTTGTACCATTTGTTAGAGTTCCCACATAGTTAACTGTTGCTGTCTGTCCTTCTTTAAGCTCTGCTCCATCACAACTATTTAGCTTCTGGTATTTAAGTCCACTTGGAAGTGTAACCTCTGCTTCTGCTGTAGTTGTACAATTTGGAGCAGTTGCTCCTTTTACATTAGTGTTATCCGTAGTATTAGGGTTAAAAATTAAAATAGCGATTGTCCCAATGGTAACTATTACCATAACTAGAACTGTAGCAATTTGAAATCTTTTGGTCATTATCTTTTTTTAATATTTAATTAACATATGGGATATTACAATAAAATTGAATTCTTTGCTATTTATATCCATATGTTGTAAAAACGAATGGCAAAGATTCAATTATTTTTTATTCTTAATTATATGTTCGGAGACTTAAATCGAGTAGAACTTTTAGGCAATATAACAAGTGATCTAAATGTTCGAAGTACTGGTACTGGCACTCAAGTAGTAAGCTTTGGAATCGCTACAAACAGAAGATATAAGCAGGGAGATGAATGGAAAGAACAGACAGATTTCCATAACGTAGTAGTTTGGGGTAACCAAGCAACTAGTTTAGCTCAAAGAGCACATAAGGGAACAAGACTATTTGTTTCAGGAAGACTAACCACAAGAAGCTGGGACGATCCAAACAATCCTGGAAAAAAGAACTACAAGACAGAAGTTGTTTCGGATCAGTTAATACTAATAGATAGATACGAAGGTAAGGGACAATCTATGGGAGCTAGTGCAAATCAGGCTTCAGAACCAGTAGATCAGGAAACTCCTAGCAAACCTGCAAAGACAACTAAAGCAAAGAAAGAAGATAAGGGAGATAACCCAGAAGAGTTAATCGATCCAAATGATTTGCCATTCTAACAATAAGGAGTAGAATCTGAGCATTATTTTCTTATTTTTAGAAACATGGTATTTAGTATAGTAGAATATGGGAAAGGATATGAAGTTACTAATCCTCATAATGATACAACTATTTGTTTCCCAGAAATTGAAAGTCCAATTGATTCGGCAATAAGAGCTGACAGAATACCAGTAGACGCATTATCACTACTTTTACGTCTTCGGACATTAAAAGCATATTTATATGTTGGTGCAGGAATTGCTACAGCTATTATGTTAAGAAATGAAAATATTAAAGGGGCAGATGTAATTGATACAGGTATTAATCCACAAGATCTTGAAATAGTATATTTTCCAGTAAGAATTTAATATTTGACAATTATCTATATAACCAGTTAGCATTAGTAAGTGCATTGAAAAGGACTTCCTATCCTTTGAGCATGAGTGGAAAATATCTTTAAGATTACTAACACTCTTCTTACTATCAGAAACAAAAGATAGAATGAGGCTAGAAGTAAATATTCTAGTAAAGTAAGGTGGTAACACGAGAAATTAGATCCCGTCCTTACATGAAGCGAAAGCTTTGTGTATTGACGGGATTTTTGTATCTATAAATATATTATGGAAATAGTTGAAAGAATATATATAAAAACTGAATTAATTTGGAGAATTAATTCACTAAGAAATAAATGTGGAGTTACCCCCTTTGGGGTAAAACATTATTGAATATAATTAGCAAGAAATTTGCAGTATCATAATAATATTTATTAATTACCAACTAACATGAAATTCTCAACAAACTTTATTAAAACAAAACGAGAGGTATCATCTGAAATAGAATCCGTTAATGGAAAGCTTTTAACTAAAGCTGGATATATTCATCAGGAAATGGCAGGTGCATATACATTCTTGCCACTTGGTGTAAGAGTTCTTTCTAAAATTGAAAACATAGTACGTAAGCATATGGATGAAATAGCATCTGAAATGCTTATGACTTCTCTTCACCCAAAATCCTTATGGGAAACAACCAAAAGAATAGATAGTGTAGATGTACTTTTCAAAGCATCGGGAGCAAATAAGCCATCTATTGAGAGGAATTCAGCTGAATATATACTAGCTCCTACTCATGAAGATATGGTTACACCTTTAATGCAGGAATCTGTATTAAGTTACAAGGATTTACCACAGTATGTTTACCAGATTCAAACAAAGTTTAGAAACGAAGCTAGAGCTAAATCTGGGATTATGAGAGGAAGAGAGTTCAGAATGAAAGATCTTTATTCTTTCAATAAATCTGAAGAGGATTTGAAAGCTTTCTATGAGGTTGCTAAGAAAAAGTATGTAGATATATTCAACGAACTAGGAATTGGAGCAGATACGTTTCTGACATTGGCATCTGGAGGGGACTTTACTAAGAACTATTCTCATGAGTTTCAATTACTCTTAGACTCTGGGGAAGATATCATATACTTGGATAGAGCTAACAAAATTGCATATAACAAAGAGATTAATACTCCTGAAGATGCAAAGAAGTTAGGAATAGACTTCTCTAAGCTTGAAGAAATTAGAGCATCTGAAATTGGAAATATATTCCCTCTAGGTACTAAGTATTCAGATGCTTTTGACTTCAACTACATAGACGTAGACGGTAGCAAGAAGAAAGTATGGATGGGTTCATATGGGATTGGAACTTCTAGAATTATGGGAGTTATTGTTGAAAAGTTCCATGACGATAAAGGAATAATATGGCCAGCTCAAATAGCACCTTTCAATTACCATCTTATTAGTATCTGCAAAGATAAAGATAGTGAGGTATTCCAAAAGGCAAATGAGCTTTATGAAAAACTTCAAAGTGAAGGTAAAGAAGTTCTCTGGGACGATAGATTTGGAGTTAATCCTGGTGAAAAATTCAATGATGCAGACTTAATTGGTATTCCTGTAAGACTAGTGATTTCTGAAAGAACATTAAAAGAAGGAAAGATTGAGAAGAAAATGAGAAATTCAGAAAATACTGAAATGGTTTCTATAGAGTCTGATCAATTTTAAGTCCTGTATCTGAATCACTAAAGCCAATCTTAGCCTCAATTTGTAAATTACTAATGTCGTTACTGACATTAGTAATTGCTTTACTCATTCTAAGAAGGCTTTCAATCTTACTTTCTCCACTAGAATTAACCGAAGTGGAAGATGAGACAGAACTACTCTGAAGTTCCTTAAGAGCTTTGGAGTATTCTGCGTCTCTGGAAACTTTTACAAACACTGAAAATAATATCGCTATGATTGCTATAGCCAAAACTATTAAGGAAGTAAATCTCTTGTTTTCTTTTACACTCTCCTTGGTAAGCCTTGGAATATTATTCATATCTTTATATATTTTTTCTATTCTGACGCTTTTTGAATAACTTTAGCTAAACTTGCTTCAGTATCTCCTAATACTTTTGAATATTTAGTTACATTGCTTTGCAGATCTGCATAACTTGAGTTCATATCTGATTGAGATTTCTTCAACATCTGTGAATAGTAGTTTGTAAATTCAGTATTTGAGCTTGTAAGCGAGTTCTTTGCATTTTTTAACTCCTCAGAATCTACAAAGGAATCTAGCTCAGTTGCCACCTGATTTAATTTGAGATAAGCCTCATTAGTTTGGAAAAGCATATATCTAGATTGTACATACTTACAAGAATCTACAACTTCTTGCCAAAATGTTTTTGTATCCGTAAGGCATTTCTTGAGATCATCAAGACTTTTTGCATCTTGTATCTTTCTATCTAATCCAGTTAATTGAATATATTTATCTGAAAGATTTCCAATAGATCCCTCCCCTTCTGCTGGCTTTATAGAATCCAACTTACTCTTAAACATATTCATATATGCATTTACACTATCTAGACTTGTAACTAGTACCTTTCTTGCACCTTCTACTCTTTGAGAATCTGTTGAGGATAAATTTTTCAGTTTTAAATAATCTGTTTTAGCTTGATCATATGTTGCAAGTTTGGAATCATAATCGGCTCTAAGATTTTCCATTTGAGCATTAACACCAACAACACTTATAAAGAAGATGACTATAGCTAGAGGTAGAATATATTTTACTTTGACATTCATATGTTTATATTAAAATTCAAAAGATGCTAGATCAATCTTAGGAGTGTTATCAAAATCATTTGTCTTAATATTTGTACTACTATATTTTTCAAGATTAGATCTTACACTTTGTACCCTTTCATCTTTCGACATTGAACTAGCAATATTAGTGTCATTCTTTACAAGAGCAACATCATCACTATTTTGGTTAATTGTGAACATAACAACTCCTCCTAATAGAAATATTACACTGGATAGAACCACAAAGATAGCAGGAACATTTAAAGTTGAGTGATTACACTTTGAATAGTAACTTAGAACCTCACCTTTATTAGACCTGTCAAAAGATCGGTAGGCATTAATAAAATCTTCAGTTTTTATATTCTCGTTATTTTGCATTTTTGCTTATCTTTTTATTTTTCGATTTTGTCTTAATTTTTTTCTTATTCTTTTGTTCTACTTTCTCAACTTTCTTTTCTTTCTTTTCCAATCCAACCTTCTTTTTTCTATCTACACCATTAGCTATATCTTGTATTTTCTTAATTGCTCTTAATTGAATTATCTTAACATTACTAATAGATAACTTTAACTCTTCTGCTACTTCCTTAATCTTATAACCTTTAAGAAATCTCAACTCTATTAACTTAGAATGCATAGGTTTTAATTTACTTAAAAACTCTCTAACTGCACTTTCTTTTACTTCAATATCTTTTTCCTTTTCTTCATCTTTAAAAAGAGTCTTATCTTCCTCTGATAAGACTTGTTCAACATCATGATCAAATTCAAAATTGTTATCAAGTAGGCTCTTATCCCCTTCCATCCAATCTTCTAAAGTATCTGATGGCTTTGCATAAAGGTTTCTATAGTACTGAGCAACTATATTCTTAACAATGCTATATATCCAAGTACTAAAACTAGACTCAAAAGAATAACTTTTTAAGTTCTTTACAATATTCATCCAACTCTCACTTGCAACATCATCCGCATCAGATTTGGATCTCACTTTATAGAAGACAAACCTATATATCTTAGGACTGTAAAGAGCATATATCTTTTCAAAGTCTTTCTTACTTCCTTTCTGAGCTCTTTTTATTACTTCATCTTCAATTTTCTTTACTTCTGTTTTACTCAATGTATTAGTATATATTATGTTACAAATATTAACTTCCTGATTTTACCTTAAACTAAGACCTAGATTCTCACAAAAAAATAACTTCATGTAAAATTTATCCCATTTTGTTATATAATCCATATACGTATCTTGTAATATATACATGAACTATATATTAACTTTATTTTTTATCTTACTTGTATGGCTTACGATCACAATTCGATAGAAGAAAAATGGATGAAGAATTGGGCCGAACTAGGACTATACAAGTTCGATGAAAACTCTTCTAAAGAAAAGAAATATATATTGGACATGTTTCCATATCCATCTGGTGCAGGTCTTCATGTTGGACATGTAGAGGGATACTCTGCAACAGACATATATTCAAGATATATGAGAATGAAGGGATACAACGTGTTACATCCTATGGGATGGGATGCATTTGGTTTACCTGCAGAAAATTATGCAATTAAAACAAACGTACATCCAGATAAAACTACAAATGAAGCAATTAAGACATTCACTTCACAAATTAATAGATTAGGTCTTTCTTATGACTGGTCTAGAGAAATTGCTACTCACAAGAAGGAATACTACAAATGGACTCAATGGTTATTCTTGCTCCTTTACAAGAAGGGATTAGCCTACAAGAAAGAAGCTTTGGCTAACTTCTGTCCTTCTTGCCAAACAGTTTTAGCAAATGAACAAGTAGTAGATGGAAAATGTGAAAGATGTGGGACAGTTGTAAGCCAGAAACTTATGAACCAATGGTTCTTCAAGATTACAGATTATGCAGATAGATTAATAACTGGATTAGATAAGTTAGACTGGCCATCTTCTACAAAACTTGCTCAAGTAAATTGGATTGGGAAATCTACAGGTGCTGAGCTTAACTTCAAAGTTGCATGGAAAGATCCTAATAATAACGAAGAGCAATATATTAAAGTCTTTACAACAAGACCAGACACTATTTACGGTTGTACTTTTTTGGTATTAGCACCTGAGCATAAAATGGTTGAGAAGATTGTAACGCCAGAACAAAAAGATGAAGTTGAGAAATACTTGAAAGAAGCAAAGGGAAAAACAGAACTTACTAGAACTACTGAAAAGGAAAAGACAGGAGTATTTACTGGAGGCTATGTATATAACCCATTCAATGAGGAAAAGATTCCTGTTTGGATATCTGATTTTGTTATATCTACATATGCAGAAGGTGCACTTATGGCAGTACCAGCTCATGATGAAAGAGATAATGAATTTGCTAAAAAGTACAACTTACCAATAATCCCAGTAATTAAAGCAAGAGTTGCTAAGTATTTAGTAGTTGAAAAAAGTCTTGCACCAGAAAAGGTAAAAGAGATGTTAAACACATGGACAAGTGAAGTTAAAGAAGTAAGTAAATCTTGGGGAAATATATATTCAGTCAATGTTCCAGTAGAGAAAGAACCTGAGATGATTAACTTCCTCAAAGACAACTTAATAGAAACTTCTCCAGATGGAGG
>Ga0194052_1001510_pt1 | contig 13354 bp, 2 predicted proteins | sample SepL226m_MetaG_FD_160117 | JGI IMG/M metagenome (GOLD analysis project Ga0194052, IMG submission 160117) | Anoxic zone freshwater microbial communities from boreal shield lake in IISD Experimental Lakes Area, Ontario, Canada - Sep2016-L227-6m | ecosystem: Environmental > Aquatic > Freshwater >... | reverse complement strand
CCCGGCGGGGGGGTGGCAACTCCCCAGGCTGCTTCTGCTCCCCGTGCTGCTTGCCCCGTCCCTCGCGGCCGAAGTTCCGCTCCGCTTCGGGGTGCTGGCCTTCCGCCCCAAGGCGCAGGCCCTGGCGCAGTGGCGACCCCTAGCCGAGAGCCTTGAGCGGTCCCTGGGCCAGAAGATCGAGCTGAGCGCCTACAGCTACCCCGAGCTGAACAGAGCCATGGCCGCCAAGGCCGTGGACGTGGTCCTCACCAACCCGGGGCACTTCGTCGCGCTCAGCCACCAGTTCCACCTATCAGCCCCCCTCGTCACCCTGGTTGGCCTGGAAGGCCCCCACACACCTGCCACCTTCGGCGGCGTGATCTTCACCCGGGCTGATGCCGCAGATATCAACACCCTCGCCGACCTGGCGGGCAAGCGCATCGCCACCGCGGACACCCAGTCCCTCGGGGGCTACCAGATGCAGGCGTTCGAGCTGGCGGAGAGGGGGGTGCCGCTTCCCTCCGGGGGTCGGCTCATCCTCACCGGCATGCCCCACGACAAGGCCCTCGAGGCTGTCCTCACCGGCCAGGCCGAGGTGGGCTTCGTGCGCAGCGGGGTGCTGGAGGCCATGACCCAGGAAGGCCACCTGGATCCGGCCCTCGTGAAGGTCATCCACCGCCAGGACCACGCCGCTTTCCCCTACGCCACCTCCACCCCTCTCTACCCGGAGTGGCCTGTGGCCGTGACCGCCCAGGTCGAGGGGCAGCTCGCCCAGAGACTGGCCATCGCGCTGCTGTCCCTGCAGGCCCAGAGCCCTGCGGCCCGCACTGCGGGCATCCATGGCTTCACAGTCCCGGCCAACTACGGGGATGTGGAGACCGTGCTGCGGCGGCTCCGCCTCCCCCCCTTCGAAGCCGCCCCCGACTTCACCCTGACCGACATGTGGTGGAAGCATCGCCCCGAGGCCGCAGCCATCGCAGTGCTGCTGCTGCTCCTCGCGGCCACGAGCGCCGGGCTCGCTTTCCAGAACCGCCGGGTCCGGCAGGCCCGCCTTCACTTCGCCACCCTGTTCGAGCACTCGCCGGAACCCATGTGGATCATCGCCGACGGCCGCTTCATCGACTGCAACCCCGCGGGGGTCCGGATCTTCGGCCATGCCGACAAGGCCTCCCTGCTGGCGCGCCACCCGGACGATCTGTCTCCCCCGCACCAGCCCGACGGCGAAACCTCCCTCAGCAAGGCCCGGCGCATGCTGGGCGCGGTGGCGCAGGGGAAGCCCCAGCGCTTCGAGTGGGTCTACCTTCGGTCGGATGGCAGCCCCTTCAGCGCCATCCTCAGCCTCATGCCGACCACCCTGGAGGGGCGCCAGGTAGGTCTGGCCGTGGGCCATGACATCTCGGAGCTGAAGCGGGCCGAGGAGGAGCAGCGCCTGCTCGAAGCCCAGCTCCACCAGGCCATGAAGCTGGAGAGCCTGGGCAGCCTGGCCGGCGGCGTCGCCCACACCATGAACAACGTGCTGGGCGCGATCCTCGGCCTGTCCTCCAGCCTGCGCGCCCAGGCCGACCCCCTCTCGCCCACCGCCAAGAGCCTCGACACCATCGTCAGTGCCTGCCTTCGCGGCCGCGGTGTGGTGAAGGGCCTGCTCTATTTCGCCCACAAGGACCTCCAGGAAGAGCGGGTCGTCCAGATCAACGATCTGGTCCGGGAGATGACCCTGCTGCTGGGGCAGACCATGCTCAACCGGATCCAGCTGCAGCTGGATCTGGACGAGAGCCTGGGCGAGCTCCGCGGCGATGCCGGGGCGGTGAGCCATGCCCTCATGAACCTCTGCATCAACGCCATGGATGCCATGCCCGCGGGGGGGACCATCTGGATCCAGACGCGCTGTAGCCCCGATGGCGGCGTGGTGCTGGCCGTGCGCGACTCCGGCGAGGGGATGTCTCCCGAAGTATTGGCCAAGGCCATGGAGCCCTTCTTCACCACCAAGCCGGAGGGCAAGGGCACGGGGCTTGGCCTGTCCATGATCTACGGCACCATGAAGGCCCACGACGGCAGGTTCGAGCTGAAGAGCCAGCCGGGCCTCGGGACCGAGGCCACCCTCATCTTCCCCGCGGCCCGAGTGGTCTGCGCCGCGCCAGCCCCAGACGTCGCTGCTGGTGTTGTCCCCGCCGAGGCCCCCTCGCTGAGCATTCTCCTGGTGGATGACGACGACCTCATCCGCGAGTCCGTCACCGAGGTGCTGCAGTTCCTTGGGCACCGGCCCTTCAGCGCCCCGGGCGGGCTGGAGGCCCTCCACCTGCTGGAGGAGGGCCTGCCGGTGGACCTCGTGATCCTGGACATGAACATGCCCATCATGAGCGGTGCCGAGACTCTGCCGCGGATCCTGGCGCAGCGCCCCAATCTGCCGGTCCTGATGGCCACGGGCTACAGCGACGAGGACATCGTGCCGCTGCTCGTGGGCCGACCCAACGTCCAGAGCCTCCGCAAGCCCTTCAGCATCCAGGAGCTCGCGGAGCGGCTGGCGGGCCTGCGGATCGAGGCCGCCCAGCCCACCAGCGAAGCCTTGACTTAGCGGTCGAAACAAAACCCCACGGGGCCAAGCGGGTTTTGTTGCGACCTCTTAGTTCCAGATGTTTCCCGAGGTGGTGTGGCTCGTCCCGTGGCAGGAGAGGGCGCAGCCGCCCCGTCCCAAAGTGGCATTCACGGTGTAGGTCAGGGCTCCGGTGGCAGGTGTGGTGCCGCCTCCGAACTTGATGGTGTCACTGGAGAGCTGGTCCGGCGTGATGCGGACTGCCGTGGTGTCCAGATACTTGAAGTGGTTGACCACCCCAGTGCGGTTGTTGGTTGCGGTGGACATGTCGTGGCAGTGGTCGCAAGTCTGGTTGTGGGCGCTGGGGTTGTTGTGGCGCCCGGTGGCGTCGTTGTATTGCGTGGCCGTTGAGGTGATCTTGTGGCAGGTGATGCAGTAGGTGTTGGCATTCACCGTCAGAGTGCCAGTCTGCCAGCCGGGAGTGACCTGGCCGCCATGGCAGCTGATGTTGGAGCAGGTGAAGGCCGAGGCGCTGCTGACGAAGCCCGCGGTGCCGCTCTGGGCGTTGAAGGTGGCGTGGACGGCCACGGAGGCGGGTCCCGAGCTGATCGGTGAGGCCACCCGCTTGCTGGCGTTGCTGTAGTGGGTGTTGTTCGTGTCCCCAGGCAGCGACTTGAAGTGGCAGGACTGGCACTGGGGGTAGGCGGTACTCGCCAGGCCCGTGGGCAGGGCCGGGGTGCCCCGAGTGAAGGTACTGAGTGCCAGGTGCTTGGGGTGGGAGCCCTTGAGGTTGGGCCAGGCGCTCCCGGTGGGACCTTGCGTGGTGAAGGCGGCGCCCACGTGGCAGGAGAGGCAGGTGCCGACCGTCATGCCCGTTCCCAGCGGCGAGCCGAGGGTGTGGCACACGGTGCAGACGGGACCACTCTTCGCCGACGCACCCGTCTGGTCATGGCAGTTGCTGCACTCCCCGTTGAACTGGGCCAGGGTGACGGACTGGTGGGGGTTGCCACCGGTGCTGAGGTCGGTGCCCAGGAAGGGGATCGGATGGGACGCCCCCGAGCCCTGGGGGGCGTTCCAGTGGTAGGCCGTGGGCGTGGGCGTGTGGGTCTGGGCATGGCAGACCACCGCACAGCCGCCATCGGCTTCCGCATAGGGGGCGGTGACGCTGTAGGTCATGGCGCCCGAGATCGGGTAAGTGGCGTTGCCCGTCTTGAACTTGACGGTGCCGCTGGGCAGCTTGCTGGAGCCGCCGACGTTGGTGCTGTTCAGCTCGGCGAAGTGCTTGACCGCGCCGATGCTGGCGTTGGCAGCGCTCATGTCGTGGCAGAGGGTGCAGTCGGCGGTTCCCGCCAGACTGTGGGTTCCGTAGGAATGGCGGCCCAGGGCATCGTTGTACTGGGCGGGCTGACTGCCACCGTTGATGGCGTGGCACTTGGTGCAGTCCGTGGTGCTGGCAATGCTGTTCGCCGCAGTCCAGGCTGGGGTGGTTTTGCCCCCGTGGCAGCTCACGGTGGCGCAGGTAAGGGCCGAGGGGCTGAAGGTCGCTGAGCCACCGGTCTGGGCGTTGTAGGTTGCATCGAGGGCCACGGACCCAGGACCCGTGGGGGGGGCCACCCGGGCGTTAGCGTTCGTATAGTGGGTGGTGCTACCCGTCCCGCTGCCCGTGTGGCAGGTGTCGCAGGTCAGCGTCGTCGGCAATCTCAGGTGCTTGCCATGGGACCCGGCGATGCTGGGGTAGCTGGCGCCCTCAGGCCCAACGGGCAGACCGGAGCCGCCCACATGGCAGGACAGGCAGGTGCCGCTGCCCGTGGCGACCGCCACGGGATTCGCCAGTGAGTGGCAGATGCTGCAGCTGGGGGCGCCGGTCACGGGCGAGGTGCCCGAGGTGGCATGGCAGGTGCCGCAGTCTGCGGTAAAGGTGGCCTGGGTGGCGGTCAGATGGCCATTGTTCTGGGTGTCGACCTGGCCTGCGAGGAAGGGTATGCCGTGGGGCGCCCCGCTGGCTGTCCAGGTCTCCACGGTGGCGACATGGATGTGCGTGTGGCAGGTCAGGGCGCAGCCGCCATTCCCCTGGGTAGCACCCGTGGTGGAGTAGGTCCTCGCGCCCGAAACGATCGCCGCGTCGAAAGCGATGGTTCCACTCGGCAGCTGGTCGGCGGGGCTCCCCGTGGAGACGCCGTCCACCGCCGGAGTGTCGAGATACTTGAAGTGCGCCTGCGCCCCCAGAGAGCCGTTGCCCATGCTGTGGCAGGTGGTGCAGGCGATGGCGTTCGCCGCCGTGGTGGCGTTGTGGGTGCCCATGCTGTGCCGGCCGAACCCATCATTGAACTGCGTGACTGTTCCTGCGGAGGTCGCCACGCCGTGGCACTTGGTGCAGTCCGTGGCGCTGTTGAGGAGGCCCGTCTGCCAGCCCGGTGTGACCTGGCCGCCGTGGCAGCTCACGTTCGAGCAGGTCAGGCTCGCGGGCGTGAAGGCGGGGCTGCCGCCGGTCTTGGCGGTGAAGGTGGCGCTGACGGCCACCGGCACCGGACCCGAGGGCACGGTGATCCGCGCGTTGGCGTTGGTGTAGTGGGTCGTCGTTCCCGAGCCGCTGCCCGCATGGCAGGTGTCACAGGTAAGCTGGGTGGCCAGCCCCATGTGCTTGGCGTGGGCACCGGCGATGCTGGGGAACCCCGAGCCGTTGGGCCCAAGGGTGGGCACCGCACTGCCGCCATGGCAGGACTGGCAGGTACCGGAGCCGGTGGCGAGCACCGTGGGGTCCGCCAGCCGATGGCAGGTGCTGCAGAGGGGAGCCCCGACTAGGGGGGAGGTGCCCGTATAGGCATGGCACACAGCGCAGTCCGAGGTGAAGGCTGCGGCCGTGACCGTGAGGTGGCCGTTGAGCTGGGAGTCGTTCTGGCCACCCAGGAAGGGGATCGGATGCGAGGACCCGCTGGCAGTCCAGGTCTCATAGGTGGGCGTGTGGATGTGGTTGTGGCAGGTCAGGGCGCAGCCACCGTTCCCCTGGGTGCCGCTGGTGACCGAATACGTCCTTGCCCCCGTCACGATCGCCGCATCGAAGATGAGGGTGCCGCTGGGCATCTGGTCCGCCGGGAGGCCCGTGGCCGTGCCGTCGACCGCTGGGGTGTTCAGGTACTTGAAGTGCGCCAGGGCCCCGCTGCTGCCAATGGTCATGCTGTGGCAGGTGGTGCAAGCGATGGTGCTGCCTGCTGCGGTGGCATTGTGGGTGCCCATGCTGTGGCGACCGAAGGCGTTGTTGTATTGGGTGCCCGCTGGGGCCAGCGTGACGCTGTGGCACTTGGTGCAGTCCGTCGCGCTGTTGATGCTGCCCGCCGTGATCCAGGCCGGGGTGGTCTGGCCGCCGTGGCAGCTGACGTTGCTGCAGGTCAGGGAACCGGGCGTGAACGCCGCGGTAGCGGCCTTGCTGTTATAGGTAACGCTGATGGCGACCGGAGCTGGTCCGGCGGTGCTCCGGGAGTTGGCATAGTGGGTCGCCGTGCCCGCCCCGCTGCCCGCGTGACAGGTGTCGCAGGTCAGGGTCGTGGGCAGGACCATGTGCTTGGCGTGGGCCCCGGCGATGCTCGGGAAAGAGGCCCCCCCGGGTCCCGTGGGCAGACCAGCTGTGCCGCTGTGGCAGGACAGGCAGGTCCCCGTGCCGGTGGCCGTTAGGGTCGGGTTTGCCACCTTGTGGCAGGTGTTGCACAGCGGCGCGCTCGCTGACGGGCTCGTCCCCGAGATGGCGTGGCAGCTGGAACAGTCGCTGGAGAATGTCGTAGCGCTGGCCGTGAAGTGGCCGTTGTTCTGGGTGTCCGTCTGCCCCGCCCCGAAAGGCACGGGATGCGGCGTCCCCGCCGCAGTCCAGGTGTCCACCGCCGCCGTGTGGACATGGGTGTGGCAGGTCAGGGCGCAGCCGCCGTTCCCCTGGGTGCCGCTGGTGGCCGAGTAGGTCCTTGCCCCCGTCACGATCCCCGCGTCAAAGACGATGGTGCCGCTGGGCAACTGGTCCGCCGGGAGGCCCGTGGCCGTGCCATCCACCGCCGGGGTGTTCAGGTACTTGAAGTGCGCCGCGGCCCCGCTGCTGCCATTGGTCATGCTGTGGCAGGTGGTGCAGGCGATGCCGTTGGCGAGGGTGGCGGCGTTGTGGGTGCCCAAGGCATGGCGGCCGAAGGCATCGTTGAAGTTGGTGGCCGTGCCGACGCTGGCTGCCACGCTGTGGCACTTGGTGCAGTCCGACGCGCTGTTGATGCTGCCTGCCGTGGTCCAGGCCGGGGTGGTCTGGCCGCCGTGGCAGCTGACGTTGCTGCAGGTCAGGGCGCCGGGCGCGAACGCCGCCGTGGCTGCCTTGCTGTTGAAGGTGCTGTTGATGGCGACCGGCGCCGGTCCGGAGGTGCTCTGGGAGTTGGCGTAGTGGGCCGCCGTCCCTGACCCGCTGCCCGCGTGGCAGCTGTCGCAGGTCAGGGTCGTGGGCAGGACCATGTGCTTGGCGTGGGCCCCGGCAATGCTCGGGAAGGAGGCCCCCCCTGGTCCCGCGGGCAGGCCCGCCGCGCCACTGTGGCAGGAGAGGCAGGTCCCCGTGCCGGTGGCCGTCAGGGTCGGATCCGCCACCCTGTGGCAGCTGGTGCAAAGCGGGGCACTCGACGTCGGGCTCGTCCCCGAGATGGCGTGACAGCTGGAACAGTCGCTGGAGAACGTCGTAGCGCTGGCCGTGAAGTGGCCGTTGTTTTGAGTGTCCGTCTGCCCCGCCCCGAAGGGCACGGGATGCGGAGTCCCCGATGCAGTCCAGGCATTCACCGCCGCACTGTGGATGTGGGTGTGGCAGGTCAGGGCGCAGCCGCCATTCCCCTGGTTGCCGCTGGTGACCGAATAGGTCCTCGACCCCGTCACAATCGTCGTGTCGAAGACGATGGTGCCGCTGGGCAGCTGGTCCGCCGGGAGGCCCGTGGCCGTGCCGTCCACCGCCGGGGTGTTCAGGTACTTGAAGTGCGCCAGGGCCCCGCCGCTGCCATTGGTCATGCTGTGGCAGGTGGTGCAGGCGATGCCGTTGGCGAGGGTGGCGGCGTTGTGGGTGCCCAGGGCGTGGCGGCCGAAAGCGTCATTGAAGTTGGTGACCGTGTCGACGCTGGCTGCCACGCTGTGGCACTTGGTGCAGTCCAACGCGCTGTTGATGCTGCCCGCCGTGGTCCAGGCCGGGGTGGTCTGGCCGCCGTGGCAGCTGACGTTGCTGCAGGTCAGGGCGCCGGGCGCGAACGCCGCCGTGGCCGCCTTGCTGTTGAAGCTGCTGCTGATGGCGACCGGCGCTGGTCCGGAGGTGTTCCGGGAGTTGGCGTAGTGGGCCGCCGTGCCCGACCCGCTGCCCGCGTGGCAGCTGTCGCAGGTCAAGGTCGTGGGCAGGACCATGTGCTTGGCGTGGGCTCCGGCGACGCTCGGGAAGGAGGCCCCCCCGGGTCCCGCGGGCAGGCCCGGCGTGCCGCTGTGGCAGGACAGGCAGGTCCCCGTGCCGGTGGCCGTCAGGGTCGGGTCCGCCACCTTGTGGCAGGTGTTGCACAGCGGCGCGCTCGCCAACGGGCTCGTCCCCGAGGTGGCGTGGCAGCTGGAACAATCGCTCGTGAACGTCGCCGCGGTGGCCGCAGCATGCGCCCCACCCAGGAAGGGGACCGCGTGGTTCGGCTGGCCCGGGCCATTCACATGGCAGGCTACGGCATTGGCGGAGGCGGAGAAGCAGCTCGGCGCGGTGACATCCGGGGCGGTGCGGCCCTTGGTCCCGTCGTGGCAGAGCGCGCAGGCCACCGCACGGTTGCCAGCATCCCGATGGGAGGCGGCGTAGGCCGGGAAGGCGCCCGGCGCCTGAACCCAACGGTCGGCGTGGGCCCTCGCCTGGACATGGCAGCTGCTGCACTTGGTGGCCGCTGACGCCCCGCCCTCAAAGTTGGTGGAGCCCGGGTTGCCGTGGCAGGCCTGGCAGGAGGCCAAGTCTTTTTTCGCAGCGATGCCATGGAAGGCGGCGCTGGTCGCCGTGGTCCAGACGGAGCCCAGCGCATGGGGGGCCGCCTCGGCTCCGTGACACAGGGTGTTGTTGAAGCAGCCCGGGGCCGTGCCTGCCGGAGCGGGTGTCGCGGGATGCCCCGCTGGGTTGGCCGATGCGCCGGGGAAGTGGCACTGGGCGCAGACCGGTGCATTCGTGGCATCCGTGGTGGCGTGGGTGGAGCCCGAGGCGTTGTGCCATGGCTTCGCCGGGTGAGGGGCCGCGACCCCATGGCAGGTCGTGCAGGCCTTGGTGGTCCCATCCGAGGCGGTCAGCCCCGAAGCGAAATTCGTCCCGTGGCAAGCCTGGCAGGAGGCCAGTCCGCCGCCCGAGGAGCTCTGGCCCAGCTTTGCCCGGAGACCGTGGCTGCCCGCCAGGGCATAGTTGGGCTGGGTGTTGTGGTGGCAAGCGGCCGTGAAGCAGGAGGGCTCGCTGAAGGGCCCGCCCGTCAGCTGGGCGCCATGGCAGATCTTGCAGGTGTTGAGCCCGGCCAGCGCGCTGCCCGGATGGCTCGCGATCCAGCCCGCGGGATGGACCCCACCGTTGCCGGTCCAGGTATAGGAAGCGTGGGTCTTGCCGTGACAGACAACCGTGCAGGTCTTGGCTGCGGCGCTGAAGCTGCCGCCGGTCAGGACGATGGTCTCCGCCGCCACGCCTTCCATGGCCGCGGTGCCCAGGTTCGTCAGGTGACCGAGCGCCCCGCTGCTCCCGTTCGCCATGTTGTGGCACTCGGTGCAGAGCAGCTTGGCCGACGAGTTCATGTGCAGCGCGTGGAACCCGGAGTAGACGCTGTTGTTCTCAGGCACCCCTGGTGCCGTCCCCAGGGCGTGGCACCTCGTGCAGTCGGCGGCCGTGTTGAGGCTACCTGACGCGGTCCAAGCCGGCGTCGTCTGACCGCCGTGGCAGCTCACGTTGCTGCAGGTCAGGGTCGCCGGGTTGAAGGTCGCCGTGCCCGCGTTCCCGCTGTAGGCACTCAGGAAGGCCACGAGTCCCGGCCCCGTGCGCAGGCTGTCCTTGCCGGCGCGACCATCAGCATGGTCGTAGTGCGTCTGGGTGCCACTGTCCGCGCCCTGGTGGCAGGCTGAGCAGGTTCCAGCCACGCCCGCCAGCGCGTTGTGCTTCACGTGGGCCCCTGCCACATTCGGGAAGCTGGCGCCCGTGGGCGGCTTCCCATGACAGGAGGCGCAGGCCGTCACGGCCAGCGGCGAGCCCGCTTGATGACAGGCGCTGCAGAGGGGCGCCGAGGCGACCGGCGAGGCCCCGGACACCGCGTGACAGGTCGCGCAGGAGCCATTGAACCCCACCTGGGTGACGCCGGTGTGCTGGCTGCCAAGGAAAGGAACCTGGTGTGTGGCCTGGATGGTGCCATGGCAGAGGGTGTTGTTGGTGCAGCCCGGAGCGGTGCCTGCCGGGGCGGGCGTGACGGGGTGCCCAACCGGATTCGCGGGTGCTCCGGGGAAGTGGCACTGGGCACAAACCACAGCGTTCGCGGGGTTGGTGGTGGCGTGGTTCGATCCGGCGGCGTCATGCCAGGGCTTGGCCGGATGCGGCGCAGCCACCCCATGGCAGCTGGCACAGGACTTGGCGGCCACCCCCCCCGAGAAGTCCTTCCCGTGGCAGATCTGGCAGGAAACCAGGCTCCCGCCGTCGGTTCCGGGGGCCAGCTTGGCCCGAGTGCCATGAATGGCCACCGTGCCCCAGGCGGGAAGAGTCTTGTGGTGGCAGAGCATGGAGGCGCAGGTCGGGACATTGCTGCCCGCCGTGGCAACGGCGAGCTGATGGCACTTGGTACAGGCATCCACCCCGGCGATGGCGCTGCCAGGATGGCTGCTGATCCAGCCAGAGGGGTGGTAGTTCTGGCTGAGGTTCGCGGTCGGCGTGCTGGCACTATCGCCCCCACCGCCGCGGCACCCAAGGAGGGTCAGCGAAAGCATGAAGGCCAGACCAAGCAGGCCAAACATCCCTGCCAGGCCCTTCCCAGTCAGGAGATCGGTAACAAATTTTCGATAACCTTGCCTAGGGGGCATGCGGAGGACCTCAAATTTGGCGCCGGTTTGATTCATCAGAGCATAATTGAGTCTTTTAATTTATCAAGTGCAAGGCAAACAATTGTTGATTTTAAATTGATCCACATTCTCAATGTCGTTACACAGAAATATCTAGTCTCAAGAAAAAAACGCGCCGAAATTTATGCACACAATCGGCCTCAGCATGGGCAGTCTGGTTGTGCACGCTGGCCTTCTTGAGCGCAGTCACAACAAGGGGCATCCCAGCGTGTGACCAACCGCCAAAGGAACTTGAAAGCACCCAGAGACCTTCCGCTCCTGGTCGTCCTTTCCTGATCCCCCTCCGCCACGCTGCCTGGGCTTCGCCCCAGGACTCCCTTTCCCGAGGCCCCATGCTGCGCCGCACCATCGACGTCGACGAACGCCTGCCCATCCTGCAGACCCTGCCCCTGAGCCTCCAGCATCTCTTCGCGATGTTCGGGGCCACGGTGCTGGTGCCCTTCCTGTTCAAGGTGAATCCCGCGACCTGTTTGCTGATGAACGGCGTGGGCACTCTCATCTATCTGGCCGTGGCCAAGGGTCGCATCCCCGCCTACCTCGGCTCGAGCTTCGCCTTTCTCTCTCCGGTCTTTGCGGTGCTGGCCTCGGGACTCAGCTATTCCGCGGCCCAGGGCGGCTTCATCGTCTTCGGTCTCATCTTCATCCTGCTCTCCCAGGTGGTCCGCTTTGCTGGCACCCGCTGGATCGAGGTCATCTTCCCGCCGGCGGCCATGGGCGCCATCGTGGCAATCATCGGCCTGGAACTGGCCCCCGTCGCCACCAACATGGCGGGCCTGACCGCCAGCAGCACCCCCCTGGGCATGTCGGTGAAGCTGGCGCTCACCGTGTCCCTCTCCACCCTCGCCGTCACCATCCTGGCCTCGGTACTGCTCCGCGGCTTCATGGCTGTGATTCCTGTTTTGCTGGGGGTCATCGCCGGCTACGCGCTGTCCCTGGGCCTGGGCGTGGTGGACTTCCAGGCCGTCCGCCTGGCGCCCTGGTTCCAGGTTCCGACCCTCTACGCGCCGATCTTCAACGTTCAGGCCATCCTCATCATCCTCCCTGCAACCCTGGTGGTGCTGGCTGAGCATGTGGGGCACCTGGTGGTGACGGGCAACATCGTCGGCAAGGACCTCGTGAAGGACCCGGGCCTGCACCGCTCCCTGCTGGGTGACGGCATCTCCAACGTGCTCTCCGGCCTCGTGGGCGCCACTCCCAACACCACCTACGGCGAGAACATCGGCGTCATGGCCATCACCAAGGTCTACAGCGTCTGGGTCATCGCTGGCACAGCCATCATCGCCATCGTGGTGTCCTTCTCTGGAAAGCTTGCTGCCGTCATCCGCAGCATCCCGGTGCCGGTCATGGGCGGCGTCTGCATGCTGCTCTTCGGCGTCATCGCCGCCGCCGGCATCCGCATGCTCATCGAGAAGAAGGTGGACTACACCAAGTCCCGCAACCTGATCCTCACCTCCGTCGTGCTCATCAGCGGCATCAGCGGCGCCGCCGTCAAGCTCGGCACCGTCGAGTTGCGCGGCATGGCCCTCGGCACCGTCGTCGCCATCTGCCTCGCCCTGCTCTTCTGGTCCTTCGACAAAATGGGCATCAGCACCGACGGCGGTGCGCACTAAGCCTGAATCCAAAACCCGCTAGACTGGACCTGCGTGCCCATAGCTCAGGTGGATAGAGCAGCAGCCTTCTAAGCTGCAGGTCGTTGGTTCGAGTCCAACTGGGCGCACCAGCGCCCAGTTGGACTCGGGCCAGCGAGTGGACTTGCCGAGGCGTGCCTAGATGGCACGCCGAACAAGGCCGGCGGACAGCGAAGCTGGACGCGTTCGAGGCCAACGTTCACTTGGTCGGCACCCCCACCAGCGCCCAGTTGGACTCGGGCCAGCGAGTGGACTTGCCGAGGCGTGCCCTCCGCCTGACGCACCCTCCTCCGGAGGGTGCTCCCGCGCGCCTCCGGCTTGCGGAGTCGGAGCCTCTGGCACGCCGAACAAGGCCGGCGGACAGCGAAGCTGGACGCGTTCGAGGCCAACGTTCACTTGGTCGGCACCCCCACCAGCGCCCAGTTGGACTCGGGCCAGCGAGTGGACTTGGAAACATCGGTGGCGCATCCTCCCGGGACAGGGCGATCATGGTCGAGATGGTCCCTTCCTCAAGCTGGAGCACGCATGCATGCCCTTCGCACCGCCTTGGTCCTCGCCATCCTGGCAGGACAGGTTCCGATTCAAGCCGCGCCGCCCACCACCCGTCGGCAGTGGGATCTCTCGGTGTTCAGCTGGATCCGGCGCAGCTCCGCGGAGCCCGGGGCCCCCGCCAACAGCCACCCGTTCCAGGCAAGCCCTAAGGCCCTGGAGCAGACGCTGGGCTCGGTGCTGGTGGCAAGCCCCCAGGGTGAGGAGCACCTCTTCGACGAGGGCGAGGCTGCAGGCCTGAGCCGGTCGCTGTCTGAAGCCCTTGCCGTGACCCTGCCAGGGGAAGATCTGGAGCTGGTCAGCACCGTCAAACGCCTCGGCGCCATCTCCTCCTATGCCCTGACCGTGACCGCCCGCATCTTCGTCGTCGGCGGCCGACTGAACCTCCTGGTCCACGACGCCCGCCGGGATGTGGCCTTTGCCTACAACCTGGACTTCCAACCGCCCAAGTTTGAGTTCGGCTCCCGCGCCAAGGCCAGCGCCGTCATCCTGAGGGCCGAGGGGGCCGAGGTCCGCCGTCCGGACTGGCTGGTCCTGCCCCTGCCCGTAGCCGAGCCTCAGGCCAAGGCCACGCCGATGC
>Ga0194052_1001507_pt1 | contig 13369 bp, 11 predicted proteins | sample SepL226m_MetaG_FD_160117 | JGI IMG/M metagenome (GOLD analysis project Ga0194052, IMG submission 160117) | Anoxic zone freshwater microbial communities from boreal shield lake in IISD Experimental Lakes Area, Ontario, Canada - Sep2016-L227-6m | ecosystem: Environmental > Aquatic > Freshwater >... | reverse complement strand
ATCCAGGGGGCGGCCCAGGGGGTCGATGACCCGGCCCAGCAGCTCATTCCCCACGGGCAGTTCGGGCTGGTGGCCGGTGCCTTCCACCCAGAGCCCTGGCCGGATGCCCTCGGTCTCTTCGATGGGCATGAGCAGCACGCGCTGGCCTGAGAAGCCCACCACTTCCGCGTGGAAGAGGCGCGGCTTGCCGGTGGCGTCGGTGCCGTGGATGAGCATCTGCTCGCCCACGGAGCACTCGGGACCTGTGCTCTCGACCACCAGGCCCACGACCTTCGTGACCCGGCCCATCCAGTCGCCCTTCGGCAGCACCGAGAGGCGGGCCGCCAGGGCAGCGGGATCCAGCACGGTGTTCACAGCGTGCCACCTTCCCGCAGGCGGGCAATGAGCTGCATGAGCGCCTCGCGGCGGCGCTCAAGGGTGCCGTTGAAGATGCCCTGGGGGGCCTCGATCCGGAGGCTGCCCCGGGAGAGGCCGCTCTCACTCAGGAGGGCCAGGCCGATGTGATCCGAGAACTGGTCGCCGAGCTGCTCGAGATCCGCAGGATGGAGGAAGACCTGCATGGGCATCTCACCGTCCCGGCGGCCCCGGGGCAGGGGGAAGGGCAGCTCGTCGAGGATCCGGTCCATCATGGCTCTTACGGCGCCAGGAGTCTGCTCGATCTGCTGCACCGCGAGGTGCTCGCCGACGGCCAGGGCCAGGGCGATCAGCTGCTCGTCCAGGGCCGCCTGCAGGGTGACGGAGACCGATGCCAGCTCCACCAGATGTTCTTCCAGGCGCTGCATGTAGGTCTTGTACTGGCTCTCACCGAAGGCGCGGCCCTCGGACTCGCCGGCGGTGAAGCCTTCCTCGTAGGCCCGGCGGGCGATCTCCTGGGCCTGCCGCTCGGCTTCCTGGAGCCGGTCGACGATGCGCTCCTCGATGGGCACATCGGACGCAGCGTAGTCGCCCAGCTCCGAGGACACGGAGCCCTCGCCCTCCTCGAAGGAGCCCTGGGACTGGAGGGCGTCCACCGGAAAATACGGGAAGGCCCCCAGGCGCTTGTCCTGGAGGTCCTCGGCCCGGATGAAGCCCTTACTGGCCATGACAGCGCCCTCGATCGCTAGGTGACATAGTCCTCGCCTCCGCCGCCGCCGATGCTGATGACCCCTTCCTCCTCGAGTTGGCGGACAATCTCCACGACCTCATGCTGGGACTTCTCCACATCCTTCAGCTTCACGGGTCCCATGAACTCCATCTCTTCCTTCATGAGCTCCACGGCGCGGCTGGACATGTTCCGGTAGAACTGGTTCTGCAGCTCCTCGCTGGTGCCCTTCAGGGCGATGGTCAGCGTCTTCTTGTCCGCCCGCTTGAGAATTTCGGTGATGCCGTTGTCATCGATCAGCAGGATGTCGTCGAAGACGAACATCAGGTCGCGGATGCTGGCGGCCAGCTGGGGGTTCTCGGTCTCGATCTTCTCCAGCACGGCGCGGCCCGTGTTGCGGTCCATGCGGTTGAAGAGCTCGGCCACGGCCCGGACACCGCCATAGGCCTCGGTGGCGAAGGAACCCAGGGCCTCCAGTTTCTGCTCGAGGATGAGGCTGATGCGGCGCACCACCTCGGGGCTGATCTCCTGTAGGCTAGCCATGCGCATGGCCACGTCGCTGCGCAGGACTTCGGGCAGGCTGGAGATGAGCTCCGCCGCCTGGGAGGCGTTCAGGTGGGCCAGGATCAGTGCGATGGTCTGGGGGTGCTCGTTCTGGATGAACTTGGAGAGCTGCTGGGGGTTGGCGCGCTCCAGGCTGGTGAACCCGGCGCTGGACTCCAGGGCCTTCACCAGGCGGTCGATGATCTTGCGCGCCACTTCCGGTCCCACGGACTTGATGAGCAGCTTCTTGGCGTACTCGATGCCGCCCTGGCTGATGTAGCTGCGGGCCTGGGTCATGGTGTGGAACTCTTCCATGACCTCCTCGGCCACCTCGGGCTGCACATGCTTGGTGATGGCGATCTCGCGAGAGATGGTCTGGATCTCGTCCTCTTCGAGGTACTTGAAGATGTTGGCGGCAGTCTCGTCCCCGAGGGTGACCATGAGCACCGCGGCCTTCTGCATGCCGGTGAGTTTGGCCATGGCTAGCGTCCTTCCTCAAGCAGCCACGACCGCACCAGAGAGGCGATGGTTTCCGGGTCCTCGTGGGAGCCTTCCTGGAGGCGCTTCTTGATGAGCTCGCGCCGCCGGGCCTCGGGCGCGCTGAAGGCCGCGTCGGCGTTCAGCTCTGCCTCGATCTCCGACTCGATCTCGGACATGGATTTCACCTGGACGGGCTTGCGGGTGGAGCCACCGCCAGACATGCCACCATCGCCGCCATCGGCGCTGGCCACCCGCATGGGGGCGGGCCGGTTGATGGCCGCGGAGAGACGCTTCAGCATGGGCATGACGAGCATGAAGAAGACTGCCAGGCCCAGGATCCCGTAGACAACGCTCGGTGCGAACTGGCGGACGAGGTCCACCCAAAACTGCTTCTTGGCCTCGGCCTCCTCCTTGGGGTTCGCCTGGAGGGTGGCGAAGGCCATGTTCTCGACGGTGAGCTCGTCGCCCCGCTTGGTCTGGATGCCCACAGCTGAGGACACCTGGTCGCGGATCTTCTTGAGTTCGTCCGCCGTGCGGGGCGTCAGCTTCAGCACGGGCTCGCCCTTAGGATCCTTCTCCCAGGCGCTGGTGTGGTCCACGATCACTGCCAGGGTCACCCGCTTCACAGAGCCCGTGGCCTGGTCGACGGCACGGACTGTCTTGGAGATCTCGTAGTTGGTGGTGGTCTCCTTCTTGTCGCTGGTCTCCAGCCCGCTGGCCGAGGCCCCCGCGTTGGCCGGGGCCACGTTGCTGGGGGTTCCCGGGACGCCGCCTCCGCCCTCGCGCTTCTGGACCTTCTCATCCTTCTGCTGGACGCTGCGCTCCACCTGGCCCTGGGGGTCGAACCGCTCCTCGTTGATCTTCACCTTGTCGAAGTCCAGGTCCACGTGGGCCGTGGCCCGCACCTTGCCGAGGCCGACCACGGGCTCGAGCAGATCCGTGATGCGGCGGACCAGGTGGTCCTCCTCTTCCCGGGCCACCTTCTTCTGGGCGTCGCTGGCACCCACCATGGGGTCCCGGCCCGTCCGAGACAGGATCCGGCTGTGCTGGTCGATGATTACCACCTGGTCGGGCTTCAGGCCCTCCACGCTGGCGGCCACCAGGTTCACGATGGCCTGGGTGTTCTCGTCGGGCAGGATGCGGGAGCCGCGCAGCTTGAGCAACACGCTGGCCTTGGCGTCCTCTTTATCCGTGAGGAAGGGGCTGTCGTTGGAGGGGGTGATGTGGACTGTCGCCTCGGTGACTTGCTGGAGGCTCATGATGGTCTTGGCCAGCTGGGCTTCCATGGCCCGGCGGTGGATCACCTTCTGGGAGAAGTCCGTGGTGCCGAGGCCGGCATTCTCGAGCTTCTCGAAGCCGAGTTTGTCCCCAGTCAGCAGGCCATCACCGGCGAACTTGAGCCGGAGAGACCCCACCTTGCTCTCGGGCACCAGGATGGAGCGCTGGTCGGAGCTCAGCTCGTAGGGAACCTGCATCTTGTCCAGCTGGGCCACGATGGAGCTAGCCTCCGAGGGGGAGACATTGGAGGCTAGGACGCCCTTGGTCTCCTGCCCGGCCCAGATACCTAGGCCAGCCAGAGCCAGGAGCACTGTCATGGAAATGGCGATGACCATGACGCGCTGGGTGGAGCTCATGCCCCGGAAAGCGCTGGTGAGTTGTTCCGCGAGGTTCGTTTCCCCGGCCATAGGCGTTCCTCAGTCAGGGGTGAGGCCGCGCCGGGAAGCTCGGCCTGCGCTACATCTGCATGCGCATGACCTCGCGGTAGGCATCGATCAGTTTCGACCGAACGGCCATCATCATCTGGAAGCTAAGATCGGCCTTCTGGACAGCCAGCATGGCCGTGTGCATGTCTGCACTCTCCCCTGTCATCAAGTTCCGTGCCTCATCTTCAGATTGGGCGGAAGCCTGGTTCACTTCCTGGAGCGCCTGCTTCAGCAAATCGCCGAAAGCGACCCCCCCCTCAGAGCCCGCAGCGCCGCTGCCCTGGCCGGGTTTGGAGGATCCGGAGAGGGGATTTAGGGGGGACAGCTGGGGGATGTTCAGGAGTGGGTCCATGGGGTCAACTCGGGGAAGGGCCTTTCACACGATCGGTCGGGGGAGGGGGTAGGGCAAGTCGAAATTCCGACAGGTTACTGGACGCGGAGGATGTCGAGGGCGGAGGTGGCCATGGCTTTGGCGGCCCGGACCACGGCGATGTTTGCCTCGTAGGCCCGGCTGGCCTCGGTGAGATTCACCATCTCCTCGACCGAATTGACGTTGGGGTAGCTAACCACGCCATCGGGGTCGGCGTCCGGGTGGCCGGGTTCGTAGCGGGTCAGGAAGGGCTCCTGGCTGGTCTTGATCCCCGCGACGCGAACGCCGGCATTGGCCAGGGCGCCTGCGAAGCCCAGGTCCTGGGAGGCGAAGACCGCATCCTTGCGGCGGTAGGGTCCGCCTTCCTTGGTGCGGGTGGTCTCGCTGTTGGCGATGTTAGCGGCGATGAGCTGGACCCGGAGCCGCTGGGCGGCCATGCCCGTGCTGGCGATGTCGAGGATCTGCCTGATGCTCATCAGCGTGCGCTCGCTTCTCGGATGAGGAGGTAGAGCTTCCGAAGCTCGACTTGCATGAAGGTTGAGGCGGCCTGGTAGGCACCCTGGGTGCGGGACAAGAGCATGTTCTCCCGGTCCAGGTTCACGTCGTTGCCGTCATTGCGCTCGGCATTGGGCTTCAGGGCATCCGTGCTGGCGGGAAGGCTGCTGCTGGTGCTGCCCTGGAGGTGCATCCGATGGGTGGCGGTCAGATTTGTAGGTGATTTTTGCCCATCAATCGCCAATTTCAGGGCCCCCTCGAAGCTGAAGTCCTTGGTCCGGTAGCCCGGGGTGTCGAGGTTGGCCAGGTTGGAGGCAATGAACGCCTGCCGCTTGGAAGCCAGCGTCAGGCTCTGATCCATGGCCTGGATCATCCGGTTGCCGCTGGTGATGTCGAACATGGTGCACCCTGCAGAATGGGCCGGGTGGGATCCGGCTGCTGCCTGGTCCATGCAGTCTGCGTGCCGAATCCGAAACGGTTTGGGGGTTCTGCTTTGGGACCCTGCTCCGGACCTTGCCCTGGACCCAGCCTCCCTTGATACACTGGCCCCTCACCCCGAGGCCTCCATGAAAATGACTACACGGAACCAGAACGATGTTCTGATCCTCTCCCCCGAGGGCAAGATCACCCTAGGGGACGGCGACCAGGAGCTGGGCGAGGCGGTCCGCACGTCGCTGCTGAACGGCGCGCGCAAGATCATCATCAACTTTAGCAAGGTGAGCTACCTGGACTCGTCCGGTGTGGGCGAGCTGGTGGGCTGCTATACCTCGATCAAGGGCAAGGGTGGGGAGCTGCGCATCTGCGGCATGAGCTCCAAGATCTTCAGCCTCATCAAAATGACCAGCCTCCACTCGGTTTTCGAAGTGAAGGACACCGAGGAGGAGGCCCTCGTCGGCTTCTAGGGCCGTGGCTTCCCGCGCCGGTCTGATCCTCCTGCTCCTGGCGCTGGCCCCCACCAGCGCCCAGGGCGCCGAGGGCGTCAGGACCCTGACGGCAGTCCGCATCGAAGGTGGCGACCTGGATGACCGCCGCTTCGCCGCTGCGGCCCTGGGCCTGAAGGCCGGCATGAAGGTGGATGCTGCGGCCTTGCAGCAAGCCCTGGAGGCCGTGCGCCTGGTGGACCGCTTCCGCACCGTGGACGGCCGCCTGCAAGCTGATGGCTCGGTGCTGCTGGCCCTCGAGCCGCTGGTCCCCTTGGCCTCCTGGACCTGGGAGGGTGACCCGGTGCCGAAGCACCTCCAGAAGGGCCTGCTCCCGGAGCTCCGCCACGGTCAGCGCGTGGGACCCCAGCGCAGGGCCGTTCTTTCCGGACTCATCGAACAGCGCCTCCGGGAGGCCGGCTACCCCCTGGTCCGGGCCGAGCTGGCTGAGCTGGACCGGGGGCGGACGCTCCGGCTGCGGGTGAGTCTCGGCACGCCCCTCCTCGTCCGCACCATTCGCCTGGAGGGCGATCCCGCCCCCTATACGCGGGACGGCCTTCTCAAGGCGGCGAGCCTCGTCGAGGGGGTCACCATCTGGACACCGACGACCCTCCGGGAGGCGCAGCGGCGGCTCCGGCAGCGCTTCGTGAAGGACGGCCGCCTGGAGGGATCTGTCCGCCTCAGCCCCGCGGAGGGCGCCCCGGATGTCCTGGTCCTGGAGGTGCAGCCGGGTCCCGTGGTCAAGCTGGAAGCCCGCGGGCTCAGCTTCTTTGGGTCTCTCCTGGGTCAGCCCAGCCTCTCGGAGTTCGTGCCCTTGGCCCGGGCAGAGCGCTACTCCCCCAGCCTCCTGGACGAAGGGGCCGGCCGGATCACTGCCAGCTTCCGCGACCAGGGCTACCCCGAAGTGAAGGTCTCCTACAGCCGGAAGGTGACCGCGGGTGCTCCCGACCGGCCCGAGGCCGTCTCGCTGGTCTACACGGTGGAGCCGGGCCCCCAGCGGACCCTGGGGCCGGTCCACTTCGAGGGCAACAAGGAGTTGTCCGAGGAGGAGCTCCAGGCTGCGGTCATCCTGCCCAGGCGGACCTTCCACCAGGCCCCCTTCGCCAAGACGGAGGCCGTGAAGAGCCTAGAGGAGCGGGTCACCGCGCTCTACCTGCAGCGGGGGTTCCCCGAGGTTCGGGTCCGGCGCCGGGTGGACCAGGCCAAGGACGGCTCCGTGGAAGTGCGGTTCCTCATCCGGGAAGGCCGGCGGCGCTTCTTGGATGCCCTCATCCTGGAACTGCCGGTGGAGCCCGGCCTTCCCCGGGAGCGGTTCGCCGAGGGGCTGCTGCAAGTGTTCGCGGAGCGGCCCGTGGCGGTGCCTGGAACCCACCGGTTCCAATCGAATCGTCGCCACCTGCAGGGCTTTGAGGGCACCCTCGAGGTCACGGAGCAGGGCGCCCGCCTGACCTTCAAGCCGCCGCTGCCGCTGGTCCGCAATGACCTCGCGCTGGTGGTGGCCGACCTCCGCCAGCGGCTGTCTTCCGCCGGGGCGGAGAACCCCCAGGTCAAGGTGGCCCTCGACGAGGGCGACCTCCAGTCGGTCGTGCGCATCCAGATTCCGTCGCAGCCCCTGGACTCGGCGCGCCGCCTCGTGGTGCAGGGCAGCGACCGGACGCGGGCCGAAGCGGTGCTGCGTGAATTCCCGGCGATCCCGGGCGCGACCCTGGATCCCGTGCGGCTCGATGGAGGGCAGATCCAGCTGGGCGGGCTCGGCGCTTTCCAGCGGGTGGACCTCCTCACGCTGAAGGACCTGCCGGGTCAGGAGACGCAGCCCTGGCAGCGGGGCGACCTCACCCTCCGGCTGGAGGAACGCAGCCCCTGGGTGTTCTCCGAAGGCTTCGGCTACGACAAGACCCAGGGCTACTTCTTCGGGCTCAACGCCCAGCGGCTGAACGTGGGTGGCATGGGCCGGACCCTGGACTTCGGCCTGCGGGCGGGGGACCAGAGCCTGAACAGCGAGACCCTGCGGCGCGCCTTCCCCACCGGCGAGATCAAGCGGTCCGTCGACAGCTACAGCATCGGCTACACGGATCCCTGGTTCCTCCCCAGCTCCCTGGATGGCTGGCTTGCCTCCCGCTCGCGGTTCCACATGGAGGGCGCCTACCTCGAGGAGGCCCAGGCCGCCTACTTCGCCCGCCGTCGGCGGTTCATCCCCAGCCTGGAGTGGAAGCTCGGGCCGGTGCAGTCGGTACAACTGGGCTACCGCTATGAGCGGGTGGAGGTCGCCTCCAACACCGACAGCCATGGCGTGCCCCTCATCTCTGACACGGACCTCTTCCTGATCGCCCGCACGCCGGGCCGGAGCGTCATCTCCGCGCCCTACCTCCAGGTGGTCGTGGATCGCCGGGACCGCGCCTACGATCCCACCCAGGGCTCCTATTTCCAGGGGCGCCTTGAGCTGGCCAACCAGGCCTTCGGCACCTCCACCAACAGCAGCTTCGTGAAGCTGGACCTGCGCCAGCAGTGGAACTGGCCGCTGGGTTTCCATGCGGAATACGGCGTAGTGATGGCCAACTTCCGGCTCGGCCTGGCCCGGCCCACCGCCCGGTCCGCCGAGGACCTGCCCCTGTCCGAGCGCTTCTTCGGCGGCGGCTCCTTCACGGTGCGCGGCGTGGAGCCAGACATGCTGGGGGATATCCAGCGAACCGACTCTAGCGGCAAGACGCTTGTGCAGCCCCTCCCGCTCGGCGGCCAGGGCCTTGCCGTCGTGAACCTGGAATACCGGTTCCCGCTCTTCGGCATGCAGAGTCTGTGGGCCGAGGTCTTTGCGGATGCAGGGCAGGTCTACCGCAGCCTCCATCCCGATCCCGGTACGGTGGCACCCTTCCCGGCCCTGCGCACCACGCTGGGGGTGGGCCTCATCCTCAAGCTGGGGTTCCCCCTCAAGCTCGAGTACGCGTCGGACTGGAAGCGGATCCTGGGCCGACCCCGGTCCCAGAACGAGCGGGACACCCAGCTGAAGAGCGTGCTCATCTCCACGGGCTACCAGTTCTGAGTGGCCGTCAGGCTGGCTGGCGGGGCCAGGTGTCCGGCTCAGCCACGGGCAGGAGGATGTGGAAGGTCGCACCTTCGCTCGGAAGGGACTCCGCGCTGATGGTGCCCTGGTGCGCCCGGAGGATGGACTCGCAGAGGGCTAGGCCCAGCCCCGTACCCCGCTTGTTGCCGCGCTCCTTGGTGGAGTAGTAGGGTTCGAAGATCATGGGCAGGCTCTCCGCCGGGATGCCCATGCCCGAGTCCTGGAGCCGGATGTGGAGGTAGGGCCCAGGTGCGAGGCCCTTGTCGTTCTCGGCCGTGACCTCACAGAGCTCCGTGGAGATCTGGAACTTGCCGCCGGAAGGCAGGGCCTCGCGGGCGTTCTGGGTCAGGGCCTCGAAGGCCTTCTGAAGATTGGCCTCGTTGTGCCGGATGAGCACCTCGCCAGCCCGGAAATCGAACTCCGGACGGATGGAGGAGCCCGCCAGGGTGGTGAGCACGGACCTGCGCAGCAGGGCATTCAGAGGACTCGCCTGGTGGTGATGGTTGGAGGGGTTGGCGAGCATCAGCAGGCGCCGACCCAGCTGACGAACCTGGTCAGAGCTCTGCTCGCTCTTCTCAAGAATCTGGTAGGCCTCGCTGGCGGGATCCAGCTTGACCTGGGCGAGGCTCACAGCGGTCACGATGGCCTGCAGCAGGTTGTTGTAGTCGTGGGCGATGCCTCCGAGCAGGATGCTCAACGCGGCATGGTGCCTCAGGCGGATGGCCTCGGCCTCGAGCTTCTGCTTCTGTCGGAGCTGCTCCTCCGTGGAAAGGCGGTGGGCGAGGGCCATGAGGGCGGATTCAAAGCGCTGCCCCTGGATGGGCTTCAGGACGTATTGGTCGATACCGATCTCGAGGGACCGCATCAGGTAGTCCGTCTGCTCGAAGGCCGTGGTGACCAGGATGGGCACGTTGCGGTCCAGGTTGCGGATCTCCCGGGCCATGGTGAGGCCGTCCATGTTCGGCATCTGGATGTCGGTGACCACGATGTCCGTGGGTTTCTTCCGGAAGGCCTCGAGGCCTTCGGCGCCATCGTTGGCCACCACGAGGCTGCCGGCCCGGCGCCGGAGGAACACGCCGATCTCCTCCCGCGCACTGGGGTCATCCTCGACGTAGAGGATGGTCAAGGTCTTCAGGAAGGCGGCATCCAGGCTCTCGTCGGTCATGACTGGGCTCCGCTCACGGGCACCAGAACGGAGAACTCGGCTCCCTGCGGTAGATTCCTGGCGGTGATACGGCCTCCCATATTTCGCTCGATGATCTGCTTGGACATGTAGAGCCCAATGCCGGTGCCCGATTCATGGGTCGAGAAGTAGGGCTCAAAGATCCTATCTAGTAAGGCCTCCGGAATGCCACCACCATTGTCCTGGAGCGTGAGACGGCCCTGACCTTGGGCCTGCGTGAGGTGGATGCTGACTTGTCCGCCGCTGGCCTTGGTGTCCAGGATGGACCTCTTGGCATTGGTGAGCAGGTTCAGCAGGACCTGGGAGTACTCGTTGGGATGACCAAACAGGATGACATCTTCCTGGGCCTCAATGGCGATGGCGATGCCCACGGCCTCGAAGTTCACGTCCACCAGGGCCAGGGCGGCGCGGACCTGCTCCAGGGCGGAGAAGCTGACCATGGCCTTGTCGGGCCGGAAGAAGTTCCTGAAATCGTTGATGGTGGAGGACATCCTCTGGATCAGGAGTTCCCCCTTTGCCAGGGACAATTCCAGGGATTCTTTATCCAGCTCCCCGTAGTGGAAGGCATCCCTCACGTTCGCGATCACCATGCTCAGAGCGTTCAGAGGCTGGCGCCACTGGTGGGCGATGTTGCCAATCATCTCGCCCATGGCGGCCTGCCGGCTCTGGTTGATCAGCATCTGGTCCTTCTGGCGTAGCTGCGTGACAGCCTCTCCGACGCGGGCCTCCAGAGAGCGGTTGAGTTCCTCGAGCTGAGTCTGCCGGAGCTGGAGCTCATCCTCAATGCGCTTGCGGTCGCTGATGTCGGCGAAGGTCCAGATGCTGCCGGCGGAAGGGTCGCGTGGGTCGATCGCGTTCCCTTGCAGGCTGGCCCAGAACGTCGAGCCGTCTTTGCGCGCCAGGGCCAGCTCGGTCCGGAAGACCTCCCCCCGCCAGAGCACGGGATAGGCCTCCCGGCCGAGTGCCTCGTAGGCCTCGTCAGAGGGGTAGAGGAACCGCGTGCCGCGATCGGTCATCTCCTCCTGGGTATGGCCGCAGATCTCGGTCATTCCCGGGTTGCTCCAGATCTGCTGACGGTTCTTGACGAAGGTGATGCCGATGCTGGCGTTGTCGAGAATGGCCCGCTGCTGCCGGGTGAGCTGCCCCAGCTCCTCGCGGAGGGCCTTCTGCTCGGTGACGTCGTGGATGATGCAGAAGGCGAGCCGTCCGCGGCCGAAGTCCACGCGGCGGGCGCTCACCTCCGAGTCGATGGAGCGGCCATTCTTGCGGCGGTGGACCGTCTCGAAGCGCGCTGAGCCGTGGGACCAGACGACTCCCATGTTCTGCTTCAGGGCCGGAAGGCCCTCCGGGTCATTGAGGTCGTCGAGGGTCATGACCTCCAGCTCCTCGGGCGAGTAGCCGAAGTGCTCCGTGGCCCGGTCGTTGGACTCCAGGATGCGGCCCTGGGGGTCCACCAGGAGGATGCTGTTGTTGGCGGACTGCATCAGGGCCTTGATGCGTTGTTCGTGGGCCCCGGCGAGCGCCATCGCCCGGTCCCGGCTGCGGACCAGGCTCCAGGTGAGGAGGGTCAGCAGCAGGCTGACCAGGATGCCGAAGTTCAGGATCGTCCCGGCCTTGCCGGGCCCCAGGCGGGCCGCAAAGGCTGGCAGGGCCCGGATCTTCATGGTCCAGAGGTGGTGGCCGACCTCAATCTCGCGCCGGGTCTGGAAGGTGGCTGGGAGCCGGTCCGACTGCGCCTCGGCATGGCTGTCGAACATGCGGTTCTCGGGGAAGGCCTGCGTGCCATCGTAGATCTCGATATCCAGGTCCTGTCCCTGCTCGCCCAGCACGCCCGCCATGAGGTCATTCATGCGGAAGGGGGCGTAGACCCAGGCCCGGATCTCCGTGCGCCTTCGGCTGGGGTCGCTGTGTGCGACTTCCTGCAGGCCCGGGCCCAGGGCATATACCGGCAGGTACATCAGGAACCCGGCCTGGATGTCCTTGTCCGTCTCCTGGACCAGCTTCACCTTGCCCGAGATGGCAATGTCATCCGTGTCCCGGGCCATGTCCAGAGCGGCCCGGCGCACCGGCTCTGAGTACATGTCGTAGCCGAAGGCCCGGAGGTTGCGCCCTTCGAAGGGCTCGAGGTAGATGATCGAGGTATAGATGTCCCGGTCGCCGGCGGGCCGGATGGTGTAGCTCGGGAAGCCCTCCCCGCGCACCGCGGCGATGTGCTTGGCCAGCTCGGACCGGGGCACCACCACCGAAAAACCGACACCCTGGATGCCGGGGTAGTTCTTGCCAAGGTTCATGCCGGCGATCAGGCGGCCGAACTCCTTCCGACCCACCCGAGCGGTGTTGACGAAGCCATGGACATCCCGCAGGACCTGCTCGTAGGTCTTCATCCGCTGCTCGATGCGGAGCTGGGCATCGCGGGTTCGGAACTCGAAATAAGTCTGCAGCTCCCGCCGCGCCTCCGTCTTGGCTTCCTTCCAGGAGAGCCAGGTCAGTCCCAGGCCACCCAGCAGGACGAGCAGGGGCAGGAGGATCCCCTTGGCCACACCCCTGGCATCGAGCGGCCCGAACGGCCGGGAGCCATGGGGGTTTCCTGCAGGCATCTCCGCTCTCCTGGATTAAACCGCTAAGAAGGGTCCGTGATTGACCCTCCTACAGTATCGAGCAGGAGTCCAGGGGCCGAGCGCTCTCTGTCCTCCCGCCCGGACGCGAGCGCGGATGTTCGGAAGCTGGAGGTTGAGGCAAGAGAAAGCCCGGCTGAGCCGGGCTTTCTCGCGGGGGTCCGGGGGGAGGCTCCAGCTCCGTCAGCCGAAGGCCTGCGGGAGCAACGCATGGCGTTGCGATAGCTGGAGGCGCGCAGCGCGGAACCCCCGGAGAGGACTAGGGTCGGGCATAGGGGAAGAACAGCGCCTGGCCGAAGCGGTCCTTGCCGATGGCCGTGGTGTCGAGCTGGCCGATGAGCAGCAGGGTGGGCGCCAGCAACTGGCTGAACGCGTGGACCACGGGCTGAGTGTAGATCATGTCGCAGAGCAGGGCCGAGTTCCACGCCACGAGCCCGCCCGATTGTTGGGCATGAAAAAGGCCGCAGATGCGGCCCTTGCTGGTTGGCGCGGGCGGTCTCGACCTTGCGTCCGGCTGGGCACGGGACCTGATCGCTTCCGGCGCTCCACTGGAGCGCCTCCAGCGGGTCCCTACCTGCCCGCCGGACTTTCTCGGCGGCTCGAGCCCGCCCGATTGTTGGGCATGAAAAAGGCCGCAGATGCGGCCCTTGCTGGTTGGCGCGGGCGGTCTCGAACCGCCGACCCCCACCGTGTCAAGGTGGTGCTCTACCGCTGAGCTACGCGCCAATGCGAGGTTCCATTCTAGCGGAACCGGCGCGGCTGTCGAGGGTGGGTTGCTGGGTGGCCCCGGGGCTGCCCTTGGCGCCATCTGGCTAGAAATTCAGGTACCACATCAGGAATGCCGCCAGGGTGACGAACGCAAGCAGAAGCCAGTTGTCCGCCTGGGGGTGGTCGATGGCGAACCGCAGGAAGGGGTGGTCC
>Ga0194052_1001506_pt1 | contig 13372 bp, 11 predicted proteins | sample SepL226m_MetaG_FD_160117 | JGI IMG/M metagenome (GOLD analysis project Ga0194052, IMG submission 160117) | Anoxic zone freshwater microbial communities from boreal shield lake in IISD Experimental Lakes Area, Ontario, Canada - Sep2016-L227-6m | ecosystem: Environmental > Aquatic > Freshwater >... | reverse complement strand
CTCCGAGCGCCGCCAGGAGCGCCTGGTGAACCCCGCCTACAGCGACCTGCCGGCCTTCCTCACCCAGAACGGCGGCCTCGAGTCGGGCTTCATGATGGCCCACGTCACCTCGGCGGCCCTGGTGAGCGAGATGAAGGGCCTGGCATACCCCGCCTGCGTGGACAGCATCCCCACCAGCGCGGGCAAGGAGGACCACGTCAGCATGGGCCCCATCGCCGCCCGGAAGCTGCTGAAGGCCGTGGATGCCCTGGAGCATGTGCTGGCCATCGAGGCGCGCATGGCCCTGGAGGGCATCCGCATCCTCGGGCTGGCTCCCGGTGAGGGCCTGCAGCCCCTGCTGCGGACCCTAGAGAAGGCTTGCGCACCCTGGCACGATCGGGCCATGTTTGTGGAGATCAATGCTTCCCTCCAAGCCCTCCGGGCCCACCTGGACTCTGTTCCATGACCCTGCCCACCCCCTGGCGAACCGCCTGTGAACAGGCACTGCGGCGTTTCTCCGACGCCGACTCGATCCGCTTCTGGGGCATCGGCCATGAAGTGGACGGCAGCTACCAGCCCATCTTCAACTACCGGTTCGAGCACACCTACGCGGCCGTGCTCCTGACCCGCTGGCTGGCACCCGCCGTGGGCGCGGACGTCGAGATCGTGGAGTGCGCCGCCTGGCTGCACGACGTGGCCAAGCGCCTGAAGGCGCCCCACACCCGGGACACGCACGCCCAGGAAGCCTCGGCTCTGGTGCCCGAGCTGCTGGCAGACACGGACTTCCCGACGGAGAAGATCCCTGCCGTGCGGCATGCCATCGAGCACCACGTGGGCCTCAGCCTCGCCGCGCCCCTGGAGCCCGTGGAGACCGCCTGCCTCTGGGACTGCGACAAGCTCAGCAAGATCGGCGCCGCCAGCCTGATTCACTTCGGGTGCATCAGCGGCGCCTTCCAGCCCATCACCACCGCAGAGATCCTCCGGCGCGGCGAGGCCTGGCTGGAGCTGGCCCGGAAGATCACCGCCAGCTTCACCACCGAGCCCGCCCAGGAGGAAGGCAGGCGGCGCCTCGCCTTCCTCGAGGCGCACTACGCACAGCTGCGGCGGGAGTGGTCTGACCCCCCGGAAAGGACTCCGGCATGAAGGACTTCCCTCGCCTGGCCCAAACCATGAGTGTCGCCCTCAAGGCGCTGCAGATGTACACCGAGGCCCACCCGCGCACCGAGGAGGCCACCGCCATTGCGCATGCCACCCTCGAAAGCTGGTTCAGCCTCCACCCGAAGCTCCAGTTCGTGGTGACCGGGACCAAGGTCTTCGTGGACGGCGAGCTGCAAGAGACCCGTAGCCCCCACGTGGCGGGCCTGGCCAAGCTGGTGGCCGAGCGCAGCATCAGTGGCTTCACCTTCGAGCGCGGCGTGACCCCGGCCGAGTACTTGGTGTTCCTGGCCGGGCTCGGCACCCGACCCCAGCTCCTCGAGGAACAGGGCGGCTTCGAGGCCATGCTCCGCGCCGCCGGCGTCCTGCACATCAAGGTGGCGCAGACGCGCTACCAGGAAATCAGCGAGGGCGAACAGGGCGGCAGCGGAGACCAGGCCCCGGCGCTGAATCCGGCCGCGCCAGCCCAGGGCGCCCTCTCCCCTGGGGACCTCGTCAAGTTCCTCCGCGAAGCCCTCATGCTCTCAATCACCCAGGGCACCAGCACCGCCGGAGCCGGGGCCGGCGGCTCCCAGGGCCTGCAGGCGGGACAGGCGCCCAGTGTCGGCAGCGGTACCGGGGGTGGCCGGGGCTCAGACGCGGGCGAGGGCGCGGACCGGGGTCGGGGCAAAGGGGGCGGCCAGGGTGCCGAAGCTGGCCGAGGCGTCGACAGCGCCGCCAAGGGCGGCCAAGGTGCCGAAGCTGGCCGAGGCGTCGACAGCGCCGCCAAGGGCGGCCTGGGTGCCGAAGCCGGCCGCGGTGTAGATAGCGTCGCCAAGGGCGGCCTGGACTCGGGGGAGGACCAGGGTCCAGGGCCCCTGCCGGGCTTCGGCCCCGCGGATCTCAGCGGCCTCGGCCCCGTCGGCCGGGAGCTTGGCCTCGGCGACGGCATGCCCAGTCCCCCCCGTATGGGTGTCCTCCGCCAGATCCTCCTGGACCTGCCGCCCGCCGTCCAGCTGAGCCTGCTTGCCAGCCTAGCCACCCTGCCCGACCAGCCGGCCGGTCTGTCCCTGGGCATCCGGGCGCTGGCCGGCGAGGTGCTTGCCGCCGCCACCACCCAGGCCCTCTCCGAAGGCATCTCCTGGGCCCAGCTCCAGGGCCCCATCAAGGACGTCCTGCGGCACTTCCCGGAGCGGGCCAGCCTGGTCCGGTCGCTCTCGGCGCGCCTCATGACCTCGGGACAGGATGCCAGCCAGGCCGAGCTCCTCCTGCGCCTCCTGGAGTGGGAGGAAATGACCCTGGAGGCCAAGCTCGTCAAGGTGCTCGAGGAGGGCTTCTTCTTCGAGCTCACCCTGGAGGAGCGCCTAGCGCTGCTGCGGGAGCTGCTGGACCTCCGCCGCTTCGATGAGTTCCACCGCATCCAGGAGGTGCTGTTCGAGACCCTTCGGAGCACGCAGCCGGGCGAACGCCTGAAGGCCACTCAGACCCTCGCTGGCGTCGCCCACTGGGTCGAGGAGCCGGGCCTTCCCCCGGATGCCGAGGCCGCCCTCGTGGAGGCCCTCCGGGCCCACTTCGGCCGGGAGCCAGAACCCCTCGTGCTGCGCGGGACCACCCAGGCCCTGGAATCAATCCTCACGGCCCTGGTCCACCGCGGAGAACTCAACGCGATCATCTCAGAGTTGCAGGAGCTCAGTCCTCCCAGGGCCGCTCTCCACCCAAAGCAGCCCTGGCGCGAGGAGGCTCTCAACCAGCTCCGCGAGGCGCTGGTCCGGCCCCAGCTCATGGACGCGGCCATCGACCGGACCTTTGCCCACGACAGAAAGAGCGTGGCCAAGGACGTGCACCCCTACCTGGTGTTCATGGGCGCCCCCATGGCCCTGCACTTGGTGAACCGGCTGGGTGCGGAGGAAGATCGGGCCCGGCGGGGCCGCCTGGTGGAGGCGGTCCGCAGCCTGGGGCCAGTGGCCCTCCCCGCCCTCCTGGAGGCCCTGCAGGCCCCGGCCTGGTATCTGGTGCGCAACGCCCTCACCCTGCTGCCCGAGGTGGCCGATGGCGACCAGGCCCCCGCCATCACCCCCCTGCTGCGTCACCCGGAACCCCGCGTGCGCCGCACGGCGGTGCGGGCCCTCTGGAAACTGGCCGGCCCCGGGGCGGAGCATGCACTACTCGCCCGGATGGTGGACACGGACGGCGAGACCCTGCAGGAGATCCTCTTCGTCTTCGGGCAGCTGCGCTCGGAGTCCTGCCTGGGTCCCGTCACCGACCTGGCTAAGAACAGGCGGGTGGTGGAACGGCTCCGCATCATGGCCCTGGAGACCCTGGCCCAGATCGGCAGCCCCAAGGCCATCCCGGTCTTCCTGGAGTGCCTGCGCCGGAAAGGTTTCTTCACCAGCGGCGAGCCGCCGGCCATCCGGCTGGCCTCGGCCAAGGGCTTGGCGGCCCTGATGGCACCAGAGGCCCGCGAGGCCCTCAAGCGCGTGGTCGAGGGCGAGCCCCGGGGCGCCGAGCGCGATGAACTGCGCCTGCTCCTGGACCAGAAGGCGGAGCCATGACCGGCAGCGAGCAGTCCCACCCGGACCCTCGGCAGCTGCTGGAAGCCTTTGAAGCCTTCACGGCCGCCTCCGAGCACCTGCAGACCCGCTACGAGGCCCTGCAGGCCCAGCTGGGCCAGCTCCAGGGCGAACTGCAGACTGTCATCGAGGCCGTTCCCTTCGCCATCTGGGTGCTGGCCGAGGATGGCTCGCTGCGCTTCACCAACCGGCCCCAGGGACTCGAGGGTCGGTTCCTCCAGGACGTGGCCCCCTGGGAGCCCGGCAGCCCCGGCGGCCAGCGGCGCTTCCAGACCGCCGGCGGACGGGAGGTGATCTTCGAGGAGGAGCGCCGCTCGGCGCCTCACGGCGGCACCATCGTCACCCTGCGGGATGTCACCGAGGCCGTGCTCAAGGCCCAGCAGGCCACCCGGGAGGATCGCCTGGCTGCCATGGGCCGCATGGCGGCTGAACTGGCCCATGAGATCCGCAACCCCCTGGGCAGCCTGGCGCTCTTCTCCGGCATGCTCGTAGAGGATCTGGCCGAGCAGGCCGGCCCCCTGGAGCTCGCCCGCAAGATGCAGGAGGGCGTGGGCCGCCTGAACCGGCTGGTGGGCAACACCCTGTCCTTCAGCCGGGACCTCCAGCCCAAGGAAGGCGCCGTGGCACTCCGCTCCTTCTGGGAAGACGCTCTGCGCAGCGCCACCCTGGCGGAGGCGGTGCCCTGGGACAACCTGATCCCGGCCCAGGCCTCCTGGCGGGGCGACCCGGAGCTGCTGCGGCAGGTTGCGCAGAACCTGCTCCAGAACGCCACCCGGGCGCTCGAGGACGTGGAGTCTCCGCGCCTGGTGCTGGCCGCCATGGAAGAGGAGCTGGAAGGCCGGCCCTGCTGGCACCTGACCCTCTCCGACAACGGCTGCGGCATCCCCCAGGAGGCTCTGGCCAAGGTCTTCGATCCCTTCTTCAGCACCTTCGGCGGCGGGACGGGCCTGGGCCTGGCCGTCTGTCATCGCATCATCGTGGCCCACGGCGGGCTGCTCTTCATCGAGAGCCAGCTGGGGCGAGGCACTACGGTGCACCTGAGGCTCGCGGCGGTTCCCTCCGCGTGACGCGCCCGGTTTAACCTGCGACCATGGAACTCTTAAGGGAGAGCCCATGTCGCTGGTCCATCTCAATCCCGGAAGGCAGTCCCCGGAGATCGTCAACGCGATCATCGAGATCCCCACGGGCTCCCGCATCAAGTACGAGATCGACCATCACACCGGGCTGGTGCACGTGGACCGGGTGCTGTTCTCCCCCTTCCACTACCCCGCCGAGTACGGGTTCATTCCCGGCACCCTGGCCGAGGATGGCGATCCCGCCGACATCCTGGTGCTCATCAACGGCTCGACCTACCCCGGCGTGGTCATCCGGGCCCGGCCCATCGGCCTGCTGCGCATGACGGACGAGAACGGCCCGGACGCGAAGATTCTGGCGGTGGCCTGCGACGACCCCACCTACACCCACGTCAGCTCGCGCAGCGACCTGCCCCCCCACTTCCTGCTCGAAGTGGAGCACTTCTTCCTGACCTACAAGGACCTCGAGCGCAAGACCGTGTCCAGTGACGGCTGGGGCGGCAAGGACGAAGCCCAGGCCTTCGTGCGGTCCTGCACGGCAGCCTACGATAAAGATCAGAAGAAGTAGGCCTGTCGTGACGGCCCCCGAGACGGCTCCCGGGCTCGTCTGCTTCGACCTGGACGGGACCCTCGTGGATCCCCTGCTGGGGGTGCGCAACTGCCTGCGCAAGACCTGCGGCGCCTTCGGCCTGGAGATGCCAGACGAGGCGACTGTGCGCGGCTGGATCGGCTTCGGCATGCGGGAGGCCCTGGCCACCCTGCCGGGCATGGAGGATCCGGGCCGCCTCGAGGCCGTCCTGGACTTTTACTGGGAGCGCTACCGGGAGGACGGCGTCTTCGAGCACGAGCTCTACCCTGGGGTCTTCCACCTGCTCCACCGCCTGAAGCGCCAGGGTCACCGCATCTACATCGTGTCCGCCAAGCCTGGCATCTTCGCCCGGCGCATCGCCTACCAGTTCGACCTGAACCTGATCTTCGACGACATCTTCGGCAGCACCCTGAAAGGTCAGTGGCAGCCCAAGACCAAAGTGCTGGCGGGGCTCGCAGCACAGGGGACCATCGCCCCCGGGGGGGTGTTCATCGGCGACCGGGGCGTAGACATGACCGCCGCCCGGGACCACGGCCTGGAGGCCATAGGCGTGGGCTGGGGCTACGGCAGCCGGGAGGAGCTCACCGCTGCAGGTGCCGAGCAGGTCTTCGAGACTGTGCCGGACCTGGACCAGTGGCTCCGCCTCCGGTTCCCCCAGGCGGAAGTCTTCGACGCCTTCAGCCGTTCGGAGTAGCCCAGCGGGTGCCAGCTGGGAGCTGGGGCTGGAACAGCCCGGGTGCCGGTGTGGCGGAGGTCTTAGGATCCAGCAGCTCGAGCTTCTGCCGACACCCGGTGGGATCGGTCCACTCGAGGCTCCACAGCAGCCCCTTGCGGCCCGTGGCCTTCAGCTCCGGCAGCCCCGCCTCCTTCGGTATCAACCGCAGGGCCTCGCCTCCAAGGGACTCGGCCCGGTAGAGCCGCTCCAGCCGGGCCGGGTCGAGCAGCAGGCCCAGGAGCGGGAATTCCCGGACTGCCTGGGTCAGCGCCAGCCGCTGTGCTGTCCGCGTATCCGGATCGTATTGGACCAGGCTCCGGCCATCACAGGTCACTGTCAGGCCCCTGGCGTAGGCCACCCGCAGGCGCCCCCCCCGGGCCAGGGCCAGGCGCCCCTCTTGACTCAGCTTGCCCCAGATCAGGCTGTCGCTCTCCTGGCGGAAGCGGCTCTCCAGCACCGGTGTCCGCGCAAAGGCGCTCCACCAACCGGGCAGGGCAGCCAGCGCCGGGGCCGTGATCAGCAGGGCAATCAGCAGGGATCTCATCAAGGCCGCTTCAGGTTGATGGTGAGTTGGTCGGTGGCTCCGGGGGACGGCGCCGGGCGGCGGAGCTGGCCCTCCAGCAGGACCCGGTCCCGCTGCCGGAGCTGCACCACGACTTCCAGGTCCGCGGTGTCCAGGTCGGCGGGCAGCACCAGGGACAGCTGGGACGGATCGGTGGCGTGGCCCTCCGGACTCAGCCCGATCAGCAGGGAGTAGAGCGACTCGGTATCCTCGGCCATCGCGAGTGGGGTCGGCGGGGACCGAACCGTCACCGGCACTTCCGGTTCCATGGTTGCGGGGGTTCCCTCGCTCAGCCCGGGGGATGACTCCCGGGCTGAGATAGTCGGAGCCGTGGTTCCGGGGCCAGGTTCGGATGGCGCGGGGACCTCGCTATCCATGAGGAAAGCGAGGTCCTCGGCTACGGTCTCGGGCACCTCCGGCCGCAGGAGCGCCTCCCTGAGCAGGTCCTCGGGTGGCTCCGGAAGAAGGGGTGCCTCGATGAGCAGGTCCTCGTCGAGGCACCCCTCGGGCAAGGCCAGGTAGTCCCCGAAGCCAACTGCCGAGGCCCCTTCCAGATCGAGGAGCTCCGTATCGGAGGGCAGATCGGACAGGGTGAGGGGTTGAGCCACCGGGCCCCCGGCAGCGGGCCCCTCGTCCAGCAGGTGGGTCTTGATGCGGGACAGGGCCAACCGCGTGATGCCGCGCAGGGTCTCGAAAACGCCCTGGCCCTCGGAAGCGACCGCCTGGAAGCTGGGAATCCCGCGCGAGTTGAAGGTGGCCTCCAGCTCCTCCAGAGATAGCGCACTCCGAAGGTCCCGCTTGTTCCACTGGAACACGGTAGGGATCTCCTCGGGCTTCAGCCCCTGCTCGCGGAGGTTTTCCTGGAGGTTCTGGAGGCTCGCATGGCAGGCGTCCAGCATCGCGGCCTGGCTGTCCACCACGAAGACGAGGCCATCCACGCCCTTCAGCACCAGCTTGCGGGTGTTGTTGTAGAACACCTGACCCGGCACCGTGTAGAGCTGGAGCCGGGTCTTGAAGCCACCGACCATGCCCACCTCCATGGGCAGGAGGTCGAAGAAGAGGGTCCGGTCTGTCTCGGTGTTGAGGCTCACCATCTCGCCCCGGGCCTTCGGGGTGGTCCGGGAATAGATGGTGCTCAGGTTGGTGGTCTTTCCACAGAGCCCGGGCCCGTAGTAGACGATCTTCACCGTCATCTGCCGGGCGGCGTGGTTGAAGAAGACCATTCCAAATGCCTCGCAAGGAAGTCCGAAGTTTAGCTTGGAATCCTCTGCGGGCTCAAAGCAGCGTCGACAAAATTACCTAGACAAAGCCCTCAGGGCCGCGAGCACTTGCTGGTCATGCGCTCCGGTACGGACATCACTGATGACTCTGCGAACAGTGCCCTGCTTGTCGATGATGAAGGTGACCCGCTTGGCGATGCCGATGAGTGGCATCTTCACACCGTAGGCCTCGATGATCTTCTTGTCAGGGTCCACCAGCAGGCTGAAGGGCAGGTGAAACTTCTCGGCGAAGGCCTTGTGACTCTGACTGGTGTCCGCGCTGACGCCCAGGATCACCGCCCCGGCCGCGCGGAGCTCGGCAAAGCCGTCCCGCAGGCTACAGGCCTCGGCCGTACAGCCGGGGGTATCGTCCTTGGGATAGAAGTAGAGCACCACCGCTGACTTGCTCTTGAAGTCCGCCAGCCGGACCAAGGCGCCATGCTGGTCCTGTGCCTCGAAAGCCGGGGCCTTGGCCCCTTCAGTCACCTCGGCCGCCGAAGCGAGCCCCAGCATCGCCATGATCCCCACCGTGATCCTCCCTGTCCGCCCCACTCCGGCCTCCAGATTCCTGGTGGAGTGTGGCACCATCGGCTCCTCAGGGGGAGGGAACCGCATTGTCCAGACCGGTCCGCATCGCGCTCATCCCTGGCGACGGCGTCGGCAGGGAGGTCATGGCTGAAGCCGCACCCTGCCTGGATTGGGCAGCAGCGCGGGGCCGGGACCTCGAGGCGGTCCCCCTTCCTTACGGCGCCAAGCACTACCTGGCCACAGGAGAGACCCTTCCCGAGCACGCTTTCACGGCTCTCCGCGACGGCTGTGACGCGGTGCTCTTCGGTGCGGTCGGGGATCCGCGCATCCCCGACGGGCGCCATGCCGAACAGATCCTCCTGCGCCTGCGCCAGGAGCTTGAGCTGGCCGTCAACTTCCGCCCTTGCCGCCCCCTGGCGCCCGGCTTCGATCCCGAGATCCACCTGGAGATCTACCGCGAGAACACCGAAGGCCCCTACTGCCTCCAAGGCACCACGGAGCCTGGCCGCGCCGTGGATTACGCCATCCACACGGAGCCCGCCGTCCACCGTCTGCTGGCCTCCGCCTATAAGCGCGCGGCCGTCCTGGGCCGTCCGCTGGTGCTGGCCCACAAGGCGAACGTGCTGAAGCACGGGCACGGCCTCTGGCTGCAGGTCTTCGAGGAGCTGCGGGCCCAGTTTCCCACCGTCGACGCCCGGGCCATGCACGCGGACGCTCTGCTCTGCGCCCTCGTGCAAGAGCCGAAGGGCTTCGCGATCATCGCCGCCGACAACTACCTCGGAGACCTCATCAGCGACCTCACCGCGGCCTACCTGGGCGGCATGGGCATGGCGCCCTCGCTCAGCTGGGCACCCCACCGCCCCTTCCGTTGCGCGGCCCTGGCTGAGCCGGTCCACGGCTCCGCGCCGGACATCGCCGGGCAGGGCCTGGCCAATCCCGTGGGCATGTTCCTGAGCCTCGCCCTGCTCTTCCGGCACCTGGGATGGGAACCCGAGGCGGCCGTGCTGGAAGGCGCAGTCCAGGAGGCCCTGCACGCAGGCGTCCGCACCCGCGACCTCGGCGGCACGCACAGCACCACCGAGATGGGGCAGGCCGTGCGGAGCAGGCTGCCACACTGACTCCGGAATCTTCCGGGATTATTGGAACGGCCATCTCACCGCAGATGTCGCAGATCTACGCAGATGGGCCTCCGGCCATCCAGGAACCCAGCCTCCACCTCTGGAGTTGCGAGATCTCTGGGCCTCCATCTGCGCCCTCTGCGCCATCTGCGGTTTGCCTTGCTTTTCCCCACAAAATTGTCGGACGAACCCGATGGCGAGCGGCCTCTCAGCAGCTGCGCATGACGCCGACGAGGACCCCCTGGATGTCGATGTTCTGTGGCGGGTAGCAGCGGGGCTGCAGCTCAGGGTTGTGGGGGATGAGCCACACGCCCTTGGCATCGCGCCGAAACTCCTTCAGGGTGACCTCCTCCTGCTCGATGAGGGCCACCACCCGATCCCCATTGCGGTATTCCCCCTTGCGCTGGAGGACCACAAGGTCCCCGTCGAGGATGGCGTCATCGACCATGGAGTCGCCCCGGACCCGCAAGACGAAGAGCTCGTCGCGCTGCCGGTGGATGCTGTTGGGTACCTCGATGGGCAGGGCGCGGCTCTCGGGCAGGATGGGCGCACCGGCGGCCACATCCCCGCAGAAAGGGTAGATCTTCAGGAGCGAGGCGCCCTCGGGTCGCTGATCGCCGCGAGCGGAGCGGCCCTGATCTGGCGCGTCCTCGGCCTGAGTGGCCACCACCAAGTTGTTGCCCTTCCCGTGGCTGCGGACCAGGAAGCCCTTGTCCATCAGGTGCTGGACATGTTTGTGGATGGTGGACACCGCACTGGAACCAACACCCTTGGCAATTTCCGAGAGAGTGGGACTGCGCCCCTCCTCCAGTACGAAAGCTCGGATGAAGTTCAGTACGGCCTGCTGCCGTTTGGTGAGATCACTGGTTTTCATGGGTTTCAATGTAAGAGTGGAGCGGCAGGTCGTCAATCCCTTTTTTTTCGCTTTATTTAAGACCCCCGCCGCTAGCCATGCAAGACCATGGATGGAACCAGCTTGCAGCCTCTGGCATACTGAAGGACTGCTTGATAGATCAGGTATTTACGCCCTCTTTATCGTCTTTCATGCGCCCTTCACGTCGGCTGTCCAGCCCAGAATAGGAGTCTCCATGACTGCCAGTCTTGCTGCCCCTTCCCCCGCCCAGGGAGCGAAAACCCGGATCAACGATTTCTCGATCCAGGTAGCCACGGTCAACGGCTCAGGTTCCCAGACCGCGAACACCGTGCTGCTGCGGGCCATCTTCCAGATGGGCGTCTTCGTCAGCGGCAAGAACCTCTTCCCCTCGAACATCGCCGGCCTGCCGACCTGGTTTACCATCCGCGCCAGCGCCAAGGGCTATGTGGCACGCAAGGCCAGCAACGAGATGCTGATCCTGATGAACCCCGAGACGGCCAAGGACGACATCGCCAAGGCCGACGTCGGGGCGCTGGTGATCTACGATGAGCCGCTGCAGCTGGACAAGCTGCGCAGCGACCTCTCCTGCATCCCCGTGCCCTTCCAGAAGCTCGTGACGGCCTCCTGCCCCGAGCCCAAACTGCACAAGCTGGTGAAGAACATGATCTACGTCGGTGTCGCGTCGCGCGTGCTGGGTGTGGACATGGCCGAGGTCAAGAAGGCCATTGCCAAGCAGCTGAAGGGCAAGGACAAGGCCATCGAGCTGAACCAGAACGCGGCCATGGCCGGCTACGACTGGGCCATGGAGAACCTGCCCGACCAGGACCAGGTGCGGGTGGTGCGCGACAACAAGACTCAGGGCCTCATCATCGTGGACGGCAACGAGGCCTGCGCCCTGGGCGCCCTCTTCGCCGGCTGCACCGTGGTGGGCTGGTATCCCATCACCCCCGCCTCGACGCTGGTCGAGACCTTCATCGAGTACGCGCAGGAATACCGCATCGATCCCAAGACCGGCAAGTCCACGGTGGCCATCGTGCAGATGGAGGACGAGCTCGCTTCCGCAGGCGTCGTGCTCGCCGCCGGCTGGGCTGGCGCCCGCTCCATGACCTCCACCTCGGGCCCCGGTGTCTCGCTCATGAGCGAGTTCATCGGCCTGGGCTACTACGTCGAGGCGCCAGGCGTGTTCTACAACGTCGCCCGCACTGGCCCCAGCACGGGCCTGCCCACCCGCACCCAGCAGTCGGACATCGAGCTCTGCGCCAAGTGCAGCCACGGCGATACGCAGCACATCAACCTCTACCCCGGCAACATGGAAGAGTGCTTCCAGTTCTCCTACGACGCCTTCGACTTGGCCGAGCGCTTCCAGACCCCCATCTTCGTGGTTACCGACCTGGACCTGGGCATGCAGAACTGGTCCTCCAAGCCCTTCGACTACCCGACCAAGCCCTATGACCGCGGCAAGGTGCTCAACCAGCAGCAGCTCGCCGAGGCCGAGGACTGGGGCCGCTACAAGGACGTGGACGGGGACGGGATTCCCTACCGCAGCCTGCCCGGCACCCCCGGCGGCAAGGGCGCCTACTTCACCCGAGGATCCGGCCACAACGCCTATGCCCAGTATTCCGAGAAGCCCGAGGACTACCTGGCAGTGGTGGACCGGCTGAAGCGGAAATACGAGACCGCGAAGACCTACGTGCCCAAGCCCCTTTTCCGCAATCTGGGGTCTGACAAGGGCCTCCTGGCCTTCGGCTCCAGCAATCCCGCGGCCATCGAGGCCCAGGACATCCTGGCCGAGGCCGGTCTCAAGACCGACTACCTGCGGTTGCGCGCCCTGCCCTTCACCGCCGAGGTGGATGCCTTTGTGCAGGAGAAGCAGGTGATCTACCTCGTCGAGCAGAACCGCGACGGCCAGATGGCCAACCTCTTCCGCGAGACCTATCCGGAGTTCGCCACCAAGTTCAAGAGCGTCCTCCACTACGACGGCCACGCCATCGCGGCTCAGTGCATCGTGGACCAGATCACCGCCTTCGAGCAGAAGTAAGAGGAGCCGACCATGACCACCCCCACGCCTTCCGCTCCCGCCAACAAGCTCGGCTTCACCAAGCAGGACTATGTGGGCTCCAAGTCCACGCTCTGCGCCGGCTGCGGCCACGATGCCATCACCGCCCAGATCATCAACGCGGCCTTCGAGTCCAACATCGAGGGCTACCGGGTTGCGAAGTTCTCGGGCATCGGGTGCTCCTCCAAGACCCCCGCCTACTTCATCAACCAAGGCTGGGGCTTCAACAGCGTCCACGGCCGCATGCCCTCCATGGCCACCGGCGCCTCCCTGGCCAACCGCCAGCTCATCAACATCGGCGTCTCTGGCGACGGCGACTCCATGTCCATCGGCACGGGCCAGTTCGTCCACGCGGTGCGCCGCAACGTAGCCATGATCTACATCATCGAGGACAACGGCGTCTACGGCCTCACCAAGGGCCAGTTCTCCGCCACCGCCGACAAGGGTTCATCACTGAAGAGCGGCGCCGTCAACGAGCTGCCGCCCATCGATCCTTGCACCCTGGCCATCGAGCTGGGCTGCGGCTTTGTGGCCCGCTGCTTCTCCGGCAACCCCAAGCAGCTGGGCGCCATCCTCAAGGCCGCCTTCGCCTACCAGGGCACCGTGGTGCTGGACATCATCAGCCCCTGCGTCACCTTCAACAACCACGACGCCTCGACGCGCTCCTACAAGCACGTCAAGGACCATGACTTCCCCCTCCACGACCTGGGCTTCATCCAGTACTCCGAGGTCGAGGACGTGGACATCGCTGCGGGCGAGACCGAGCTGGTCACCTTCCCGGACGGCTCCAAGGTCGCCATCAAGGCCATCCACGAGGACTACGACCCCAAGGACCGCTACGGCGCCATGAAGGCCATCCACGAGTCCATGGAGAAGGGCGAGTTCCTCACCGGGCTGCTCTACATCAACCCGACC
>Ga0194052_1001504_pt1 | contig 13385 bp, 14 predicted proteins | sample SepL226m_MetaG_FD_160117 | JGI IMG/M metagenome (GOLD analysis project Ga0194052, IMG submission 160117) | Anoxic zone freshwater microbial communities from boreal shield lake in IISD Experimental Lakes Area, Ontario, Canada - Sep2016-L227-6m | ecosystem: Environmental > Aquatic > Freshwater >... | reverse complement strand
GTGTGCAACCAGAAACCCGCAAAAACTCAGTCCCGTAATGGCCATCATCAGTTTTTTCCCGATGGATGACCCCAACATGTTGACAAACCAGTTCATCTTTACCTCCATGTTAAGGATAATCAATAAATAAATTAAGAGCTTAATCTAAATGCCACTGACATATATTTGTTATATTGAGTAGTATAATGCTCCTGATGCATTTCAGAAATCATGTTCCATGTATTTAATATTACCAATATATTGATATTTCATATAATTAAATAAATACTACAAAACTTTTTTGATTTAATACATGAAAAATCGAAACATTGTTTCGTTTATTTTGGTTTTGATATACGAATGATTTTGTTCTGTCAAGCACAAAATAATGGAGATGCGCCAAGCTGTTGCTTTTAAATGGCGCTCAAAGAAAATTATAGGCTGTCTTTTCTTTTGAATGGACTTTTTCATCATGGCGTTCGGATGAATATTCAACGGATCGGGTTCAGATTACCCATCCGGTAACCTTCAAGGTCCAGTAGAACATGGACAAATCCAAGCCCTTTTAGAAATGAAACGGTCCGTTCCCGGATGGAAGTCTCCATCAATCGTGTCATTCCTGGTACATCCATTTCGACGCGGGCGGTATCTCCAAAATGCCTGACCCGAACCTGTCCAGTGTTTCCCATGCAGCGGATAAATGTCTCGGCTTCATCGACTTGCCTCAGTTTTTCTGGCGTAAGTGTGCTGAAATAAGGAATGCGGGAGGCCAGACAGGCCAGGGCAGGTTTGTTCCAGGTGGGCAGACCCAGCATGTTGGATAAGGTGCGAACCCTGTCCTTGGTCAATCCTGACTCGCTTAAGGGACTTCGCACTCCCAGTTCCCGTGCGGCAAGGCTGCCTGGGCGGTAATCCTTGCCGTCATCAGCATTTTCACCATCTGCGATTAGGGTAAATCCGTGTTGACTGGCAATGGTCATCAGCGCCTCATAACGAAATTTTTTGCAGATGTAGCATCGAGTTGGAGGATTTTGCACAAATTCCGGAACACGCATTTCATGGGTTTCCACCACGATATGCCGAACCCCAATTTCCTGGGCAAACGTTACGGCATCAGCATATTCTCCCCGAGGGGTGGTATCAGACCAAGCGGTGATGGCAATGACGGAATCTTTAAGAACATCGGCTGCAACGCGAAGCACAAGCGTACTGTCAACCCCGCCGGAGTAGGCAATGGCAACCCGTCCCATTCTTTTCAAGATTTCTTTTAATCTCTCGTAATCGCTATTCTGCAATTGATCAATATCATTCATAGCTTTGCTTGTTTAAGTCCCGATTTCCAATTTGTCAATAATAAACAAAAGGGTTGATATTAACACTTGACCCTTAACACTTATCTCTTGTTGATATGCCTTGAAATCCCGGTCAATATTGGTGTAACATATCACTCGCATCTGATACTTATCAGTGCAGTATCAGAAAATGGAGGATGAATGATCTGTACCCGATTGGATAGAAAACTTCAAAATCAGGGGTTCACCCTGATCGAACTCATGGTCGTTATTGTCATTCTGGGAATATTGGCCATGTACATTGCCCCCAAAATTATGGGCAGGCCTGAAGAAGCCCGCCAGGTAAAGGCCAAAGTGGATATCACCAGCCTTGAAACAGCCCTCAAGCTGTATAGGCTGGACAACGGAATGTACCCAACCACAGAGCAGAGTCTTCAGGCTCTGGTCAGCCCGCCCCAAACCGAACCTGCTCCCCGGAACTGGAAAAAAGGGGGATACTTGGAAAAAGGAAAAGTTCCCAAAGATCCCTGGGGAAATGCCTTTGTTTATCTCTATCCGGGCATCAAGGGCGAGTACGATATTATCTCATACGGAGCGGATGGCGCCCCCGGAGGCGTGGATCATAACCGTGATATTCAAAGCTGGGATATAGATTGAGGGTAATGACAGAATCAGACAGGCTGTCAGCATCCGGCGGATTTACCCTTATGGAACTGATTGTCGTCACCTGTCTTCTCAGTCTGTTTCTGATGTTCTCCATTCCCCGGCTGCAGTCGGTGATGCCAACAGATCACCTTAATGCCACGGTTAGATGGATGATTTTCACGGTGTCTGAACTTAAAAATATTGCGGTTCAAAACAGTCGTTTTTATACCCTGCACATAGACATGGATCATCGCCTGATGTGGTTTGCCCATGAAGCCATGACAGATACTGAAATCCTGGCGGCAAAGAAAAGCGCCTTCAGGATTCCTGCAGATGTTCGCATTATGGACGTGGAAATTCCGGATTTTGGTAAAACCTCATCAGGAAGTGTGGATATCGCTTTCAGCAACCGGGGATATTCCAGCAAGGCGATCATTCACCTGCAAGGCAAAGGTGGCGGCATGGTTTCTCTGCTGATTGAACCTTTCATGCCCGGTGTCAGTTGCTACGAACGGCGCATTTCTTTTAACGAGGGGTGAATGTTCTGAGTATCGCAAGTCGGGTGAGAAGGGTGAAATTCGAAACAGGGGAAGTAACGTTAAAGTCGGGCTTTACATTTATAGAGGTGTTGATGGCGGTCTCCATCCTGGCCATTTTACTGGTAGGTGTCCATAAACTGCAGAGCCAGATGGTTTCCATGAGCCATACAACCCAGTTTACTACGCTTGCGCCGCTTCTGGCACAAAGCCTTATGGCTGATATGGAACGCCGGAATTTTAAAGATATCCAAAAGGATTCAGGAGATTTCGGGGGCGCTTACCCCGGCTACGTCTGGTCGCTGAGTATGGAAACCCAGGAATCTGAAGTCCTGAAAAAACTGGCGTACCCGATGAAAAAAATTGACATTTCAGTGTCTTTCAACAAAGGCGAGCGGACATATCATCTTAAAGCCTGTCGCTTTGTTCCGGATAAACCTGCTGCAGAAGCGCAGAGCAATCGTCTCGGCCCTATATGATAATGCGTTATCCAAAGGCGCGGGGATTTACCCTTCTTGAACTCCTGATCGCCATTACGATGCTGGTTATTGTTCTGACGACCTTGTATGGATCGTATCGCAGTATTCTGACTCGCAATCCATGGATAGAAGCTGATATTCAGTCTCAAGAAATGGCCCGAACCTGCCTGAATCAAATGCTGGCTGATCTCGGTGCTGTTTACGTTGTTCCCCTTAGTGAATATAAGCCGCCGCAATCTTCGGATCCGCCGAATCCATATAGCATTATCGCCGAAAACCTTTCGACTGGCAAAAAAACCTTTCCCCGGCTCGGATTTTCATCGTTGTTTCATTTGAGGCTTGGTGATAGGCGACAGCAGGATATTGCTCATATCGTTTATTATGTTCAGCCGTTGCCTTCTGGCGCTTTTGTTCTCAGACGTTCCGAAACCCTCTATCCATATACGCCGTTTAAGGAAAATCCGGCTGATCCGGTATTGTGCAAAGCCATTCGATCTCTTAATTATACGTTTTATGACAGCAAGGGAAAAGAACATCAGACTTGGGATTCGGATTCATCGGACTATGGCCGTCAGACGCCAGCCTCCATACACATAACGATGGAACTGGAAGCAAGACAGGGGACATCCCTGAAAATGGAAACCGGACTGGTTCTCCCGGCTTTCAGAACTGATAATACCCTGAAAAATTGAGCAAGATCAACACTGACGCGCCAAAATCGACTGATACTGTACGCGGGCATAAACTGCTCTTTTCAATTCTAAAAATTAAGTCATTGACTGCTCAAAGTACACACAACAGATTTTATGAACTTTTACGCCATCATATCTTGTAAATTGTTCGCTCGTTGGTAATGATAATATCCACATGCTTGTCATGGGATTCCATCGGTGCCTGGGGAATGATCTGATCTTCGAATGCGATGGAAACCTTTCGGGTCGTTATGGGAAGTTTGGGAATGAACCGATCATAATAGCCTTCTCCGGAGCCAACTCTTCCGCCTTTTTCATCGAATGCAATCCCGGGGATGATGGCGATATCCAGGCACTCAACCGGCACCGACTTGCATCTGGCTGTATCTGGCTCCAGCATTCCCCGAGACCCCGGTTTTAAATCTTTTTCGATATTGTTGATTTTAAATAACCTGATTCGAAATTTCTGAGGATCGAAGGCTGGAAGAACGATAATTTTTTTATAATCCAAACAATACTTTATGATATTGCGTGAAGAGACCTCACCCCGACAGCTTATATACAGCATGGTAATGTTGGCCTCGATGAAATTGGCAAAATCAAAAAGACGGTGTTCAATTTTTTGAGTCTTTAAAGCAATTTCACTTTCCGAAAGAGATTCCAAATTCGTGATCATGTCTTTACGAATTTTGTTTTTGGTTTGCTTTAAATCATCCATTGGGGTTTCTCCTGTGAAGAAGCGGTAGTAATATCATTGACTAAATGGATTGCAGTTGTTACACAGATGAGTATCAAATTCGATAAAAAGATCATCAATGAATAACAGGTGCAAAGCCATCAAACCCTTACTATAGGTATTGTTATGCTGGAAATCAAGTTTGTAATACAAAATTTGTTGATTGTGCAAAAAGCGTTGTCAGATCGGGGTAAAACCGCTGATCTGGAAGTCCTTTCCCAGTGCGATGCCAGGCGAAAAACGGTTCTTCTGGAGCTTGAAGATTTAAGATGTAAGAGAAATACCGTTTCAGATCAGATTGCGATCATGAAAAAAGCCGGGGAAGATACATCGAGTCGCCACCCCGAACAATTGGTTGCCGAAATGCGCGATGTCTCTTTACGCATCAAATCTCTGGAAAAAAGTTTTGCAGAAGTTGAAGAAAAACTTCAGGATATCATTCTGGGAATTCCCAATATTCCCCATACCACGGTTCCCGTCGGAAAAGACAGCGCTGATAACCCAGTATATAAAACCAGCGGTATTCCCCGGGTTTTTGATTTCGAACCCTTACCACACTGGACGATAGGTGAACAGCTTAGAATTCTTGATTTTGAACGGGCCACGCGCATTACCGGCGCCAGATTTCCCCTGTATTTTGGAGCAGGAGCCAGGCTGGAAAGGGCATTGATCAATTTCATGCTCGATATGCACACCACCCTTCATGGATATACCGAAGTGCTTCCACCGTTTATCGTAAACAGAAAAAGCATGACCCACACCGGTCAGCTTCCCAAATTTGAAGCAGAACTCTTCAAGCTGGAAGGGTGGGATTATTTTTTGATTCCAACCGCCGAAGTGCCTGTAACCAATATTCATTCCGATGAAATTCTGGATGAAACCATTTTACCCATCTGCTATACCGCCCATACTCCCTGTTTTCGTTCAGAGGCTGGTTCTTATGGAAAAGACACAAGGGGGCTTATCCGGCAGCATCAATTTAACAAAATTGAACTCGTCAAGTTTACCACTCCAGAATCCTCATACGATGAACTGGATATCCTTCTAAAAAACGCCGAAGCTGTTTTAAAAGCACTGCAAATTCCCTATCAGGTGATCACCCTTTGTACAGGCGATATGGGTTTTTCCTCGGCAAAAACATTTGATATCGAAGTCTGGATGCCGGCTCAGGGAGTATATCGCGAAATATCCTCTTGCAGTAATTTTGAAGATTTTCAGGCTAGGCGGGCCAATATCCGCTTCAAACGAAAAGGGCGGAAGGGAACCGAGCTGGTTCACACATTAAATGGATCAGGGCTTGCCGTAGGTCGAACGGTCGCGGCAATCCTTGAAAACTGTCAACAGGCGGACGGCTCGGTGGTTATCCCGGAAGCCTTACGACCTTACATGGGAGGGGTTACGTCCATAAAACCATGAAACTAAGCGATTTTCCAAAAGATATTCTGCCTTTTATGATGCCTGAAACGCGGAATGACCTTATTTACAGATGCTTGGGGTGCGGCAGGGAACATGGGATTGGAACGCTACTTTATACCTGTCCTGATTGTGGCCAAGTCCTTTTGCTGTATGACCGGGAGTTTGAAAAATTAAAAAATATCCCCGGTAAAACCTGGCGGCGGATTTTTGATTATCGAAAACTTCTTACACTTCCGGCGCTAAAGGGAATTTACCGATATCATGAATTTATCGGACCTGTTCTGCCTTTAAAATCCATCGTGTATCTCGGAGAAGGTCATACTCCGGTTATCGAAGCCAATGCTTCAATGCAGGAAAAGGCGGGTGGAAAATTCTATTTCAAAAATGATGGACAAAATCCAAGCGCTTCATTTAAGGACCGCGGGATGGCCAGCGCCCTCAGCTATATCAATTTTTTAATTCAGCAAGGGGTGGTGGACAATGTTCTTGCCGTGTGCGCCTCAACTGGCGACACATCTGCGTCAGCCGCGCTGTATGCCTCCTATCTTCAGCCGCACATCAAGTCTGCGGTAATTCTGCCGCACAAGAAGGTCACTCCCCAACAGCTTGCACAGCCCCTTGGCAGCGGTGCACGGGTGTTTGAAATTCCAGGCGTGTTTGATGATTGCATGAAAGTGGTTGAGGCTCTGTCCGAACAATATGCTGTTGCGCTTCTAAATTCCAAAAATGCTTGGCGGATACTGGGGCAGGAATCATATTCATTCGAAATCGCCCAGGATTTTGAGTATGATATGGCCGGTAAAGTGGTGGTTGTTCCCATTGGAAATGCCGGCAATATTACGGCCGTCATGAGCGGATTTCTGAAATTTTACCACACTGGCATCATTGAAACCCTGCCCAAGATTGTGGGCGTGCAATCGGTTCATGCCAATCCTGTTTACAGGTATTATCAGGAGCCAGATCCGTGTCTGCGAAAGTTTCTTCCGGTAACAGTCAAACCAAGCGTGGCCCAGGCCGCCATGATCGGCAACCCCGTTTCCATGCCACGGGTCATTCATCTGGTGGATCAATACAACCAGGCTGCTTGCAAGCCCCAGGTGTTTTTTGTGGAAGTGATGGAGCAGGCCATCATGGACTGGCAGCTACAGGCCAACCGGAACGGCCATGTTGCCTGTACGCATGGCGGAGAATCCCTGGCGGGGCTGGTCGCAGCAAGGCAACTCGGGTATGTGGAAAAAGATGAAATCGCCATTTTGGACTCAACAGCCCATGCCATCAAATTTTCTGGTTTTCAGGAAATGTACTTTGAAAATCGGTTTCCGAATGAATTTGAAATCTGTCCGGATTTATCCCTTGTCAATCTTCCGGAGCTGATCCGTCCGGATCATCTAAAAAAGGTTCCTGCTCCTGGAAAACCCCTTTGGGGCGAAGATTTTGACTGTTTTGTAAAGGCAGTGTCCCATGAAATTGCGGATAAACTCAATCTGAAAAAGGTTTAACGCGCATGTCCCCAGCAGGATGTTGCAAAAAGGCTGCCTGTCTTATTTGGTGCTGGTGTGCTTTGCAGCAGTTTTCTGTCTTCGCAGGGGTCATGTATCAAAAAGACTATGTCGTAAAACAGGATATGGGAAACCGTATCTGGTGCGAACCATATATCGTTCAAAAAGATGATTCTCTTCCCCAGCTCTTTCAGAAAAAAGGAGAAATCATTGACGAAAATTTTGAAGAATTTTTACAGATATTTAAACGGCTCAATCCATCTATGAAAGATATTGAAGCCATCCGGCCGGGGCAGCAGATACTTATTCCGCTAAAAAAGCTGAGCCCGGAGCTGGACCAGGAAACCTCAAGTCGAATTATTACTCTTCCGATGGTGACCATATCGGGTAACGCTCTTGTGTCGGCTGCTCTTGTGTCGGCTGCTCTTGTACCGGCTGCTCTTGTACCGGCTAAAACGAAGCCGGTGTCCGAACCGAAGTCACCGGTCGGAGGAACCGGCTTTACCGAATACAGAATCAAGCCTGGGGATACCCTGTCCCAGATTATTAATCGCCATTTCGGCATCAAAAAAAATGCTTCGTTTGATGAGAAGCTTCGGCTGATTCGGAAAATCAATCCTGATCTGGATAACATCAATCGAATCCATTCGGGGCAGATCATACGTATGCCAATATTCGATACTGCCTCGGAAGTTTCCCATCTTGATCATACTGGGCCTCTTGAAAAAATTTCTTCGCTTCTTCAGGCCAAGCTGGTGCGAAAGGGGATGTTTTATTTTCCTACGCCAGGGAAAGCTGATTTTAAGCTGGATTTGGCGAAGTTTCCGTTAATGGAGTTTTCAGATGGTCTGCGGATTTTGTTTAACCCCGACCATGCGCTGACAAATGATGAGCAAAACGTCATTCACCATTTCTGTCCACAACTTAAGATTGTTGAAGTTTCTTACGATGCCTCATACAATGAGATTCTTGAGAGGGTACTGAATGTTGCACCATATCTGAATGAGCGGATTGAAAAAGAACGACAAGCCTCCGCCCCTGCACTGCTTCAGGCAAAATCCCCTTCTTCCCTTGTTGGGGCGAATAATTATTCGCCCGCTACTGGAAGGCATGTTTCTGTGCATGGCAGACAGCAGCTTATTGAAACACTGATGCAGATATTGGGCGTTTCTTATACTCAAAATGTCGAAATAAGCTTTCCCTATGCAGGGGTTCAGATTTCAGCGCGCGCCAACTGGATACAATCCGGCAAGGGGAAGCCTCTGCTGGTTGATTTTGGATCGTTTTATGGGGATGCTGTTCAGGCACTGGAAAAAGCCGGCTTTATTGTTATCCAGTTACCGGATGCGGGTAGTGTTTACGAAGGAGTTTCCAAACTGCTGAACGCGCTTGCCATTTCATATTCAATGGATGCAGAAATTCAGATGAATGGCAGGCCGCCTCTGAGGATTCCAGGAATTTTGATAAAAAGAAACGCTCTTGTGCCGGCTGGTCTCGCCTCTATTATCCTGACAGATGCCGTTTTGAATCCTGATGTGATCCAGGTTGTTCAGGAAAATGGATTCATCATTATGACAGAAAAGAAAAAGACCAGGTGAGAAATGTCAAATCAGCGTAACGCTCTTGTACCGGCTATATTTTGGTTTATAGGAATACTGGTGATTGGATTTCTCTCCGGGTGCGTACCCAATGAGACCCTCAGAAAACAGGGAGAATCCTCCCGAAATCTTGGCGAGGCCTATATGTCTCAGCAAAATTATACAGCGGCCCTGAAGGAACTTCTAACTGCTGAAAAGCTTACTCCTGGTGATCCTTATCTTCACAATGACTTGGGGCTGACCTACATGGCCAAGGATCGGCTTGACCTGGCGATTGTACATTTCAAGAAGGCGCTTGCTCTGAAAACCGATTATGCGCCTGCCATGAACAACCTGGGAACGGCCTATCTCGCACAGCAAAACTGGGATGCCGCGATCGTTTGTTTTAAAGCGATTACCAGCGATATGCTGTATGTCACCCCGCATTTTCCACTTTCAAATCTGGGGCTGGCATATTATAATCAGAAAAAATATGACCTGTCTGTAAAATATTATCAGCAAGCCCTGAAAGTAGAGCCTGGTTTTCCGCCAGCAATTCGAGGCCTCGGACGAACCTATCAGGCTCAGGGAAAACACGTTGAAGCTATTGTGGTTTTGGAAGAAGGTGTCAAACTGTTCCCAAAATCGCCCGAACTCCACAGCGAACTTGGATCCGCGTACATGGCATCCAAAAATTATTCCGCGGCTGCAGCTTCTTACGCCAGGGTGATTGAGCTGTCGCAGGCATCTTCTCCTCTGGCCAGGGAAGCCAAGAAATCTCTTGATTTCCTGCGGACAAAATAATGAATTATGAATTAAAAAAACATCCAACCTTCACCATTAGTTTTTGCTTTTCATTCGTAATTCGTAATTTACTTTAAGGATAATTATAATGAATGTTTTTCAATGCATTGGCTTTCAGGCAGCCGGGGTTGCCTCTGGACTTAAAAAAAATGGTGGGAATGATCTGGGACTCATTGTTTCTCGGGTGCCTGCAACCGCAGCCGGGGTTTTTACACAAAACCGGGTTCAGGCCGCTCCGGTAATTCTGGATCGGGAGCGTATCAAAACCGGCGTCTGCCAAGCTGTGCTGGTCAACAGCGGCAACGCCAATTGCTGTACCGGAGAGCAGGGAATGCGGGATGCCAGGGAAATGGCCAGACTTGCTGCGTCTGCTCTGGATATTCCCGAGGAATCGGTTCTGGTTGCCTCCACGGGAGTGATTGGCCAGCCACTTCCCGTGGACAAAATACAAAAAGCGTTGCCTTCCCTGGTTCAGTCTTTGAGTCCGGATGGTTTTATGATGCTTGCAGAAGCAATCATGACCACAGATACTGTACCCAAGCTCGTCAGCCGAAAAGGGACGCTGGACGGCAAGGTTTTCACCATAGTCGGGACAGCCAAGGGTGCCGGCATGATCGCCCCTAACATGGCTACCATGCTCTGTTTCATAACCACAGATGTTGGTGCAAACGCCGATCAGCTCCACCATTGCCTGTTTACATCGGTACAGCAGTCGTTTAACCGGATTACCATTGATGGCGATACCAGCACCAATGACACTGCGTTGATTCTGGCCAATGGCCTTTCCGGAGCTATCATTCAGAGTCCAGCGAATCTGGCCGTTTTTCAGGATATTTTAAACGATGTTCTGGTGACTCTTGCCAAAATGCTGGTCAAAGATGGGGAAGGAGCGACCAAGCTGGTGGAGATATGCGTCCGGGGTGCAGCCACCGAAAGTGATGCCAGAAAAATCGCGGATACGGTTGCCAGTTCCAATCTGGTCAAGACTGCCATTTTTGGCGAAGATGCCAACTGGGGAAGGATTCTGGCAGCAACTGGAAGAGCAGGGGTTGCATTTGAACCGGAGCTAATGGACATTTTTTTCAACGATGTGCTGATGTTTTCACAGGGCAGCGGCCGGGGGGTGGCGGTTGAAGATGAGGTGACGAAGGTTCTCAAGCTTTCAGAGTTCGTAATCACCATCGACCTTCACAGCGGTGAGTGTCAGACATCCGTTTGGACCTGTGATTTTTCTGTCGAATATGTAAGAATTAACGCTGACTATCGGTCGTAATGTCAAAAGACGCAAAAGTGGAGCCTGCATCCTGCAGGCTAATTCGGCTGCAAAAATATCTCTCCACTGCGGGAATCTGTTCCAGGCGTCACGGCGAGGAGCTGATCCTTGCCGGAAAAGTGTGGGTCAATGGCAAGGTAATCACAGAACTGGGAACACGGGTTGATCCTCTGACCGATACGGTTGAATTTGACGGGAAACCTGTTCTTGATCGGCAGAGGCTGCTCTATATCGCGCTCAACAAGCCCAATGATTATGTAACAAGCTGCGAGCAACCGGGCGAAAAATTAGTTATGGATCTGGTGAATGTCCCGGAGCGGATTTATCCGGTTGGACGATTAGACAAGGATTCCACCGGACTGCTGCTGCTGACCAACGATGGTCAGCTTCATCACCGGCTTTCTCACCCATCGTTTGATCATGAAAAAGAATATGTTGTCACGCTTGCAGCTCCAATTTCGGACAGTGCGCTTCAGAAAATGGCGAATGGAATGCTCCTGTCCGGAAAGCGTACCCGTCCGGCGGAAATTCATCGCATTTCCCTCCGGCGGTTCAGCATCATCCTGAAGGAAGGAAAAAACCGGCAGATCCGGCGTATGGTTCAGAAAGTAGGGCAGGAGGTTCTGGGGCTTCAGCGCATTCGGATTGCCGGTATCCGGCTGGGAAATCTTGACCTTGGTAAATGGCGTTTTCTTACCCCCAAGGAGATCAGGCTGTTGACCCAGACTTGATTGATAATGAGCTGTCATAGGGAAAATGATGATAGGTGAACCTGCCGGCAGGTTGAAACTGTTGATTCGGGCCCAGTATTTTCTGTATTTCGGGGTCATGGGCATTTATCTGCCATATTTTAACCTCTATCTGTACCACATTGAGCTAAGCGGTTTTCAGATCGGCGTGCTTTCAGCCCTGCGCTCCGTGGTGCTGGTGCTGTTTCCTGTACTATGGGGGATGCTGGCGGATAGGCTTCAGGCCAGAAGGGTCATCTATGTTTTTTGTAACATCGCCAGCGCGACGATCTGGTCCCTTTATCTGTGTACTACCCGTTTTGAATGGTTGGTGATTATCACATTAGGGTATGGGATTTTTTTCTCCCCCATCATCTCCTTTCTGGAAGCCATCACCATGGATGTGCTGGGCAAAGAGAAACTGCGATACGGTCAGACCCGTGCCTGGGGTTCCATTGCCTTCATTGCCGTTGTTATTACGGTCGGCGGAGCGATCGACGCCTATCCGGTTGGCATCATTGTGCCACTGATTCTGGCGGGAGGAATTATTCAATCCTTGGTTTCTTTGGGAGCACTGTCCGTCCATACCACCAAACCCAAAGGCAAAGGGCTTTCCGGAGGCGGCGGGAGTTTGATGAGCCGCAAGAGCGTCGTCTTTTTGATCTGCGCCTTTTTGATGCTGCTCAGTCACGGAGCCTATTATGGCTTTTTCTCCATTCATCTGGACAAACTTGGCTTTGGAAAAACATTTATTGGCATTTCATGGGCTGTAGCATCAGTTGCCGAAATCGTCATGATGGTCTATTCAAAGCGGATATTCAAGCGGTTTTCCCTGGAAACCGTCATGGTATTTTCTTTGAGCATTGCAGCAATGCGCTGGTTCCTGCTCGCCTTTGTTGACAGTGGACCCTTGATCCTGCTAACTCAGGTGCTTCATGCATTTACTTATGGGGCATTTCATATGGCCAGTATCTTATATGTGGATGCCCTGTCCTCCGAGGCATCCAAAACACTTGGGCAGGCGGTCAACAACGCGGTCAGCTATGGCATGGGACTGATGGCGGGATTTTTTTTGAGCGGATATCTTTACGAAACCATCGGCTCTCATGCTCTGTTCATGACAAGCGGAGGGATTGCGCTATCTGGGGGCATGATCATGAAACTGTATCAGATTGCCTTTCAAAACAGACAAAAGGAGTCTTTATGACGCATGAGGAATGTGGCCATGTTTATACAAGTCAAATCGCGACTGCCATTGACACTATTCGAAGATATGTTTCGGAAATAACCGGCCAGGCACCCACCGATGCGGAGATTGCAAAGGCGCTGAACCGGTATTTTGTACTCAAGGAAATCTACGAACACATTGAGATGCAGCGGAACAACCCGGAATGGTAGAGAGTCAAGAATGAATGATGGTAGGGGCGATCCTTGTGATCGCCCTTGCAGTCATCCTGCAGGCTGTCAAGTTAAAGCCTCCTGTGCAAGTTCTTCGTTTTCCAGCGGCAGTCTGATGGGGAGAAAGATTATGAGCAACTACTACTTATTTCAGGATAAAAAGAAATGTATCGGCTGTCATAGCTGCGAAGTCCAGTGTGAAAGCTATAAATCCCTTCCGTCCGGTCCGAAACTCTGCCAGATTATTCAGGACGGCACCCATGTCATCAACGATTCGCCCATGGTGTCCGATGTACGGTTAGCCCAAGGCCTTGGGCTAACCGTACATCGG
>Ga0194052_1001498_pt1 | contig 13420 bp, 14 predicted proteins | sample SepL226m_MetaG_FD_160117 | JGI IMG/M metagenome (GOLD analysis project Ga0194052, IMG submission 160117) | Anoxic zone freshwater microbial communities from boreal shield lake in IISD Experimental Lakes Area, Ontario, Canada - Sep2016-L227-6m | ecosystem: Environmental > Aquatic > Freshwater >... | reverse complement strand
GAGGCGGCAGCGAGCTCCGTTAAGCCGATACTCGCCTTCGCCGTTGCGGTCGAGACGGCGGAGAATCGAAATCTCACCGAGTGGCATCTCGATCGCGCCGTCGGAATTGTCGATGATCAGCTCAACTTCGGCCGATGAGCGGGCCTTAACGCCGTGGCCGCCGCCGAAAATCACGTCCTGCATCTTCTGGCCGCGCACTGCCAGCGGTGACTGCTCACCCATCGCCCATAGGACGGCATCTGTGATGTTCGACTTGCCCGAGCCATTTGGCCCGACAACGACCGATACGCCGGGAGCAAACTCCAGAACGGTTCGCTCAGGGAAAGATTTGAAGCCTTTCAGGCTGATCGACTTCAGATGCACGTCAGTCGCTCCCCGCCGCGGGCCCTAGAGCTGCCCGTGCAGCCTCCTGCTCGGCCGCCTTCTTCGTGCGCCCTGTTCCTTCGCCGACAACCTCGCCGGCAACCCGCGCCGTCACGGAGAACGTCTTCTCGTGCGGCGGACCATCCTCTCGCGTGATCTCGTACTCGACGAGCTGGCCGCGAGCAGCAAGCTGTTCCTGCAGCGCCGACTTGAAATCGATCGGATTCTCCAGCGCGAGCGCCAGCTCCGGTGCGAAGCAGTCCACGACAGCAGCCGCCGTCTGCTCGTAGCCTTGTTCGAGGTAGCAGGCCCCGATGATCGCTTCGACGATCGAGGAGAGCACTCGCTCGCTGACCAGCGTGTCTGCAAGAGGCGTGCCTTCTGGCGCCGCTGCCGCCAGTCGGGCAGGAACGTCGAGTCGCACGGCCACTTCGCGACAGGCGGCCCCTGAGACCGTCTGGGCCCTGATCTTGGTCAGATGGCCGGCGCCAAAGCGATCCGCCTCCAACAGCGGGTAGAGGTGAGCCGTGATCGCAAGCCCGAGCACGCTGTCCCCGAGGAAGGCCAAGCGCTCGTAAGAGTCGCTGCTGCGCTCCCCCCAAGAGGCGTGCGTAAAGACCTGCCGGTAGAGATCGGCCGGAAGTCCGTCGAGGAGTGAGGTGAGGGCTTGCAGGATTCAGGAGCTGGCGCTGGTGTGGGCGAGGACAAAGTCGATTGCTTGACCGACGGTGAGGATCTCTGCTGCCTGCTCATCCGACATCTTTGTTCCGTAAGTGTCTTCGAGCTCTTGGACGAGCGTGTAGAGGTCGAGCGAGTCGGCCTCTAAGTCTTCTTTGAAGCGCGTTTCTTCGTTGATCTCTGCGGGGTCGACGTCGAGCTCGTCGGCTAAGTGCCGGCGGATTAATTCGAGGACGTCGTCACGATTCATCAGGCGGAAAACTAGCCACGCCTTCGGACGTGCTGCCAGCCTCAGCGCCGCCTGAACGGCGCAGCGCGCCGCCAGCTTCCAACATTGCCGTGGTCCGCCCGACCAGATCGCCATTTACAGCGCGTGCGGCGAGCAGAATCGCTTGCGAGAATCCATAGCGCGTAAAGCGGCCGTGCGAGACGACCGCGAGGCGCCTTAGGCCAAGCATGTAGGCACCGCCAGGGCCCTCAGGGTCAATCTCGTCGCGGAAGCTGCGTAGAGCCGGCCGCAGCAGCGCACCCCCGGCCTTTGCGCGCACCGAGCTGGTTGCTGCATCGCGGATCCCGCCAACGACGGCTTGCGAGATCCCTTCGAGAACTTTCAGCGCAACGTTGCCGGTAAACCCGTCGGTCACGACCACATCAGCGATGTTGGCCGCTAGGTCGTTGCCTTCGATATTGCCAACGAAATCAAAGGTGGAGTAGCTCCCGGCCGCAAGCTGCGCACCGGCCTCGATCACGACCGCCGTGCCGCGGCTCGCCTCACTACCGTTCGAGAGCAGCGCCACGCGGGGGCGCTCTTGGCCGAGCACTGTCGTAGCTAGCGCAGCGCCCATGAAGGCGAACTGAACGAGATGCTCACTGCGTACCTCTACGTTGGCGCCAACATCGAGCAGGGTCACCGGGCTCCCGGGAATTGGAACCGGTGTGGCGAGCGCCGGACGGTAGATTCCGCGCGCTCGCTTGATCTCGAACAATCCTGCAGCCAGGGTCGCGCCGGTAGCTCCGGCGCTGACTAGTGCGTCTGCCTCCCCGTCGGCTACGGCACGAGCGGCTTGCACAATTGAGGCATCAGGAGTGGAGCGAACCGCGCGAGCAGGGTCGGCTTCCTTCGCGATCGAAACCGGAGCGTCAATCACTTCGACGCCGTCGACGACCTCACCGATCAGCTCGGCCGGGCCGTAGACGCGCACCTTCACGCCGAGCCCAGCGGCAATCGCAGCGCCTGCAGCTACTTCGGCAGGTCCAAGGTCGGCCCCGTTCGCGTCAACCGCGACGGTGACGCTCATCGCGGTTACTGGTCGGTGTTGGCCGGGGCGACGATTGAACGGCCGCCGTAAGTACCGCAGCTAGAGCATACGCGATGCGCAAGGCGCGGAGCACCACACTCTGGGCAGCCTCCGCCGGTCGGCGCTGCGATCCCGTGCTGGGCGCGACGCTTAGCGGTACGGCTGTGTGACTGTCGTTGCTTAGGAACGGCCATTCGACGGTCAAAGATAGCGAACCGAGAGAAGTGGCCGTCGTCAGTCGAACTTCAGCTCGTCCAATTTTGACCAGCGCGGGTCCTTATCGGCTTCGTGCTCGTGAGCTGGATCGAGGTTCAGATCGATCCCACAAGTCGGGCAGAGACCTAAGCAATCGGGCTTACAGATCACCTGCGTTGGCAGCGCTAGCGCGAGCGAATCGTGTGCCCACTGATCTAGCGCGACGATCGACCCGCTGATGTACGGACTGTCCAGCTCCTCGCCCCCATCAACCTGATCTACCTCGCGAACTTCGACGGTGATCTTTCGCTCTGCCGGACCGAGGCATCGCATACAGGTCCCGCGCATGGTTGTTTCGAATTGAAGTTTCAGCGACCAGCCGTCGCTATTCATCCGCGTGACGTCAACTACTACCGGGCAAGGCTGCGGCTCGGGCCGGTAGGGCTCTCCAGCGAACTCAAATTCGCCAAGCTCAGCTTCGAGCTCGAGCCGCTTCCCTTCGACAGGGCTGAGCCCGAGGATCGCAAGATCAAAGCTCTCTGAGTCACTCGCCATCGGCTGCAGATTAGAGCCTCGCGGAAGAGAGGCGCCTCAGTCGCTGTTGAGCTCTCGGCGCACAACCTTGCCGGTCGCGTTACGTGGGAGCTCGTCAATGAAGTGCACTTCGCGCGGGACCTTGTAACGCGCAAGCTGCCCGCGCACAAGATCCTGAAGCTCCGCTTCGTCGGGGCCACCCTCGCCAACGCGCACAACGAAGGCACGGAGGCGCTGCCCCCACTCGTCATCGGCGACTCCAATAACCGCCGCTTCGGCAATTCCTGGATGGTCAGAGAGCAGATCTTCTACCTCTCGTGGAAATACATTCTCTCCGCCTGAGACGATCATCTCGTCGTCGCGCCCGTCGACGAAGAGCCGGCCGTCAGCATCGAAGTGGCCGACATCGCCGGTCGACATCAATCCGTCGATGTGGTGCTTGGTCTGACCACCCGTGTACCCATCAAAGCCGAGGTCATTGCCGACGAAGATGCGGCCTGTCACTCCGGCCTCGACGACGGCTCGCTCGTCCTCATCGAAAAGCCGCACTACGGTGCCGCGCGGAGGCCTCCCGGCCGTCCCGGGCGCATCGCGGAGGTCGTGTGGGCCGGCAATCGTTGCGTGCGCGGCCTCGGTAGATCCATAGAGGTTGTAAAGAACGTCGCCGAACCGGTCCATCACCCGCAGCGCCAGCTCGCCTGGTAGCGCGCTACCGCTGGCGGCGATCACGCGCAGCCGCGACAGATCGACCCCACGCAGCGCTTCAGGCGGCAGGTCGACCATTCGCTGCAGCATCACTGGAACGACGACGAGCGCGTCAACTCCGTGGCGCGCAGCCATCATCAAACTTGAACGTGGTTCAAAACCACGCTGCAGCACGAGCGTCGAACCGAGCAGTAGCGCGAGCGAGAAGTGCGCCATTCCCCACGAATGGAAAAGCGGCGGTGCGATCAGAGTTCTACCTCCCGCCCGCAGAGGAATTGCGTCGAGTAGCGAGGCTGCCGGCGCTAGGGAGCTTGGCTGCTCGCGCTGCGCACCTTTTGGCTTTCCGGTGGTCCCGCTCGTGAGGATGATGATCCGTCCCGGCGCTGGTGGCGGCTCGAGAGGCGCGGTCGACTGCCCTGCGCGAAGCTGATCGAGTGTGACGCTCGAAGACTCGTCGGGCTGATCGGTCCAGGCCACGAAAGCGACCCTGCTCTCACTGGCACCGACGACCTTGTCGCTGAACTCCTCGTCGTAGACGATCGCAACCGGGCTCTCTTGGTCGCAAACCTCACTCACCTGCGGCTCGGCGAACATCGTGTTGAGAAGCACTAGGTTTGCGCCAATCCGGTCGGCCGCGATTATCACCTCGACGAAGTGGCGATGATTACGGCAGAGGACGGCGATCCCGTCTCCAGGGCCTATCCCGGCGGCGGCGAAACCGCGAGCCACGGCATTGGCACGCTGGTCAACTTCGGCGTAGGTAAGCGATCCAGCATCATCGATGATCGCAATAGAGTCAGGCTGTCGGACGGCAGCGCCGGCGTAACCGCCGGCGATAGAGGTTCCCCAGCGGCGCATGACGCCGAACCACTTGAGCAGCCGGATCGGGTTTGTCGGCCTGATCAGCCCCGCGCGGGCAAAAGTTCGCGGTACAAAGACTGCTTCATCGAGCTTTTCCCGCATCAAACTAATCCTACATCGAAGCTGATAACGCGCGACTCACCGGCGCAGCTCGACTTGCGGTCTGTCAGAAGCGGCGCGTACGGTGCAACTGAAGTGTCAGTGGAACCAATCACTCCAATCGCGGCCGAGCAGGTAAGACTGCTCGGCGACCAGCTGCTCATCGACGGGCTCACCGTCGATGACGAGGCCACGATCGCGCTCGCACGCGAACGTGAGGCCGCTGGCGAAAGTTTGGATGCGCTCGTCAGCCAGGCGATCGAGATCGGCGCCCGGATTCTGCAACGTGAACAGACTGCCTCCGACACTGATTTCGTCAAGGCCGAGTTCGAACGCCAAGCGCACGAGGTTGAACAGCAGTTCAGCGAGAGCGCGAAGAAGGTCACGGATGGCTTCAAGACACAGATTGACGCGACCTTCGACGCCGACGCTGGTCTTCTGCCGAAGCTGCTTGATCAGCACTTCGGGGAGAACTCCAGCAGCGCTGTTCAGAACCAAGTCAAAGCACTGGTCGAGGAGATGCTGCGGACTCACCGTGAGGCGTTAACAAAGCAATTCACCGCCGATGACGAGAGCAACCCACTGAACCAGTTCCAGAAGCTGACGACCGAGATCATCAAGCAGGCCTCGGAGAACCAAGCCAAACAGCTGGTTGAGATGAACCGGACGATCACCGAGATGCAGAAGACGATCGCCGGCTCAGAGGCCGAAGCCGAAGGGGCTGAAAAGCTCGCTGAGGCAGAAGCGCGCGGCACCGCGAAGGGTCGCAGCTACGAAGAGCAGGTCGCCGAAGCTATCGCGGCGATCGCGCAGGGCCGGGGCGACAGCGCAGAGGCGGTCGGCGAGAAGACCGAAGGCGGCGGCAAGAAGGGTGACGTCGTCGTCGAGATCGAAGCCCAGGGCGGCCCGGCCCGCGGACGGATTGCATTCGAAGCAAAGAATTCGCGGCTAAGCCGGAACGACGCGATCGCGACGCTCGACGAAGCTCGCTCGCAGCGGAGCGCCGGTTATGCCGTTCTGGTCGTCCCCAGCGACGAGCATGCGCCGGCGAAGTTCAATCCGCTTGAAGAGCTGCACGGCAACAAGATCGTCGTCACCTTCAACCCCGAGGCCGACTCCACTCTCGTGCTTGAAACCGGCTACCTGCTCGCGCGGGCTCGCGTTCTGATGTCCAGCCCTGAAGGCGAAGAGATCGACGCGGTTGCGGTGAGACAAGCGGCCGGCCGAGCACTCGATCTCCTGAAGAAGGTTTCCGGGATCAAAAGCTCGCTTACCGCAGCCAGCAACCAGATTCTTAAGACGTCAGAGACCGTTGACGACCTTGCCAACTCCATCCGCGAGCAACTCGACGAGATCGCCGCGCTGACAAACCCTGCAACCGAAGAAGACGACTAGCGCTCAGCTCAGCGGTCGTCAGATGCTTCGTCGTCCGCACCGGCGAGACGATCTCGCCCACGCTGCACGGCGGAGATGAACTTCGAAAGGTTCGTTTCGAGCGTGCCAAGAATTTCGTCAGCGTAATCCTCGGCGCCAAGGCGGACCTCGCGCTCGCGGACCTTCGCCTCTTCCATGATGTCGTCAGCGGCGCGCTCGGCCTCGCGCGTTACTGCCTCGCCGGCGATCAACTGAGCCTGCTTCTCGTGACCTTCCTTGATCACACGCTCAGCTTCGCGCTTCGCTTCGGCAAGCATCTCTTGGCGTTCTTTGACGATCCAGCGAGCCTGTTTGATCTCTTCCGGGATCGTGGCACGCATCTGATCGAGGATGTCGTAGATCTCCTCTTTGTCCACGCGAACCTGGTCGGTGAGCGGCACCGGCTTGGCGTTGTGAATCAGATCATCAAGCTTGTCGATTAGTACGAGAACGTCCATAGCACGGTGCCTTTCGCTAGCGAGCGAGTTCTTCCTTCAGTCGGGCTGCAACTTTTGGTGTGACGAGTTCGTCGATATTCCCACCGAAGATCGCCAGTTCCTTAATACCACTTGAGCTCAAGAAGCTGAATTGCGGGCTGGCCATCATGTAGAGCGACTCTACATCGGGAGCCTGCTGGCGGTTTAGCTGGTTCATTTCGGTTTCGTATTCAAAGTCAGAGATTGCGCGTAGACCCTTGACGATTGTCTTTGCGCCGACCTCGCGAGCGAAGTCGACGATTAGCGTGTCAAACGAAGCGGCGCGAACGTTGTCCAGCGCTGCTGTCGCATCCTCGATGAACGCGATTCGCTCCTCGAGACTGAAGAGCGTTGAGCCTTTTCTGACGGGGTGGTTCACGACAGCAACGACAACCTCATCGAATATTTCAGCTGCACGAGCAACCACATCAACGTGCCCTCGAGTGATCGGGTCGTAGGAACCGGGGCAGACGGCGATCTTCTTGGGATTAGTCATTGTTGGTGGATTCGTATCACGGTGTCGCCGTAGCGGCGTTCGTCAATCAGTGGAAGTTCAATCTCAAGCGGCTGACGCCGGTCGCTTTCGGTTACCACTCTCGCAGCTGGCGCGAGAATTGTTCCAATCAGCTTCGCAGGGTCGGCGCCGAGCATCGCAGGCTGGCGGTATGGAGGGTCTAAGAAGACTAGATCGTACGTCTCCCCCGATTTTGATGCGATCTCGAGCGCCCTGAGCGCATTGCCGCGAATAAGCACGGCTTCAGGATCGGCCAGTTCGAGCGCTTCAAGGTTCGCTTCGATCACCTTCGCGGCGTTACGGTCGCGCTCAACTAGCACCGCTCGAGAGGCGCCGCGCGAGAGCGCCTCAATCGCCATCGCACCAGAGCCCGCAAAGAGATCAAGCACGACGGCCCCATTGATATCCCCGAGCGTGGCGAAGACCGACTCGCGAACGCGGTCGCCAGTTGGGCGCGTCACCGAACTACTCGGCGCTTGCAGCCTGCGACCACCGAGCCTGCCAGCGATGACGCGCATCAGGCAGCGATCGCCAACGCCAAAAGCGAACCGCGCGCTCGCTCCAGCGCTTCGCGGAGCGGACGATGCTCTGCCAACGCCAGCTCAGGGTCGAGTTCGAGAATCTCGCGGGCACTTAGCCGCGCTCGCTCGAGCAGCTCACCGTCCTCGGGCATCGTCGCAAAGCGGAACGCAGCCATCCCCGATTGGCGAGTTCCGGTCAGCTCACCTTCGCCGCGAATCCTTAGATCTACCTCGGCCAGTTTAAACCCGTCGTTCCAAGTTGAGAACGCGGCCAGCCGTTCAGACTCTTTAGGTCCAAAACAGATGCAGACGGAAGCGTGTTCGCCGCGGCCGATGCGCCCTCTGAGCTGATGTAGCTGTGAGAGGCCGTAGCGCTCAGCATTCTCAATCAGCATCACCGTCGCGTTTGGGACGTCTACCCCGACCTCGATAACAGTCGTCGCAACTAGGACGTCAACCTCGCCAGCGGAGAAGCTGCGCATTGCCTCGGCCTTCTTAGCCGACGGCATTTGACCGTGGATTAGAGCTACGCGGAAGTCCTCGAACTCATCGCTGCTGAGCCGTTCGTACTCGGCCGTGGCCGCGCGCGCCGCCAGTGCCTCTGACTCCTCAACGAGCGGGCAGACGACGTAAGCCTGCCTGCCTGCCCGCAGTTCCTCACGAATTCGCTCATAGGCCCGCGCGCGATCACGATCGCCTGACGCTAGGTGGGTAGCGATTGGCTCACGACCCTTAGGCAGCTCGCGCAGTTCGGTCACGTCGAGGTCGCCGTAGCCAAGCAGCGCAAGCGTGCGCGGGATCGGCGTCGCCGTCATGTGGAGTACGTGGGGCGCGTTTGCTGCTCCGTCGCCGGCGGCCTTGGCATCTAGGGCTGTCCTCTGTTTAACACCGAAGCGGTGTTGCTCATCAACGACTACGACTGCAAGGCGATCGAACTGCACGTCGTCTTCGATCAAGGCGTGGGTGCCAACGATGATGCCGAGCTGCCCGGAGGCGAGCTTGCCGAGCACGTCGCGCCTACGCGCCGCCGTCGTCGAGCCGGTCAGCAGAGCCATCGGAACAGCCTGCCCAGGCATCAGCTTTTCAAGCGTTGCGAAATGTTGGTTGGCAAGAGTCTCGGTCGGCGCCATCAGCGCGGCTTGGTAGCCGTGCTCGACCGCGCGCAGCATCGCGGCCAACGCGACGACAGTCTTACCCGAGCCGACCTCCCCCATCAGCAGCCGCTGCATCGGATGGCCGCGCGCGAGATCGGCCAGCACGACTGCTACGGCGCGCTGCTGATCTCCGGTCAGTTCAAATGGGAGCTGTTCGTCAATCCAATTGCTGACAAGCCGAGAACCGCCAGCGTCATCGGCGTTCGGTAGCGCCGGTGCACCAACCTCCTCCGCGCGTCGAGCCCTGCGGCGGAGCAGGTCGAGCTGCACGTAAAGCAGTTCATCGAACGCGAGGCGCTGGCGCGCCGGCTCCAACTGACCAGCGTGACCGGCAAGTAGCGCCGACGGCATGTCAGGCAGGCGGTGACGGGCGCGCAGTCGCCCGGGCAGCGGGTCGGGCGCGAGCCTGGCAGCGGCAAGATGCTCGCGCACGACGGCAAGGATCTGTGTTGACGAGAGACCCTCGGCGGCCGGGTAGTGCGCGACTTCATCGCCGGCGCCAACCTCATCGGCCGTAGGCGCGTGCGAGCTGACTCGAAAGCGATTTCGCGCCTCGTATGTTCCGTGCAAGACGAGCCGAGTTCCCGGCGGGTATTTCTTGACGAGCCAAGGCTGGTTGAAGAACGTCACCTGAAGCGGCCCCGTCTGGTCGAAGACAAGTGCCTCGACGAGCGGGCGCATGCCGCGGCGACGGACCGGCCTTGAGCTGATCGAACGAACCTCAACCACAACGGTCGCCTGCTCCCCGGCGACGAGAGCGGCAACGGTTCGCGCCTCGCGCCGATCCCGAGGCAGGTGCTCCAAGAGCGCCCCGACGCTTGTTAGCCCAAGCTGCTCAGCGCCCTCATTAGCTTTGCGGCCACCGAACGAAGGGCGCTCGGCGAGCGCCGTCTCTGAAGGCCAGCGAATCGGTGCGCCGATCAGCTGCTCATGACCGAGCGGCGCGCCGTCGCCAATTCCGCGAGGCGTGAAATCCACCGTCTAATCGTCAACTACTCGGCGGACAAGAGCCACCAGCGGCTTGGTTGCCCGCCTTCGTGCAGCTCGAGCTCAACATTCTCGGGAACAAGAGCTTCAATTCCCGCGGCATCGATTGGGGCGCCAACGCCAGAAATCACGGTCAGCAGTTCACTCCCGTCGCTGAGCGCGTCGACAACGGCTTTCAACGTTTCGGAAGGCCCACCCCAGGCAATTAGTTCGTCATCGACGTAGCCGATTGCGTCGCCTTCAACGAAGCGGCCTTCGGAGTCGGGCCGCGCCGCTGGGGCAACGCTGCCACTGCGCACTCCCGCCAGCAGCCGATCCATCTCGGCGACGTTCTCGGCCGCCGAGCTGTCAGCGGTTACAGCGACTAGGGCTGCGAGCCCAGCTTGCATCTCACTCGACTGCGCCACATGAACGATGCGTTCTGACATCTCAGCGGCCGCCTGCGCCGCCATGAAGACGTTGCGACTGTTCGGTAGCACGACGACCTCGTCGGCAGGAACGCTGTGGATCCCGGCGAGAATTTCGTAGGTCGAAGGATTTAGGGTCTCGCCACCATTTAGGACGTGCGCACCGAGAGAGCGGTAAAGCTGAGCAATCCCATCGCCGACGACTATTGCCAGCGTCCCACAGCGCTGATGGACCGAAGCTTCATTTGCGATTCTCTCGTCGCGGTCGGCAATCTGCGCAACCATGTCGGCGACATCGAGCCGCGACACCTGGCCCTGATCTTCGAACAGCGCGGTTGCAGCCTCGGGCTCGTCGGTATGGACGTGCACCCTCAGCGTGACCTGGTCGCCAACAACGAGTACCGAATCACCGATCTGCTCTAACTGCTGGATGTAGCTCTCTGACTCGCCAAGCCGGTTACTGCCACTAGCGGTCACGGCGAAGTTGGTGCAGAAGCGAAAGGTCGAGGATTCATGCTGCGGTTCGCTCGAGCGCGCTGGAGCGACGTGGCGCGCGACCGAGAGTCCATGCTCCCCGCGCAGCGCAGCGACACATCCAGCAAACAGAACCACCACGCCGTATCCGCCGGAATCAACCACGCCGGCAGCTTTCAGGACCGGCAGCAGTTCGGGGCCGCGACGAACAGACTCTTCTCCCGCAATCACGGCCACCTCAAGCAGATCGGCAATCCGCGCGTTCTGCTCATCGGGAGTTGCATCGGGCGGCATCGGATCGAGCTCAGTTAACGCAGCAGTGACTGCCGTTGCCATGTCGGCCATGACGGTCAGGATCGTTCCCTCGGCCGGCTCGCGCACTGACGCATAGGCCCGTTCGGCAGCTCGCTGCATCGCGAGCGCGATTAGGACGGGATCAACCAGAACACCGGGCCGCGAGATCAGCTCTTCAGCAGCACCGCGGATCAGCTGCGAGATGATCACGCCGCTGTTGCCCCGCGCGCTCAGTAGCGCAGCACGCGCGACAAGATCAACTATCTCCTCGCGCCCGATCTCATCGAGCGACCTCTCGCCCGATTCTTCGGCGAGGCGATCGAGCTCAGCGAGGCAGCCCTCTATCGTCAAGACCATGTTGTCGCCGGTGTCGCCGTCGGCAACGGGGAAGACGTTCAGGTCGTTGATTTCAGAGCGCCGTTCCTCAAGCGCGACGAGTGCGCCAGCGAGGATTGCGCGGAAGCGCAGCAGGCTCGTATTGGAATTTGATTGCGGCACCGTGCCGCGGAGCCTAAAGGGCCTTCTGGACCTTGTCGGCCTTGAGGCAGCGCGTACAGACGTATTCACGGCGTGGTGCGCCGTCAACAACAATCCGCACTCGTTGCAGATTGGGGTTAAAACGGCGGCGCGTAGCGACCATCGAGTGGCTACGGCTGTTGCCGAATGCCGGTCCCTTACCGCAGCTGTGACATACCTTGGCCATTGCGTCCAGCAGTGTAGCGGTCAGCTGCTCGGTTCAGAGTCACGCTCGGGGAGTGGCCGCTTATGTGGAGCGCCGCGCCTAGCGCCGGGCGACGGGGCAATCGTCCCAGGGCCCCGAAGACGCGTGGAACTTAGCTCTGCATCGGGGAGCGGTAGCCCGCCCCCTCGCGGCCCTTTGTCGGGGCCGTCAACCGGGCTATCTCCCGACCCACCATCGCTGTCCCACCACCCGCGCTGATCCTCTGGCCGTGAGCCCCCGAGCCGTACGAGCATCAGCAGCAAAACCGCGGCAGCACCTACGTGCGAGAGCCCGGTAATCAGAATCGCGACCTGCTGAGCAGTCATCACCTAGGAGGTTACCTTGGCAAGCGATCCTTCGCGAGCTAGCCGCTTGCCTCAGCTCAGCTCAGCGCGAACACGCTCGAGCGCGAGAACCGCCTCTGCCGCGTTGCGGCCCGCATCGCGAACCCCTCCGCCGGAGCGTTCAAGGGCTTGGTCGAGTGTGTCGACCGTCAACACCCCGAATGAACACGGGACACCGGTCTCAAGCGACACGCTCTGGATCCCGCGTGCAGCCTCTGCGCATACGTAGTCGTAGTGATCGGTCTCGCCTCGTATGACAGCGCCGAGGCAGACGACGCCTTTGAACCTTCCTGATTGCGCGCAGAACTTCGCTGCTGCCGGCAGCTCGAACGCGCCCGGCACTTCGAAGCACTCGGCCGGCTCGCAGCCCGCCTGATCGAAGGCTGCTTGAGCGCTTGCGATCAAGCGCTCGGCTAGCTCCGGATAGAACTGGGCACAGACGATCGCGTAGCGGTCACTCATCGTTCGGTTCCCCCGTGAGCCGATCCTGCTCGCGTTCGGCGTGAATCATCTCTTCGTCAAGGTTGAGCCCTTGGTGGTGCAGCGTGTGCCCCATTCGCCGCCGCTTTGTTTCGAGATATTCGGCGTTATGTGAGTTGGCGACTTGCTCGATTGGGATCTGTTCGCTAACCGACAGTCCGTAGCCCTCGAGGCCGTGGATCTTCTTTGGGTTGTTGGTCAGGATGCGGATCGAACTTAAGCCGAGGTCAACGAGGATTTGGGCGCCGATCCCATAATCGCGAAGGTCGGCCGGAAGGCCTAACTTCAAGTTGGCGTCGACGGTGTCGTAGCCCTCCTCTTGCAGCTTGTAAGCCTTCAGCTTGTTGAGCAGCCCAATTCCTCTTCCTTCTTGAGCGAGATAGAGCAGAACTCCCTGGCCACGTTCCTCGATGATCGCCAGCGCTGCGGCCAGCTGATCACCGCAGTCACAGCGCAGCGAATGAAAAACGTCGCCGGTCAAACATTCGGAGTGCACACGGACGATCACGTCGGGCTGCCCGGAAACCTCGCCCTTTACTAGCGCGACGTGGTGCTTGTCATCGACAAGCGAGCGGTAGCCGACGACCATAAAGTCGCCAAAGGCGGTTGGCATCGTTGTCGAAACGACGCGCTCGACGAGCTGATCATTCTTGCGTCGGTATGCGATCAGATCGGCGATCGTCAGCATCTTGAGCTGATGCCGCTCGCAGTATCCCTTGAGGTCGTCGACGCGGGCCATCGAGCCGTCGTCGTTCATGATTTCGCAGATCACACCAGCCGGTGTGCAGCCGGCAAGCCGCGCCAGATCAACGCTGGCTTCAGTGTGGCCGGTGCGCTCCAGAACTCCGCCGGGCTTGGCTTTCAACGGATTGACATGGCCGCCCTTGACGATCGCCTCTGGG
>Ga0194052_1001496_pt1 | contig 13424 bp, 11 predicted proteins | sample SepL226m_MetaG_FD_160117 | JGI IMG/M metagenome (GOLD analysis project Ga0194052, IMG submission 160117) | Anoxic zone freshwater microbial communities from boreal shield lake in IISD Experimental Lakes Area, Ontario, Canada - Sep2016-L227-6m | ecosystem: Environmental > Aquatic > Freshwater >... | reverse complement strand
CGGTGGCGCAGCGGGCGCAGGCGGACGGTCGGTGCTCTTCGGCCGTCCGGGTCTGGCCGGCAACCCGGGAGCCACTGGCTAGTAGTTCTGAATAGAGAGGGGGCGTCGGCTGAAGCCGGCGCCCCCTTTCTGTGGGTTTAACGTCTGGGTTTAACGTCTGGGTTTAACACGGGCTTAACACCCGCTGCCTACGCTCGCGTCATGGACCGGCAGAAGGAATTCGTGCTGCGCACGCTGGAAGAGCGCGACATCCGCTTCGTCCGGTTGTGGTTCACCGACGTGCTCGGCTTCCTCAAGACCGTGGCCATCGCGCCGGCCGAACTCGAGGGCGCTTTCGAGGAGGGCATCGGCTTCGACGGCTCGGCCATCGAGGGCTTCGCCCGGGTGTCCGAGGCCGACATGGTCGCCCGCCCCGATCCGTCGTCGTTCCAGGTGCTGCCGTGGACCACCAGCGCCGGCCAGCACCACTCCGCGCGGATGTTCTGCGACATCACCATGCCCGACGGCTCCCCGTCGTGGGCCGACAGCCGCCACGTGCTGCGCCGCCAGCTCGCCAAGGCCAGCGATCTGGGCTTCTCCTGCTACGTGCATCCCGAGATCGAGTTCTTCCTGCTCGAGGCCGGCCCCTACGACGGCTCGGTGCCGGTGCCGGCCGACAACGGCGGCTACTTCGATCAGGCCGTGCACGACTCCGCGCCCAACTTCCGGCGGCACGCGATCGACGCACTCGAGCAGATGGGTATCTCGGTGGAGTTCAGCCACCACGAGGGCGCACCCGGCCAGCAGGAGATCGACCTGCGCTACGCCGACGCACTGTCGATGGCCGACAACGTGCAGACGTTCCGTTACGTCATCAAAGAGGTCGCCATCGCCGAGGGCGTGCGCGCCTCGTTCATGCCGAAACCCTTCGCGGAGTATCCGGGCTCGGCGATGCACACCCACATGAGCCTGTTCGAGGGTGAGACGAACGCCTTCCACAGTGCCGATGACCCGTTGCAGCTCTCCGATGTCGCCAAGTCGTTCATCGCCGGCATCCTCGAGCACGCCACCGAGATCAGCGCGGTCACCAATCAGTGGGTCAACTCCTATAAGCGTCTCGTGCACGGCGGCGAGGCGCCGACCGCGGCGTCGTGGGGCGCGGCCAACCGCTCCGCTCTGGTGCGCGTGCCGATGTACACCCCGCGCAAGGCGGCGTCGCGGCGCATCGAGGTGCGCAGCCCCGACTCGGCGTGCAACCCGTACCTGACATTCGCGGTCCTGCTGGCCGCCGGGCTGCGCGGCATCGAGAAGAATTACAAGCTCGCACCGCAGGCCGAGGACAACGTCTGGACGCTGACTCCCGAGGAGCGCCGCGCGATGGGCTATCGCGAGCTCCCCTCCAGCCTCGGGGTGGCACTCGGTGAGATGGAGAACTCCGAACTCGTCGCCGAGGCGCTCGGGGAGCACGTCTTCGACTACTTCCTGCGTAACAAGCGCGCGGAGTGGGAGGAGTACCGCAGCAACGTCACCCCCTTCGAGCGCAAGAAGTACCTCTCGCTGTAACTGCTAACGTCGCTTCGTGGCTAAACCGGCGACGCAGCGACCGCGGACTCCCAGCGCGGGCCGGCTCGGTCTGGTGCAGCCCAGCGCCCCGAAGGACCTCGCGAACCTCGGGTGGGACAACGACGATCACGTCGAGGTGCTGTGGTCGTTGTCGCGCGCCCCGGACGCCGACGCCGCTCTTCACGCGACCGTCCGGCTGGCCGAGGCGCTCGGTGCCGAATGGCCGCAACTGGGCGCCGCGCTGCGCAAGGACGCCTCGTTACGAGGCCGGTTGTTCGCAGTCCTCGGCTCGTCGCTGACCCTCGGCGACCATCTGGTGGCCAATCCGCGGTCATGGCACCTGCTCGAGGGCGATCTGGACCTGCCGTCGGCCGGCGAACTACGCGCCATGTTCACCGAATGCGTGCGTCAGTCCGATCTGCAGACCGTGATGGCGGATCTTCGAGTGCTGTACCGAAACCGTCTGCTGGTGCTGGCCGCCCTGGACACCGCGCCCACCGTCGAGAACGAACCGGTGCTGCCGTTCGCCACCATCGGTGCGCACCTGTCGGATCTCGCCGACGCCGCCCTCGACGCCGCTCTGCAGGTGGCCGTTGCGAAGGTCTGCGGCGAGCAGACCTCGTCTCCGCGGTTGGCGGTGATCGCGATGGGTAAGTCCGGTGCACGCGAACTCAACTATGTGAGCGATGTCGACATCATCTTCGTCGGCGAGACGGCCGACGGCATCGAGACCCGCGTCGCCGGAGAGATGATGCGACTGGCCTCGGAGACGTTCTTCGACGTCGACGCGGCGCTGCGGCCGGAGGGTAAAGCCGGAGCGTTGGTGCGCACCCTGGACTCCCACATCGCCTACTACCGGAAGTGGGCGAAGACGTGGGAGTTCCAGGCGCTGCTGAAGGCACGGCCGGCACTCGGCGACGCCCGACTCGGTCAGGCCTACATCGACGCGCTGATGCCCATGGTCTGGACCGCGTGCGAGCGTGAGGACTTCGTCGCCGAGGTTCAGGCCATGCGCCGCCGCGTCGAGTCACTGGTGCCCGCAGACATGCGCGAGCGCGAGATCAAACTCGGCACCGGCGGGCTGCGCGACGTCGAGTTCGCGGTGCAACTGCTCCAACTCGTCCACGGGCGCACCGATGATTCCCTGCACGTCGCCTCCACCGTCGACGCGCTGGCCGCGCTGAGCGCGGGTGGATACATCGGCCGCGACGACGCCGCCAACCTCGCCGCGTCGTATGAATTCCTGCGGCTACTCGAACATCGTCTGCAGCTGCAGCGGCTCCGACGCACCCACACGCTGCCGCCCGCCGACGACGACGAGGCGTTGCGCTGGCTCGCCCGCGCAGCCCACGTGCGGCCCGACGGCACCCGCGACGCACTCGGTGTGCTGCGCGACGAGATCAAACGCCAGAACGTGCGGGTGTCGAAACTGCACGCGAAGCTGTTCTATCAGCCCCTGTTGGAGTCGGTCGGATCCTCGGTCGGTTTCGCGCCGGGTATGTCATCACAAGCCGCCGAAAGACAGCTCGCTGCTCTGGGGTATGAGGGTCCGCAGAGCGCGCTGACTCACCTCGGTGTGCTGGTGAACGCGCAGGGCCGGCGCGGCCGGGTCCAGGCGGTGCTGCTGCCGCGACTGCTGGACTGGCTGTCGGACACCCCCGATCCCGACGGGGGACTGCTGGCCTATCGGCGCATCAGCGAGGCACTGGCCGATCAGCGTTGGTATCTGGCCACGTTGCGTGACGAGAGCGCGGTGGCCAAGCGGCTGATGCGGGTGCTGGGAACCTCGGCCTACGTCCCGGATCTGTTGATGCGCGCCCCGGAGGTGATCCAGTCCTACGCCGACGGCCCCGCGGGTCCCAAACTGCTCGACGCGGATCCCGACTCGGTGGCACGCGCATTGATCGCCTCGGCCGGCCGGCATGCGGACCCGGACCGGGCGATCGTCGCCGCGCGCACCCTGCGTCGCCGGGAACTGGCCCGGGTGGCCTCGGCCGACCTGCTCGGCATGCTGGACGTGGCCGGGGTCTGCACCGCCCTGACGTCGGTGTGGATCGCGGTGCTCGAGTGCGCGGTCAACACGGTGATCCGGGCCAATACCGACGGCGATGGTGCGCCCGCGCGGTTCGCCGTGATCGGGATGGGCCGACTCGGTGGCGGCGAACTGGGCTACGGCTCCGACGCCGATGTGATGTTCGTGTGCGATCCGATCAACGGCGCCGACGAGACCCGTGCGGTGAAGTGGTCGGTCACGGTGGCCGAGCAGCTGCGCACCCTGCTCGGCATGCCCAGCGACGACCCGCCCCTGGAGGTCGACGCGAACCTCCGTCCGGAGGGCCGCAACGGCGCACTGGTGCGAACGCTCGCCTCCTATTGCGCCTACTACGAGCAGTGGGCGGAGCCGTGGGAGGTGCAGGCGCTGCTGCGGGCCGCTCCGGTCGCCGGAGACCAGGCTCTGGGACGTGAGTTCATCACCCTCGCCGATCGCATCCGATACCCCGAGGGCGGAATGTCACCAGAGGCGGTGCAGGAGATCCGGCGGATCAAGGCCCGCGTCGACGCCGAGCGCCTTCCGCGCGGAGCCGATCCCAACACCCACACGAAGTTGGGTCGCGGTGGCCTGGCCGATGTCGAGTGGACCGTGCAGTTGCTGCAACTGCGCCACGCCCACGAGGTTCCGGCCGTGCGCAGCCCGTCCACGCTGGAGGCGCTGCACGCGATCGAGAACGCCGAGCTGATCGAACCGTCCGACGCCGCGCTGCTGCGCGAGGCGTGGCTGACGGCGACCCGCGCCCGCAACGCGCTGGTGCTGGTGCGTGGCAAGCCGACCGATCAGCTGCCGGGGCCGGGGCGCCAGCTCAATGCGGTGGCCGCGGCGGCCGGCTGGCACGGCAGCGACGGCGGGGAGTTCCTGGACAACTATCTGCGCGTGACGCGACGTGCCAAGGCGGTCGTCGGCAAGGTGTTCGGAGGCTGAATGGAGACTCGCTGGGAGGGTCGGACGATCAGCGCGGCCGAATTCGACCGGCTGCAACAGCTCTACAGGCCGCTGGCCGACGCCGTCCGGGAGCTGATCGACGCGACCGTGCGGACCGAGGCCGATGAGGCGGCCGCTGCCGCCGCGGCGGACGCCATTCGCGGTGTCACCGCGAGTCTGAGACCCCTCAGCGAGGTGGGGTGGCATGCGGTGCGTCACGCCGATACCGGCCGTCCGCTGGCCTTCACCAATCCGGCTGCCGGCCAGCGCAATCCGATCGCACCGCCGATGGAGGTCACGCACCGCGCCGACGGGCGTTGTGCGACCGACTTCATCTTGGGCCCCGCCTACGAGGGACCGCCGGGAACGGTGCACGGCGGCATCGTCGCCCTGGTTCTCGACCAGCTGCTCGGCGAGGCCGCCACCGACGGCTTGACCCTGCCGCGATTCACCGGGACCATCACGCTGCGTTATCTGCGCGGCACACCGCTTGGGTCGCTGCATGCCGAGGCATGGGTGGATCGCATCGACGGCCACAAGACCTACGCGCACGGATTCATCGGCGATGCGCAGGGCCCGACGGCGCAAGCCGAGGGAGTATTCATCACGCCTGCATGGGCCCGGGAATCACAGGAGAGCGCGCAATGAGGTTCTACGTCAGCAGCGCGTTTCTTGCAGCCGGCGAGATCATCGAGATCGCCAAGGCGGCAGACGAACTCGGGTACGAGGGCATCGCGATCCCCGACCACGTGGTCAACCTAGAGACGCTGAGCACCCCGTATCCCTACACCCCCGACGGCGAGCGACGCTGGCAGCCGTTCACCGACTGGCTCGATCCGTGGGCGCTTGTCGGCGCACTCTCGCAGGTGACCCGACGCCTGAAGTTCGTGACGACGGTGTACATCCCGGCGATGCGAGACCCGTACTCGGCGGCCAAAGCCATCGGCACCGCCGCGGTGCTCTCCGGAGGGCGGGTGGAGCTGGGCATCGGCGTCGGATGGTGTGAAGAGGAGTTCGATCTACTCGGACAGTCCTTCGCCAAGCGTGGTAGGCGCACCGACGAGATGCTCGAGTTGATGAAGGAGCTGTGGAAGCCCGGCTGGACGGAGTTCGACGGCGAGTTCTACCAGACGCCGCGTCTGGAGATGACGCCCACGCCGCCGCCGATCCCGATCTACGGCGGCGGACTGTCCGACATCGCGCTGCGCCGAGCGGCCCGCAACGACGGCTGGATCGGAGATCTGATCAGCCTCGACCAGGCGATCACATCGGTTGCGCGCATCCGGGAACTGCGCGCGGAGAAGGGCTTGGGCATGGCGGACTTCCCGGTGATCACCCCGCTCAACGACGCGTTCCTGCCGGAGCACTACCAGCGCGCCGAGGACGCCGGCATCTTCGCGGTCCTGACCATGCCGTGGATGTTCTACTGCGGCCCCGACGGCACGCTGGCCCAGAAGATCGACGGCATGGCCCGTTTCCGGAGCGATCTCGGATTCGACGGCTAGGGGTTGCAGTCCGCACAGTCCCGCGGATCGGCGCCCGCATCAGCCACCGGGCGTCGCAGCGTGTGGCCGCACGCCGCGCACGCGTGGATCTCGCTGTGCGGCAGAGCCGTCGGTGCGTCGCACACCCGGCAGGGCAGTCCCGCCTCGGTGTCCACCCGGCCGAATCCCGGGCATCGGCAGGACGGGCACGGTGTGGCCAGGCGCTCGGCCAGCGTGCGGGCCAGCCGGCTCAGCACCTCCCGGCGGGAGGGATTGTGATGCGCCCTCAGGTCGGGCTCGACGACGGCGAAGCCGGTGTCGGCCGCCGCGGCAGCCGTCGCGATGGCTTCACGCAACTCACGGGTCCCGGTGATGCCCTTGACGACGGTGCCGGGCCGGCCCTCCGGTGAGACGATGAGTGCCTGGTGGGGGAGACCGTCGAGAACCGACTGCGGCAGGTCGCCGACACCTGCCACCCGGTGGCGGGATCCGGGCACGCCCGCCGTGCGGTAACCCTCGAGGACCTCGATGCCGCGCGTCGCGTCGCAGAAGAGCAGGATCTCCTCATGGCCGGCCACGGCCGAACCGGGCAGCCGGCCGTAGCTGGCCTCGCTGGCCAGGCCATAACTCAGGCCGCTCGCCGCCATGGCCATCGCGGCTTTCGCGCGCGCGGCCTCCAGGGCGGTGATGCGCCGGGGCCGTTCGCCGGAGAACGTGCCGAACCGATCGGTGTCCAGGTCGGGCGGGGTGATCAGGTGCGCCCCGAGCACCTCGGCGAACGCCGCCCTGAACTGGTGCTCCTTACCGTGTCGGGTGCCCACGGCGATCTGCGCCCCGCGATAGGGCACCTCAGCGGTTGGCGCTGACCTCGTCGTGCTCACGAAGCACCTCGAGGATCTCTCCGACGCGGTGACCGTGTTCGACCGGGTGGCGCATCGGCCGGTCGGCGCGGATGCGGTAGCTGTTGCGACGGCCCTCGCGCAGCCGGTCGAGGTAGCCGGCGTCCACCAGGTCGCTGACGATGCGCTGGGCGGCCCGCTCGGTGACCCCGACCCGCTCGGCCACGTCGCGCAACCGGATCCCCGGATCCCTCGCGATGCAGATCAGAGTGTGTGCGTGGTTCGTCAGGAACGTCCATTCCGCCATGGGCAGAGCTTACTGAGGGAGAAGGTCGCAGTCGCACCGGGCACGGGCCGGAAGACACGAATTGAGAAACGTGAATCCGGAAGCTTGACATACGCGACATAAAACATGTAATTTGAATCGCATGTTGGAGATCGTGCGTCCAGGACTGCTGCTGATGGTGTTCGGACCGGCGCTGGTCGGGTTGGCCGCGCTGGCCTTCGGTGCGCGCGCGCCCCGCATCGCCGGTCAACTCGGTGCCGCCACCGCCGGGCTGGGTTTCGCCGGCGCGGTGGCGCTGGCCGTGCGATCCGGTGGCGCCGAGGTGCTGACGGCACAGCTGGGGCCGCTGAGCCTGGTCGCCGACCGGCTGTCGGCGGCGCTGCTGCTGCTCGTCTTCGGTGTCAGCGCGATCGTCCAGGCCTTCGCGGTGCGCTACCTCGGCGGCGACCCGCGCGCGCCCTGGTTCATCGGGGGAGCGGGACTGCTCACCGCGGCCTCGGCCGGTCTGATGACCGCAGCCACCCTGGTGGGGATGGCGGCCTTCTGGACCGCGGCCGGTGCTGCGCTGTGCATGCTGCTGGCCACCTACTGGCACCTTCCCGCCGCGCGCGACGGTGTGCGCCGCACCGTCATCGCCTTCGGCATCGGCGATCTCGCACTGTGGTCCGCGGTGATCCTGGCGAGCGCGGCCTGGGGCCGCATCGAGCTTCGCGCCATCGAACCCGGCCAGTTCGAAGGCGCCCTCGTCGGAGTCTTCGCACTGCTGATCGTCATCGCGGCACTGTCCCGCTCGGCCCAGATCCCGTTCCATCGCTGGCTGCCGGCGACGCTGGCCGCTCCCACGCCGGTGTCGGCGCTGCTGCACGCCGGCGTGGTCAACGCCGGCGGCATCCTGCTCATCCGCTTGGCCCCGCTGGCCACCGACGACGTCGCCCGCGCGCTGACGGTGCTGGCGGGAGCGGCGACGATGATCTACGGCGGCGTCATCATGCTGGTGAAGCCGGACATCAAGGGCGCACTGGTGCACTCGACCACCGCCCAGATGGGCTTCATGATCCTCACCTGCGGTCTGGGTCTGTGGGCCGCGGCGGTCATCCACCTCATCGCCCACGGTTTCTACAAGGCGACGCTGTTCCTGTCCTCCGGATCGGCCATCGCGCAGTCGCGGCGTGGACAGGCACTGCCGCAGGCCGCGACCCCGGCCGGTGCGCGGCGCCTGGCACTGGCCGGCGCCTCCCTCGCGCTGCCTGCCCTCGCACTGGCCGCCGCCCTGGCCGTGGTGCCGCTGCCCGAGGGCGACCACGCAGCCGAGCAGGCCCTGCTGATCTTCGCCTTCGTCACAGGCGCCGCGGCGAGCTGGGGCTGGCTGCACCGCCGGCCCTCCCTCTTCGGTGTGGCAACGGGCGCGGCGTTCCTGCTGCCGGCCGCCATCGCCTACGTGGCGATGATCAAGGGCCTCAGCGGATTCCTGGCCCCCGCACTGCCGGCGTCGACGCTGTCGGTCACCACGGTGTGGGTCACCGCGGCGGTCACGCTCGCCGCACTCGGCATCATCGCGATCGCCCGCCGCGTGCCGGCGGCGGCCCGACTGCAACGCGCCCTCTACACCCAAGCCCTCACCGCCGGACACCTGACAGGAGCTCGCGCATGACCAGCACCTCCACCAACACCGGGGACACCAACACCGGGGACGCCGGCGTCGAGGCTCGGCGGGCGCGACTGCGCACCGACGTGACCCTGGCCGCCAAGGTGGTGCCGACGCACTACCCGCTGGAGACCTTCATCGCGGTCAACCCGCTGGCAGGTCTGGAGGGCCTGCCGTTCGAGCAGGCGATCCGGCGGGCCGGCGATCTCTACGGCATGCCCGGAACACTCGGCGAGCCGGCTTTCCGCGAGCTGTACCGGCAGGGCCGCATCACCGACGCCGATCTCGACCGGGCGCTCACGCGCCGGTTCCCGAACCTCGGCGCCGACGCGCTGGAGCTGCTGCGCGCCGACATGCTGCACGGCGAACCCGCCCCCGCAGCGAAGCGCCGCTACCACACCGTGTCGGAGAACGCCGATCCCAAGGTCGCCGGAATCGTCGACGCCCAGACATCCAAGTGGTGCGCGGCGTTCTTCGGCGCCGGCGCGTGGCCGATGCCCGAACGGGATCGCGGGTTCTACCGCGCGTGGCGGTCGCTGGCACCGTCGGACCGCAGCCTGCCCCGGCGGGCCCGGACCGCGCTGCGCGCGCTGCCCGAACGCGCCGACGACGCGGTGCTCAACGCGCTGGACATGCTCGGGGTCGGCGACGGCTCCCGCATCACGCACCTGCAGGCGCACCTGACCGCCATGCCGGGCTGGGCCGCGCACGTGGCCTGGTGCAGCGGGCGCGGTACGCCGATCGACATGCTCGACTACCTCGCCATGCGGCTGTCGTATGAGGCGGTCCTGATGTCAGGGCGCCGCACCGCCGGCGCCGCAAGCGCCGAGGACTCCGGCCCAGTGCTCGCCTCCGCACGCCGGCGCGCCGAGCACCTTCTCGCGGTGGGGGGCGAGCCGGTGGCAGAGGATCGGGTCGCCGCCGTCTCACGGGTGCTGGCCGCACTGCCCGCCACGTCGCGGGAGGTGTTGTGGCAGAACGCCTTCGAAGCGCACTACCGCGACGATGTGCTGGCCGGACTGCAGGTGAGCGATGCCGGCCCGGCAGACGGGGTGCACACCCAGGTGGTGACGTGCATCGACACCCGCTCGGAAGGTCTGCGCCGGCACCTCGAGGCCGTCGGGGGCTACGAGACCCTCGGCTTCGCCGGGTTCTTCGCGGTGGCCATCCGGTTCACCGATCTGCTCGGCGGAGCGCCCAGCGATCTGTGCCCGGTGCTGATCTCGCCCAATCACGACGTCACCGAGGTGCCGGCGTGGAACGCCGCCGCGGCTGCCCGCCGCGTGGCCGGGATCACCGGACTGGCCGGGGCCGAGTCGGCCTTCCACGCCGCCAAGGAATCACTGGCGGCACCGTTCACCCTCGCCGAGGCGGCCGGGTGGGCCGCCGCCCCACTGGCCGCGGCCAAGACACTCGCCCCCGCCCTCAGCACAGCGATCCGCCGTCGGCTTCGCGACGCGGTGGCCCCGGCGGCCCCGACGGTCATCGACACCGAGGCGATGGGCCACGACGAGCAGGTGCTCTTCGCTCAGGTCGCGCTGACGACCATGGGACTCACCCGCGGCTTCGGACGGATCGTGGTCATGTGCGCCCACGGCAGCACCACCGAGAACAACCCGTATCAGGCGTCGCTGGACTGCGGGGCCTGCGGCGGGCAGGCCGGTGCACCGAACGCGCGCACGGCCGTGGCGATCCTCAACCGGGCCGCGGTGCGCGCCGGGTTGCTGGAGGCGGGCATCGACATCCCGGCAGAGACCTGGTTCGTCGCCGCCCAGCACGACACCGCGGTGGACCGGGTGACGCTGCTGGACCGCCACCTCATCCCGGCTACGCACACCGGTGACCTCGACCGGTTGGACCGAGACCTCGCACGCGCCGGCGCGACCCTGGCGGCTGAACGGTGCGAGGTGCTTCCCGGTGCCCCCAGCGGCGCCCAGCCGGCCCGGGCGGCGCGCCACGTCAGCACCCGGTCCTGCGACTGGGCCCAGGTCTACCCCGAATGGGGTCTGGCCGGAAACGCGGCGTTCATCGTCGCGCCACGGTCGGCGTCGCGTCGGATGGACCTGGGGCGCAGGGCATTCCTGCACTCCTACGAGGCCGACGTGGACATCGACGGCAGCGCCCTGGAGACCATCCTCACCGCACCGCTGGTGGTCGCGCAGTGGATCAACACCCAGTACTACTTCTCCACGGTGGCGCCACAGGTGTTCGGCGCGGGCACAAAGACGATCCACAACGTCGTGGGTACCGCCGGTGTGATCGCCGGCCACAACGGGGATCTGCAACTGGGCCTGCCCTGGCAGTCGGTGTCCGACGGCACCGACCTGGTCCATGAGCCGCAACGGCTGATGGCGGTGGTGCAGGCGCCGCTGGAGCGCATCGACATGATCATCGACCGCAACCCGATCCTGCAGCAGCTGTTCGGCAACGACTGGATCGCCGTGGCCGCCCGGGAGAACCCCGATCAGCCGTGGCAGCGCTGGACCCGGGCGGGCTGGCGGCCCTGGTTCGACACCGACGCCACCACCGACGTCAACCCCATTAACACCGAGGAGATGGTTCCATGACCGCACCCGTCCTGACCAAGATGACAAAGATCGAGGTCGTCGTTCCGGGGAGTGACGCACCGGCGGTGCGCGAGCTCATCCAGAGCGTCGGCGCCACCGGCTACACCAGCCTCTCGGGTGTGTCCGGTCTCGGCCACCACGGCTACCGCCAGGGCCGGCTGTTGTTCAACCAGCAGGCGGCACTCGAACTCATCATCACCGTCGTTCCCGAGGAGAAGGTCGACGCACTACTGGCCGGTCTGCGGCCGCTGCTCGACTCCTCATCCGGGGTGATGTTCGTGACGGAGACCTTCGTCAGCCGACCCGACTACTTCAGCTAGCCGAAAGGAACACCATGTCCGTCGCATTCAACGACACCGCATTCAACGACACCGCATTCAACGACACCGCATCCGCCGAGGCCGATCCGCTGATCACCTGGCAGCGGCTGCGCTCCGGCAACGAGCGGTCCTTCGCACCGGTCCGCGGACCGCGCGGGGGACTGACCGACGTCCGCCCGGCGGCCGCGGTGTTCCGCTGCGCCGACGCCGGGCTGGCGAGCGAGACGGTCTTCGGCCAGAGCTGGGGCTCGCTGATCGACGTCAGCACCTGGGGCCACGTCGTCGACTCGAGTGTGGTCTCCACCCTCGAGTACGCGGTGGACACCCTGGAGGTGCCACTGATCGTGGTACTGGGCCACGACGGCTGCCACGCGGTGCGCTCGGCCGTGCGGGCCTGGGATGAGGCGGCGTTGCCCAGTGGCGCGGCGCGGACCACGATCGAGCAGATCTTCGGCTCCATCGTGCGACGCAACGTCAGTACCGACTCGATCGGGGACGTCACCACCGCGCACATCATCGAGACCGGCCTGAGTCTGCTCGACCGCTCTCCGGCGATCGCCGCCCGGGTCGAGGCCGGCCGGTGCGGAATCGTCTGCGCCACGGTGCGTCCCGAGGACGGGCGGATCAAGACCTACGCCACGGTGGGCTCGGTGGGAGAACCCGCCGAGAATCTGCTCGAGTGCGTCTAGCCGTCAGCGACGGCCGCCGCCGCCACCGCCGGAGGCGTTGTAGCCCGGCTCGGCGACGATGGCCTCGGTCAGCGGGTCGCTCTCGTTGGGGATGACGTTCGGCGTCGCCACGATCGCCGGATCGCTCTCGGCCGGCATGGCCGCGGGCGCTTCGGCGGACGGCGGTGCGTACGGCGGCGGGATGTCGACGACGTAGGGCTCGTACTGAACGGGGGCTTCGGGCAGCCGGGGCGGTCCGCCGGTCTTGGTCAGGTCGAAGGGGATCGAGACACTGCCGCCCTCCTGACCGCATGCCGACCCGGTGAACAGGCTGGCCGATCCGCTCAACGACGTGGCGTCCCAGGAGTAGGTGTTGCGGCCCGGCTCAGAGGTTCCGTTGGCGCAGAGAATCGCGTCCGGCTGGTCGACGAACATGATCCACGAACCGACCGTCCAGTACGCATCGCCGCTGAACGCCTGACGGAGGTTGTTGCCGGTGGCCGAGACGTGCACGCAGTGCAACTGGTCGACCTTGCACGGTGTGACGGTCCAGACCGAGGCCTCCCCGCTGGAGGCCTCGAAGTTGTAGGTGCCCAGGGCGTTGGGATCGGCGAGCACCTGATTCACCTGGGCGTTCTCGGCGTGGGCCGGCCCGGCGAGAGCCAGACCGACGCCGGTGAGAAATACGGCGGCAGCCGCCTTGGTCCCGATCATGAACGCTCCTGTCTCATGCAAGCCCGGTATCAGCCGTCACGTGCGTATCGAAGTATTCCATCACGATCAGCGATCTCGCATCTCCAGTGGGCCGGATTCGGCCGAGTGACGTCGCGCGGGTGGGGTCCACCGGACTCTCATCTGGCCTTTTGGACGGCGATGGCCACCGGGTGATCCCGGTGGCCACCGCCGCTCCGCCCTATACGTCGTAGTAGAGGGCGCATTACGTCCTGCGGATACCTCATGGATGCTTGCGTACCTCATGGATACTTGCGTTGGTTGCGTTGGGTTTCTGCACTTCAGGGCGTTGGCTGGCGTTGGCACCGTTAGAACGGGTCGGTTCTACCGCGGACGCACTGTGGACGGCCCCGCCTCGTGCGGT
>Ga0194052_1001495_pt1 | contig 13425 bp, 11 predicted proteins | sample SepL226m_MetaG_FD_160117 | JGI IMG/M metagenome (GOLD analysis project Ga0194052, IMG submission 160117) | Anoxic zone freshwater microbial communities from boreal shield lake in IISD Experimental Lakes Area, Ontario, Canada - Sep2016-L227-6m | ecosystem: Environmental > Aquatic > Freshwater >... | reverse complement strand
CGCCGGTGGTGCTCGCCAAGGACATCGTCAACCCGCTCAACACCGTCTGGACCCTGATCGCCGCTTTCCTCGTCTTCGCCATGCAGGTGGGCTTTGTGATGCTGGAAGCGGGCTTCTGCCGGTCCCGGGAGACCGTGAACGTGCTGGTGGAGTGCGTGTTCGACACGGCCCTCTGCGGCATCCTCTTCTGGGCCTTCGGCTACGCCTTCATGTTCAGCGAGGGCAACGGCTTTATCGGCTACCACTGGTTCTTCCTCAAGGGCGTCCCCGTCACCTACGGAACCACCGGCGTCGCCCTCCTGGCCCACTGGATCTTCCAGTTCGCCTTCGCCGATACCTGCTCGACCATCACCTCCGGTGCCATGATCGGCCGCACCGACTTCATCGGCGACATCCTCTACAGCTTCTGCGTCTCCGGCTTCATCTACCCCATCATCGGCCACTGGGCCTGGGGTCCTGACGGCTTCCTGGCCACCATGGGCAGCGCCGGCAAGTTCCTCCCCGGCCTGGGCATGAACTTCCATGACTTCGCCGGCTCCACCGTGGTCCACACCATCGGTGGCGCCGTGGCTCTGGCGGGTGCCATCGTGCTCGGCCCCCGGATCGGCCGCAAGTTTAAGCGGGACGGCGGCGGCCCCATGACGCCCCACGACCTGACGATCGCCGTCTGCGGCGGGCTGCTCCTCTGGTTCGGCTGGTATGGCTTCAACCCCGGCAGCACCCTCTCCGCCATGGACTTCGAAGGCATCGGCCGGGTGGCGGCCAACACCACCCTGGCAGCCTGCGCCGCGGCCCTGACGGCGGTGTTCTACATCTACTTCCGCACCGGCAAGTGGGATCCGGGTTCCATCACCAACGGGTTCCTGGCGGGCCTGGTGGCCATCACCGCCCCCTGTTACTGGGTGAGCCCCTTCGGGTCCGTCCTCATCGGCGGCATCGCGGGCATCATCGTGATCCTGGCCGTGGACCTGCTGGAATACCTCCGCATTGACGATCCCATCGGCGCCGTGCCCGTGCACATGGTCAACGGCATCTGGGGCACCATCTCCCTAGGCCTCTTTGCCAGCGGCGAGTTCTCCGCCATTGGCAGCGACCCCATCTCCCCGGACCTCACCAACAAGCTCACGGGGCTCTTCTACGGTGGCGGCTCCAAGGTGCTCATCGCCCAGGTCATCGGCAGCGCCATCGTGACCATCGCCACCTTCACGGTCAGCTACGCCGTCATGAAGGCCATCGACGCCTTCGGCCTCCTGCGGCTCTCGGAAGACGGTGAGCACGACGGCATGGACCTCCACGAGCACGGCATCTCGGCCTATCCCGAATACGTGATCTCGGCCCTGTCCGCGCCCGCCGGCGCCCCCCTGAAGGTTCCGGCCTCCAAGAAATAAGCGGAAGCTGAGCCATCCCTGCCCAACATCACGTGAGAGGAGTTCCCCATGAAAATGATCATCGCCATCATCCGTCCGGATAAGTTCGAGGCGGTCCAGGCCGCCCTGGTGGCCCACGAGATCTACCTGATGACCGTCTCCGATGTCCGCGGCTGCGGCACGCAGAAGGGCTTTGCCGAGCAGTTCCGGGGCAACAAGATCGGCCTGGTCCGGCTGCTCCCCAAGGTGAAGCTGGAGATCGCCGTCAACGAAGAGTTCGTGAAGCCCGCGGTGGAGGCCATCATCGCCGCCGCCAAGTCGGAGCCCAGCCACCTGGGCGACGGCAAGGTCTTCGTCCTGAACCTTGAAGACTGCTACCGGGTGCGCACAGGCGAAACCGGCAGCGCCGCCATCGGGCCGTGAGGATCCTCCCTCCCACAGGGATTCTCATGGAACACCGAAAGGGCACGGAAGGCGGCTTTGCCGTCCTCCGTGCCCTTCTGGTTTAGGGCTTTCATTCGGCGTGGGGAAGATGCCCAGGGGCGCCCCCGCGCCAGGGGTGCTACAACGGAGCCATGAGCGGCCAGGACGACAGCGCAAGCGGGCAGGACTCCAAGGGGGTCTATGCGGCGCCGCCCCGCGCCACTTTCTGGCAGAAGCTGGGGCCCGGCGGAGCCGCGTCCCTGGCTCTGGCCCTGCTGAGCTGCCTGGGACTGCTGGGGCTGCCCTGGCTACTCCGGCTCCGGCAGGTGCTGCGGGCCGCGCCCGGTGATGAGGCGGCTCCGGTGGACGCCATCCTCGTACTTGGACGACGGCTGGAGGACGATGCCCTGACACCGGTCTTTCGGGCCCGCCTGGCCCATGCCGAGGACCTCTGGCGGCAGGGTTTCGCTCCCCGCCTCTTCATCGCCGGAGGCACCACCGGGTCGGCGGCGCGCAGCGAAGCCGAAGCCGGCCGGGACTGGCTGCTGGGGCGGGGGGTTCCCGCCGGGGCGCTGCTGCTGGAGGACCGCAGCCAGCACACCCTGGAGAACCTCTTCAATGTCCGGAGCCAGCTGCGGACTGCCGGCTGGCGGACCCTGCTGCTGGTGTCGGATCCCCTGCACCTGGCCCGGGCCGGGGCCACGGCCCGGGGCCTGGACCTGGAGGTGCGCTGCAGCGCGGCTCGACTGGCGCCGCCACGTCCCGGCACCTCCGGCTGGTGGACCCGGGCGGCCGGGGAGGCCTTCCTCCTGCACTGGTACCACACGGGCATGCTCTACACGCGGCTCCTGGGCAGCCGACAGCAGCTCGATCGGGTGACCTGAAGGGGGGCTATGCTCGGCCCTCTCGAGACGGGCTGGAGTTCATCCCATGCCCCGGGGGCGCCGAGAAGGTGGCATCAGTTCCCTGGAGGGGTGGCTTGCCCGATCGACGACTGCAGAAGCGCTACGCGAGACGGTTTGCCCCACGCACGGGCCATCTAGAGCGCCTGTCCAGCGCCATCCATACCCTGATCCAGGCCGGGGGAGTCGGTGATCCCTTCTTCCTCTCCCACAGTCTCGAGCTGCTGGTAAAGCACCTGGGCGCTTCCCAGACCACCCTGGTCATGGTGTCCCAAGGCACTGTCGACACGCGCTGGTGGTGGCCCGAAGGCACCGACGACGAGGCCCCGGCGCCGGTCACACCGCTCTGCAACTGGCTCCTCGAACATCCGGAGCGGGTCCTCGTGGTGAAGGACTTTCGGACCGATCCCCACACTCGGAAGAAGCCGGAGCTGGCGGGCCTCCCCCACCAGGCCGCGCTGGGCTGTGCGCTCCGGCAGGGCGACGGGGTCCGGGCGCTCCTCTTCGCCTTCTTCGACCAGCCGCAGGCCTTCCCCCGGACGGCCTTCACCCTCATCGAGGCCGTGGCGGGCTTCATCAGCCGGATGCTTGAGATCGAGGACCTGAAGCAGTCCCTGAACCGCCTGGAGGACGCCCTCGCCATCACCCAGGCGGTGATGGAAGACAGCTCCACCCAGGACCCCGACACCGACCTGCCGAACCTGCGCTACCTGGAGATCTGGGAGAAGGCGATGCTGGCTTCGGACCATCGGCCGGAGAGCCTGGTGGTCGCCGAGTGCCACGTGGCGATGAAGAGCCGTAAGGATGCGGCCAAGGTCCGCCAGGCCGCCGAAGGCATCCGGGCCGGAGATCTGGTGGTGCGTCTGGCGCCGGGCCGGTTCATGGTGATCTTCCAGCACACGCCGCGCAGCATCGCCCATGTGCTGCTGCTGCGGCTGCGGTCGCAGCTCGGCGGCGTGCCCATGGGCGCCACGCTCTGGGTGCCTGGCGCCGAGGGCCTGGGCCTCGAGTCCTGCCGGGCCAGCCTCGACGCCGCGCTCGCCGCCAGCCGCGCCATGGCGAACCCCGGGCTGGTCTGGATACTGCCGCCGGGCCTCAGTGAGGACGGCTCGACCCGGCAGCGGCCGGCGGCCCTCGTGGTCGCCCCCCCCAAGCCCTGGCAGCCACCCACCCTGCGGCGGGCCTAGCGAGTTACCGCAGCGATTCCCAGATGAACCAGAACAAAACGCTTTCACCGCCAAGGCGCCAAGAACGCCAAGAAATGCCTGCCTCCTTGGGCGGATCCGTCGGGGATACGACGGTGCTTCATGGCGTCCTTGGCGTCTTGGCGGTGGTCCTTTCATTCCAACCCATGTGCTGGCTCCCGGCATGGGACCTTGGTGTGCTTTCCAATTCCTCGAGTGCCGTTTTGCATCAAGCGCGCTCCAGCGCACCCGGCCCAGGCCTGCCAGACTGGGGAACCATGACCGGTCACCTCATCCTCGTCCCCACCCCCATTGGCAACCTCGGCGACCTCACGGACCGCGCCAGGCAGGCCCTGGCCGAGGCCGACCTGGTGGCCTGCGAGGACACGCGCCGCACCGGCGGCCTGCTGAAGCACCTGGAGATCGACAAGCCGCTGCTGCGCTTCGATGACCACGCGGGCGCCGCAGCCTACGAGCGCCTGGGCCTGGAGCTGGCCGCGGGCCGCACCGTGGCCTACTGCAGCGACGCGGGGATGCCCGGTATCAACGACCCCGGCTTTGAGCTCGCGCGGGCCGCCCGGGCTGCGGGCGCCAAGGTCACGGTGCTGCCCGGAGCCTCGGCGGTACTGCTGGCGGTGGTGGCCTCGGGCCTCCCCTGCCACAGCTTTAGCTTCCGGGGCTACCTGCCGAACCGGGGCGAGCCCCGGCGCACGCTGCTGAAGCTCCTGGGTGCCGAGGAAGAGACCATCGTGGTCTTCGAGACGCCCCACCGCATCCACGAGACCCTGGCCGACCTGGAAGAGCTGCTGCCGGGCCGGGAGATCGCCCTGGGCCGCGAGCTGACCAAGCTGCATGAGACCTGGTACCGGGGCACGCCCGCGCAGGTCAAAGTTCAGCTGGGCCGCGAGGACCGCGGCGAGATGGTGCTGGTGCTGGCCGGGGCCGGGGCCAAGCGGGTGGTGACGGAGGCAACCCCGGAGTTCGACGGGGAAGAGCTGCCGCCCTGGGCCAAGGCCTACCTCACTGCCGCTCGGGAGGGTGGCATGACCATCCGGGAGGCGGTCAAGCCCCTGGCCAAGCACCTGGGTGTCTCTGCCTCGGACCTCTACCGGCTGGCCGCTAATATCTAAAAATTCATAGTCACGCTTATCATTTATCTAATGTTCGTCACAATCTGCGGCGATGAAGGGTTGTGTACCCCGAGGGTCGGGTGTAGGTTGACGATGATTTAGTCATCTTTGGAGTCAGGCGCCGGGTGTGCCGGGCACACGCGGTGAGCAGGGCCGGGTTCGCGGTGCCGGCCCCATCCCGGGGAGATGCCCATGTCCCAAGCCGTCACGACCCCAGCTCAGGAATCGTTGCACCAGATCTTGCAGCAGCACCCCCGGGACGCGGGTGAGCTGCTGCAGATCCTGGTGGAGGTCCAGCACGCTTTCCACTGGGTGCCCGAGGAGGCCGTGAGCCTCATCGCCGAGCACCTCCGGGTGACGCGCGCCCACATCCGGGGTCTGGTGGGATTTTACTCGTTCCTCAGCGACAGCTTCCTCGGCGACTACGTCATCTACCTCAGCGACAACATCACGGACCGCATGCTCGGGAACCAGGGGATCGGGAAGTACCTCTGCAGTCGGCTGGGCGTGAAACTGGGGAAGGTCCGCAGTGACGGCCGGGTGAGCGTCCAGTTCACCTCCTGCACGGGCATGTGCGACCAGGGCCCCGCCGCCCTGGTGAACGGCCTGCCGGTGACCCGGCTCAGCCGGGAGCGGGCGGACCGCATGGTGGACCTCATCATGGCCCGGAAGCCGGTTGCGGCCTGGCCGCCGGAGCTGTTCCGGGTGGAGGACAACTTCCGCCGCTCCGACGTGCTGTTCCGCCGCGCCTTTGAGCCCGGGGCGGCCCTCAGGTCCGCGCTGCTCCGCGGCGGGGATGAGACCCTGAAGGCGATCCAGTTCGAGGAAGCGGTGGATCCCGCCTCGGGCATCGCCTGGAAGCGCGGGGCCGACGAGACCCTGAAGGAGCTCTACCGCTCGGACCTTCGGGGCCGGGGCGGCGCGGGCTTCAAGGCCGCCATCAAGTGGGAGGCCTGCCGGGACACGCCGGCGCCGGAGCGCTTCGTGGTGTGCAATGCCGACGAAGGCGAGCCCGGCACCTTCAAGGACCGCGTGATGCTGAGCAGCTACGCCGACATGGTGTTCGAGGGCATGACCCTCTGCGGCTACGTGGTGGGCGCCAGCCAGGGCATTCTCTACATCCGCCAGGAATACTGGTATCTCAAGAACCACCTGGAGGCGGTGCTGGCCCGGCGGCGGGAAGCGGGCCTTCTCGGCCGGAACCTCCTGGGTACCGGCCACGCCTTCGACATCGTCATCCACTGGGGCGCCGGGGCCTACATCTGCGGCATGGAGTCGGCGATGATCGAGTCCATCGAGGGCCGGCGCGGCAAGCCCCGGAAGCGCTGGCCGCTGCCCGTGGTGGCCGGCGTCGAGAAGCGCCCCACGGTGGTCAACAACGTGGAGACCTTCGCCGCAGTGGCCATGGTGGCCCTGAAGGGGGGCGCCTGGTTCGCGGGCCACGGGACCATGCACTCCACGGGGACCAAGCTGTTCTGCGTGTCCGGCGACTGCGAGCGGCCCGGCATCTACGAGTATCCCTTCGGGGTGAGCGCCCGGGAGATCCTGCGCGACTGCGGCGGCCTGGATGCGCAGGCCGTCCAGGTCAGCGGCCCCTCCGGTACGACCATCACCCAGCAGGAGTTTGACCGGGCCCTGGCCTACGAAGACCTCACCACCGTGGGCACCTTCATGGTCTTCGGGCCCCAGCGGGACATGTTCGAGGTGGTCCAGAACTTCACCCGCTTCTTCCAGCATGAAAGCTGCGGCCTCTGCACCCCCTGCCGGGTCGGCACCAGCCTGCTGGCGAACCTGGTGGACCGGGTGGCTGCAGGGAAGGGGAGTCCCCTGGACCTGGAGGAGGTCCAGCGGATCAGCCAGCTCATGAAGACCACGGCCCACTGTGGCCTGGGCCAGACCGCTCCCAACCACCTGATGGACAGCCTGACGAAGTTCCGGGGGGACTGGGAGAAGCGGATGATGGTCGGCGGCTTCGAGCCCGCCTTCGACCTGGATGCCTCTCTCGAGGAAGCACGGCAGCTCACGGGCCGTGATGACGATGCGGCCCATCTGTGAGGGGGTGACCCATGTGTCCGGATTCCAACAGGACTTTCTTCCTCGATGGCCGGGAGATTCCGTTCCGGGAGGGGCAGACCGTCTTTGACGCGGCCATGTCCGCCGGAGTCTTCATCCCGCACCTCTGCCACAACCCCGACTACGAGCCGCACAGCAGCTGCCGGCTCTGCACGGTCATCGTGAACGGCCGCCCCTTCGCCTCCTGCACCCAGCCCGCGGTGGCCGGTCAGATGGTACAGAGCGACACGGTGGAGCTGCGGGCCATGCGACGGACCCTCACCCAGATGCTCTTCGTGGAGGGCAACCACTACTGCCCCTCCTGCGAGAAGAGCGGCAGCTGCAAGCTGCAGGCCACGGCCTACCACCTGGGCCTTCAGAACAACCACTACCCCCAGTTCTTCCCCCGGCGCGAGATGGACGCCTCCCATCCCGGCATCATCCTCGACCGGGACCGCTGCATCCTCTGTGGCCTGTGCGTGCGGATCAGCCGGGACGTGGACCGCAAAAACGTCTTCGCCATGACCGGCCGGGGTATCCACACCGTCATCGTGGTGGATTCCCCCAGCGGTCTCCTGAAGGACAGCCGAGTCACCGTCGAGGACGAGGCGGTCCAGCACTGCCCGGTGGGCGCGATCCTCTTCAAGGGGAAGGGCTTTGAGGTGCCCATCGGTGAGCGTGACTACGACAAGGAGCCCATCGCCGTGGCCAGTGTCCGAAGGTTCCAGGCGCGGGAGGCGCTCACCCATGGCTAGCAAACTGAAGGTCGCCACCTGCTCACTGGCCGGCTGCTTTGGCTGCCACATGTCCTTCCTGGATATTGATGAGCGCCTGCTGGACCTGCTGGAGCTCATCGAGTTTGACCGCAGCCCCATCAATGACATCAAGACCATCGAAGGCCTGGTTGACCTTGGCCTGGTGGAGGGCGGGCTCTGCAACGCCGAGAACGTGCACCTGCTGCGGCACTTCCGGGAGCACTGCAGGGTCCTGGTCTCCGTGGGTGAGTGCGCCATCACAGGGGGCATCCCGTCCATGCGGAACCACCACACCCTCAAGGAGTGTCTGGACGAGACCTACATCCGCGGGGTCGGTGTCGAGAACGCTCACATCCCAGACGACGCCGAGATCCCGCTGCTGCTGGACAAGGTCTATCCCCTCCATGAGGTCGTCCGGGTGGACCACTACCTGCCTGGGTGCCCCCCCTCGGCGGATGCGTTCTGGCACTTCCTCACGGAGCTCATCGCCGGTCGCGACCCCAGCCTGCCCCTCCAGCTCCTCCGCTACGACTGACCCGGGAGAACCGTCCATGAGCCGTGACCTGGAATCTGCCGCCAACCCCCAGGACCTGAGGCGCGTCGTGATCGAGCCGGTCACCCGGGTGGAGGGCCACGGCAAGGTCACCCTGCTCCTGGACGAGCAGAACCGGGTCCACCAGGTTCGCCTCCACATCGTGGAGTTCCGAGGCTTCGAGAAGTTCATCCAGGGCCGGCCCTACTGGGAGGTGCCCGTCCTGGTCCAGCGGCTCTGCGGCATCTGCCCCGTGAGCCATCACCTGGCCGCGGCCAAGGCCATGGACATGCTGGTGGGGGCCCGCACCCTGACCCCACCTGCAGAGAAGCTGCGCCGCCTGCTGCACTTCGGCCAGATGCTCCAGTCCCACGCCCTCCACTTCTTCCACCTCGCCAGCCCTGACCTGCTCTTCGGCTTCGACTCTGAGGTGGAGCGGCGCCACATCGTCGGCGTCATCGCCAGCCACCCGGACTTGGCCTTGCAGGGCGTGAAGCTCCGGAAGTACGGCCAGGAGATCATCCGCCACATCACGGGCAAGCGGGTCCACGGCACGGCGGCCTTGCCCGGCGGCATGAACAAGGCGCTCAAGGCCTCCGAACGCGACGAGCTCCGGGGCGGCATCGCGCAGGTAGTGGCCTGGAGCCGGTCCGCGGTGAAGCTCAGCCGGGACTTCTTCACCTCCAGCGAGTACAGCGCGGAGTTCGGGACCTTCCCCTCCAACCACCTCGGCCTCGTCGGGGCCGATGGGGGCCTCGACCTCTACGACGGTGGGCTGCGGGCCCTGGACGCGGGGGGTGCCACCATCTTCGACCACGTGGACTACACCCACTACAACCGCTACATCCGCGAAGAGGTGAAGTCGTGGTCCTACATGAAGTTCCCTTTCATCATCGGCAAGGGTGCTGAGGAGGGCTGGTACCGGGTGGGGCCCCTGGCGCGCCTGAACATCTGCGACCGGGTGCCCACGCCCCTGGCCGAGGCCGAGCGCCAGGTCTTCCGGGCCGCCGCGGGGGGCGGGCTGCAGCAGGCCACCCTGGCCTACCACTGGGCTCGCATGATCGAGATGCTGCACGCCGCCGAGGCCATCGAGCGGCTGCTGGAGGATCCCGACCTGCTCGGCACGGACCTGGTCACCCGCGGCGCCCGGGCCCTGGAAGGCGTAGGTGTGGTGGAGGCCCCCCGGGGCACCTTGTTCCACCACTACAAGATCAACGAGAACGATGCGGTGGAGAAGGCCAACCTCATCGTGAGCACCACGAACAACAACCAGGCCATGAACGAGGCCGTGCGGCAGGTCGCTGCCCGCTACCTTGATGGCCGGAAGCTCACCGAGGGCCTACTCAACCACATCGAGGTGGCGATCCGGGCCTACGATCCCTGTCTCTCCTGCGCCACGCACGCCCTGGGCCGGATGCCGCTGGAGGTGAGCCTGCTGGCTGCCGATGGTGAGCTGCTGGACCGGCTGGTGCGGTCTGCCGAGGGCGGGCTGTCCCGGCCCACGCCGTGAGCCTGTCCGTGGTCCTCTTCGGCTATGGCAACCCCAGCCGGGGAGATGACGCCCTGGGTCCGCAGCTGCTGGATCGGGCAGTGGCCTGGCTGCGGGAGCACCCGGACCTCCGGGTCACGCCTGTGGCGGACTTCCAGCTGCAGATCGAGCACGCCGAGGACCTCCGGGGCCAGGACCTGGCTCTGTTCCTGGATGCTGACGCTGCCTGTCCGCCGCCCTTCGCCTTCCGCCGCGTCCACCCCACCTTGGACAGCAGCTACACCACCCATGAGCTGAGCCCCGGGGCGGTCCTCCATGTCTATGAGCGGATCACCGGAGCGCCCGCGCCGCCGGCCTTCGTGCTGGGCATCCGGGGGGCGGCCTTCGAGCTCGGCGAGCCCCTGTCCGTCCCTGCCGAGGCCCACCTGGCGGCAGCCTGGGGCCTCCTGGAAGCCCTCCTCGGCGCCGCCAGCCTCGAGGCCTGGACCGCCTTGCTGCCCGCGGTAGAGTAGCTGCATGCATGAGCTTTCCATCCTCGAAGGGATGATCCAGGGCATCCAGGAGGAGGCCCAGGCCCGCGGCTTCAGCCGAGTCCTGCAGGTGCGCCTCGAGGTGGGTCGGCTCTCGGGCGCGGAGGTGGAGGCGCTGCGCTTCGGCTTCGACGTGGCCGCCCAGGACACCGTGGTCGAGGGCGCCGACCTGGAGATCATCGAGGTGCCGGGCAGCGGGCTCTGCCACGCCTGCGGCGCCGAGGTGGAGATCCAGGCCCGCTTCGACCTGTGCCCCGCCTGCGGCGACGGCTTCGTCACGGTCACCGGCGGCACCGAGTTGCGCATCAAGGACATCGACGTCGAGGAGGGCTGACCATGTGCACCACCTGTGGTTGCGGGGGCGACGGCGCCACGCTGGACGGCCACGCGCATGCCCACGAGGCAGCCCCGCTTCGGCCGGGCCGGCGCCGCGTCAGCCTGGAGCAGAACCTGCTGGCGAAGAACGACGCCCTGGCGACCCAGATCCGGGCCCGCTGCGCAGCCCAGGGCTGGTTCACGCTGAACCTCGTCAGCAGCCCGGGCTCGGGCAAGACCACCCTGCTGGAGGCCACCATCCGGCGCCTGCAGGGCCGGGTGCCCGTGGTGGTCATCGAAGGCGACCAGCAGACCAGCCAGGACGCGGACCGCATCAAGGCCGCGGGTGCGCCCGCGGTGCAGATCAACACCGGGAAGGGCTGTCACCTGGACGCCCACATGGTGGGCCACGCGCTGGACCTGCTGGCCCCGCCCGCCGGGACCGTGGTGATGATCGAGAACGTGGGCAACCTCGTCTGCCCCGCGGCCTTCGATCTCGGCGAGGCGCACAAGGTGGTGATCCTCTCCGTCACCGAGGGTGAGGACAAGCCCCTCAAGTATCCGGACATGTTCGCCGCCGCGGACCTGCTGCTGCTCAACAAAGTGGACCTGCTGCCCTACCTGCGCTTCGATGTGGAGCAGTGCCTGGCCTTCGCCCGGCGGGTGAACCCCGGCATCGAGGTGCTCCGCGTGTCCGCCCAGTCCGGGGAGGGTCTCGACGCCTGGATCGCGTGGATCGAGGCCCGGCGCCTCGCGCCCCAGCAGGCCTGATGCCGCGCCGGCGCTTCCAGGTCCGGGGCGTGGTCCAGGGTGTGGGCTTCCGGCCCGCGGTCTATCGGCTCGCCCTGGCCCGGGACCTCACGGGTCTGGTCTGGAACCACGCCGAGGGCGTCACCCTCGAGGCCCAGGGCACCGAGGCGAAGCTCGCCGACTTCGAGCGGGCCCTCCGCGAGGAGATCCCCGCGCCGGCGCGGATCCAGTCGCTGGTCGCCGAAGCCATGGCCGAAGTACCAGGCGAGGCCGGCTTCCGGATTCGGGCGAGCGGCCAGGGCGCGGCCCCGCGCCCCGTGGTGCCGCCGGACCTGGCCCTGTGCGAGGCCTGCGCCGCCGAGGTGGACACGCCCGGCGAGCGCCGTTACGGCTACCCCTTCACCAACTGCACCCGGTGCGGCCCGCGCTACACCCTCATCGAGAGCCTCCCCTACGACCGGCCGCGCACGGCCATGAAGGCCTTTCCGCTGTGCGCAGACTGCGCGCGGGAATACCGGGATCCCCTGGACCGCCGCTTCCACGCCCAGCCCGTGGCCTGCCCGGCCTGCGGCCCGAGGCTCGCGCTGCAGGCGGGAGACGGCACCGTCCGCGCCGAGGGCGAGGCCGCCCTGGCCTCCGCCGCCGAGGCCCTGCGCCAGGGCGCGGTGCTGGCGCTCAAGGGGCTGGGCGGTTACCAGCTGCTGGTGGACGCCACCTCGGCCGAGGCCGTGGACCGCCTGCGCCAGCGCAAGCGCCGGGAGGCGAAGCCCTTCGCGGTGATGTTCCCAGACCGCACGAGCCTCCTGCGGGACTGCGAGGTCTCGCCGGAAGAAGACGCCTGGCTGGCTTCGCCCGAGGCGCCCATTCTGCTGCTGCGGCGGCGGTCCGGCGGGGTGGTGGTGGCCGAGGTGGCGCCGGGCAACCCGCGGCTGGGCGCCTTCCTGCCCAACACGCCGCTGCACCGCCTGCTGCTGGCCGCCGCGGGGCGGCCTTTGGTCTGCACCTCGGGCAACCTCAGCGACGAGCCCATGGCCTACGAGGACGCCGAGGCCCGGCGGCGGCTGGGCGGCCTGGCGGATCTGTTCCTGAGCCACGACCGGCCCATCACGCGGCCCGTGGACGACTCGGTGCTGCGCGTGGACGCCGACGGCCCAACGATTCTCCGCCGCGCCCGGGGCTTCGCGCCCCTGGCGGTGCCCCTTGGCTGGAAAGGCCCCGGTGCCCTAGGGCTGGACGGCCCCTGCGTGCTGGCCCTGGGCGCCCACCAGAAGAACACCGTGGCGCTGCTGAAGGGCGGGGAGCTGGTCATGAGCCAGCACCTGGGTGACCTCACCAGCCTGGAGGGCAGCGACCTGCTGGCGCGCACGGTCACGGACCTGCTGGCCTTCTTCGGGGCCCGGCCGGAGCTGCTGGCCTGCGACCTGCATCCCGACTACGCCAGCACGCGCCTGGCAGAGCGGCTGGCGGCCGAGTGGCAGGTGCCCCTGGTGCGGGTGCAGCACCACCACGCGCACGGCGCCGCCTGCGCCGCGGAGCATGGCCTGACGGGGCCCCTGCTGGCGCTCACCTGGGATGGCACCGGCCTCGGCAGCGACGGCACGCTCTGGGGGGGGGAGGCCCTGCGGCTCGAGGGCGCGGCCTGCACGCGGCTGGGCCACCTGAAACCCTTCCCCTTGCCCGGCGGCGCCGCGGCCGTGAAGCAGCCCCGCCGCAGTGCCGCGGGCCTGCTATGGGCGGTCCGGGGTGCGGGGGCGCCACCTCCAGCGCTGGCCGCCGCCTTTGATGGCGCCGAGTGGGCGCAGCTGCAGACCCTGCTCGCGGGGGGCTTCAACAGCCCCCTTACCTCGAGCCTCGGCCGCCTCTTCGACGCCGTGGCGGCGCTGGCGGGACTGCACGCCCGGGGCGGCTTCGAAGGCCAGGCGGCCATGGCCCTGGAGTTCGCGGCCGGCGAGCGGGTGGAGGCGCCCTACGGCTGGGACTTCCGGGACGGCGTCGC
>Ga0194052_1001490_pt1 | contig 13460 bp, 15 predicted proteins | sample SepL226m_MetaG_FD_160117 | JGI IMG/M metagenome (GOLD analysis project Ga0194052, IMG submission 160117) | Anoxic zone freshwater microbial communities from boreal shield lake in IISD Experimental Lakes Area, Ontario, Canada - Sep2016-L227-6m | ecosystem: Environmental > Aquatic > Freshwater >... | reverse complement strand
TGACGCCCCACCCGCCCCTTCGGACCTGGTGATCTTCATGTCGCCCGTGGCCTCGGAGATCAAGGCTGGCCAGAAGGCACGCATCACCCTCACGGTCAGTGGTGGACAGGGCCTCACCTCCGGCATCCTCGAGCTCCGCCTGCCCCCGGGTCTGCGGCTCCAGGGCGTCACCCCCGGCGAGTTCCTCTCGGGCGATGGTGGCGGGCTTGAGCAGTTTCCCGGCAAGGACGGCCTCCTCAAGCTGGTCTTCCGGCGCAGCGCCTCGGGCACCGACTCCGGGCCCTTCGCCACGCTGGAACTCGAGGGCCTGACGGCGGGCAACGCGCCCGTGCTGATCCAGAGCGGGCAGTTCCTCATCGGCACCGGACCCATCTCCGGGCGCTGGTCCAACGCGCTTGTGACGGTGCAGTGAAGCGTCAGGGCGGCTTCACCCTGCTGGAGCTGGTGGTCACCGCCACCGTACTCATGATTTTGGCGTCCGTGGTCGTGCCCCTGGCCCGCAACGGGTTCAAGCGCCAGCAGGAGCTGGAGCTCCGCCGGGCCCTGCGGGAGATCCGCCTTGCCATCGACGACTACAAGAAGCAGGCGGAGATGCAGAAGATCAAGGCCCCGCCCGCCGATGCCAACTTCTACCCGGAAAGCCTGGAGATCCTGGTGGAGGGCGTGCCCCTCACGGGTTCCCTGAGCCGCAAGATGCGCTTTCTTCGCCGCATTCCCGTGGATCCCTTCAGCGGCAAGCCGGAATGGGGCATGCGCAACACCAACGATGACGTCACCAGCACCAGCTGGGGCGGGGGCCATGTCTACGACGTCTACACCCAGCACCAGGGCACCGGCATGAACGGCATCCCCTACCGGGAGTGGTGAGAAACGCTGTTGCCTCTCCGCGGGTCTCACGCTAGTCTTGGAGTTCGGCACATCCGGAACCTTCGGGGCCCGGCACGATCTTTCATGCGGATATGGCGGAATTGGTAGACGCGCTAGCTTCAGGTGCTAGTGTTCACAAGACGTGGGGGTTCGAGTCCCTCTATCCGCACCATTTTTTGCCGGTTTCGCCGACAAAAAAATGGTGACAAGAAAAGATCAAAAGCACTTGATAACAGGCGCCTGGCCTCTTCCAGGTTCGACCCATCCTTGGTACGGGACTGAGGATTTTCGCCGCAGGCGAACCTGGCAACGCTCAGCGTTGGTAGCGGGTGACGGGAGAACCCCCGAAAAGGAGCCATCATGGCCCTCGACGTTCAACAGAAGAAGATCATCATCGACGACTTCAAGCAGCACGAGTCGGACACGGGTTCGCCCGAGGTGCAGGTGGCCATCCTCACCAAGCGGATCAACGACCTGACCGAGCACTTCAAGATCCACAGCAAGGACTACCACAGCCGCCGCGGCCTCATGATCATGGTCGGCCAGCGCCGCCGCCTGCTCGACTACCTCAAGAAGAAGAGCAAGGAGCGCTACGCCACCCTCATCGAGCGCCTCGGCCTCCGCCGCTAGGCTCCCTTTTCAGGTCATCAAAACGCCCGCAACCGCGGGCGTTTTTTCGTTATGTTCAAAGGATGGACCTGAAGCCCCTGCCCTGTCCCGAGCACCCAAATCCCTACACCGTTCTCGACCGGCGGTTTCTCTACGACTCGCCCTGGATCCGCGTCCGCGAGGACCGGTTCCAGCACCGCCGGGGCGCCGCCGGCCGCTACGCCATCTGTGGCTTCGTGCGCACGGCCTGTGGTGTGCTGGCCCTGGACGAGCAGGATCGTGTGGTGCTGGTGGGCCAGTGGCGCTACCCGCTGGAGGCTTACTCCTGGGAGCTCCCCGAGGGTGGCGGCGAGGCGTCCGAGAGCCCCTTCGAGGCCATCACCCGGGAGCTGGCCGAGGAGGCGGGCCTCAGCGCCCAGGTCTGGGAACCCCTGGCCTTCTTCCACCCCAGCAATTCCTCCACCGAGGAGGAGGCGTTTCTGTTCCTCGCCACGGGGCTCAGCCCCACCGAGGGGCACCATGCCGAGGACGATGAAGAGCTTCTGCTGCACCGGGAGCCCTTCCAGGACTGCCTACGCCGGGTGCTGAGCGGCGAGCTCACGGACAGCCTCACGGTCATGGCCCTGCTGACCCTCCAGGCCCGGCGGAGCGGTGTGGAAGCGCCACTGGACCCGGCCCTCGCGCAGCGCTTCTTCCAGCGCGCCGGAGAGCAGCCCTCTCGCGGCCGGGCCCGCTGGGCCGCCCTGGACGTGCCATGATCCTGAGCCTGCATCCGGACACCCCGCAGCCGCGCCATCTCGAGCGCATCGCGGAGCTGCTGCGGCGGGACGGGGTCATCGCCTACCCCACGGACACTCTCTTCGGCCTGGGCTGCCTGGCCTCGCGCAAGAAGGCCGTGGACCGCGTCCAGCAGCTGAAGGTCCGCGATCCGAAGAAGCCCATGTCGATGCTCTGCGCCGACATGGAGATGCTCTCCCGCTACGCGCGCCATCTGGATACGCCCACCTTCCGCATCCTGAAGCAGCTGCTGCCAGGGCCCTACACGATGCTGCTGCCCGCCAGCCGCGAGGTGCCGCGCTACCTGCAGAACAAGCAGGTGGTGGGACTCCGCATTCCAGACAGCACCTTCTGCCGGGCGCTGCTCACGCTGCTGGGGGAGCCCATCATCACCACCAGCGTGGTGCTGCCAGGCCAGACCATGCTCAACACGGCCTGGGAGCTCGAAGAGGAGCTGGGCCACGCCCTGGATCTGATCGTGGACTGCGGCCAGCCCGAGGGCGTGCCCAGCACGATCCTGGATCTCAGTGCCGAGGAGCCGGTGCTGGTGAGGCAGGGCGCGGGACCCTGGCCTGTCTGAGCCCCCCCCTGCCTAGCGGCCAAACCCCGCTGAAAAGGATCGGCGCGAGTCCGACAACCAGGCTCTGGCTTAGGAGCCACCCTTCGCCCGCTCGGTGGCCTTCAGGCGCAGCACCTGACACTCCGCTTCGGTCAGCAGGCCATCGCGCTTGAGGCCCTCGATGCGGCGCAGCGCACCCTCCAGATCGAAGGCCGGGGCAGCGGCCGGAGGGACCGACTTCGCCGGGCTGGGAAGGACCGCCGCCGCCACGGGCAGGGGCTTGGCCAGGGGCGCCAGGAGCCGGCCCAGGTTCTCGCACCACTGGGAATACTGGATGGCGAGCATGTCGGCGCCCAGCCCCCGGAGCGTGGTGTGGAAGGCACCCAGCAGCTCTCCGGAATCACCGTCCACCAGCTTCAAGTCCAGGGACAGAAACGACGGGCCCGAGGACATGAAGTCGCTCTCCTCCCCCACGGCGTCCACGACCCGGCCCACCAGGACGAGATCCCCCTCCGAGAGGGAGACGGGAAGCGCGCCCTTCAGGCCTTTCTTCAGGCCCCGGGCCAGTCCCGGCACCAGGGTGTCCTCGAGGCGCCCCAGCAGGAGCTGATCCTTGGTGGCGCGCTTGCCCAGCAGCCAGGCCGCTGGCTCCCAGGCCTTGAGGCGGAGGGACCGGTGGCCAAGGTAGAGGCCCGTCTTGAGCCACTGGAAGCCCAGGGTCTTCGAAGCCTGGAGCTCTGCGGCGGGGCCGAACCAGGCGGCGTCGAGCCGGCCGTCATCCGGCAGGGGCGCCTGCGCGGAAAGAAAAGCTGGAACAGCCAGCAGGAGCGCAGCGGTGCGTCGCATGGGGTCTCCGGAGGAGGCGTTTCGTTTCAATTGGAATCAAGAATGGATACATCAAGGCTTTACCACCAAGACACCAAGACACCAAGAAGGACAAGATCTCTTCAATCATGCAGTTCTTGGTGACTTGGTGCCTTGGTGGTGATTTATTTCCTTTGAGCAGAAACCAGCCTCAGTCCACCCGGTAGTGGCAGCCCCGGCTCTCGGGGTTCTGCAGGGCGGCTTTCAGGATGAGCTGGGCGCAGAGGATGCCGCTGCGCAGCTCCAGGAGCCCTCGGCTGAGTGGGGCCTCGTGGTAGAAGCGGTCGATGCGGTGGGCCAGGTACTGGATGTCGGCCTTGGCGCGGTGCAGGCGGTCCCCGGTGCGGATGATGCCGGCATAGTTCCAGAGCGTGCTGCGGATGAGGCCCCAGTCCTGATCGATCAGCAGCGGGTCGGTCTCTTCCGTGGCCTCCGGCATCTGCCACTGGGCCATGTCGCGGACCTCGGGCAGGCTGGCCCCGGGCAGTTCGGCCACCGCCGCCTCGGCCCCCCGCAGGCCCCAGACCAGGCCTTCGAGCAGGCTGGTGGAGGCGAGCCGGTTTGCCCCGTGCAGGCCCGTGCAGGCCACTTCGCCAGCTGCGAAGAGCCCGGGCAGGCTGGTGCGGCCGTCCAGATCCACCAGCACGCCCCCGCAGAAGTAGTGAGCTGCGGGCACCACGGGGATCGGCTGGCGGAGCGGGTCCAGGCCCTCGGCCCGACAGGCCGCCACCACCGTCGGGAAGTGGGACTCCAGGTCCAGCTTCGCCGCGACAGGCGCCAGATCCAGGAAGACGCTGGCGTCGCCGCTGGCCGCCATCTCCTGGAAGATGGCCCGGCTGACCACATCCCGAGGCGCCAGCTCCAGGTGCTCGGGCGCGTACTTGGCCATGAAGCGCTCGCCCTTCCGGTTCACCAGCCAGGCCCCTTCGCCGCGGAGCGCCTCGGTGAGCAGGGTCCGGGGCTTGCCCGGCGCGTAGAGGGCCGTGGGGTGGAACTGGAGGTACTCGCAGTTCACGATGCGGGCACTGGCCCGGTAGGCGGCCGCCAGGCCATCCCCGGTGGCGCTGGGCGGGTTGGTCGTGTGCAGGTAGAGGTAGCCGAGCCCACCCGTGGCCAGCAGCGTCCGGCGGGCCAGGGCACCCTCCACCTGTCCCGTGGCCGGGTCGTAGAGGAAGGCCCCGTGCACCCGGATGGGATCGTAGACCCGCACTGGGCTCAGGCAGTGGTGGGGGCTGGTGATGAGATCCACCAGGCAGAGGCGCTCCCGCACCCGGATGTTCGGGTGGCTGCGCACGGCCTGGCTCAGGGCCGTCTGGATCGCCAGTCCCGTGGCGTCCTTGGCGTGGTAGATGCGCTTGGCGCTGTGGGCGGCCTCGGCGATGGCATCCGGGGAGTCGTTCGGCCCCAGGTCGAAGGGCACGCCCAGCCGCTCCCAGAGGAAGCTCCGGCAGAGCCGGGGACCCTCTTCCGCCAGCAGCCGCACCGCCTCCTGCCGGCAGAGCCCCGCGCCCGCCGCCTCGATGTCCGCCGCCAGCAGATCCGGGGAATCCCCCTCTTCCGGCGGCGCCAGGCCGATGATCCCGCCCTGGGCCCAGGAGGTGTTGCTGCCGCCCAGCTCGTCCTTGGCCACCAGCACCACGGCGGCGCCCAGGTCCGCAGCGCGGAGGGCGGCCGAGCAGCCGGCGATGCCCGCGCCCAGCACCAGCAGGTCTGCCGTCATCGTCATGCCAACTCCCAGGTGGGACGGTCCAGGGCCCACAGGGGCGCGAGGTCCGTATCATCGTCCATCCGTCGGCCCTGGTCCAGTCGCTGGCCCGTGAGCTCCAGGGCCGCTTCGGCCCGGACCTCACCCCAGGGCGTGGCAAAGGCGCCGCCGCAGGCCCGCAGCCGCTCCAGCGCCTCCTGCCAAAGCGCCAGGGCCCCCGGCCGGTTGTGCTGCTGCAGGTGGTGGTAGCCCCCCGCCATCAGGATGAGCCCCTGCAGCTGCTCCCGAAGGTCCCCGGTGGCGCGGTCCCAGAGGGGCTCCAGGGCATCGTGACACTCGTGGAAGAGGCCGTGGTTGAAGAGGGACACGCCGCAGGCCAGGGGGTACCGTTCGCCCAGGGGCAGCGGGGTGAGTGCCGCCAGCTGCCAGCCGCAGCGCAGGCTCACCAGGGGCCCCCAGGCGCCCCAGGAGGCCCCGGGCAGCCAGCCCATGGGCCCGAGGCCCACGGTCTCCGGCCAGGCGGCCTGGTGGCGCTGCCAGGCCCCGGCGGGATCGTGCTGACCCAGGGCTCCCAGCATGCGGGCGCTGAGGTTCAGCAGCAGCGGCTCCGGCAGGCCGCCGGGATGCTCGGCGCGCACCCGCGGGGCACCCAGGATCGTGGGCCAGACCAGATGCTCGCGGGCCACGGGATCGGCCAGGGCCGCCTCGAGCCAGCTCCGGAGCACGTCCTGAACGGCCCGGGGCAGCAGCGGCTGGCGCTGCCAGAAAGGGGTGCGGTTGCAGGCGTCGCTCATGGTTCCACCAGCAGGCGCAGGGCGAGACCACCCCGGTCATTCTCGGCAACCCCGGCCCACTGGCAGCCGGGGAGCCGGCCCTTCAGCACCTTGCGGGGATCGCCCTCCTGGTGCGTCAGCAGCCAGCGGGCCACCAGGCCCCGGTATTTCTTGGAGAAGTGGCTCACGGCGCGGCCGCTGGCGTCGAAGATCTCGACGGTGTGGCGAGGCCGGGTCCACCCCTTGAGCAGGTCCGCGGAATCGCCTGGCAGCAGCTCCCAGAGGGGACCGGCGGGCAGCGCCTCCAGCCGCTTGGGCAGCGCCTGCCGCCAGTGGGCCTTGAGGCCGGGGATGGCCGCGGGCTTCAGCTTGTAGGGTGGCACCAGCTCGTCGCCGCGCTCAAGCCCTCGGAGCAGGGACAGGATGTGCACCTGGGACCAGGTCGCCGGAGGCAGGGTGCCCGAGTCCAGGGCCTGGAAGGCCACGCCGGTGTAGCGGGCCAGGGCCGGCAGGAGGGGCACCGGCCCCGCCAGGGCCAGGGCCTCGCTCCGCGCCTTGGCCAGGGCCAGATCCTTCACTTCGAAGGCCTTCTTCAGGGCCTCGGGGGAACCGGTCCGCGCCAGGGCCACCAGCCGCGTCCGCACCCAGCGCTGGTCGGGGGTCTCCAGGAGTTGCCCCACTACGCCCCCGGGGGCCTTGTCCTCGGAGGGGGCGAGCAGGATCAGCGGCAGGGCCTTCATCGGGAGGCCACCCAGGCCTCGAGGCTCACCAGCTGGAAGCCCGAGAAGAGGTCCCGAAGGAGGTCGCCATGGCCGCGCAGGCCCGCACTGTGGGCGAAATGGTGACCGAAGCTGACGCCGGGCAGATCCGGCTGGCCCTCATCCAGCTCCCAGGGATGCAGCACCAGGGGGGTTCCCGCATCCTCCAGGGCCAGGGTCTCCAGGGCCCGCCGCACCAGGCTGAAGGGCAGCACCCGCAGGCCCCAGCCCCAGAGCGGTGAGCGCGGCGGGCCGGACCAGAGCACCGGGGGCGGCAGCTCCCAGAGGTCCGCAGCCAGCCGATGGGGGCGCCGGGGCCAGGCGGGATTCCCGATGACGGCCAGGGGAACCCGGCTGGAGTCGTAGCGGAAGCCGAGGTCCGGCAGGTCCCGCCACCAGTCCGCCGCGGTGCCGCGGAGGCTCCACTCCGGGGCCCGGTAGCCCACCACGGCCGTCCCGGTCAGGTCTTCCAGGAGCGCCTTCCCTTCGCGCAGCGAGGCCTGCCAGGTGGCCCGGTCCTGCTCGAAGGCCCGGCGGTGCGTGAGCCCGTGCAGGCCGATGGCGTGGCCCTGCCGGACGATCCGGCGCAGCAGGTCCGGGTGTCGCCGGGCCTGGTCCGCCAGACAGAACCAGGTGGCCTGGGCGCCCAGGTCCGCACAGAGCTCCAGGGCCTTTTCGGTGGCCAGGGGCAGGCGGCACTCGAAGCGGTCCAGGGCCTCGGGCTGGTCGTAGGGCGGGCAGCAGAGCTGGAACCAGTCCTCCCAGTCCAGGGAGAGGGGCAGCCGGCGAATGCTCAGGTGAAGTTCCGCTCAGAGAGGCTGATGAACTCCAGGGAGAAGTCGTCCAGCTCCGTCTGGAACTGCTTGAGCTGCCCCTGGAAGAAGTTGTAGGCCATGAGCGCGGGAATGGCCGCCGCCAGGCCTGCGGCTGTGGCCACCAGGGCCTCCGAAATGCCCGGTGCCACCGTCGCCAGGTTGGCGTTGCCCGTGGCCCCGATGCCACGGAAGGCGTCGATGATGCCCCACACGGTGCCGAAGAGCCCGATGAAGGGACTGACGGCGGCCACTGTGGCCAGGCCCCCGAGAGAGCGCTCCAGGCGGCCCATCTCCACCACGCTGGCCCGCTGGAGGGCACGCTCCACGGCCTCCATGCTGCGCAGCTGCGACTTGCCATCCTGGCCCACCTGCCGCAGCTGGTAGGTCACCTCGCTGTAGCCCGCCACGAAGAGGCCCACGAGGGGACTGAGCGCGAACTTCTCCACCTGCTGCTTGAACTCCCGCCAGTCCGTGGCCCGCTTGAAGGCGCCGCGGAACTGCTCGGACACGCTGCGGCAGCGTTGGTAGAGCAGCGCCTTGCGAATGATCACCACCCAGCTCAGGAGCGAGAAGGTGATGAGGATGACCATGACCACTTTGGCGACCGGACCCGCATGGAGCATGACTTCCAGGAGGTTGACCTCGTTGCCCGTGGGTGCCGCCAGAATCGCCATGCTGTCTCCGTGGCGTCATGATACCAACCTGAACGCGATACACTCGACAGGTTTGCACGGAGTCGTCATGCGGGTGCTGGTCATCGGGTCGGGATATGTGGGGCTGGTCGCCGCCGCCTGCTTCGCGGAGGCGGGGCACCACATCCTCGGCGTGGACGTGGACGCGGCCAAGGTGGCCACCCTGGCCCGGGGCGAGTCGCCCATCTTCGAGCCCGGCCTGGACGATCTGCTGCAGAAGCACCTGGCCTCGGGCGCGCTCAGCTTCACCACGGACCTCCGCGCCGGCATCGCCGACGCCGACGCCGCCTTCATCTGCGTGGGCACGCCCCAGAGCGAGGACGGCAGCGCCGACATGAAATACGTATTGGCGGTGGCGGGCCAGCTGGGCGACGCCATGGCCCTGCGCGCCAAGGATGCGAAGCCCCTGGTGGTGGTCGATAAGAGCACCGTCCCTGTGGGCACGGCAGCCCGGGTCCACGCGGAGATCGCCACCCACACGGACCGCGCCTTCGAGGTCGTGAGCAACCCTGAGTTCCTGCGCGAGGGTTCCGCCCTCAGCGACTTCCTGGTGCCCGACCGCGTGGTGGTGGGCTGCCGCACGGACCACGCCGAGACCGTCATGAAGGGGCTCTACCAGCCCTTCCTGGACCGCAGCGGCGGCAAGTGGTTCCGCATGGACCCCCCCAGCGCCGAGCTCACCAAGTACGCCGCCAACGCCATGCTGGCCCTGCGCATCAGCTTCATCAACGAGATCGCCAACCTGGCGGAGTCCGTGGGCGCCGACGTGGACCACGTGAAGACGGCCATCGGCGCCGACCACCGCATCGGCCCGGCCTTCCTGAACCCCGGACCCGGCTTTGGCGGCTCCTGCTTCCCCAAGGACCTGCAGGCCCTGCTCAAGGTCGGCCGAGAGCAGGGTCACCCGCTCCTGACCCTCGCCGCCACCGTCGAAGCCAACCGCCACCAGAAGCAGGTGCTCCTGCGCAAGGTGAAGGCGCACTTCGGCGTGCAGTCCGGCGTGCCCGCCCCGCTGAAGGGCCGCCGCTTTGCCCTCTGGGGCCTGGCCTTCAAGGCGGACACCGATGACATCCGCGAGAGCATGGCGCTGGAGCTCATCGAAGGGCTGGTGAACCTGGGCGCCGAGGTGGTGGTGCACGACTTCGCCGCCATGGATGCCGTGAAGGCCCGCATCGGCGACAAGGTGCGCTACGCCGCCACGCCCCTGGAGGCCTGCGCGGGCGCCGACGCGCTGCTCATCGCCACCGAGTGGGCCGACTACCGCAAGGCGGACCTCGAAGCCGTGGGCCGGGCGCTCAAGGCCCGCCGCATCTTCGACGGCCGCAACCTCTTCCGCCCTGAGGCCATGGAGGCCGCAGGCTGGACCTACCACTCCCTGGGCCGCCGAGCCGTGGAAGGCGCTTGACCGCCCTGTTCTGGGGCCTGGCGGGGCACTTTAATCATGCCAAAACATCTTTTATGAACAAGACACACCGATGTAACCCGGGCCGAGATGGCAGCCAGGACAGGAAATGCCGAAGCTCGGCTCCACACGCCCAAGCAAGGCCTGCTTAGAATAGAACTCGACCTGCCTGGCGTCGTGTCGCCGGGTGATCTGCAACCCTGATCCCTGCCAGACGAACTCGGAGCGCACCATGGGCAACCTCGGAATGATGGAGATCTTGCTGATCGGCATTGCGCTGCTGATCTTCTTCGGCCCCTCGCGACTGCCGGAACTTGGCAAGAGCCTGGGCAAGGGCATCCAGGAGTTCAAGAAGGCCAGCCGCGAGCTGACGGATGCCGTGAAGGATGACGTCACCACGGACAAGGAGAAGGACAAGGAACAGGACAAGAAGTAGGCCTCGGCCCTTCCGTCCCAGGCCCCCCGGGGCCTCCCCCTTGCTGCACCCTGCACCCCGAGGACCATGGCGCTTCCGGACACACCGCCCGACAAGATGAGCTTCTGGGAACACCTCCAGGAGCTGCGGGTCCGCATCGTGCGGTCCCTGCTCATCGTGGCGGCGGGCTTTGCCGTCACCTACGCCTTCCGCTTCAAGCTCTGGGCCCTGGCGCAGAAGCCCTTCCTCGAGGCCATGGCCCGGCAGACCGGCAAGCCCATCGCCAGCCTCGATCCCTTCGCCTTCACGGACCTCACCGAGCCCTTCTTCAGCATGATGCGGCTCTCGCTGTGGGCCGCTGCGCTGCTGGTCGCGCCGTTCCTGTTCTATCAGCTGTGGGCCTTCATCCGACCCGGTCTGCTGCCGAAGGAGCGCCGCCTGGTCATCCCCTTCGTGGTCGTGACCTCGGGCTGCTTCCTTGGTGGCGCTGCCTTCGCCTACTACCAGGCCTTCAAGTTCCTGGGCGATATCCTCTTCCAGGAGGCGGCCTCGGCGGGGCTGCGGGCCAACCTGCACGTCTCGGACTACCTGGACCTGTTCATCTCCACCCTGCTCATCACCGGCATCATGTTCGAGCTGCCGGTGCTGTTCTTCTTCCTGGCCAAGTTCCGCATCGTGACCGCGCGTCTGATGTTGAAGTACTGGCGCCACGCCACCATGGCCATCCTCATCTTCAGCGCCTTCTTCACCCCCGGCGACGTGGTGGTGACCACCATCTTCTTCAGCGTGGTGCTGCTGGGCCTCTACTTCATCTCCATCCTCGTCGCCTGGGCCGCCGAGCCCAAACAGCCCAAGTAGGCCGAGCGAAACAGGCTGGAAGGACATGGAGGAGAGCGGAGAACGCCCCCATCGCTTCTGAATTCATCGATGGCTGATCACTGTTGCGCGAGGACCAGAGCGGCCTATCCCCTTCATCCCCTTCATCCCTGTTTTCAAGAATAAAGCTAAGAAACAGGGATGCAGGGGATGAAGGGGATAACAGCAAAGACAGGCCCGTGGCGTTGTTCAAGGCTAGCCTTCCTCCGCGCCCCTCCGCTTTCTCGTCCTTTCTCCGCGAGTGTTGTTTTCTTTCCCGCCCGTAATCCACACAGACCTCAGAGGCCCTCAAGGTCATCCAGGCACTGCGCCACGGCGCGGTTGGGCTCAGGCGCCTTCGACAAGAGCTGTCGCTCCGCCGCGTTGTTCATCAACGCCCGGAGCACCTCGTCCATGCGGGAAGCGAACCCCTCACCCTGCTCCAGCAGCCGGGCCCGGCCTTCGGCGACCATGGCCCGGGCGTTCATGCGCTGGTGATCGTTAGCGCTGGTGGGCAGCGGGACCAGGACGGCGCCCCGCCCGGCTGCCTTGAGCTCCGCGCAGGTGCTGGCGCCGGCCCGACTGAGGACCAGGCTGGCGGACTCCATGGCCTCGGCCATGCCTGCGATGAAGGGGACCAGCTCGTGGCGCGGGTGCCGGGCGCGGTCCTGCAGGCGCTCCCATTCTGCGGGTCCAACTTGGTGCAGGATCTCCCAGTCCGGCAGGGCGGCCAGCAGGATCGGGGCGACCTCCAGGAGCGCCTCGTTGACGGACCGCGCCCCGCCGCTCCCACCCAGCACCAGCAGCCGGAAGGGGGCCGCAAGGTCCCCAGCCGAGTGGAAGACTCGGAGGAAGGCGTCCCGGACCGGGGTGCCGACCACCCTGCAGTCGGCCCCGGGCAGCAGGGGGCGCACGGCCTCCATGCCGCACCACACGCGCTGCGCCTTGGGAGCCACCAGCTTCACCAGCGCACCGGGTGCAGCGTTGCTCTCGTGCAGGAAGAAGGGGATGCCCAGGGCGCGGGCCGCGAGCAGCGCCGGGGCGGCGCCGTAGCCGCCGGTACCGAGCACAGCCCAGGGCCGCTGTTGGCGCCAGAGGGCCTTCAGGTGGCGGGTCGCCCACCAGAGCTTCCAGGCGGACCGGGCCACCCGGAGTGGGGAGCGCCCCACAAGCCCCTCCACATCCAGCAGCAGGTGGGGCCAGGCGCTGCCCGGCAGCTCCCGGCCCTCGATACCCCGACAGGCGCCGACAAAGGCGACGGGCCGCTGGGGCCAACGCCCCCGGGCCCCTTCGGCCAGGGCGATGGCCGGGAAGAAATGCCCCCCGGTCCCGCCCCCGGTGAGGACGAGCGCATCCTGGAAATTCGGCGTGGCCTCGCGCATGCTCCGTCCACCTTACCTGAGGAAGAGCAGCCTACCCGAAGGCAAGGTCGCCTGGGGGTCGCCCGCTGCAAAAACGAACCAGGGACACCCCCAGTCAGGTTAAACTCTACCTTGGGGTCGGCGATTCGCCGGCCTGTCTTATGACGCATCAGGGAGCGCCCATGAAGATCCTCGTCGCCCTCAAACAGGTCCCCGACACCGAGAGCCGGATTAAGGTCGCAGCGGACGGCCGCTCGCTCGATCCCGCCGACGTGAAATGGATCACCAGCCCCTACGATGAGTACGCGCTGGAAGAGGCCATCCGCATCAAGGAGGCGAAGGGCGCCGAAGTGGTGGCGCTCTCGGTCGGCACCGATGCCGCCAAGGACGTGCTCAAGAACGCCCTCGCGCTGGGTGCAGACACTGCCGTGCTGCTCAAGGGCGATGGCCAGGGTGATGCCTTCGCCGTGGCCCAGATGATCGCGGCCTACGTCAAGGACAAGGGCTTCGACCTGATCCTCTGCGGCAACAAGGGCCTCGGCGGCGACAACGCGGCCATGGGCCCCATGCTGGCGGAGCTGCTCGGGGTGGCCCAGGCCAATGTGGTCGTGAAGCTCGAGCTTGGTGACGGCACCTTCAGCGCCGAGCGCGAGACCGACGGCGGCTCCGAGCTCGTGGTCGGTGCGCTGCCCGCGGTGATCACCGCCCAGAAGGGCCTCAACGAGCCCCGCTACGCCAGCCTCAAGGGCATCATGGCCGCCAAGAAGAAGACCATTGAAGAACTGGACGCGGCCCCGGCCGTGGCCGGCGCCCAGGTCAGCGCCCTGGCCCTGCCCCCGGAGCGCCCCGCCGGCCGCAAGCTGGAAGGCGAACCCGCCGCCCAGGCCCAGGCTCTGCTCCAGGCCCTCAAGGATGAAGCCAAGGTCTTCTAGCCTTCCCGACTTCCGACTCGAAAGGACGACCCCATGATTCTCGTATTCTGCGAACTGAAGGATGGCCAGCTCCGCA
>Ga0194052_1001489_pt1 | contig 13478 bp, 11 predicted proteins | sample SepL226m_MetaG_FD_160117 | JGI IMG/M metagenome (GOLD analysis project Ga0194052, IMG submission 160117) | Anoxic zone freshwater microbial communities from boreal shield lake in IISD Experimental Lakes Area, Ontario, Canada - Sep2016-L227-6m | ecosystem: Environmental > Aquatic > Freshwater >... | reverse complement strand
GGGCCCCCTCCCGCACCAGCAGCTTCTCCTGGATGGGCAGCGTGGCCAGGGCCGACTCGATGGCGGACTGCAGCTGCTGGCCGTCCAGACGGTTCCTCAACAGCCGCCGGAGATACCGGGCCACGATCAGCTGAATCGCTCTGGGAATGCGGCGCATCTCTTCCAGTCTACCGGGCGGACGAAAGGCTGCCGTCAGCTTGTAGACTAGCGGTCATGAGAAAGATCATCCTCCTCCACACCGGTGGCACCCTCGGCATGGCGCCCAGCGGCGATCCCGTGGCCCTCGCGCCAGGGCCCTTCCTGGACCATCTGCTGGAACAGGTCCCCGAGCTGGGCCAGCTGGCGCAGCTGGCCGTGGAGGTGCCCTTCAACCAGGACTCCGCCTGCCTCGAGCCTGCCGACATCCTGGAGCTGGCCCGGCGGGTGCGCGGCGCCGGCAGCGACTTCGACGGCTTCGTCATCATCCACGGCACGGACACCATGGCCTTCACGGCCTCCGTGCTGGGCTTCCTCCTGGCTGACCTGGGCAAGCCCGTGGTGCTCACGGGCAGCCAGCGGCCCCTGGCCTTCGTGCGCAGCGACGCGCGGAGCAACCTGGTCAATGCCGTGGATCTGGCCTGCCGGGCCGTCCCCGAGACCGGCATCTGCTTCGGCACCCACTGGCTGCGCGGCGTAGCCACGGACAAGCTGAGCGTCAGCCTGTTCGAGGCCTTCCAGAGCCCGAACCTGGCCCCCCTGGCAGAGATCGGCGCCGAGATCCGCCTCCACCCCGACGCGGGGCAGTTCGAGCGCCGGGTGCCCGCGGGTCTGGGAGCGGCCCTGGAGCTCGGCATCCACACCCTGACACCCCACCCAGGCATGCCCTGGAGTCCCGCCCCCGCAGGCGCCAAGGCTGTGCTCATCCAGGCCTTCGGCGCGGGCAACCTGCCCATGGACCGCCCCGACCTGAGGAGCCTGGTGGAGGACTGCGCCCGGCGCCGAGTCCCCGTGGTGGTGACCTCCCAGTGCCCGCATGGGGGGGTGGACCTCTCGGCCTACGAGATGGGCCGCAAGATCGAGGGCCTGGGCGCTATCTCGGGCGGCCTGCACACCCGCTGGACCGCCCTGGCCAAGCTGGGCCTGGTGCTGGGCGCCGGCGGCGGGATCGACGAGGTCCGCGCGGCGTTTGGGGTCGCTTGGGCGGGAGAGCCCATGCCGGACGGGGCCTGGCCGCTGAGTTAGGGCTGCTGTCTCCCTCCTCTCCAGGTCTGCCGCAGGCTGACCTGGAGCCGGTAGAATGGAGGTTTCCGGGATTCCCAGATGCTCGACGCCAACCTCCTGCGCAACGACCTCCACGCCGTGGCGGCCCGCCTCGCCGAGCGGGGCTACACGCTGGACGCAGCCCGCTACCTGGAGCTGGACCAGCGCCGCCGCGCCGCCCTGCAAGAGGCCGAGGCCCTGAAGGCCGAGCGCAACCGCGTCAGCGAAGAGGTGGGTCGGCTGAAGCGGGCCAAGGAGAACGCGGACGCCCTCATCGCCCAGCAGCGGGAGGTGGGTGACAAGCTCAAGGAGCTGGAGGCCGCCGAGCGAGAGATCGAGGCCGCCTTCAAGGACTTCCTCGCGGGCATCCCAAACCCTCCCCACACCAGTGTGCCCTCGGGTCGGGACGAGCACGCCAACGTGGAGATCAAGCGCTGGGGGCAGCTGCCGGAGATTGCCGCGCCCAAGGACCACGTGGAGCTGGGCACGGCCCTGGGCATCCTGGACCTGGACCGCGCGGCCAAGCTGAGCGGCGCCCGCTTCGCGGTGCTCAAGGGCCTCGGCGCCAAGCTGGAGCGCGCCCTCATCACCTTCATGCTCGACCGCCATACCGGTGCGGGCTACACCGAGATCATCCCGCCCTACCTGGTGAACCCCGAGAGCATGTACGGCACGGGGCAGCTGCCGAAGTTCGAGCAGGACCTGTTCAAGGTGGCCCACGGCGACGGCGCGCTCTACCTGATCCCCACCGCTGAGGTGCCTGTCACCAACCTCTACCGGGACGAGATCCTGCCTGCGGAAGCCCTGCCCATGCGCCACTGCGCCTTCACGCCCTGCTTCCGCAGCGAGGCCGGCAGCTACGGCCGGGACACCAAGGGGATCATCCGCCAGCACCAGTTTCACAAGGTGGAGCTCGTCACCTTTGCCACCGCCGACCAGGCCGAGGCCGAGCTGGAGCGCCTCACCGCCGACGCCGAGGCCATCCTCGAGGCCCTGGAGCTGCCCTACCGCCGGGTGCTGCTGTGCACGGGCGACATGGGCTTCAGCAGCCAGAAGACCTATGACCTCGAGGTCTGGCTGCCGTCCCAGAACACTTACCGCGAGATCAGCTCCTGCAGCTGGTTCGGGGACTTCCAGGCCCGCCGCGCCAACATCCGCCAGCGCGGCAAGGAGGGCAAGCCCGCCTTCGCCCACACCCTCAACGGCAGCGGCCTGGCTGTGGGCCGCACCTGGGTGGCGGTCCTGGAGAACTACCAGCAGCCGGACGGCAGCATCCGCGTGCCGAAGGCGCTGCAGCCCTATGTCGGCGCCGAGGTGATCCGCTGACGACGGCGCCCCTCCTGACCGTCGAGGGCCTGGGCCTTCAGCGGTCCGGGCGCTGGGTCCTGCGAGGCCTGAGTTTCCAGTTGGCCCCGGGCGAGGCCCTGGGGCTGGTGGGGCCCAGCGGCGTCGGGAAGACCACCCTGCTGGAGCTGGTGCTGGGCCTGCGGGAGCCCGCGGAAGGTCGCGTCACGCTGGCGGGCGAGCCCTGGTCCCCCCTGCCGGAGCGCCAGCGCCGCCCCCGTCGGCCCCTGCTGCAGGCGGTCTTCCAGGACGCCGCGGGCAGCCTGCCGCCCCACCGCACCGGCTGGGAGATCCTGCAGGAGCCCCTGGCCATCTGGCGGCGCGGCACCGCAGCCGAGCAGCGCCAGGCCGCCGCCCGCATGTCCGCGCAGGTGAAGTTCCCGGAGGCGGCCCTGGCGCAGCGCCCGGCGGCCTGGTCGGGTGGGCTGGCCCAGCGCCTCTGCCTCGGGCGGGCCCTCATGCTGCAGCCGCGGCTGCTGGTGCTGGACGAGCCCTTCTCGGCCCTGGACCCGACCCTGGCCATGGCCCTGCTGGGCCTACTGCAGGAGCTGAAAGTCCAGGGCACCGCTCTCCTGCTTGCCAGCCATGACGAGGCCTTCGTGGCCGATCTGTGCGATAGGGTGCTGCGGCTGGGGGAAGCCTCAGTCTGCGGCTGAGGGCTATCGGCTGTCAGCTATCAGCAAAGGGTTGGGCGCCGATAGTTTTTGGCCGATGCCGCCCAGCCGTCCGAGCAGCGCTTCAAGCTGACAGCTGAGAGCTGAGAGCTGACAGCCGATAGCTAGGAGCTATTCCTCCACCGGCGCCTGCGTGGCTTCGGCGTTGATGTAGATGCCCCCGAAGTGACCCCACAGGCTGCTGAGGCCCGGGCGCAGGCGGCCCTGCTGGTCCATGGCCTGCAACTCGGCGGAGAGCAGCTTCTGAGCTTCCGCCCCCTGGATCTCCTGGATGAGGCTGCGGCGGGCTTCAAAGGTGAGGGCGGGCGCAGCCTCGCGAGAGGTCACACGGGCCGCCCAGAGCTTGCCGTCCTGGGCCCAGAGCAGAGGTGTCGTCTGGCCGATGGGCGTGTCCAGCAGGGCCTTGCGGATGCCGGGGTGGGCGACCAGGTCGCGCAGGCCAGCCAGGGGCGCGGCGGCCTGGTCCGTGACGGGGCCCACGGCCTGGAGGCCATTGGCCTTCAGTGCCTGCTGGGCCCGGGTCAGGGCCTGCTTGCGGGACTCTTCCAGGCGGTAGGCGGCCAGCACCTTGGCGCGGATCTCCTTGAAGGGCGGGACGGCTTCCGGCAGCTGCTCCTGCACCCGGAAGAGCAGGTGGCGGTCGGCGAAGGGCAGGGGCTTCGAGACCTCGCCCACCTTCAGGCGGAAGACCTCACCCAGGATCTGGGCCAGCTCGGGCAGGCCCTCGGCCTGGGCCGTGGGCTCGTTGCTGAAGGGCAGGCTGACCTGGGCGGGACTGCCGAGGCTCTTGGCGGCAGCGGCGAGGTCGCCACCATTCGCGCGCTTGCGGATCTGCTCGAGGCGCTCCTGGGCGCGGCTGGTGAAGCGCGTGTCGGCGAGTTCCTTGGCCAGCTGGACCTTCATGTCCTCGAAGGAATTTTCACGGCGCCCTTCCAGCTTGATGAGGTGGATGCCGAAGTTGGTACGCACGGGCTGGCTGATCTCGCCAGGCTTCAGGGCGGCGGCGGCGTCAGTGAAGGGCTTCACCATCTTCGCCGCGTTGAACCAGCCGAGGTCCCCGCCGTTGCCCTTGGCGCTGGGGTCTTCGCTCAGCTCCTCGGCGGCCTTGGCGAAGTCCTGGCCCTTGGCGAGGCGGGCGCGCAGCAGCTGGGCCTTGACGGTGGCTTCGGCGATCTGGGCCTCGCCCTCAGCCTTGAACAGGATGTGGCGGGCCTTGAACTCAGTGGAGTCGGCCTTGCGGGCCTGGTAGGCGGCCTTCAGGGCGGCGTCATCGGCCTGCAGGTCCTTGCCGAAGGCGGTGCGGTCCACGGCTACGAACTGGATGACGCGGCGGGGCGGCTGCAGGAAGCGCTCGCCGCCGGCCTTGCAGAAAGGTTCCAGGGTGGCGTCGCCGGGATCAGCCACGGTGGCGGGCAGGACGGCCAGGGTGGCGTGCTGGAAGGCGACCTTCTCGTTCTTTAGGCGGTTCTCCTGAGCCAACCAGGGCTCGTCCACGGGGATCTGGAGGGCGGCCTGCTGGACCAGCTTGGTGCGCAGGAGCTCCTCACGCAGGGCGCGCTCCTGGGTGGCGGGATTGAAGCCCGTGTCCTGGAAGATCTGCTTGAGCTCAGCCGTGGTCTTCAGGTTGCCCTTGGCGTCCAGCAGCATGGGGTACTGGCGCAGGAAGGCCCGCAGGCGGGCGCCGACCTCGTCGTCGGTGACCACCACGTGGTGCCGCTCGGCCAGCTCTTCCATGAGCTTCTGGTTGATCAGGTCCCGCAGAGCCTGGGACTGCACGAAGGGGCGGAGGGCCTCAGGGCTGGCCTGCTTGCCGTAGCGCTGGTAGAGCTCCTGCATGTGCTCGGCCATGTCCCGCATCAGCACCTCGCGGCCGAAGACCCGGGCCACCACGGTGTCGGGAGTGTCCACCCGCCCGGAGGGCGCCAGGTAGGCCACAAGCCCCAGGAGCACGACGATCATGACCGCCGCCATGGGCGTACGGTTGGATTTGAAGACTTGGCGGAAGGAACGCAGCATGCGGGGCTCCGAAAGGCGGACCTCACAGATTACCGCGAGAGGCTCCCTGGTTTACACTGGAATGCTGGAGAGGTTGAATGGCTGTCTTGCCCGTGCTCACCTGGGGGGATCCCCGGCTCAAACTGAACAGCCAGGACATTGGGGACTGGACCCCCGAGCTGGAGCAGCTGGTGGCCGATATGTTTGAGACCTCGCTCTTCGAGGAGGGGGTGGGCCTGGCCGCACCCCAGGTTGGCGTGAACCTCAACCTGGCTGTCATCGACTGTTCCTGTGGCGAGGACCCGGAGGAGCGGATCGTCCTCATCAATCCCGAGATCATCCTGGAAGAAGGGGTTCAGAGCGGGTCGGAGGGCTGTCTCTCCATCCCCGGCATCCGCGAGGAGCTGGAGCGTCCCCAAAAGGTGACCATCCGGAACCGGACTCGGGACGGCGCCTGGCAGCAGCTGACGGGCGAGGACCTGACGGCCCGGGCCTTCTGCCACGAGATCGACCACCTGCGGGGCCGACTCTTCGTCGAGTATTTCGGACCGGTAAAACGCCAGTTCCTGCAGCGGAAGTACCAGAAGCAAACCAAGGGATAGGAGCCTCGCCATGACGCGCATCGCGTTCCTCCGCACCCCCCAGGCGGCCGTTCCGGCCCTCCGGGCGCTGGCTGACGAAGGCATCGAGGCAGTGTTCTGCAATCCCGACCGGCCCGCGGGCCGGGGCCGCCACCTGGAGGCCCCCCCAGTCAAGGTGGCCGCCCTGGAGCTGGGCCTGGCCGTCCACCAGCCCCTGAGCTGGAAGGCGCCCGAGACTCGCGAGCTCTGGGAGAGCCTGGCCATCGACCTGGCTGTGGTGGTCGCCTACGGCCACCTCCTGCCGCGCTGGATGCTGGACGCCTGCCCGCGCGGGGTCTGGAACCTGCACTTCTCCCTGCTCCCCCGCTGGCGCGGCGCTGCGCCCGTGAACCACGCCCTCCTGGCGGGGGAAGAGGAGACGGGTGTCAGCCTCATGAAGCTCACGGCGGGGCTGGACGAGGGCCCGGTGCTGGCTCAGAGCCACCGGGACATCAGCCTGCAGGCCACCGCCCAGAGCCTGCTCGCGGAGCTCTCCCGGGACGCCGCCGACCTGCTCATGGATCAGCTGCCCCTGCTGCTGTGCGGCTGCGCGCTGCCTGTCGAGCAGTGCCACGAGCTGGCGACCTTCGCCCCCAAGCTCCGGAAGGACATGGGCCGGCTGGACTGGCGCCATCCCGCCGCCGACCTGCACCGGCAGGTGCGGGCCCTCTGGCCCTGGCCCGGCTCAGACCTCCAGGTCGATGAACAGGTCCTGAAGGTCTGCGGCGTGGGCGCCCTGCGCGCCTGCTACCGCGACCCCGGCCAGCTGCTCTGGGGCAAGGAGGGCGCCTGGCTGACCACCCCCGAGGGCGCCCTGGAGCTCACCCAGCTTCAGCGCCCCGGCAAGCCCGTGCAGCCCGCCCTGCAGGCCCTGCAGCCCTGGGGCGCCAGCGGGAGCCGCAACCTGGGCTGAGTTCCGGTCTGCGTTCAACAAGAACTTAAAGATCGCTGTTTGATTTGACCCTAGGCCAAACGGGCGGCCACGTCGCGGTAGTCGGGGTCGAGGGCGTTGACGGCCCGGAACTCCTCTGCGGCCACGCCCGGGTGGCCCTGCTGGAGGTAGATCTCGGCCAGGTCGTAGCGCAGGCCGATGCTGTCCTCCGGTGGGAAGCCCGGGGCCAGGATGCCCTTGCGGAGCCACTCCACGGCGGCGTCGAGGTCTCCCCGGGCCTGCTCGCAGATGCTCAGCATCGAGCAGCACTCCAGGGTGCGCTCAGGGTCGCCCATGGCGATCTTGAACTCCTCGATGGAAGGCTCGATGAGCTGCATCTCCTTGTAGGCAATGCCCAGGTTGTAGTGGGTGTCGTAGTCGTCCCCCTGGACCTGTTTCTCCACCCCCTGCCGGAAGGCGCTGAAGAGCTCGTCGACGGTCTGGACCTTCTCCGCCAGGTGGGTGGTGTCGTGCATCTCCTCGCCCTCGCCCGAGTCCATGAGCGCCGTGCCCAGGACATCGGTGAGGTCGAAGAAGGAGTTGGCAAAGTCGCTCTCCTCGAGGGCGCTGGCCTTGGCGTGTCCCAGCTTCTGAAGCGCCAGCTCGGCGCGCTGAATGCGGGCCTCCAACTCCGGGTGGCCCGGGAACTGGCGGAGGGCGGCTTCGAGCTCAATCTTGGCCTCTTCAGGGCTGCCGTAGTCCAGCTGGAAGTCGATGTCGCCCAGCAGACTCTCCAACTCCTCGGGGATGGCTGCGGGCGCGGGGGGCGCTTCGGTCCCCAACTCCGGCAGCGCGGAGAGGGCCGCGACGACCTCGGGCTCCAGCTGGCGGGTGGGCATGGGTGGCAGGGGCGCCGTGGGGGAAGCGGGCAGGTCGTGGGCAAAGCCAGGCGAGGTGTCCTCGCTGAGGGACGCCCCCATCCAGTCCAGATCCGGGATATCGATTGGGGTGGGCTCAGGCAGGGATACCACTTCTGGAAGATCCAGGGCGGAGAAGGGATCAGGCGGCAGGACCCCCAGGTCGGGAAGGGTCTCGTGGCCGTCTCCCAGGGCGATGGCTCCAGGTGGGGCAAACGGCGCTACGGTCTCGGCGGCCGGCAGGTCCAGCTTGATGGGGGCTCCCCCATCGTCGGGGAGGGGCTGCACGGAGGGCCGCGGTACGGCGTACTGGGGGATCGCCTCAGGCAGGCCCAGGGACCGGCGGTGGATGCGGGTGGAACCCGGGAAGAGCTGCTCCGCCATGTCCAGCAGGTGCGCGGCCTCGCGCTTCTTGCCGGCGGTGGCGAGGGCCTGGGCGCTCTGCACGTACTGCATCTGCACCTGGGTCAGGCGCCCCGTGCCGCGGTGCACCGAGGCGATGGCCTCGATGAGGGTGAGGTCCTCGGGATCGAGTTCCAGCGCTTTCTTGTAGGTCTCAATGGCCCGCTCGGGGCTTCCGCTCCGGAGCATGGCCTCGGCTTCGCGCGAGAACTGCTCAATGCGCAGGCGCTGAAGCGGATCCGTCTCGGCCTCGCGCCCGTGGCGGGCGAGCTCCCGGCGGGGGCGACCATCGGAGCCCAGCGCCTGGGCCCCGAAGCCCTCCTGGGCGGGGGGCTGCCGCACGGCTTCCGGCACCACCCCCAGGGCCTGCAGCTGGGTGGAGACGCTGGCGGCCAGGGACGAGTCGTTGTCCTGCAGGGCCAGCGCGTAGGCGCTCTGGAGGGCCTGGACCTGTTCTGTCCGGTTGCCGCTCTGGTGGGCGATCTCCGCGAGGAGCAGCCAGGCCTCACTGCCGATCTGGTCCTGCAGCGCGGCATGCAGGCAGCGGCTCACGGGGTCCCCCGAGCCGCGGCGGGCGAGCTCCCGGGCGATGGGGGCGAACAGCCTCAGGCCCTCGTCGGAGCGGTCGGCGTTCACCAGGTTGCGCAGCGCCCGCTCGCAGAGGGGCAGGGATTTCTCCGGCAGCTGGGCCACTTCGCCCAGGGCTTCCAGGGCCCGCTCTGGGTGGCCGCTGCGCAGCTCGATCTCGGCCAGGGCCTCCAGCAGCTCTGGATTCCGGGGATTGGCCCCCAGCCCCTCACGCAGGTGCTCGGCGGCGGTGGTGTAGTCACCCTGGATCACGCCCAGGCGGCTCTGGGTCAGGTAGACCTGAGGCGTGGAGATCATCGCCTTGGCACGCTCGAGGATCTGGCTGGCCTCCCCGTGCATCTGCTCCATTGCGAGAGACTCCGCCACCTCCAGGTAGATGCCCGCAGCCCGGTCCTTCAGGCCCTCCTTGTTGTAGAGATCGGCCAGGCGGACCTTCATCTTCAGGTTCTTGGGGTCGAGATCCACGACCTTGTTGAACTCCTCCAGGGCCCGCTTGATGAGTCCCTTCTTCTGGAAGGACTCTGCCACCGTCAGGTGGATCCGCACCGCGTCCGCGGGCCGGTTCATCTGGCGGTAGAGATCCGCCAGGCGCTGGGCCGCATCGATGTCCTCGGGGGCGTTGCGCACGACCTTCTGGAAAATGGCCGCGGCGCGGGCATGGAAGCCGTCCCGCTCGTAGGCGGCGCCCAGGCGCTTGTGGATCTCCACCCCTTCCTTGATCCGGCCAATCTGTACGCAGAGGTCGCCGATCTGGTTCAGGGTGTTGTAATCCTTGGGGTTGTCCTCGATGAGCTTCTGAAACTCATCGATGGCCCGCTCCACCCTGCCCGCGGTCAGGTACTTGTCGGCCTCTTTCTTTACTTTGACGCGGTCGATGGCCATGCAGCTGCCTCGGGATTTCTGGCGGGGTTCAAAGAGTGTAGGCGGGGCGGCCGGGAATGGATAGGACTACTGAAAATGACTACCCGTGAAACTGTGTGGTAGCAGATTTTCCAAGTGATGGAGACGTCGGCTGGTCCGGTTGGCGAGCAGCACCGGCAGGGTGGCCGCGAATTCGACAAGAGCCTGACGGCAGGCGCCGCAGGGAGGGGTCAGCTCGACCACGTCCGTGACCACCACCGCGGCCACCAGTCCCCCCGGTCGGAGGCCGGCGGCCACCGCGGCGCTCAGGGCCCCGCGCTCGGCGCAGAGGGTGACGGGGTAGGCGGCATTCTCCACGTTGCACCCCGCCACCACCTCGCCAGTGGTGGTGAGGAGGGCCGCCCCCACCTGGAAGTGGGAATACGGGGCATGGGCGTGCTCCCGGGCTTGCCAGGCCGCTTCCAGCAGCGGGGTCCAGGACGGGGAGAGCGGATCATCAAACACCAGAGCCTCCAGGGGCTATCAGCTTATCGGAGCTTCCGCTGCGCGGCTGATTACAGGCGCGCCCTCACCGATTCCGGCCGCCTGGGCCAGGGCCAGGGCGCGCCAGCAGGGGGCATGGCCGCGGACTTCCCGGACGCCCTCGGGGTCGTGCAGCTCCAGACTGATGGCCCGCTTCTGGAGGCGTGCCTGCAGGACCGCACCCGAGAGGCGCTCAAGCTCGCGCTCGAAAGGCCGGCCGGGGCCCCAGGCCCGCAGGTCGAGCCGCAGGTGCATGCCCAGGGGCCGGTCTTCCTCGAAGGTCCGCACCCAGGGCTGTCCGCGCTGGGCGGTGCGCTTCCAGTGGACCCGGCCCGGCGTGTCGCCCTGCCGCAAGGGCCGGGTGCCCTCGGGGCTGCTGGTCCCTTCCTTCAGGAGGCTGTGGCGGCCCTCGCCCCGCCAGCTGGCGGGCGCGGCCGGGGGCGGGCGGGGGGGCGGCAGGACCAGCAGCGACTCCTCCAGCGCCAGGATCCGGGCCTTCTCCATGAGGCCGAAGGGAAAGCAGGTGCGCAGCTCCAGGGCGCGGATCCGGGTCCAGCCCCGGTGGCCCGCCCGGGCATGCAGGACCACCACGGACTCCCCGGTCCCGCTGTCCCGCTCCAGGAAGCCCGGCGTCACGGTGGCGTCGTCCAGAACGAGGTGCAGCTCCAGGCCCCGGAGGCGTCCGCGCCCGGTGTTCCGCAGCCGCAGCCGGAGGCCGCCCCGCACCCGGGCGAAGAGGCTGCCCGCCTCCAGCCCTGCGACCTGCAGCCCCTGGAGGACGCGGCGGCTGAGGATCCCCGAGACGAGGAAGAGCCCCAGCATCAGGGCGAACACCAGGTAGAGCAGGTTGTTGCCGGTGTTCACCGCGAAGGCCCCCACCGCCAGCAGGACCAGGAGGTAATGGACCCCCAGGCGCGTGAGCGACAGGCGCAGGCGGCGATCGTTCCAGAGCTGCATGGCTCCAGCCTAAGCTCGGAAGGCCCCTGATAGCATAGGTGTTCTCCCAAGGCCCCCATGCTGAACCGACTCTTTCGAACCAAGACCCTTGAGCAGCTCCGGGCCAGCGCCGAGGAACCCGAGCACCAGCTGAGCAAGACCCTCGGCACCTTCGAGCTCACCATGTTCGGCATTGGCGCCATCATCGGCGCGGGGATCTTCAGCTCCATCGGCACCGCCGCCGCAGGCAACCTCGCCGATGGCCGCCTGCCCGCGGGCCCTGCCCTGGTGATCAGCATCCTCGTGGTGGCGCTCATCTGCGGCTTCACGGCCCTGGCCTACGCCGAGATGGCTTCCATGATCCCCGTGTCCGGCAGCGCCTACACCTATGCCTACGCCACCCTTGGCGAGCTCATGGCCTGGATCATCGGCTGGGACCTGCTGCTGGAATACGCCATCTCCAACGTCGCCGTAGCCATCTCCTGGGGCGACTACGCCCGGAGCTTCCTGTCGACGGTCTTCCACATCGAGATCCCCGGCTGGCTGGGCATGGATCCCCGCAGCGCCCTGAAGCTGGTGCAGGGCGTCCCGGCCATGGACCTCGGGGCCAAGCTGCAGGCCCTGGCCCAGGCCAAGGCCGGGCTCGTGAATGGCGCCGCCACCTTCGCCAATTGGGACACCCTGAAGGCCGCGCCTCTCATCGGGAGCTATCCCGTCACCATCAACCTGCTGGCGGTGGTCATCACGGCCCTCATCACCTGGCTCTGCTACATCGGCATCAAGGAGAGCGCCCGGGTCAACAGCGTCATGGTGGTGGTCAAGGTGCTGATCCTCCTGGCGGTGGTGGGGCTGGGCATCCGCTTCATCCAGCCCGCCAACTGGCATCCCTTCGTGCCCCACGGCTGGCCCGGCATCCAGTCCGGCGCGGCCATCATCTTCTTCGCCTTCATCGGCTTCGACGCCGTCAGCACCACGGCAGAAGAGTGCCGGAACCCGGGCCATGACCTGCCTCGGGGAATCCTCTATTCCCTGGTGATCTGCACGGTGATCTACGCCGCCGTGGCCCTGGTGGTCACGGGCATGATCCACTACACCCGCCTGGGCGGAATCGCCGATCCGCTGGCCTACATCTTCACCGAGCACAAGATGGGCGGCATCGCCGCAGTCATCAGCTTCGGCGCGGTCATCGCCACCACGGCGGCGCTCCTGGTCTACCAGGTGGGCCAACCCCGCATCTTCATGAGCATGAGCCGCGACGGCCTCCTCAGCCCCTGGTTCGGCAAGGTCCACGAACGCTTCAAGACGCCCTCCCATGCCACCCTGCTGACGGGCCTCCTGGTGGCCATTCCTGCGGCCCTGCTCAACATCGACGAGGTGGTGGAGCTGGCGAACATCGGCACCCTCTTCGCATTCGTCATCGTCTGCGGCGCCGTGCTGATCCTGCGCTACCGCAGGCCTGAGGCCCCCCGAAAATTCACCATGCCCTTCGCCTGGGTCATCGCTCCCCTGGGCATCCTCGGCTGCTTCTGGATCGCCAAGGGCCTGCCTGCCCTGACCTGGTATCGCTTCTTCGCCTGGCTGGGCATCGGCCTGGTGATCTACGCCTTCTACGGGGCGCGGAAGAGCCGCCTGCAGGCGCCAGCCGCGCCATGATGGAGGGGGAGCCTTCGGAGCGGGGCACCCACAGGAAGGGAATCAGCCAGCCATGTTCACCGGACTGATCAGACACCTCGGCACCTTGGAAGCCCGGTCCTCCCGGTCCGGCGGCGCGCGTCTGCGCCTCGCGGCCCCGGCGGAGCTGCTGGCCCGGGCCGAGCTGGGCGCCAGCATCGCGGTGAACGGCGTCTGCCTCACCAGCGTGGCGGTGGATGCCCGTGGCTGGGAGAGCGAGCTGAGCGAAGAGACCCTGGCCAAGAGCACCCTGGGCCGCCTGCCCCTGGGCGCCACCCTGCACCTGGAGCCGGCCCTCCGCGTGGGGGATCCGCTCGATGGCCACCTGGTCTCGGGACATGTGGACGGTGTCGGGCAGCTGCTGGTCCGGCCTGCCGGTGAGGGCCTCTGGCGCTTCGCTATGCCCCAGGAGCTGGCACCCATGACCGCGCCCAAGGGCTCCGTGGCCCTGGACGGCATCTCTCTCACCTTGGTGGACTGCGGCCTGGACTGGTTCACCGTGGCTCTCATCCCCGAGACTGTGAAGCACACAGCCCTCGACGGCCTGCGCCCCGGCGACCCCGTGAACCTGGAAGTGGACCCCATCGGCCGCTACGTCGCCCGCGCCCTGGCCCTGCGAGGCAGCGAGGAGAAACTAACCAAGTTCGCCCAGAGCGGCTGGGGCGGCTGAGGGGGCTCCTGCCTGGGAGAAGCAGTGACCCCCTGCTGACGGCAGGAAGGGTTGTTTTTGGATTTAAAAGAAATATAATCCATTAAAGGAGGTGGTCATGGCCTTGGGGCGTCCAAAGTCGTTTGAGGGCCCGACCACGAAGGTTTCCGTCCTGGTGCCAGAGGAGAC
>Ga0194052_1001487_pt1 | contig 13512 bp, 11 predicted proteins | sample SepL226m_MetaG_FD_160117 | JGI IMG/M metagenome (GOLD analysis project Ga0194052, IMG submission 160117) | Anoxic zone freshwater microbial communities from boreal shield lake in IISD Experimental Lakes Area, Ontario, Canada - Sep2016-L227-6m | ecosystem: Environmental > Aquatic > Freshwater >... | reverse complement strand
GTCGCCGCTAACGCAGCGACTCAGTGTCGGGGGTCTGATTCGACCCTTCGTCGCCGCTAACGCAGCGACTCAGTGTCGGGGGTCTGATTCGACCCTTCGTCGCCGCTAACGCAGCGACTCAGTGTCGGGGGTCTGATTCGACCCTTCGTCGCCGCTAACGCAGCGACTCAGTGTCGGGGGTCTGATTCGACCCTTCGTCGCCGCTAACGCAGCGACTCAGTGTCGATCACGAACCGGTACCGCACGTCGCTGGCGATCACCCGCTCGTAGGCCTCGTTGACGTAATCCGGAGCGATCACCTCGATCTCCGAGGCGATGCCGTGCTCGGCGCAGAAGTCGAGCATCTCCTGAGTTTCGGCGATGCCGCCGATCACCGATCCGGCGATGCTGCGGCGCATACCGATGATCGAGAACGGCGGGACCACCAGCGGGTTCTCCGGGGCACCGAGTTCGACGAAGACGCCGTCGAGATCGACCATCTGCAGATAGCGGCCCAGGTCGAGATTGGCCGACACGGTGTTGAGGATGACGTCGAAGGAGTTCCGCAACTTCTTGAAGGTGTCGCGCTCACTGGTGGCGTAGTAACTCTTGGCGCCCAATCGCAGGCCGTCCTCCATCTTCTTCAGCGACTGTGACAGCACGGTCACCTCGGCGCCCATCGCCGCACCCAGCTTGACGGCCATATGGCCCAGCCCGCCGAGTCCGATCACACCGAGCCGGGTACCCGGGCCGACGTTCCAGTGCCGCATCGGTGAGTAGGTGGTGATGCCCGCGCACAGCAGCGGGGCGGCGGCATCCAGCGCCAGCGCCTCGGGAATGCGCAACACGTAGTTCTCGTCGACCACGATGCTTCCGCTGTACCCGCCCTGGGTGGCCTGCCCGTCACGGCCGACCCCGTTGTAGGTGCCGATATTGCCACCGCCGGTGCAGTACTGCTCAAGACCGGCTTTGCAGTTCTTGCACTCCCGGCAGGAATCGACGAAACATCCGACGCCGACCCGATCGCCGACCTTGTACTTGGTTACCGCCGAACCGATCTCAGTGACGACCCCGGCGATCTCATGGCCCGGTACCACCGGGTAGTTCGGCTGACCCCACTCGGCGCGGACGGTGTGGATGTCGGAGTGGCAGATGCCCGCGAAGTGGATGTCGAAGCGCACGTCATGCGGACCGACGTCGCGGCGCGTGATCGTGGTCCGGGTCAGCGGCTCGGTGGCGGATGTGGCGGCATATGCGGAGACGGTGGTCATATCTTGAGATTAAGCGTCTCGCCCGATAGCGCCGTCACTGCCCCTTACGATGCGCCAATGGTCTTCTCGATGCCGTCGCTGCCGCGACCGCCATTGGGATTACCCGACCCGCTTCGCCGGATCCGCATTCCCAAGGACCTCGAATCGGTCACCGACGTGGGCGAGGAGGACGCACCGTCGGCCGGGGGCGTCGACGCGACCGCTGTCGAGTCCATCTGGACGTCGATCGTCGACTGGTATCGCAGCGGGGTGCACCCGGCGCTGCAGATCTGCGTGCGGCGCAACGGCGCGGTGATCCTCAACCGGGCCATCGGCCACGCGCGCGGCAACGGCCCGCACGACGGGCGCGACGTCGAACGCGTTCCAGTCAGCGTCGACACCCCGTTCTGTGTCTACTCGACGTCGAAGGCGATCACCGCGTTCGTCGTCCACAAACTCGTCGAGCGCGGACTGCTGCGCCTCGACGACCCCGTCGCCGACTACATTGCCGGCTACGAACGCAACCGCAAGCACCGCATCACCATCGGCCATGTCCTGGCGCACCGGGCGGCGGTGCCCAATCTGCCCAAGACCGCGCTGGACCTCGACAAGCTCGGCGACCGCGCCTACCTGACCGACATCCTCGTCAGCGCCTCGCCGTTTGCGAAAGCCGGCCGCTATCTGGCCTACCACGCCGTGTCGGGAGGCTTCATCCTCGGCGAGGTGGTGCACGCCGTCACCGGCAAGGACATCCGGACGGTGCTGGCCGAGGAGTTCCTCGACCCGGTCGGCGGATTCCGGTGGACCAACTACGGCGTGGCGCCGCCCGACGTCGACAAGGTGGCGGTGAACTACATCACCGGCCCGCCCACCGCGCCGCCGCTGTCGAATCTGCTCAGCCGCGCCCTGGGCGTCGGAGTGGACGATCTGGTCACCCTGACCAACGACCCGCGCTTTCTGACCGGCATCGTCCCGGCGGCCAACACCATCACCACCGCCTGGGAGCTGTCCCGGTTCTTCGAGATCATGCGCCGGGGCGGGGAACTCGACGGCGTGCGGGTGCTGGACGCCGAGACCATCCGGGCCGCCCTGCACGAACGCTCGCATCTGGAGATCGACCTGTCCCTGGTGTATCCGACCCGGTTCTCCTACGGCCTGATGCTCGGCGCGCAGGTCGTCAGCCTCTACGGACTCGACACCCAGCACGCCTTCGGTCACCTCGGCTTCACCAACATGCTGGCGTGGGCCGACCCGGAGCGTGCGATCTCGGTGGCGGTGCTCAACAGCGGCAAGCCGGTTGTCTACCCGGAGCTCTACCGGTTCCTGGCCACGATGCAGCACATCACCAGCACGATGCCCAAGGTCGACAAGTCGGAGCTGTGCTTCTAGGGAGCTAGTTGATCGGCGCGTTCAGCCAGCGCAGGTCGTCGATGATGCCGCGCGCCGCGACGATTCCCTGGCCGGTCTGCCACACCTCGTTGTTGACCACGAAGACGCGGTTGTCCCGGTTGGCCGACAGCTTCCGCCACGCCTGCCCGTTGAGGATGTCGGAAGCGCGGTCCCTGGCCTGCGCAGAGGAGAAGGACACGTACACGATGTCGCCGTCGGCGGCCGTGAAGTCCGAGGAGTCGCCGGGAATCTCGATGAAGGGCTTGTCGGAAAACCGTTGCGCCGCAGGCCGATCCACGCCGACCGCGCTCAGCACGCTGGCGGGGAAGTTGTCCGTACCCCACACCCGAACCGTCGAGTCGGTGAACTGGACGATCGACGCCTGGAAGTGGGTGGCGTCGTTGGCCTCTCCGGCCTGCCGCGCGGCGGCGGTGAAGCCGGCGAGCAGTTCGCCGGCGGCCGCGCCGCGGCCGGTCGCCGCACCCACCAGCCGCAGATTGTCCCCCCAGCGCGCCCCGGGTGCTGCTGTGAACACCGTCGGGGCGATCGCGGCCAGCGATGCGTAGTCATCTGCGTCATCTGCGGCATCTGCGGTGAGCGACTTCGCGCCGAGGATCAGGTCGGGCTTGGCCGCGGCGATCGCGGCCAGATCCGGCGCGCTGCGGGTGCCGACTGCGGGCAGGTCGTGCACGACGGTGCCCAGATACGACGGCTGCGTCTCGGCGCCGTCGGGCAGAGCGGCCGCCACGATCCGGCCCTGCAGGCCCAGCGCGCACAGCGCGTCGAGTTCGTCGCCGGCCAGCACGACGATGCGCTGCGGGTCGGCCACCACCGCGGTCTCGCCGGCTGCGTGCCGAACCGGCGGCGGCGGCGCCGGATCGAGGCGAGCCGGCTCAGGGGCGCACGACTCGTCGGGGCGGCGCTGGTTGCCCAGCACGCCGGCCGAGGCGACCTTGGTGGTGCTGGTGATGACGGCAGTGGAGGGTCCCGCGAGCGGGGTCTGCGGCGCCGAGGAGCAGCCGCTGATCGCGATGGCCAGCGCCCCGGCTGCGGCGAGGCAGCAGGCGGCGGCGCGGAACGGCACGGGGCGACGGTAACACCGCGTCCCGGCGGCACCGCTGACCTGCGCGGACGGGTGGGTCCGGACACGGGGGTGACGCGATTACGACGGAATGTAGGACTGGCACCGCAGAGGGCCCCGGGTGGGGATAGGATGCCGCTGTAGAGAGAGCGCGAAGGTGCTCTTCAGAGTGGTTTGGAGGACCCGTGACAGCCGTAGTGCCCTCGCGTGGAGAACTTGAGGCGGCTCGCCCCTACCCGGCGCGCAGCGGCCCCAAGGGCAACCTCATCTACAACGTCATCACGACCACCGACCACAAGCTCATCGGCATCATGTACGTGATCGCCTGCTTCATCTTCTTCGCCCTCGCCGGCCTGATGGCGCTGTTCATGCGCGCCGAGCTGGCGATCCCGGGTCTGCAGTTCCTCTCCAACGAGCAGTACAACCAGCTGTTCACCATGCACGGCACGGCGATGCTGCTCTTCTACGCGACACCCATCGTGTTCGGCTTCGCCAACCTGGTGCTCCCGCTGCAGATCGGCGCACCCGACGTGGCCTTCCCGCGGCTCAACGCGCTGTCGCTGTGGCTCTTCATCTTCGGTGCGCTCATCGCCCTCGGCGGCTTCATCACCCCCGGCGGGTCGGCGGACTTCGGCTGGACCGTCTATGTTCCGCTCAGCGACTCGGTGCACTCACCGGGCATCGGTGCGGACCTGTGGATCCTGGGTGTCGCCGTGGGCGGCCTGGGCACCATCCTCGGGGCGGTCAACATGATCACCACCGTGGTCTGCATGCGCTGCCCGGGCATGACCATGTTCCGGATGCCGATCTTCACCTGGAACATCTTCGTCACCTCGATCCTGGTGCTGCTGGTGTTCCCGTTGCTGACCGCCGCGCTGTTCGGTCTGGCCGCCGATCGGCGCCTCGGCGCGCACATCTATGACCCGGCCAACGGCGGTGTGACGCTGTTCCAGCATCTGTTCTGGTACTTCGGCCACCCCGAGGTCTATATCCTGGCGCTGCCGTTCTTCGGCATCGTGTCGGAGATCTTCCCGGTCTTCGCCCGCAAGCCGGTGTTCGGCTATTCGACGCTCGTGTACGCCACCATCGCGATTGCCGCGCTGTCGGTGGCGGTCTGGGCACACCACATGTACGTGACCGGCGCGGTGCTGTTGCCGTTCTTCTCGTTCATGACGTTCCTCATCGCCGTGCCGACCGGCATCAAGTTCTTCAACTGGCTGGGAACCATGTGGCGCGGGCAGATCACCTTCGAGACACCGATGTTGTTCTCGTTCGGCTTCCTGGTGACGTTCCTGTGCGGCGGCCTCTCGGGCGTGCTGCTGGCCAGCCCGCCGCTGGACTTCCATGTCTCCGACAGCTACTTCGTGATCGCGCACTTCCACTACGTGCTGTTCGGCGTGATCGTGTTCGCCACCTACGCCGGCATCTACTTCTGGTTCCCGAAGATGACCGGACGCCTGCTCGACGAGCGGCTGGGCAAGGTGCACTTCTGGCTGACGTTCATCGGCTTCAACCTGACGTTCCTGGTGCAGCACTGGCTGGGCGACGAGGGCATGCCCCGCCGCTACGCCGACTACCTGCCCAGTGACGGGTTCACCACGCTGAATATCGTCTCCACCGTCGGTGCGTTCATCCTCGGGGCGTCGATGCTGCCGTTCCTGTGGAACGTGTTCCGCAGCTGGCGCTACGGCGAGGTCGTCACCGTCGATGACCCGTGGGGCCATGGCAATTCCCTGGAGTGGGCCACCAGTTGCCCGCCGCCGCGGCACAACTTCACCGAGCTGCCCAACATCCGCTCGGAGCGCCCCGCGTTCGAACTGCACTACCCGCACATGGTGGAGCGGATGCGGGCCGAGGCTCATGTCGGCCGGCAGCCCAGCAGCCGGCCCGTCGCCGCCGCGCTCGGCTTCGACGCGAGCAAGAAGGCTGAGTTCGAGACCGCCAAGCGCCCTGTGTTCAAGCGCCGGTCCGCTGGTTCGGACATCGACGGCGACGTCTAGCACCGCGGCTTCCCGCCTGTGCTGACATGACCGACAGGGTGTCGGTGCTGATCACCGTCACCGGAGTCGACCGGCCGGGCGTCACCTCCGCGCTGTTCGAGGTGCTCTCCGCACACGCGGTGGATCTACTCAACGTCGAACAGGTCGTCATCCGCGACCGCCTCACCCTCGGCGTGCTGGTCTCCGGTCCCGCCGAGGTCGCCGACGGCGAGTCTCTGCGCCGCGAGGTGATCTCCACCATCGAGGCACTGGGCCTCGACGTCAGCATCGAACGCAGCGATGACGTGGCGGTGATCGTCGAGCCGTCCACCCACACCATCGTCGTGCTCGGCCGGCCCGTCACCGCGGCCGCGTTCGGGGCGGTGGCCCGTGCCGCGGCCGCACTCGGAGTCAACATCGACTTCATCCGCGGGTTGTCCGACTATCCGGTGACGGGGCTGGAACTGCGGGTGTCCGCCCCGCCGGGACTCGATGATCAACTGCAGGCCGCACTGGTGCGGGTGGGGGCCGCCGAAGGTGTCGACATCGCCGTGGAGCGCTACAACCTCGAGCGCCGCGCCAAGCGGCTCATCGTGTTCGACGTCGACTCGACCCTGATCCAGGGTGAGGTCATCGAGATGCTGGCCGAACGCGCCGGTGCCGGTGAGGCGGTCGCGGCCATCACCGACGCGGCGATGCGCGGCGAACTGGACTTCGCCGAGTCGCTGCACAAGCGGGTGGCCACCCTGGAAGGTCTGCCCGCTGAGGTGCTCGATGAGGTCTCCCAGCGGATAGAGCTCACACCCGGCGCCCGGACGACCATCCGGACGCTGCGGCGCTTGGGATTTCATTGCGGCGTGGTCTCCGGTGGTTTCCGGCAGGTGATTGATCCGCTGGCGCACGAGCTCATGCTGGACTTCGTCGCGGCCAACGAACTGGAGATCGTCGACGGAAAGCTGACCGGTCGCGTCATCGGCCCGATCGTCGACCGCGCCGGAAAGGCCAAGGCGCTGCGAGACTTCGCCGATCAGGCCGGGGTGCCGATGGAGCAGACCGTGGCGGTCGGCGACGGCGCCAACGACATCGACATGCTCGGTGCTGCCGGCCTCGGCGTGGCGTTCAACGCCAAGCCCGCACTGCGCGAGGTCGCCGACGCCGCACTGAGCCACCCGTATCTGGACACCGTGCTGTTCATCCTTGGCATCACCCGCGCGGAGATCGAGGCCGCCGACGCCGTCGACGGCGTGCTGCGCAGAGTCGACATCCCGCCGGAGTAGGGGCGCGTGGCGTGCGGCACCATGATCAGGTGCCCGTGATGCCGGACGTCGATGAGATCGATGACGACCTGCTCGTCGACTTCCGCAACGTCAGCCTCCGCCGCGGCGGCCGCACCCTCGTCGGCCCGGTCAGCTGGCAGGTGGAACTCGACGAACGCTGGGTGGTGATTGGCCCCAACGGCGCCGGCAAGACGTCACTGCTGCGGATGGCGGCGGCGATGGAATACCCCTCCTCGGGCACCGCCACCGTGCTCGGTGAGCGACTGGGACGCGTCGACATGGCCGAGTTGCGGCAGCGGGTGGGCCTGAGCAGTGCCGTTCTCGCCCAGCGCGTCCCCGAGGACGAACTCGTGCGCGACGTGGTGGTCTCGGCCGGCTACGCGGTGCTGGGACGGTGGCGGGAGCGCTACGACGACATCGACTACGTGCGCGCGGTGGACACCCTGGAGAGCGTGGGCGCTGAGCACCTGGCCGAGCGGACCTACGGCACCCTGTCGGAGGGCGAGCGCAAGCGGGTCCTCATTGCCCGCTCGCTGATGACCGATCCGGAACTGCTGCTGCTCGACGAACCCGCCGCGGGGTTGGACCTCGGCGGCCGCGAGGAACTCGTGGCGCGCCTGGCCGACCTTGCCGCCGACCCGGATTCGCCGGCCCTGGTGCTGGTGACCCATCACGTCGAGGAGATCCCGCCGGGTTTCAGCCACTGCCTCATCCTCGCCGAGGGCCGCGTGCTGGCTGCCGGGTTGCTGGCCGACACCCTCACCGCCGAGAACCTCTCGGCCGCCTTCGGGCAGTCCATCGCCGTCGACGTCGTCGACGACCGCTACTTCGCGCGGCGCGCCCGCACCCGCGCGGCGCACAGGAGACGCCAATGACCGACGAACCGCTGCCCGTCCGCCCCGCCGCCACCGTCATGCTGGTGCGCGACGTCGAGGCGTCGGCGGGCATCGAGGTGTTCCTGATGCGCCGGCACGCCGCCATGGAGTTCGCCGCCGGCATGACGGTGTTCCCCGGCGGTGGCGTGGACGACCGCGACCGCGATGCGGGGCTGATCGGCCACGGCGCCTGGTACGGGCCCGAGCCCGACTGGTGGGCTGAGCGGTTCGGCATCGCCGACGATCTGGCCGAGGCGCTGGTGTGCGCCGCCGCACGTGAGACCTTCGAGGAGTCCGGTGTGCTCTTCGCCGGTCCCGCCGACGATCCCGACGGCATCGTCGCCGACGCATCGGTCTACCACCGGGCGCGCAAGGAACTCGAGGACCGGAGCCTGTCGTTCACCGACTTCCTGCGGGGGGAGAGCCTGGTGCTGCGGGCCGATCTGCTGCGGCCGTGGTCGAACTGGGTGACGCCCAAGGAGGAGCGCACCCGACGCTACGACACCTACTTCTTCGTCGGCGCACTGCCGCAGGGGCAACGAGCCGACAACGAGAACACCGAGTCCGACCAGGCCGGGTGGTCGAGTCCGGAGGCGGCGATCGAGGACTTCGCGGCAGGGCGCGCGCTGCTGTTGCCGCCGACCTGGAGCCAACTCGACTCACTGGCCGGCCGGACGGTGGACGAGGTTCTCGCGCTGGAACGCCAGATCGCGAAAGTGCAGCCGAAACTGACTGTGGTCAAGGAGAATTGGGAGATCGAGTTCTTCGACAGCGACCGCTACAACGCCGCCCGGCACAGCGGCGGCCGGCTCGGGGGAATCCTCTAGTGGCCCACTCCATCGGCGGTGAGTTCGTCAGCGTCCACCTCGGCGCCAACCAACCGGGGATCGCGACGGTGCTGCTGCACCGCGAGCCGACCAACGCCCTGACCAGACAGGCGTACCGCGAACTGGCCGCCGCAGCCCATGAGGTGTCGCAGCGAGCCGACGTCGCGGCCGTCATCCTGTTCGGCGGCCACGAGATCTTCTCCGTCGGAGACGACGTGCCGGAGTTGCTCACCCTGCACCGCCGCGAAGCAGAAGCCGCCGACGCCGCGCGTCGCGCCGCGATCGACGCGGTCGCCGGGATCCCGAAACCCACCGTCGCCGCGGTCACCGGTTACGCCCTGGGCGCCGGCTTGAGCCTCGCGCTGGCCGCCGACTGGCGGGTATGCGGTGACAACGCCAAACTCGGCGCGACCGAGATCCTGGCCGGCCTGATCCCCGGCGGCGGGGGTTGCCGACGGCTGGCGCAGGCGGTCGGCCGCCCGCACGCCAAGGAGATGGCGTTCAGTGGCCGCTTCGTCGGAGCCAAGGAGGCGGCGAGGTCGGGACTCATCGACGATCTGGTCGCACCCGACGACGTCTACGACACCTCGGTGCAGTGGGCGTCCCGGTTCACCGACGCGCCCGGTGCGGCGCTGGCCGGGGTCAAGGCCCTCGTCGACGGCACGCTCGGCGCCGAGGACGAGGCGCGGCGCTACGGCGAGGTTTTCGCCGCACGGCCGGTTCATTAGGCTGCCCTGCATGTCCGACGTGCAACCCGCTCCGAACCCGCACGCCACGGCCGAACAGGTCGAGGCCGCGCTGAAGGACACCAAGCTGGCCCAGATCCTCTACCACGACTGGGAAGCCGAGAACTACGACGACAAGTGGTCGATCTCCTATGACAAGCGCTGCGTGGACTACGCGCGCGACCTGTTCGACGCCACGGTGCCGGCCGGGGAACTGCGTGACCTGCCCTATGAGCGGGCCCTGGAACTGGGGTGCGGCAGCGGCTTCTTCCTGCTGAACCTTATCCAGGCGGGTGTCGCCCGCCGAGGTTCGGTCACCGACCTGTCGCCGGGCATGGTGAAAGTCGCGGTGCGCAACGGCGAATCCCTCGGCCTGGACATCGACGGCCGGGTGGCCGACGCCGAAGGCATTCCCTACGACGACGACACCTTCGACCTCGTGGTCGGCCACGCGGTGCTCCACCACATCCCCGATGTGGAGAAATCGCTGCGCGAAGTGGTCCGCGTGCTCAAGCCCGGCGGGCGGTTCGTGTTCGCCGGCGAACCGACCACCGTCGGCAACGGGTACGCGCGACGGCTCTCGACACTGACCTGGAAAGTGGCCACCAACGCCACCCGCCTGCCCGGACTCGGCGGCTGGCGCAGGCCGCAGGCCGAACTCGACGAGTCATCCCGCGCGGCCGCCCTGGAGGCCGTCGTCGACCTACACACCTTCGATCCGGCGGACCTGGAGGAGATGGCCCGTCACGCCGGCGCGGTGGAGGTCTCCACGCAGACAACGGAGTTCACCGCCGCCATGCTGGGCTGGCCGCTGCGGACCATCGAGGCGATGGTGCCCCCGGGCAAGCTCGGCTGGGGCTGGGCGAAGTTCGCGTTCACCGGGTGGACGACGCTGAGTTGGGTCGACGCCACCCTGTGGCGCCGGGTGGTCCCCAAGGGCTGGTACTACAACGTGATGATCACCGGGGTCAAGCCGTCCTGAATTTCACCCTGGCCGACGTCGCCTACCTCGCCAGTGATGCGGGTGCGGCCGCACTGGCCGAGGTCGACCGGTTCGCCCTCGACGACCGGACCCGGATCGGTGACGTCGACGCGGTACGCGCACGCTTCGGTGAGCGCACCCCCGCCCTGGTCGAGACCACACTGCTGCGCCGGCGTGCCGCCGGCAAGATCCCCGAGGCGTCGCGCTGGCTGTTCACCGACGAGGCACTGCAGCAGGCCACCACCGCCGCGGTGGCACACCACCGTGCGCGACGACTGCACGGCGCGGTCGTGCACGATGCGACGTGTTCGATCGGCACCGAACTCGCCGCCCTGGCGACCGCGGCCACCGCGGTGATGGGCAGCGATGTCGACGAGATACGACTCGCGATGGCGCGCCACAACCTCGGCGCGGATGTGCCGCTGTGCCGGGCCGACGCATTGGCGCCGGTGAGCCGTGACGCGGTGGTGCTGCTCGACCCCGCCCGGCGGACCGTCGGGCGCCGCCGCTTCGACCCCCGCGCCTACCGCCCGCCACTGGACGTCCTGCTCGAGGTCTACCGTGGCCGGTCGAGTGCGATCAAGTGCGCGCCTGGTATCGACTTCGACGCGGTGCGCCGGCTCGGCTTCGGCGGTGAGATCGAGGTGACCTCCAGTGGCGGGTCGGTCCGCGAAGCCTGCCTGTGGTCGGCCGACCTCGCCGATTCCGGTGTGCGACGGCGCGCGAGTGTTCTCGACCGCGCCGAGACACTCACCGACGCCGAACCCGACGAGTGTCCCACCGCGGCGCCTGGGCGCTACATCATCGACCCCGACGGTGCGGTGGTGCGCGCCGGACTGGTGCGCCAGTACGCCGCCCGGCACGGCCTGTGGCAACTCGACCCCGACATCGCCTACCTGACCGGTGACCGGCTACCCGACGGCGTGCGCGGATTCGAGATCCTCGACGAGACGCCGATCCGGGAGAAGACACTGCGCCGCAGGCTTTCCGAACTCGGTTGCGGACCGCTGGAGATCCTGGTGCGCGGGGTGGACGTCGATCCGGACGAGTTGCGCAGACGGCTGCGCCCCGACGGTGACACGGCGCTGTCGTTGGTGATCACGCGCATCGGGTCAGGCACCTTGTCACGCGGGGCGGCGTTCCTCTGCCGGCCGGTAGTCTGACGCCATGCGAATCATCGCCGCAAGCGTGGTGCTGAGCACAGCGACGGTGCTGTACGCCGCACCCGCCGGCGGCGCGCCGGTGGGCTGCGGATCACTCGGCGGGGTGGTGGCCGACGGTTCGTGTCACGTGACCGAGAACCAGCCGGACTTCACCGTCGACGCCGAGTTCCCGCTGGACTACCCCGACGAGCAGGCGATCGTGGACTATCTGAGCCAGACCCGCGACGGGATGGTCAACGCCGCGCAGGGGCCGGGGGCACGGAACCTGCCCTACGAAATGAACGTCACCTCCGAGTCGTTCCGATCCGCGCAGACCCGCAGCGTGGTGCTGACGCTTTTCGAGAACGTCGGCAGCGCGCACCCGACCACCTGGTACAAGGCCTTCACCTATGACGTCGGCCGCGGCAAGCCCGTCACCTTCGACTCGCTCTTCGACCCCGGCGCGGCACCCCTGCAGACGATATTCCCGCTCGTGCAACGCGAACTGGAGACCAGAACCGGTCTGGCCGGATCGATATCGGTCGACGACGGCATGGACCCCGCGCACTACCAGAACTTCGCCATCACCGACGACGCGGTGACGTTCTATTTCGGCCGCGCCGAACTGCTGCCGTCGTATGCCGGCGCCACGTCGGTGTCCGTACCGCGCACCGCCATCCCGCCCCTGGCGCTGTAGACCTCAGCCCGGACTGAAGCTGTACACCTGACCCGCACTGGTCGCCGCGACCACCCTGCGGTCGGTACCGACCGACACCCCGACCGGAAAACCCGCCGCGTCCGGCAGGGGGTAGGTGTTGACGGTGCGGCCCTCGTCGGCGGAATCGAACACCAGCAGGGCCAGCCGGCCGGGTCCGCCGGCGACGACCGTGTAGGCCGTCCGATCGCCCGCTTGGCTCGACGTCGTCAACGGTGTGACGTCGTCGCGACGCCACACCACCTCGGCGCGGTCGCCGGCATCGCGCAGCGCCACCAGGCGGGTGTCGGGTCCGCCGCCGGCGATGAGCAGTCCGTCGGGGGAGAGCGACGGCGGTGTCTGCGGCTGGAACTCCAGCGGAGCCGACCACTTCACGCTGCCGTCGTCCGCTTTCAGTGCCCACAGGCGGCGGTCGCGGCCGTTGACGTACACGGTTCGGCCGTCACCGGAGAACACCGGACTCGCCAGCACCCCTGCCTCCACCGCTTCGCTGGTCCACTCCCGCGACAGCAGCGGACTCTGCCCGTGCTGATAGCGCAGCGCGGTGAGCACCGGCGCCCGGGCGCCGGGCTGCCACACCCCGACGACGATGAGACCCGACGCGGCGGAGAACGCCGGCGCCGCCGGCACCGGGCAGGCGGGCAGGGACTGCTGGCAGTCCGCCAGACCGCGCACCGGGTCGGTCGGGTCGATCCCCTCGACGAGATCCACCGGCGTGCCGTCCACGGTGCCGCGGTGGGAGTCGAACACCAGCACCTGTCCGAGATGGGTGATCACCAGCAGCTGGCCGGCACCCAGAAACCGTGCCGTGGTCGGCATTCCGATGACGTTGGTGCGCCATCGCACCCACTGGGTGGGCGGATAGGAGATCATCAGCCCCGGCTGACCCATGTAGAGGTTGTCGAAGCCGTCGAACAGCGCGCTGGCGAATCCACCGCCGAGCACCATGCGTGTGCACCAGCGCTGCCGTCCGCCGTTGTCGTTCTCCCACACCATCAGCGAGCAGCCGGCGGCGGTCTGTCCGTTGACGGCCAGGTAACCACTGCCGCCCAGTGCCGGCGCGGCGCCGAGTTCGCCCTTGACCGAGCGGGTCCAGGCGAGGGTGAGACCCGTGGCTCCCGCGGTGGGGGTGTAGCTGCTGTTGGCCGCGTCGGCGTACTGGGCCGGCCAGCCGCGCGCGGCGATCGACTCGACCCAGGAGTCGGTGGTGCCGCAGGCGGTCAGCCACGCGGCCGCCGCCAGCGCGAGCAGCCGACGTGGCACCGGTGTCCTTCCCATCAAGGCGAGACTA
>Ga0194052_1001485_pt1 | contig 13529 bp, 12 predicted proteins | sample SepL226m_MetaG_FD_160117 | JGI IMG/M metagenome (GOLD analysis project Ga0194052, IMG submission 160117) | Anoxic zone freshwater microbial communities from boreal shield lake in IISD Experimental Lakes Area, Ontario, Canada - Sep2016-L227-6m | ecosystem: Environmental > Aquatic > Freshwater >... | reverse complement strand
CGCCCACACCGGTTGCCCAGTCGAAGAGGCGTTTCTTGAAACCGCCCTCCTTGGCCACCATCTCATTGATACGGCCGTGGACCTTCTCAAAGATGCGTGGCACCGCGCCCATGATGGTCGGCCTGATGACAGTGAGATTCTCGATGATCTTGTCCACTCGTCCGTCGATGACGGTGGTGAATCCGATCGCCAGCGGCAACGACAGCATCACTTTGCCGAAGGCATGCGCCAGTGGCAGCCACAGATAGTTCAGGTCTTTATCGGAGAGCACGCCGAGGGCATCCATGGCGGCAGCGGTGTAGGTCCAGGAGTCCTGGGTCAGCCGCACGCCCTTGGGTTTTCCGGTGGTGCCGGAGGTGTAGATCAGCGTCGCCAGCTGATCGGGTCGTATCGCGGCGATGCGATCCGCCACCACCGACGGTGAGTCGGCGAGCAACTGCTTACCTCGCTGCTCAAGCTCGTCGAGGGTGATCACCCAGTCACCGTCGCCGGCACCGTCGATCACCACGACCTTGTCCACGGCGGTCAGCTCGGCCCGGTGGGCGATGAGCTTATCGACCTGTTTCTGATCCTCCGCAACGACGATCCGGCTGCCGGAGTTCGCCACGATGAACGAGACATCCTCGGCATGGGTGGTCGGGTACACGGTGGTGGTCGCCGCCCCTGCCGCCAGGATGCCGAAGTCAACGACCACCCACTCGTACCGGGTGCCCGAAGCCAGGGCGACTCGCTCTTCGGGCTTGATACCCAGTGAGATCAGGCCCGCGGCAATCAGCTCAACCCGGTCGCCGACCTGCTGCCAGGTCACGCTGGTCCATCCGCCGTTCTCGGGATACCGGAACGCCTCGGCGGCCGGGGTGGCCGCGACACGGTCGAGGAACATGCGGGGAACCGATGGCGCCCGACGGTCGATCGTGCCGGTGTTGAGCCGTTCTTGGGTATTGCGCAGGCCTGCCATGGCTCGAGTCTATGAAACCCAAGCAGGGTCGGTGTGGCGGATCGCCAAACAGGGACTCAGCCTCAGGGAAGCGGCGGTGGCGGCAAACCCGGAGCGGCCACACACGTGCGCGTCACCGCGTCGACCAGCATGCCGGGCGGGCAGGACGATATGCATTGGAAGCCCGGGGTGGAGGCATCCTCGATCTGCCCGACGGGGCAGGTCTGGCCGGCGCGGACCGGGGCCGCCGGGACACTGACGAGGAGTGCTCCCGCGCCGAGCGCCGCACCGCACATGGCCACCCAGAATCTGCCGTGGCTCTGCATTCTCATCATCCCTCCGATCTGTGCGCTGACCTGCACCGTAACGTCGCTGAACACGGTTTCCCGGCAGCCGCGCCGAACGGTGATTCAACCGATACATACCGTTTGACCTGGTCCTATCGGCCCGATCATGATGGGAACAGGAGGGCACATGCCGGTGCGGGTCGACGTCGCCACGAACACCGACGCTGCCGCGTTGGCCGACATCGCCGCAATCACCTTTCCCCTGGCCTGTCCCCCGTCAGTGGCCGTCGGAGATATCGAGGCCTTCGTCGCCGCGAACCTTTCGTCGCAGCGCTTTGGCGAGTATCTGGCCGATCCCGACTGTCGGGTGCTCACCGCTGTCGACGAGGAGCGCATCATCGGCTACGCCATGCTGATTCGCGGCATCAGTGCCGATATAGCAGACTTCGTCGAGTACCGGCCCGCGGTGGAAGTGTCCAAGATGTATGTGCTGCCCGAGTGGCATCGCCGCGGTGCAGCGGGAGAGCTGATGGAAGCCGGGATCTCCTGGGCCTGCGCGCAGCACATGCGAGCCCTGTGGCTGGGGGTAAACCAGAACAACCCTCGCGCGCAGCGTTTTTACCGCAAGCATGGTTTCGAAATCACCGGCACGCGTGCGTTCCAGGTGGGCGCGGCACTGGAGAGCGACTTCATCATGGTGCGCGCGATCTAGGTCATATTCGTCAGGGCCAACAGCCTCGAGGTGGCCCGGAGGTACTTCTTGCGATACCCGCCCGCCAGCATTTCCGCCGAGAAGATGGTGTCGAGTTTGGCTCCTGAGGACACCATCGGGATACCGGCGTCGTAGAGCCGATCGGTCAGCGAGACCAGTCGCAGCGCGACATTCTGGTCATCGATCGGGTGCACACCGGTGATGTGCACAACGGACACCCCCTCGATGAGAGCCAGGTACCGAGAGGGATGCATCGTCGCCAGGTGGGCGCACAGAGCGTCGAAATCGTCGAGCGTCGCGCCAGGGACCCGCGCGGCCCGCGATCTCACCTCGTCATCGGACAGCGGCTCGGGTGCCGGGGGCAGGTCGCGGTGTCGGTAGTCCGGGCCCTCGATCCGAACAGTGGTGAAAATACTTGCCAGCGTGTTGATTTCACGCAGGAAGTCCTGCGCGGCGAACCGGCCCTCACCGAGTTGTTCGGGCAGGGTGTTCGACGTCGCAATGATCGAAACACCGCGCTGCACCAGTTGGGCCAGTAGCCGCGAGATCAGCGTGGTGTTGCCCGGATCGTCGAGTTCGAATTCGTCGATACACACCATGGTGTAGTCGGCCAGCAACTCGATGCACTCGGCGAATCCGAAAACCCCTGCCAGTTGGGTCAGTTCACCGAAGGTGGCGAACGCCTTGAGGTGAGAGCCGGGAAGGCTGCGGTAGGCCGACGCCAGCAGGTGCGTTTTTCCGACCCCGAATCCGCCGTCGAGATACAGACCGACACCGGGCAGTGTCTCGCGGCGGCCGAACAGCTTCTGGCGTCCGGCCCGGCGAAGGATCGCCTCCGCGCAGAAGGCGCGGCAGGACGCCAGGGCCGCGGCCTGGGTGGGTTCGGCGGGATCGGGCCGGTAGCTGGCGAAGCTGACGTCGATGAAAGTCGGTGGCGGCACGAGTTGGGCGATCAGCCGCTCCGGCGACACCGTGGGGTGACGGTCCACCAGATGCCCGGTCGCCGGCGACGTCATAGCTGGCGGCATAGCTGGCGGCATAGCTGGCGGCATAGCTGGCACTGTATCGACGCGACTCGGGAGGACGTGTTGCAATCATCGGCATGGATGACACCGACGGGACACCCTTCACGCTGCTTGGTGACGGTGCACCCGTGGACGACGAGCGGCTGTATCAGCTGTACGCCTACCCCGAGTCACACCACTCACTGGTGCGAGGCAATGCGATCAGCAGCCTCGACGGCGGCGCCACCACCGACGGCACTTCCGGCGGTCTCGGCGGGGCCGGCGATCGGCGCCTGTTCGCCGTGCAGCGGGAACTGGCCGACGTGATCGTGGTCGGGGCCGGTACCGCCAGAGCGGAAAACTACGGAGGCGCGCGGATGACCGCGCCCCAGCGTCAGCGACGGCAACGTCGCGGCCAATTAGAAGTCCCTCCCATCGCACTCGTCACCCGCTCCGGTGTCGTAGAACACGATCTGCCGGTACTGACCCTGTCGGAAGTTCCACCGTTGGTCCTCACCTGTGCCGGCAATGCGGGCGGTGCTCGCGCACGCCTGGGATCCGCCGCCGAGGTCATCGAGTGCTCCGGTGCCGACCCGCAGCGGGTCGACCTGGCCGTCGCCTTGACCAGGCTGGCTGAGCGAGGCCTGCGGCGGGTCCTCAACGAGGGCGGACCGACTCTGCTGGGTGCCTTCGTCGAGGCGGATCTCCTCGATGAGATGTGCCTGACGTCGGCTCCGGTGGTCGTGGGAGGGGGTGCGGTGCGGATCACCGGCGGAGCCGCCAACGTGCTCATACGCATGCGCCGCGCACATGTCATCGCCGACGCCGACGGTTATCTGTACACGCGCTACATCCGCGCCAACTGAGCGCGTATGCCGGGTCGCTACTGTGGGGGTCATGCGTCGGCATCCTCGGGTCACAGCCGCGGTTGCCGTAGGCGCCGTGATGTCCGGTTTGCTGAGCGGATGTGCGCCATGGCTGGCGGCCAATCCACAGTTCGCCAGTGATTCGGCCCGAAATCCCGGCGCCGGTCCCACCACCAGCACGGGGGCCGATGGGCCAACCCAGATCATCGCCCCCAAACACGATCTGGTGTGGAAGGACTGCACCGCCAAGGAATTCGGGGATGCGGGCACCCCGGCGATCCCCGGGGTGGTGCTGGAGTGCGCCGATTACGACGCCGATCTGGACCCTGTCAGCGGGGCGACCGGCACCCTGAGCATCGGTGTCGTGCGGGCCCGATCGGTGCAGACTCCACCGGATGCGGGCCCATTGGTGTTCACCACCGGGACTGATCTGCCGTCATCACTGCAGTTGCCGATATGGCTGTCGCGTTCCGGTGCCGACGTTCTCAAAACCCGGCCCATCGTGGCGGTGGACCGACGCGGGATGGGGATGTCGAGTCCGATCGACTGCCGAGATGAATTCGACCGTCAGGAGATGCGCGAACAGGCACAGTTCACCTCCGGCGACGACCCGGTGGCCAGCCTGGGCGCGATCACGACGACGGCCACCACCGGGTGCACCGATGTGATCGCCCCTGGCGACTCGGCGTATGACAACGCTCGCGCCGCCGAGGACCTCGAGAGATTGCGCAGCACCTGGGACGTGCCCGGGCTGGCGCTGCTGGGTGTCGGCAACGGCGCGCAAGTGGCGTTGGCCTACGCCGGCTCGCACCCCGAGAAGGTGGTGCGACTGGTGCTCGACTCCCCCATTCCGCCCGCGGTGGCAGCCGAAGCTGCTGCGGAGGACCAGGCGAAGGCCCAGCAGGGGGCTCTGGACGCCTTTGCCGTCCAGTGCGTCGCGGTCAACTGTGCGCTCGGACCCGACCCGAAGGGCGCCGTCGACGCGCTACTGAACAGCGCGCGCGCCGGCCGCGGCCCGGGGGGCGCATCGGTTGCGGTCCTGGCCAACGCCATCATCACCGCACTGGGCTACCCGAGTGGTGATCGCGTCGGTAGCACCGTCAAGCTGGCCAACACCCTTGCCGCCGCCCGCACCGGTGACACCAACCAGCTCAACAGCCTGATCAACCAGGCCGACGCCATCCGCGGTACCGACGGACAGTTCGTCAACACCTGCAGCGACGCGCTCAGCCGCCCCACCCCGGATCGGGTGCGCGAACTCGTTGTCGCCTGGGGCAAGCTCTACCCACAGTTCGGCACCGTCGCCGCGCTGAACATGGTCAAGTGCCTCAACTGGCCGAGTGGCTCCCCGCCCAAGGACCCCAAGGGTCTTAAAGCCAACGTGCTACTGCTCGGCGTGCAAAACGATCCGATCGTGGGCGCTCAGGGGGTGCCGGCGGCGGCGGCCACCGTCATCAACGCCGGTGCGACCAGCAAGCGGGTGATGTGGCAGGGAATCGGACACGGCGCCAGCATCTACTCGGCGTGTGCGCTGCCGCCGGTTCTGGGGTATCTCGAGGCCGGCAAGCTCCCGCCGACCGACACCTTCTGCCCTGCCTGAGCGCCTCACGGACCGAACGATCCGACCGGTGTACCGTGCGGTCGTGGCAGTGCCCTCTCGTCTGCTGACCGCGTTTCGTCCGCGCACCAGCCCCCCCAGCACGGCGGCGGTCGTGCGCACAGCGCTCTGGCCGATCGCGATCATGTCGATCATCCACCGCAGCTATGTGCTGACGTCCAATGGCTATATCACCGATGACTGGGCGCCGGTCTACCGCGCCGCCCGCAACTTCCGGGCCGGCGTCGCTATCTACAACGAGCATTTTGACCAGGTCGATCCGCACTATCTGTACCCGCCGGGCGGCACCCTTCTGATGGCGCCGTTCGGCTATATCGACAGCGAGTTCGCGGCACGCAACTGGTTCATCCTCGCCAACACCCTGGCCATCATCCTGGCCGCCTGCCTGCTGGTGCGGCTGTTCGGGTTTCCGCTGACCTCGGTGGCGCTTCCGGCCCTGCTGGTGGCGATGTTCGTCACCGAGTCGGTCACTAACACCCTGGTGTTCACCAATATCAACGGGTGCATCCTACTGGCCGAGGTGCTGTTCCTGCGCTGGTTGCTGGACGGCCGGATTAGCCGAGAATGGTTGGCGGGCATCGCGATTGGTCTGTCGCTGGTGGTCAAGCCGGTACTGGCGGTGCTGCTGCTACTCCCTCTGCTCAACCGGCAGTGGCGCACCCTGATCGCGGCCGTCGCGGTGCCACTGGCATTCAACGTGGTGGCCTGGCCGCTGGTGAGCGACCGGATGAACTTCATCCACCGGACCCTGCCCTACATCCTGTCCACCCGCGACTACTTCAATAGCTCGGTCTTGGGCAATGGCGTGTACTACGGGCTGCCGATGTGGCTCATCACCGCACTGCGGGTCGCCTTCGTCGTGCTGGCTGCGCTCAGCCTGTGGCTACTCACCCGCTACTACCGCACCCGCGATCCGCTGTTCTGGATGCTGACCTCATCGGGGGTGCTGCTGATCGCCTCCTGGCTGGCGCTGTCGCTGGCGCAGGGCTACTACTCGATGATGCTGTTTCCGTTCCTGATGACGGTGGTGCTGAGAAACTCGGTGCTGCGCAACTGGCCGGCCTGGCTGGCGACCTATGGATTTCTCACCATGGACCGCTGGCTCATGTGGCGCTGGCCGACCACCGGACGCTTCCTGGAGTACATGAAGATCACCTATGGCTGGTCGCTGATGCTGATCGTGGTGTTCTGCGTGCTGTACTTCCGCTATCTCGATGCCAAGGAAGAGGGGCGTCTTGACGACGGTATCGACCCGGAGTGGATGACGCCGAAGTCCGGCCGCGCTACCGTGGACGCATGAGTTCGATTCCTCATCCCAAGCTGCAGTTAACCGACGACGAATGGCGCAAACGGCTCAACGCCGAGGAGTATCAGGTGCTGCGCAAGGCCGGCACCGAACGCGCCTTCACCGGTGAGTACACCGACACCAAGGCCGAAGGTGTGTACCAGTGCCGCGGCTGCGGCACCGAACTGTTCCGCAGCACCGAAAAATTCGAATCCCACTGCGGCTGGCCGTCGTTCTTCGACCCGGCGGACTCCGACGCGGTGATCCTGCGGACCGACGACACACTGGGTATGCGGCGAGTCGAGGTGATCTGCGCGAACTGCCACGGCCACCTCGGCCACGTCTTCAGCGGAGAGGGCTACCCGACCCCGACCGACCAGCGCTACTGCATCAACTCGATCTCGTTGAAGCTGGTTCCGGCTAGCGAGTAATGCTCAAGCAATCAGGGCAGGCTGGTGACGAGTTCCTCGACGCCGACCCGCGGACCGGTGAAGAACGGGATCTCCTCGCGGACATGCAGGCGGGCCTCGGTGGCCCGTAGATCGCGCATCAGATCCACGATGCGGTGCAACTCCTGGGCCTCGAAGGCCAGGATCCACTCGTAGTCGCCCAGCGCGAAGGCGGGCACGGTGTTGGCGCGGACGTCTTTGTAGCTGCGGGCGGCCATGCCGTGGTCGGCCAGCATCTTGCGGCGGTCCTCGTCGGGCAACAGGTACCACTCCAGCGAGCGCACGAACGGATAAACGCAGACGTAGTTTCCCGGCTCCTCGCCCGCCAGGAACGCTGGGACGTGGCTCTTGTTGAACTCGGCCGGCCGATGCAGGGCGACGCTGCTCCAGACGGGTTTGACGGCCCGCCCCAGTGTGGTGGTGCGCCGGAAGTCGCTGTAGGTCGCCTGCAGTGACTCGAGGCGCTCGGCGTGCGTCCAGATCATGAAGTCGGCGTCGGCCCGCATCCCGGCCACGTCGTAAAGACCGCGGACCACCACACCGTTGTCCTCCTGCTGCTTGAGGAATGTGGCGGTCTCGTCGATCACCTCGGCCCGGGCACCCTCGTCGTAGCCCAGTACACCGGGCTGCACCGCGAACGCCGAGAACATGACGTAACGGATCGTGGCGTTGAGTGTGTTGTAGTCCAATTTCGCCATGGTCTCCATGGTGCCACGGGCGATCGCCGCCGGTCCTATGCGGTGGCGGCCACCACCGCCGCGGCTGCCCGACCTGCCGCGGCCACACACGCGGGCACCCCGATGCCATCGAGGTAATTGCCCGCGATCGCAAGCGTGGGTGGCATGTCGGCCCGTATCTCGGTAACCAGATCGCCGTGGCCCGGAGCGTACTGGGGCAGCGCGTCGATCCAGCGGTGCACGACGACGTCGATGGGGTCGACGGTGATTCCGAACACGGTTGCCAGGTCTGAAACCGCCCACGCCTGCAGGTCGTGATCAGACGTGGCGCGGGCGATATCGTCGCCGAACCGGCCGAATGACATCCGCACCAGTTCGGCGTCGCCACGTGCGCCCCACTTACGCGTCGACAGTGTGATCGCCTTGGCGCGCAGGCTTTCTCCAGTTGCCACCAGCACCCCGGACTGTGGTGGAAAGGGGGTTGCAGCCCCGACGGCCATCGCCAGCACAGCAGCGGTAGCAACCCGGATGCGTGCCGCCGCCGCCGCCGCCCGCGGCGCCGGCTCGCCGAGTAGTGCCGCCGCCTGCGGGGCCGGTACCGCGAGCACGACCGCATCGGCCTGCCAGGTTCGGCCGGTGTCGTCTGCGAGGTTCCAGCCCGAGCCCTGCGCGATGAGCCGGCCAACCGGAGCCTGGACCCACTGCGCCCCGGCGCGGGCGACGAGTTCGTCGAGCAGCACCTGATAGCCGCCGGCGATGGCACCGAAAACCGGCCCAGCGCCGGCGCCCGGCATCACCCGCCGAGCGGCCGCGGTCACACTTGTGGCACCGGCATCCAGGGCGGCCGCCAGCGTGGGTGCCGCCGAACGGGTGCCGATACCAGCCGCCGATCCGGCGTACACACCAGTCACCAGTGGATCGACTGAGCGGGCCACCACCTGCTCGCCGAAGCGGTCAGCCACCAGTTCGCCGAGTGCCGGGTCCGCGCCGGGTCGCCAGTGCAGCGGCCGGTCTGACTCGGCGGCGATCTGGACGCAGGTGGCCTCATCGACCAGGCCGGCCATCGACGCCGCCGAGGTCGGGATACCAGTGAAGGTGCCGGTCGGCATCGGATGCAACCGCCCCTGGCTGTAGATCGTGGTCTGCACCCCCGTGGTGCCGATCTGCCGGTCTGCCAGACCGAGTTCGGCGAGCAGAGCGGGTACCTCAGGCCGGCGGGCGATGAACGCCTCGGCACCGATATCCACCGGCACACCGGCGAGGTGTTCGGTGCGCAGGACGCCACCCAGTCGGTCCGCCGGATCGAAAACGGTGATATCAGCATCGTCGCCGAGAGCACTCCGAATTCGATAGGCGGCAACGAGGCCCGAAATGCCCCCGCCCACAACGCAGTAGCGCAGCTTCGACCCCTGCCCACCAGGTCTCACAACGAATGCACCAGGGCCACCAGGTCGGTCAGCAGTTCAGGGTCTGTCGCCGGGAGCACGCCGTGACCCAGATTGAAGATATGCCCACCGGCACCGGCTTTCACGGCGCGGCGACCGTCATCCACTACGGATCGCGCGGCCTTCTCGACGGCCGCCCACCCGGCCAGCAGGACGACCGGATCGAGATTGCCCTGCAAGGCTTTTCCGGCACCCACCCGACCGGTTGCGTCGACGAGCGAGGTACGCCAGTCGACGCCAACTACGGTCGCGCCCGCTTCAGCCATCGCACCCAGCAGTTCGGCGGTGCCGACCCCGAAATGGGTCATCGGCACACCGAAGTCGGCCAGTGCGGCGAACACGCGCGCGCTATGCGGCAACACGTAGGTCCGGTAGTCGGCCAGCGACAAGGTTCCCGCCCAGGAGTCGAATAACTGGACGGCATCCACTCCGGCATCCAACTGGACCCGCAGGAATTCGATGGTGACATCGGTCAGCGCCTGCATCAACGAGTGCCACATGGAAGGCTCCGCGAGCATCATCGTCTTGGTGCGTTCATGCAGCTTGCTCGGTCCGCCCTCCACCAGGTAGGAGGCCAGGGTGAACGGTGCGCCGGCGAAGCCGATGAGGGGAATCTCACCCAATTCCGCGACAAGCATCCGCACGGCATCCGCGACTGCGCTAATTCGCTGCAGGTCAAGGGTTTTGATGGACTTGATGTCCGCCTCGGACCGGATCGGATGGGCGATCACCGGTCCCACATCGGGGACGATATCCAGATCGATACCCGCGCCACGCAACGGGACAACGATGTCGGAGAACAGTATCGCCGCGTCGACACCGTGCCGACGAACCGGCTGCAGGGTGATCTCGCAGATCAAGTCCGCGTCGAAACACGCCTCCATCATCGTGTTCTTTGCCCGCAGCGCGCGGTACTCCGGCAATGACCGACCGGCCTGGCGCATGAACCAGACAGGTGCTCGGCTGAGTGCCCGGCCGGTGGCGGCGGCCAGGTAGGGCGCCTCGGGCAGATGGCGGCGGGTGCTCACCGCAACAATGCTGCCACGGCTCCTGCGGCCCGTTCACCACCCACGGCGCGCCTGCCTGCGCCCTCACCCCGAGGGGGCTAGCGTCAATCGACGTGACCAGTGCGGAGCCGACACAGTTCCGCGAAGCGGTGGCGGCCATGAACGCCGCCGAGGTCCGGTCAGAGATCGAGCTCGGCCCGATCCGCCCACCTCAGCGCCTCGCGCCGTTCAGCTACGCACTGGGCGCCGAGGTCCGCCGTCCCGAGGGCGAGGTCGTCCCCGAGAGCTCCGACGGAGACGCGTTCGGCCGCCTGATCCTGCTGCACGACCCCGACGGTGCCGAAGCCTGGGACGGCACCATGCGATTGGTCGCCTTCATCCAGGCCGATCTGGACCCGGCCGAAGCCGTCGACCCACTGCTGCCCGAGGTCGCCTGGAGCTGGCTGGTTGACGCCTTGGAATCGCGGGCCGAACACGTCACCGCGCTTGGCGGAACGGTCACCGCCACCACCTCGGTGCGTTACGGCGATATCTCCGGGCCGCCGCGCGCCCATCAGTTGGAGATACGGGCCTCGTGGACTGCCACCACGCTGGCGTTGGGGATTCACGTTGAGGCGTTCTGCGAGGTTCTCGAGCACGCGGCGGGGCTGCCGCCAACCGGGGTGACCGATCTGAGCTCGCGCTCACGCGCCTGAGATGTCTGAACGCGACGATCCCGACATCGCCACCGAAGAGGGCGCACCGGCTGAACCCGAACCCACCCCCCTGGCCCGCCCGTCTGAGGGCGTACCCGCGGTATCGGTCAGTGCTCTTGAGATCTCAAGGGCCGCCGAAAAATTGGACACGGGCACCGGCCCATTCGCTGTGGACGCCGAGCGGGCTTCGGGCTTTCGGTATTCCAACCGCGCATATCTAATCCAGATCCGGCGCGCCGGTGCCGGAACGGTGCTGATCGACCCGGTCAATCATGGCGGCAGCCCGCTCGATGTCCTCAGACCACTGGCCGATGTGCTGGCAACGGACGAGTGGATTCTGCACGCCGCCGACCAGGACCTGCCCTGCCTGGCTGAAGTCGGCCTACGCCCGCCCGCGCTCTATGACACCGAATTGGCGGGTCGACTGGCCGGCTTCGACCGAGTGAACCTCGCTGCCATGGTGCAGCGTCTGCTCGGGCTGGGTCTGGCCAAAGGCCATGGGGCGGCCGACTGGTCAAAACGCCCACTGCCCGAGGCATGGCTGAACTATGCGGCACTCGACGTCGAGGTATTGATTGAGTTGCGCTCCGAAGTCGCCGCCGTCCTAGCAGCTCAGAACAAAACCGATTGGGCTGCAGAGGAATTCGAATATCTGCGCGGCGCCGAGAGCACGCCGACGCGCCGCGATCGCTGGCGCCGGACATCGGGACTCAACAAGGTTCGAACCACTCAGGGACTTGCCGCAGTGCGCGAGATGTGGACCGCCCGGGATCGGATCGCGCGCAACCGGGATATCGCACCCGGACGTATCCTTCCCGACTCGGCGATTATCGCCGCCGCCCTAGCAGACCCCAAGACCGTGGACGAACTCACCACACTGCCGATTTTCAGCGGCCCCAAGCAGCGCCGTAGCGCCGGTGTGTGGCTGGATGCCTTGGAGGCGGCCCGCCGCAACGACGATCCGCCGGAAGCCGCCGAAGCCGTGACCGGACCCCCGCCGCCCGTTCGATGGGCCAAGCGCAAACCGGAGGCAGTGGTGTATCTGGACGCGGCCCGTTCGGCTTTGGGTGAGCTGTCGCAGCGGGTCGGGGTGCCGACCGAGAACCTGGTGACCCCGGACCTGGTACGGAGATTGTGCTGGGACTGGACTGACACCGCCGACGTTAGCGGCGCCATCGCGGAATTCCTGAGCATCGGCGGCGCGCGCAACTGGCAGCGGGAATTGGTAGTACCCGCTCTATCCGGGGCGCTCTCTAGCGCCCCGAAAAATGACGACGACGGGTCAGTCGATCGGCTCGGCGACTGATTCGTCGCGGGCGCCCAGTGCCGCAACCCAACCGGTGACCTGGCGGGCGACGTTCTGTTCAGTCAGCCCCGCCTCGGCGAGCACCTCACCGCGGGCTGCATGGTCCAGGAAGCGCTGCGGGACGCCGAGATCACGGCACGGCACATCGATGTCGGCGGCGCGCAATGCCCCCGAAACAGCAGAACCAACTCCCCCGCGCACGCCGCCATCCTCAAGGGTGACCACCAGTTTGTGCCCCTGGGCAAATGCGCCCAGCGCATCCGGCACCGGCAACACCCACCGCGGATCCACAACGGTCACGCCGATGCCCTGCTTGCGGAGTCGTTCGGAGACCTTGAGCGCCATCCCGGCGAAAGATCCCACCGCGACCATCAGAACGTCATCGCCGAGACCCTCAGCAGGCCGAGCCAGAATGTCGATCCCGTTTATCTGCTCGAGTGCTGGAATATCCTGGCCGACTTCACCTTTGGGGAAACGGATCGCCGTCGGTCCATCGTGGATATCAAGTGCTTCGCCAAGTTCCTCACGCAACCGGGCACCGTCGCGCGGAGCGGCAACACGGATGCCAGGCACGATATTGAGCACCGACAGATCCCACATGCCGTTATGGCTGGCGCCGTCATTTCCCGTGATCCCGGCCCGGTCCAAGACGACGGTGACCGGCAACTTATGCAGGGCGACGTCCATCAAGACCTGATCGAATGCCCGGTTGAGGAATGTGGAGTAGATCGCCACCACCGGGTGCAGTCCGCCCATGGCCAGCCCCGCCGCAGAGGTCATCGCGTGCTGTTCGGCGATACCCACATCGAAGAGCCGGTCTTTGAACCGCTCACCGAAGGCCGCCAAACCGGTCGGGCCCGGCATCGCGGCGGTGATGGCCACGATGTCGCGGCGCTTGGTCGCATAGGCGATCAGCGCGTCGGAGAACACCGACGTCCACCCCGGCGCAGCGGCCGTGGTGGCCAGTCCGGTGTGCGGGTCGATGACACCGCAGGCGTGCATCAGTTCGGCCTCGTCATTCTCGGCCGGCGGATACCCCATGCCCTTGCGGGTCACCACATGGACGATCACCGGGGCGTTGAAGCCGCGGGCGTGACGAAGTGCGTTCTCCACCGCGTGCTCATCGTGGCCGTCGATCGGGCCGACATACTTGATTCCCAGATCGGTGAACATCACCTGCGGCGAGATCGCATCTTTGAGTCCGGCCTTCACGCTGTGCACCGCGTGATAGCAGGCCTCGC
>Ga0194052_1001483_pt1 | contig 13567 bp, 12 predicted proteins | sample SepL226m_MetaG_FD_160117 | JGI IMG/M metagenome (GOLD analysis project Ga0194052, IMG submission 160117) | Anoxic zone freshwater microbial communities from boreal shield lake in IISD Experimental Lakes Area, Ontario, Canada - Sep2016-L227-6m | ecosystem: Environmental > Aquatic > Freshwater >... | reverse complement strand
CCACTGCCTAGCTGGATTGATTACCGGCGCCGATCCGAGCGCGACCACCAACGCGCCGGCAGCCAGAGCGAGCTTAATCTTCATCAGGTCCCCCGCGCTGTAGCCGCCAGCCCCACCTGCTGCATCGATGAGCGCGGCGAGGTCACCAGGGGCCTCGGGGCCCCGCCACCTCTCAATCAGGCGCCGCAACCTGCCTGCTCGTCGGCCGACCTCCAGCCCACCATCAGCCTGCGCTAGCGCACGCCGCTGGTAATGCGTTCCCAGCGCCTCCCCGATCGACCAGACCAATAGGCCGATTGCGCCACCGGCAGCGACTGCCGCGGTGCTAATCACGCCCGGTCCGGGCGACACGCCTCACGGCGACGACGGCGACGACCTGGAGCAGCACTGCCAGAAGCAAAAGCGCTCGCGGCAGCGGTTCGCTCAGGAGCTGACCGAGCGCGGTAGGCGCGGCCACCCCAAAAATTGCCGCGCCGACAATTGGCATGGCTAAGACAATCCGCGCCGTTAACCGAGCTTGCGCGCTGGCCGCGCGTGCCTCGCGCTGAGCCCTAGCGGTCGTGTCGAGATCAGCAGACAGCTCCCTCAGTAGGCCCGCGAGGTCTCCGCCGGACTGGCGCTGCATCTGTATAGCGGCAACGATCGATTCCCACGGCCCCTCCTTGCACCGGACGCGAAGGTGCTCGAGCGCATCATCTGGGCTGAGACCCACGGCAATCGCCGCGGCCGCTTCGTCAAGCATGGCTCGTGTCTGTGGGGCGACGGCACCCTCGCGCGCTGCGCCCGCAATCGAGCCGCTCAAAGAATGACCTGAACTTAGAAGATCGGCGATTGCGCGCGATGCTGCGGCCGCGTCGCGATTGACCTGTGATCTCCAGCGCCGCTGACGCAGGCGAATTACGACCACCGCTGCGAAGGGCCCAAGTGCCGCTAGGGCGACCGCCGCAGCGAGCCCGAGCGATGACCAGCCCAGTGCAGCCGCCACCGCGATTGCCAGCGTCGTAAGGCGTCGGCGGTCAGGTGCACTGGCATCGCGGCCGTCGCTGCCGGCGGCGCGTGCTGGAGCCAGCGCTTCGGCGATCGCGCGCATCGCTGCGAGTCGCTCAAAGCTAGCTAGCAACTCCCAGCCGACGATGGCGACAAACGCGCCGGCAGCCCAGGCCATCAGCACGGCCAAGGTCATCATTTCGGCCCGCCGGTCGAGTACAACTCAACCGTGCGAACCGCTTCGCCGATGCCGACCACTTGATCGACCCGTGTTATGCGGCGCGCGCCGGACGCGTCGCGGACCTGCAGGACGACAAGGTCGATTGCGGCCGCGACCTGCTCGCGAATTGCGCTGTGCGGCAAGCCAACTTCGGCCATAAGGGCAAGGGTCTCAAGCCGCGCGAGCGCCTCCGCTGGGGAGCCAGCATGAATCGTCGTGATCGAGCCATCGTGACCGGTCGAAAGTGCGGCGAGCATGTCCAGCGCCTCAGCGCCACGAACCTCACCTACGATAATCCGGTCCGGCCGCATCCGCAGCGCGTTGCGCAGCAGCCGCCTGATTGTCACCTCACCTCGCCCCTCGATGCTGGCCGGTCGGCCTTCGAGTCGCACGACGTGAGAGAGGTTTAGGTTGAGCTCGGCGGTGTCTTCGATTGTCACGATCCGCTCATCGGCCGCAAACAGCCCAGCTATCGCAGCGAGTGTTGTGGTCTTGCCCGACCCGGTTCCACCGCAGATCATGATGTTCTTGCGCGCACCGACCGCCTCGCTAAGTAGATCGGCGAGCTGCGGCGTCCATGAGCCCGACTCGACGAGCTGTGCTGCGGTGAGACCTTGCGGGCGAAACCGCCTGATACTCAGCGCGGGACCATCCACTGCCAGCGGTGGCAGTGCGACGTTGATCCGAGACCCATCCGGGAGTCTCGCATCACACAGCGGTTCGGCCTCGTCGACGCGGCGACCTGCCGGCGCCAGCAGCCGCTCAATTGCTAGCCGGAGCACATCCTCGCTTTCAAACTGCACCGCTGTCTCGATGAGACGCCCGGCCCGCTCAACCCAGACCGGCGCCAGCCCGCTGACAAGAATCTCGTCAACAGTTGGATCTCGTAGGAGGGCTTCGAGGGGCCCTGCGCCGAGTGTGCGCTCGATAATTCGTTGAGTGATCAGGGCTCGACTCTGCTCACTAAGAGACCCAGCATTGCGGTCAACAAATTCGATCAGGCGGGTCGCGAGATTGGTGGAAGTTGGTCCGTCCTGGGCCTGTTCCAGTAGCTGCGAGTGGAGTCGCGTCACGATCTGACCAATGACGTCTTCGTCAACACCTTGCTCGCGCACCTCGCCTACCTCGCCGCCGATGGTGGCCGAGGGAGCGCTCGCAGCTCGCGCGCCGAATTCTGCGCCTCGGCTAGAAGCACGGCTTGATTGAGACTGACTCGGAGCGCCATCGCGACCCGAGGCAGCCCAGCGCCAGCCCCGTCTGCCACGGCAGCTGCAGGGCCCGAGCCGATCACCTCGGCGTCGCGCAGACCGACGACCGTGCTCGTCCGACCGCTAGCACCGTCACGAGTTATCAGCAGGTCAACGCGGCTCCCCGGCGTCACTTCGGCGGCATCGCCAACGGCGATTACGCGAACAATTCTCTCGTCGGCTCCGGCTAACGAAAGTGCTCCGTCGGGACCGGCCTGAGAGCCTTCCAATAGCGACGGCTGAAGGTCTGTGCCAGCGCGAATCGCAACCGCAGCGCGAGCCCCGATCAGTTGACCGGCAGTCGCGAATGACTGCGCTGGCGCGAACTTGGCTGGCACGTCGCGCAGCCCAAGCACGGAGGCATCGATCCGGCGGCCCCTATTAATTGCCTTGACCGCGACAACAACGCCAACCGAACCTCCGATGCGCTGCTCAATCTCCGCTTCGCGGCTAGCGACTTCGGAGGCAGAGAGCGCTCCGAGCACCAACGCGAGCCCTGCGAGCACCAACGCGCGGCGACGGCGGCTCACGCTGCGAGCACAAGCTCCTCGCGGAGCGCGCGCTCGTCAACCAACGCCGGCGCGTCAACAAGGCGGTAGCCGACCCCCCATACATTCACGACGTAGCGTCCACCCTCAGCGCCGAGCTTGCGACGAAGCCGGCAAGCATGCGAATCCAGGGTGCGGGTGGTTCCAACCGTGCGCCGTCCCCAAACGGTTCGAAGTAGTTCGGCCTTGGTGAATACGCGCGTCGGGTCGGCAGCCAGAACGCGCAGCAGCGCGAACTCTTTCGCACTGAGCTCGAGCACCGAGCCGCCAAGTAGGGCAGTGCGCGATGCCGTATCGAGCTCGATGTCGGCGACCCGCAGGCGCCCGCCGGAGCGACTGCGGTCGGCGCGGCGCAGCAGCGCCTCGACACGGCAGCGGAGCTCGCGATAACTGAATGGTTTCTCAACTACATCGTCGGCGCCGCGCTCAAAGCCTCTTACGCGGTCGAGCTCACCGCACCGCTCGCTCAGCAACATCAGTGGCACCTGCGGGTCGATCCGACTCGCAACTCCGTCAGCCTCTCGCACATGACTCACGAGGTCGAGCCCCGACGAATCGGGAAGATTGACGTCAACCAGGGCGAGGTCGGGGTAACTCGTCTCTAGGTGTCGAATTCCGTCCCTCGCGGAGTCGGCAACGAGCATGTCGTAACCATCGGCGGTGAGGTGGTCGGCGAGGAAGGTGCGCGTGGCATCGTCTTCTTCGATTAGCAGGATTGTGGCTCGGTCTCGATTGATCATGCCTCCTATAGGGCGCGGCGCGTAACTCTTCCCCCCCCACATCACTGTCCACACGCATGACAACCGCCCAAGTGCCTAGGATTGCCCGGTGCGTAATCACCGCCTCCTTGGTCCCCTGATGGCAATGGTGGGCGCGATCGCTTACTTCGTCGTTTCACTAATGACTTGGTACCAAGTTGATCTGAGCAAGATCTCGGTCGGCGCAAAGTTTGCCGCGCAGTATGCGAAACAGGCCGATCTCGCTACTTCCGCTAACGCTTGGGAACCATGGGGGATTACGAGCGACCTCGTGATGCTCGTTGTGATTGTTGGGTCGATCGCAATAGCGATCATGCTGATCGTCCGCGGAGCGCGCTCAATTGGCATCGCAGCCGGCTTGCTGGCCATCGGTGCGATCGGAACGCTGCAGGTACTACTCCACATACTCAGCGGCCCTCAACCTACGGACCTAGTTGATGTGCAGCCGATTGCCTGGCTAGGCGCTCTCTCGACGCTGCTGATCATGGTTGGCGGTTACCTGAGCTTTGATTACGCCCAGCACGGAACCCCGCAGCAACCGGCGTCACCGGCCGCGGCGCCATCGAAGCCAGCCGAGCGCAGAGAGCCATCGCACCAGCCCAGCCGCCGCGGTGTCTGGGACGACGCAGACTTCGAGTAGACGCCACTAAATCAAGACCCGCAGTGCTGGCCAAATTCCCGCTCTATGCGGGAATATCTGAAAGATCCCGTTCAGTAGGGGCGTATTACAGGGATCGGTCGTAGGATCTCGACGGGTCCTTAGCCCTCCGGCTTGGACCCCTTCTATTTGTGGACTCAATGAACCCCTCAATCCGCGGAAACTATGACTCCGGCGAAGACTTCGTCCTCGAGTACGGTGAGCTGCGCTTCACCTTCAACGAGCGCGACTTCTCTGAGCGCAGTCAACAGGCTGCGCACCGCCTCGGCTTCGTTGCTGGCACGCTCGACGAGAACGAGCTAGAGGATCTAGTAAACCTCGCGGTCAACGGCGAGATTCAGCAGCCAGCGTCCGATCTCGGCGAGCACGTCAATGACTGCTGGCCAGAGCTTGTTGGCCCAGCTGACCGCTCACTCGTTCATTGGCTGCGACGCCTAATCTTCCGCTCCGCTTGGCTTGACCAGCGCGTGATGGAGGGCGAGCTCGACGTCCGTTACGACGAGCAGGCTCGGTCTTTCACCTATGTGCAGCCCGACCGTGACGACGAACCGGTCGAGCTAGCGCCTGAGCCCTCCTGGGGCCGCGTCGCCTATATCCCGCGCTCCGCCGCTCCTTAAGCGCCAAGCAGGTTGCTGCGCAGCGTCTTGCTCTTAGTCTTGTCGACGGCTGGATCGCCCACCTTGCCGCCGTCCTGAGAGACAAGATAGATCGAAGTAGTTTCGCCACCAACCGGATCGCGGAGGGCGACGATTACGGTTAGCGAACCAGCGCCCGGCACATTGCGGGCGGCGCCTGTGACCTTGCGAGCCGCCGCGCCATCGAGGCCGTCGAGCGAGTCGATCACGACTGCGCTGTGGCCCCCCTTCGCGGTTACCTTGCGCGCTGACTCGACAACTCTCTCGATCGCCTTGGCCTGCGAATCCGACGAGGCGCCTAGCAACTCGACTCCCGCTGGCTCGATCCCTGCGGCAGCCCACTCGGCACGCTCCTCGGGTCGGACGCCTGCCAGCACAACCGAAAGCTCAATGTCTTCGATTGCGGCAAGTTCGGCGGCCAGCATCCGCAGCGTGGTGCTGCGACCGCTACCGAACGGGCCAATCACGCTGACGCGCGATCCACGCCCGAACGGCGCGGCCGATGAAATTGTCTTCAAGGTCGAGTTCTTCGAAGAGAACCCGATTCGCTGAGTCGGGAAACCGGCCTCAAGCTTGTCGAAAGGCGTTCCGACAGAAACCTCATCTGCTGAGCTGCCGTTGATCGTCACGACTCGAACAAGCGACGGGTAGCGCTCGGAACGACGCGCAGGACGCGCCGGGCCGGCTACTTTGTCGCCCGACTTCAGCTCACAGCGCCGAACCTGAGCGGCCGAGACGTAGACATCTTCGTCACTCTGCCCTGGAGGGTTTACTCGGACGAAAGCTGAGCCGTTACCGAGTACCTCGATCGTACCTTCGACCTCACTCTCGGCACCTTCGGAGCCACGATCAGAACGTGAACCACCGCGCCCACCGCCGCGGCCGCCTTCTGAGCGCGACGAACTTCCACCGCGCGAGCCGCCGCTTTCGCGGCCGCCGCTGCGTGAACCACCGGAGCCGCTTCGCCGCGAGCGGGAGCGCGCTGGCTTCTCGGCTGCCTCATCACCGGCGTCGTCATCAACCGGCTCGGGCTCAGGGTCCGGACCGGGGTCGCCGCCCTGATCAATGATGATCGCCTTTACAAGATCGGCCTTACGCATACGGCGAAAGCCTTCAATACCAAGCTCGGAAGCGATCGCGTGTAGATCGGCGAGCGGACTGCCCTCAAGGGCATCACGGGAAAAAACAGACATTTATTACTCCTTCGGTTGAATGCGAATCGGTTGGCACTCCAGCCGCGTAGTGACAGCGGCCAGCGATCCTTTGCGATTCAAACAGTAGCGCTCAGCGCTGACGCGTGTAGTGAAGGAAGAGGAAGTTCTGGCTCTTCCAGACGTTCTGCAGATCGAGCCCGACCGGCGGATCGAACGTGTCTCCACTGATCAGGTTTGTACCCGAGCCGGAAACGAGCAGAGGTGAGACGGTGAAGACAAAATCGTCAACTAGCCCCTCGCTGACCAGCGCCCGGAGCAAGGTTGGTCCTCCTTCGCTCAGCAGAGTCTGAACACCATGATTGGCGTGCAGATCTTCTAGGCATCCGGCCAAACTCAGCTGCCCAGGCTCCAACCGCTGAACCTGGATATCAGCGCCGTGGCTCGTCATCTCGTCGGCTGACTCCGTATAGATCACGATCGGCTGATCAGGGGTGGCGAAGAGATTTAGTTCTTCCAGTCGCGGGTCAAGTTTTCGCGAGATCGTTGCCGTGATCGGTTCGGCTGGCCGTCCGCTAGAAAGACGGCGTTCGCGGTGCTCGTCATCGAGTAGCGACGAATAGCGCTCTTCAATCAGAGTCGTTGGACCAACCAGAACCGCGTCCATCGCGCAGCGCAGCTCACGAAGGATTGCTCTGTCAGGGGGACTACCTAGACCGCCCGCGCGCCCGTCAACGGCCGCCCGGCCATCGGCCGACGCGATCATCGCAGCGACAAGGCGCGGCCGGTCACCGGCCGCAGGCGCCCCTAGGTTGAGCTGTGCGACCAGCTCCGACGCTTCATTTGCTCCCTCGCCAGTCGGAGTGAGGGTCTCGAATTGATCGGCCACGCCCGCGATGCTACGCGACTTAGCGCACTCAACCCGCTGTGACGTTGCCACTGAAGACGTTGCTGTTGCCGGCGCCGTCGATCGCCGTAACGGTCACGGCCAGCCGCCCCGAGCGAGTGAACGCGTGGCTTAACCTGAAAGCTGGGCCTCGCACAACCACGATCGGCGAACCATCGCCGAAGTTAACGCGAACAGCAGCCAGCCCAGAGCCTTGGGGCGCTTTTGTATCGCTGGCGGTGCCCACCACAGTGGTTGCGATTCCGGAGCCTACGAGCCGCACCTTGAGTTTTGGAATCGTCGTATCGATCTTCAGGTCGCCAAGCACCGAAGCGACGGTATGTCCAGCCCGATCAACACTCTCAACGCGACACTTGTGCGTGCCATCCCCGAGCGCACTCACCGGGTCGAAGCTCGTCTTTCCCGTAGTCCCCGCCAGCTGCCCATCAATGTAGACGCGGTAACTCTGGGCCGGCCAGCCTTGCGATGCGGTCCACCACGTAAGCTTCGGCAGCGAGCTCTTCTGCCAGCGGCTAAGACCAGTGAGACGCACCGCCGCTGCCGGCAGCGAGAACGACGCAACCACGACGCTGCGCGCGCCAACTGGGCCTTGGGTGAACGCGATCACGGTATTGCCGAAGAGATCGGTCGCAAGCCCTAGGCCACCAGCGGTGTCGACTGCGCCGAAGCTTGGGTTGGAGAGCAGAGTCTGCGCGGCAAAAGGCGGGACGGCAGGGAGCGAATCGTCCTCCGCGACGCTGCGTCCGTAAACGTCTCCACTCGGGGACTGCCCCCAGGCGCTCACGCCGAGCTGGCTGACCGCAAAGGCGCTGGATGGATCTGCGCCCATAGCCGGTGAACTGGCCAAGGCGATGGGCGGCGCAACGGTGCCGCGCCGCATCACTGAAGCCCAGATAGTTCCGTCGGCACTCTGTACGGAAGCGATCCCAGATCCCCGATCGCTGCCCGAAACGGTTGGGCCCTCAGCGTCCCCGATCGCCGCGCCACCGGCAAGGACTTGCGGTGCTTCGAGCGTCGAAGTGCGAACCCGCCGGATGACTCCCCGGCGAACTCCATCGTCGAAACTCTGTGCGAAGACGACCCAAGCAAAGCTTGAGTCGGCTTGGATAACAACGTCTGGATGATCGGCGGCGCCGCCGGCGTGCCCATCGAGAGTGTCAACACCAGCGCTCATTACGACGCTCGAGAGCCGTTCGCGAACGAGGCGTCGCAGACCGATTCGCGTCGTCGACCCATCGTTCTCGCCGAACGCGACGATCGCAGTGCCGTCGGCCGAGGTCGCAACCTTCGGAGCGAGCGCTGCCGTGGAACCGGCGCTGGACGCCGGGTTGATGTTCAGTGAGCCGGAGTAGAGCTTGAATGCGCTCAGATACCGAGGCAAGTACGCGGCTCGGACTGCACCGCCCTCACTCCAGCTCGCGTATGCCGTGCCGGTCAAAGGAGCCATGTCGACGGACGGGGAGCTTGACCCTGGCCCGCCTAGCCGCTGCGCGCTAGAGAATGCCTGTCCGGGCGCCGTCTGGACCCGTGCCCAAACGCCTGCGCTGTTGGCGAATAGGACCGCCATCCTTCCCCCATTGCCAACTGCGACAACCGGCTTTCCGATTACGGCGGGTTGACCTTGATCAACTCGCGCAGGGGTCTGCGGGGTTCCTGAAACGAGCTTGCTGATGTACACGTGGTTCGCGCCTTCGGCGCTGCGGACATAAGCCAGCGCGGCGCTGCTGTCGAACGCCATCTCGACGTCTCCGAGAGCTACTACGCCAGTCGATGGACCGTCAGCCCGGATGGCGGTAGAGAACGACCCATCGGCCGCTGCCACGGCCGCGAAAGTTAGCGGCGCTGCGACCGCAAGCGAGCAGACCGCGAGAACCGCGCTCTTCGACCGAGGAAACTTCACTGCGCAAAGGCTACGCAGTCGGAGCGACATTGGCGACGATTCCCTCCGCTGCCGCCTCAACAGTGAACTTCTCGATCTCATCATCGATCCGCGCCGCGCTCCATCCGAGCTCACGCGCCATCGCCTGCGCAGCGCGGCGCGCAACGGCACCGTCGTCGGCGGTCATCTCTCTAGCTGCGAGAAGCGCGACCCGGCTGCGTCGCAGCAACGCGTCACCAACGCTCCGTGCCTGCTCGTGGCGAGCAGCAAACGCAACCTCGGCAAGAAGGTCGGTGGGCCCATCGGCGACGATCGGCTGCGCGAGCTCACCGCTCTCCGCGGCGACGGCCAGAACATCGCGGGCTCGGTAGCCGTAACGGTCGGCAAGCTGCCCATAGGCCTCCTCGGGGACGCCCTCCACCCGCGGCAAATCTTTGGCGTCAATCGCTTGGCCGAGCTGGATCTCCTCGGTCCGACAGGGCGCGTCACGCGAATCGCGCTCAACAATCCGATCGACCGCCATCCTCGCCATCCGCCTCCAAGTGGTGAGCTTTCCGCCGGTGATCGTGATCATGCCGCTACCGGTTTCGTAAAGCTCAGCTCGGCGCGAGATGTCAACCGATTTTTTCGGGTCGCCGGTTGCGATCAGCGGCCTTACTCCAGCGAAGGCGCCACTGATGTCGTCCGCGCCAAAGTCAGTTGCGAAGAACTCGTTTGTGGCATCTAGCAAGTACTCAATGTCGGAGGCAGCCGGGCTTATGTGGTCCAGGTCGCTCTCGTCGTAGTCGTTGTCGGTCGTCCCAATCAGGGTGGAGCCAAGCCACGGCAGCGCGAAGATCGAACGCCCCTCCCCTGCCGGCACGATCACACCATCATTGAGCGGCAGTTTCGCGCTAGCGATCGTAATGTGGGTTCCTCTGCTTGGACGAATCACAGGCAGACCAGCATCGTCGTGCAACTCGTCGGGGCGAAGCCGATCGGCCCACACTCCAGTGGCATTCACCACATTGTCGGCGCGGATCTCGAACTCACTCTCGCTTTCGGCGTCACGTACTGCGACACCACGGGCACGGCCATTGTGCTCAACGAGCCCTGTAGCTTCGAGCCGGTTAGCGCAGATCGCGCCGAACCGCTCCGCCTCCTCGATGACTGTCAGCACGAGCCGCGAATCATCGGTCTGGCAGTCGTAGAAGAGGTAGCCGCCGGTCGGGTTGCGAGCCGCGAGCGCCGGTGCTCGCTCGATCACCTCAGCGCCCTCAATCATCCGGTGTCGCTCTGGCGCCCAATCGCCGCCGAACTCATCCTGCGCCTGCTCACCGCGCTTGCGCCTGCCGCGGAGCTTGTCAACGGCCATAACGTCATAAAGGTTGAGTCCAACGCCGAGTCGGCGATCAGGGCGCTCACCATCGAAGGCCGGCACGATCATCGGAAGCGGCTTGACGAGATTTGGCGCGAGCCGAACCATTATCTGACGCTCGAGCAGCGCCTCGCGGACAAGGCCGATGTCGAACTGCTGGAGGTAACGAAGTCCGCCATGAACGAGCTTCGACGAGCGGCTCGATGTCCCCGAAGCAAAGTCGGCGCGCTCGATCAGAGCGACTGTGTAGCCACGAGTGGCCGCGTCGAGCGCCACGCCGGCGCCAGTTATCCCGCCACCGATGACGACAACGTCAAAAGTTTGGGCGGCAAGCGCTTCGAGTGCTTTGCTGCGTTCAATCATTGCTCGTCCAGTCTCGCAGCCAGCGCGGGCGGTCGGCGCAAACGTGGCGCTCTAAAGCGCGACTAGCTCGGCGGTGATCTCAGCGACCGAGCTCTTCGCGTCACCGAACAGCATCGAGGTCATCGGCTCAAAGTAGAGCTCGTTCTCAATTCCAGCGAAGCCGGGATTCATCGAGCGCTTGAGGACGATCACCGACTTCGATTCGTTGACGTTGAGAATCGGCATGCCGTAGATCGGCGAATCAGAGTTGGTGTTAGCGGCCGGATTGGTGACGTCGTTGGCGCCGATCACGAGCGCAACGTCGGTGCGGCTGAACTCAGGGTTGATCTCATCCATCTCTTTGAGCTGGTCGTACGGCACGTCGGCTTCGGCCAGCAACACGTTCATGTGCCCAGGCATGCGGCCAGCAACAGGATGGATCGCGTACTTGACCTCGACATTGCGCTTCTCAAGCTCGGTGGCGAGCTCGCGAACGGCGTGCTGAGCCTGCGCGACGGCCATTCCGTAACCGGGAACAATCACTACTTGTCGCGCGAAGGCCATCTGAATCGCGGCGTCGGCAGCACTTGTTGCGCGAACCGTCCCACCGTGCTCGCCGGCACCCTCAGCGCCAGCTTCGCCTCCCCCGCCACCAAAGCCGCCGGCGATGATGCTGGGGATTGAGCGGTTCATTGCGTCTGCCATCAGCCGCGTCAGGATCGTGCCCGACGCGCCGACGATCATTCCGGCGACGATCAGCGCCGTGTTGTTGAGCGCGAGCCCGGTTGCTGCAGCTGAGAGACCTGTGAACGCGTTCAGCAGCGAGATTACGACCGGCATGTCAGCGCCGCCGATCGGCAGAACAACGAAGAGCCCGAGCAGCGCCGACGCCGCCAGCAGCACGAGGATGTAGACCGTTGCCGTCTCACCGCTAGCTATTGCGGCTGCCGAAGCGACTGCAACAGCGAAGAGCAACAGGTTGAGCGGCTGCTGAGCTTTACCTGCCCCAATCGGATGGCCGGGGAGAATCTCTTGGAGCTTGGCGAAGGCTACGTTCGAACCCCAGAAGCTGACCGAACCAACGATCGCTGCGAACAGCGACGGGATCACGAACGTAAGCGACTTACCTTCGAAACCGTTCGTGCTGTTGAACTCAGCCCACGCGATCAGCGCGACGGCGCCTCCGCCGACACCGTTGAAGAGCGCCACCATCTGCGGAACTGCCGTCATCTTGACGCTGCGCGCTGAAGGGATGCCGATGATCGTGCCGATGATCAAGGCGATTACGATCAGAACCCAGTTGCCCATCCCGTCGATCAAGAATGTCGCGAGCAGTGCGATCGCCATTCCGACCGCGGCGATGCGGTTGCCGCGAACCGCAGTCCGCGGGCCGGTAAGCCCACTAAGGCCATAGATGAAGAGACTGAACGCGACGATGTAGAGCACGGCGATCAGATCGCCGGAATGGATGAACGAGGTCGCGAGCAGCGGGCTCATGACGTCTCCTCATCGTCCTGCTTCGGCGGCGCAGGCTTGCTCTTAAACATCTCCAACATTCGATCCGTAACGAGGAAGCCGCCGACGACGTTGATCGTTCCGAAGATGATCGCGATCACCAGCAGGCCCTTGTCGAGCACGCTCAGATCGGTACCAAGACCGAGCACGATGATGCCGCCGAGAACGACGATCCCGTGGATCGCGTTGGTGCCCGACATCAGCGGAGTATGCAACGTGTTCGGGACCTTTGAGATCACGGCGTAGCCGACAAAGCCAGCTAGTACGAGGATCGCAACGTTGGTAATGAACACGGCTCGGTCTCCTAGCTCGCGGCGGCGCCCTCAACCGCCGCCTTCGCTCCGGGGTGGACAATCTCGCCGCTACGGGCGATGCACGCACCGGTGATGATCTCGTCCTCGAAGTCGGGAACGAGCGTCGTCGCAGCACCCTCCTCGCCATCCTTGATCATCAGGTCAAGCAGTGCCAGGACATTGCGCGCATAAAGCTGCGACGAATGCTCGGGCATCTGAGCCGGAAGATTGAGCGGCGAGAGAATCGTCACCCCATGGATGATCGTCTTCTCGCCAGCAACTGTCAGCTCGCAGTTGCCGCCACTCTCGCCAGCAAGATCAACAATCACCGAACCGGCGCGCATACCCTCGACCGCCGCGGCCGAAATCAGCTTCGGAGCCGGACGGCCAGGAACCAGCGCGGTTGTAATCACAACGTCGAAGCCGGTGATCGCTTCGTTGAGCGCCTGCTGCTGCGCTGCGCGCTCATCATCAGAGAGCTCGCGCGCGTAACCGCCGTCGCCGGACGCCTCGATCCCAAGCTCGAGGAACGAAGCACCGAGTGATTCGACCTGCTCGGCGACTTCGGGCCGGACGTCATACCCAGTCACGACAGCGCCGAGTCGGCGTGCGGTCGCGAGCGCTTGAAGGCCAGCGACGCCGGCGCCCAAAACGAGCACTTTCGCTGGCGGAATAGTTCCCGCAGCTGTCATCAACATCGGGAAGAATCGCGTCAGCTCCTCGGCCGCCAAGATCACAGCCTCGTAACCGGCGACGTTGCTCTGCGAGGAGAGCGCGTCAATCGCTTGTGCGCGGCTGATCCGTGGAATCGCCTCCATCGCGAACGCTGTCACCTTTGAGTCGCGCGCTGCCACCGTGGTCGGCGCGCTGGTCAATGGAGCCAGAAAGCCGATCAGAAGCGCATCTGGGTTCATAGAGCTGATCTGCTCCGGCTGCGGCGGGGCGATCGTAATCACCACATCCGACTTCCAGACGTCGCTGCCGTCAACGATCACGGCGCCAGCCTCTTCGAATGCTGCATCGCTGATCAGCGCGCGCTCACCGGCGCCGCGTTCGACCGCAACCTCCAG
>Ga0194052_1001482_pt1 | contig 13570 bp, 8 predicted proteins | sample SepL226m_MetaG_FD_160117 | JGI IMG/M metagenome (GOLD analysis project Ga0194052, IMG submission 160117) | Anoxic zone freshwater microbial communities from boreal shield lake in IISD Experimental Lakes Area, Ontario, Canada - Sep2016-L227-6m | ecosystem: Environmental > Aquatic > Freshwater >... | reverse complement strand
TATAGCGGTATCATGGGCCTACCGCTTTATGAAACTGCTCAGCTCCTGACTCAAGCTAAAGTCAGCTTTGCCCTTAATCACACCAATACTAATTAGCATGAATGAAGAAATCCTCATTAATATCACTCCCCAAGAGACGCGGGTAGCGATTATTCAAAATGCCGCCGTACAAGAGCTACGCATTGAGCGCACTCGGCAACGCGGCATAGTCGGCAATATTTATCTCGCTAAAGTAGCCCGTGTCTTACCCGGCATGCAATCAGCTTTTATCGACATTGGTCTAGAACGTACCGGTTTTATGCATGTCGCCGACATTAATCAAAGTAATAATCAAACCCAAATTGAGAAACTGTTATTTGAAGGTCAAACTTTATTAGTGCAAGTCTTAAAAGATCCACTGGGCACTAAAGGTGCGCGACTTACCACGCAACTGAGTATTGCTGGTCGTAATTTAGTTTATTTACCAGATCTGGGACGTGCCGATGAAACTGAACCGCATATTGGTATTTCACAAAAAATTGACCAACCCGAACAACGCGAAGCCATTAAGGCGCGCATTAGCGCTCTAATGCCAGCGGATGAAAAAGGCAGCGTTATTGTGCGTACCAGCGCTTTGGATGCGAGTGACGCTGAGCTCCAACTGGATTTTCAATACCTTGCCACGACGTGGCGCAATATACATCAGGCTACCAGTCAAACTAGTGCGCCCGCTTTATTATTTCAAGATTTAAGCCTAGCCGAGCGCGTCTTACGCGATTTAGCGAGTGAGACGACCACCCAAATTCGGATCGATTCAGCTGAAAATTTTGCCAAGTTATCTTTATTTGCTGCAGCCTACACGCCAAATTTAACGCCTAAGTTAGTCCTGCATCGGGGCGAGCGTGCCCTCTTTGATTTGTTTGATGTGGATGTCGAAATTAATAAGGCCTTGGGGCGCCGAGTTGATCTTAAATCAGGTGGCTATCTGATGTTTGATCAAACGGAGTCGATGACCACAATTGATGTGAATACAGGGAGTTTTGTCGGCGCGCGTAATTTAGATGACACGGTATATAAAACCAATTTAGAAGCTGCCCAAGCAATCGCCCGACAACTACGCTTACGTAATTTAGGCGGCATCATTATTATTGATTTCATTGATATGGATAGCAAAGAACATCAAGACGCCGTGCTTTATGAATTGAAACGGTATTTAGAACGTGACTATACCCGCACTACGGTGAACGATTTTTCTAGCCTAGGCTTAATTGAAATGACCCGCAAACGGACCCGGGAATCCTTAGCCCATATTATGTGTGAGCCCTGCCCTATTTGTTCGGGCAAAGGCGAGGTCAGAACACCCCAAACTGTTTGTTATGAAATTTTGCGGGAAATTATTCGCGAGCACCGCCAATTTAATCCTAAAGAATTTCGCATCGTCGCTGCTCCCGATGTCATCGATCTTTTTCTAGAGGAAGAAAATCAATTTTTAGCCATGCTGGGAGATTTCATTAAAAAACCGATTCGCCTCCAGGCAGAAGGTAGCTTCCGCCAAGATCAATACGATATTGTCTTAAATTAAAGTCTTCTCAATGACTTTATAAAGTAATAGTTTAGGCGTTAGCAAATTGCAAGCGATGTAAATTGGCGTACATACCATTATGTGCAATGAGCTCTGCATGCGTGCCATTCTCGATGACTTTGCCATGCTCTAAGACAATGATGCGATTAGCGTGTTCAATTGTCGATAAGCGATGCGCAATCACTAAAGTAGTGCGACCGCTCATTAAGCGTTCAAGCGCATCTTGTACTTGACGTTCTGATTCAGAATCTAATGCTGAAGTCGCTTCGTCCAAAATAAGAATCGGGGCATTTTTATAAATCGCCCGGGCAATCGCTAAACGCTGACGCTGACCACCCGACAAACGATTGCCATTATCACCAATCAAACTGTCAATGCCTTCAGGAAGTTCACGGATTAAGGCCGACAGATTAGCCGCCTCTAAAGCCTCGATAACGCGACCCCGATCAATTCCGCCTTGAGCAGCAGACCCATAGGCTACATTGGCTGCAATGGAGTCATTGAATAAAACTACGTCTTGACTAACAAAGGCAATTTGGCGGCGTAAATCAGTCAATAAGAGATCTTCTAGGGGAATGCCATCGAGGGTGATTTTTCCTTGCGTAGGCCTAAAGAAGCGTGGCAATAAATTCACTAGGGTCGATTTACCACCACCTGATGGCCCAACAAAAGCCACAATTTCACCTGGCTGAATATGAAAATCAACTTGCTTTAAGGCGTCTTGACGACCCTCTTCCTGCTCATAAGAAAACGATACATTCGTAAATTGAATTTCGCCGCGGGCTTTCGTCATTGGCGTAGCCCCAAGCTGGCGAGAGTCGTCCTCCTCTATCGCCTGATCGATTAAAGCAAAAATCATTTCAGCAGCAGTCAGACCGCGTTGCAAAGGCTGATTAATATCAGCCAAATGCTTTAAAGGTGAAATGACTAGCATCATGGCTGTAATAAAGGCCGCGAAACCGCCTACCGTAACACCCTCGGTGGCGGATTGCATTAAGGCTACCACCAAGACAACGGATAAGGCCATTGAGGCAATGAGTTGGGTAATCGGCTGATTTAATCCGCCAGCAACTGCCGACTTCAAACCAAACTCCCGTAGGCGATTGGCCTTTTCCATAAAGCGTTGCATTTCATACTCTTCGCCGCCATGCACTTTAATGATCTTATGACCACCAGCAGTTTCTTCAACGATGTAAGCTAGATCGCTTGTTAATGTTTGCTGTTGCCGATTTAAAGAACGTAAGCGACGATTAATGCGCCCCATGATAAAAGCAATCACGGGAAAAATAATCAGCACTAACAAGGTCAGTTGCCAATTGAGATAAATTAAATAGGCAATTAGCCCGATCACCGTCAATGAATCTCTGACCAAGCTGATCAGCATGCCGCCCATAATTGAAAGTACATTATTCACTTCAAAAACGACTGCATTAATTAAGCTGGAGGCCGAGTTTTTTTGGAAAAAATCGGTTTTGGCCCGTAAAAGGCGATTAAACATTTGCTCACGCAATTTGAGCAAAACTTCAGTAATCACCCGGGTTAAAAGGTAATTAGAAAAAAACTGGGCAAAACTGCGAATAATGGCTAAACCCACTAAAAAGGCCGGAACTTGCCACAATTTATCGTTCAGCTGCCCCGTAAAACCCCGATCCAATAGGGGCTTCATCAGCGCTGGAATAGCAGTTTCTGACCCTGCAACCAGGGCCATAGCCAGGATCGCCCCTACAATAAGGGCTGCATGGGGCCGTAAATATTGAACTAAACGGGTCAGGGCTACACGGTCTTCAGCATTCATATAATGAATTATGCCCACCTTATCAGTCATACTCATAACTCGTAATGAAGAAGCCAATTTGGCCGACTGCCTAAACTCCCTTGGAGATTTAGCCACGCAGATCGTAGTTGTCGATACGGGAAGCACAGATGAGACCCTAAAAATCGCCACCGCGTTTGGTGCGACCATCTCCCAACCCGCTGATTGGCCGGGCTTTGGCCCCCAAAAAAACCGAGCCCTTGACCTTGCTACTAGCGAGTGGGTTTTATCCCTTGATGCTGATGAACGCCTCACCCCAGAACTGCGAACTGAAATTCAGCAGGCTATCGCACACCCCCATCAGCAAACCTGTTTTGCCATTCCGCGCTCATCTTGGTATTGTGGTCGCTTTATGCGCCATTCAGGCTGGACTCCAGACTATGTCAATCGCTTATTTTTACGGGGTACTGCGCGCTTTTCAGATGACTTAGTCCATGAGCAGTTAATTAGCAGCGCAACCCATGGCAAGCCCATTGGTAAATTGAAACAGCCGATGCTGCACTACAGTTTTATGAATGCCGCCCAGGTACAACAAAAAATGCAGCGCTATTCCACCGCTGCGGCTGAACAAGCTTTTGCCCGCGGCAAAAAAAGCTCTCCGCAGAAGGCAATCCTGCATGGTGCATGGACTTTCATCCGTACTTATATTTTGCAAGCCGGCTTTCTCGATGGCTCGCAAGGCTTTAGTCTAGCAATCTCTAATATGCAAGGAACGTATTACCGCTATATGAAGTTATGGCATCTCAATCAACAGGAAACAGCTAGTAAAGGCACGCCGCCGGTATGATCTCGATCCTGCTGGCAACGTATAACTGGCCCAAAGCCCTGGCGCTTTGCCTCGATTCTTTACGCACACAAACCGATCTTGATTTTGAAATTATTATTGCCGATGATGGCTCAGATGACAGCACACGGGAGATTATCGATGCTGCAAAGAAGCAATTCCCAGTAGCTATTACGCATCTGTGGCAAGCAGATATTGGCTTTCGCAAAACCCAAATATTGAATCAAGCAATTGCAGTTGCGCGTGGCGACTATTTCATTTTTCTCGACGGCGATTGTATTGTGCAGCCTGATTTTGTGGCTCGCCATCGTCAGCTAGCCCAAGAAGGGTATTTGGTGACTGGTAGTCGCATCTTGGTGAATGATCAATTAACCCAAGGCATTTTGCAGTGGCCGCAATGGGATTTTGCCCAATTTTTAGCGCATAGCTTCGCCTACCGACTGCGCCATGGTATTAACAAGTATTTACCTTTGCATCTGAAATTCGCCGATGGTACTTGGCGACATTACCGTCAATTTGTCTGGCGCCGCATCAAGGGCTGCAATATGGCGTGCTGGCGAAGTGATGCTCTTGCCATTCAGGGTTTTGATGAAAGCATGACGGGATGGGGCCATGAAGACGCTGATTTTGTCTTTCGTTTACAAAAAAACGGTGTACTGCGTAAATCTGGCTCATGGTCAACTGAAGTGCTGCATTTATTTCATCGGATTCATGATCAAGGTAATGCTGCTGAAAATGCCGCCCATGTACGTGCGAAAATTATGGCAAAAGCGAAGGTTGATTTGAAACCACCGAAACGCGTACTGTTCATAGCTACTAGGCAAATTGGTGATGTGTTAGTCACCACACCCCTCATTCGGCGGGCACGCGAATTATGGCCAACAGCAGAATTTCACTTTCTTGGCTATCGCGGCAAACTCGATATGCTCAAAGGGAATACAGATATTCAAGAATGGATAGAAACCGCTGATCGTCCTAATTTTAAGGAATTTCTCAGCCTTTTTAAACGCCTCTTTCAACGCTATGATTTAGCCTTAGTAACCCAGCCAAGTGATCGTGCTTATTTATATAGTTTGATAGCTGCACCGCGGCGCGTCGGCGTCGTTGCCAACCATCCGCAAGGCGAGATTACCCAAGAATCAATTAGCTTAAAAAATGCCTGGAAAAAATGGATCAGTCTGCAAAGTATTGAAGTAGATTATTTTCACCAACACGTAGTAATTGAAAAAATGCGCTTACTAGAGCCCTTTGTAAGTCATGCCACTTTATTTACTAATCCCATTACTGTTATTCCACCCGCAGCCGCAGATTTAACCCCAGCATTTTTAGCGGAAATTGCTGAAGGGCTCCGCACAAATAAATTAGCGGTACTTCATACAGGCCCACTAATGGCCTACAAGCGTTGGCCCCTCGCGTATTGGCAAATTTTAGTGGTCTATTTAGTAAGGCAAGGCTGGCAAGTCGTCTTAAGCGCATCGAGTGCAACCCAAGATTTAGAATTAAACGATGCTTTAATGTCACTGTTAGATCCCGCTATCCGATCGCATGTAGTCGATACCAAAGGTGCTTTATCGATTCCGCAAATGGGCAGTTTATTGCGGCAAGCAAAACTCTATGTTGGTGTTGATACTTCAATTACGCATTTAGCCGCCGCGTGCGGTACTACTACTATTGCACTCTTTGGCCCTACTCCCCCTAGTAATTTTGGTCCTTGGCCGAATGGCTTTATCGGCACTACACCTTATGCACTACGAGCCCGTAGTCAAACTGTAGCGAACGTCACTATTTTGCAAGGGCCAGGAGAGTGTGTGCCCTGCCGCAAAGCAGGTTGCGATGATCGTGCCGATAGCCGTAGCGCCTGTCTCGACCAATTAGAGCCGAGTGAAGTCATTAGTGCAATTGAAGCTAGTTACTGATACTGTACAACTACTGCATTGGCTTGCTTAGCAGCAAATAACTGATGCAAGCTATGCAAACAAGCATCATCAGGATATAAACGCAATTCATCGGGAAATTGCATTAAGCAAGCCCCGCCTTTTGCTGTTACTGCAGCAGTCAATGGCAAACCACGCACCACATCATTGCTAGGTTTCACCCGATTGGCAATCAAATAGGGATCCATTTGGCTACGCAACATTTTTAAATCAATGCCAGCATCAATGCACACATGCACATTACGCGCAAAGCGTAACCGGGCGCCAGCAATATCCATCACCTGCTCTGCCACCACCCGCATTCCACCCGAAAACTTATCTGGCATCACATTGACTTTAGCAATGAGTAGCTCATCTTCCTTGAGCCATGGTCGATTGGGTTCGTATACTTCGCTGTACAAGGTGACTTCCAGAGCGGCTGACCCATCATCAATCGTCGCAATCATCATGCGCCCGCGTTGACCAGTTAGCATCCGTGCCGAAGTAATAATGCCAGCCACCAATTGATCTTTGCCTTCGGTAATTTTACGCAACGGTTGGCGAACAAAATGCTCAACTTCGAGACGATAGGCATCAAAGAGATGGCCAGTAAGGCATAGGCCCAAAGCAGTTTTTTCTTCTTGCAAACGTTTCTTTTCAGGCCAAGGTGGTTCACGAACTAGTTCAGGTAAATGCTGCTCACTCTCATCTGCTGAATCGAATAAGCTCACTTGATGAATCGAAGCCTCAGCCTGCTCAGCCGCCTCAATAGCCCGCGCTAACGAAGCTAAAAGCGTCGCCCGAATATCGTACCGTTTTGCGCCCGAGTTATGCTCTACAGGATATAAAACATCAAAAGCGCCTGCACGCAATAAAGCTTCAATGGCGCGACGATTCACTTGGCGCCGATCAATGCGGGCACAAAAATCAAATAGGTCTTTAAAGGGGCCGCCATTTTCCCGTACTTTTACTAAGGCTTCAATGGCTGCTTCGCCTGTTCCCCGCACGGCACCTAGTCCATAGCGAATTTGATGCAGCGGTAAATCAACAGCATCTTCAGTCAGCCGCAAGGGAGTAAATTCATAAGTTCCGGTATTAATGTTCGGTGGCAAAACGGTGATGCGATTTTGCAAGCAATCGTCATACAAAATTTTGACTTTATCAGTATCGTCCATCGCCAAGGATAAGTTGGCCGCCATAAATTCAGCAGGATAATGTGCTTTCAGCCAAGCAGTTTGATAAGCTAATAAGGCATAGGCTGCGGCATGCGATTTGTTAAATCCATAACCTGCAAAGCGCTCCATCAAATCATAAATTTCGTGCGCTTTGCCCTCACTAATTCCGCCTTGCTTCGCGCCGTCACTAAAAATTTTACGATGCTGCGCCATTTCTTCGGGCTTTTTCTTGCCCATTGCCCGACGGAGTAAGTCAGCTCCACCTAAAGAATATCCCCCAATGGTTTGAGCCATTTGCATCACCTGCTCTTGGTAAACCATGATGCCATAGGTTTCACGCAATACGGGCTCAATACGGGGGTCGGGATATTCGACTTTTTGTCGACCATGCTTACGACTTATGTAATCAGGAATAAGATCCATTGGCCCGGGACGATATAAAGCTACGAGGGCGATAATATCCTCAAAGCGATCGGGCTTAGCTTCGCGCAGCATACTTTGCATGCCACGACTTTCCAATTGGAAGACTGCAACGGTGTTGGCCTTTTTTAGAATATCAAACGGTGCAGGATCATCAAGCACGATTTCACCAATGCTCCAGTGCTTGCGTTCCGCATGCAATGCCCGAATCCAGCGTTCAGCAGCTGCCAGAATGGTAAGCGTGGTTAAGCCTAAAAAGTCAAACTTCACTAGGCCAATGGCCTCCACATCATCTTTATCAAACTGACTAATCACCGTATGGCTATCTTGATCTTTTGAGTCTTGCGTATAGAGCGGACAAAAATCAGTTAACTTGCCCGGGGCAATTAAAACGCCTCCTGCATGCATCCCCACATTACGGGTGATGCCCTCTAATTGCTGAGCTAAAGCTAATAATTGTTTAACTTCATCTTCATTTTTTTCACGCTCGGCTAATTGTTTTTCTTCTTTTTTAGCCATTTCAATGGTTACAACTTGACCCGGCTTATTCGGCACTAGCTTGGCAATGCCATCGACAAAGTTATAGCCTTGTTCGAGCACGCGCCCAACATCCCGAATGGCTGCCCGCGCAGCCATCGTGCCAAACGTCACAATTTGGCTTACCGCATCTGCGCCATATTTATCTTTCACATATTGAATGACGCGGTCACGACCATGTTGACAAAAATCAATATCAAAGTCGGGCATAGAAACCCGTTCTGGATTTAAAAATCGTTCAAAAAGTAAGTTATATCGCAAGGGGTCAAGATCGGTAATTCCTAATGAATACGCCACTAGAGAACCGGCTCCTGAACCGCGGCCTGGCCCTACTGGTACACCATTATTTTTTGCCCAATTAATGAAGTCAGCCACAATTAAAAAGTAGCCTGGAAAACCCATTTGCTCAATGGTTTTGACTTCGAAAATTAAACGCTCACGATAGCGCGACTCGTTCGCGGCACGCTCTTCAAGAATAGGAAAATTGCGCTCAAGATGACGTACCAAGCCCACTTCAGCTTGTTGCAATAAATAATCACCTAAGGTAATTCCGGGGGGTGTCGGAAATTCGGGTAAACGTGGTTGACCTAATATCAAAGACAAATTACAACGCTTAGCAATTTCTACCGTATTCGCTAACGCGCTAGGTAAATCGGCAAAACGCGTCGCCATTTCAGCTTGGGTTAAAAAATATTGATCAGCAGTAAATTTTTTCTGCCGTCGTGGGTTACCTAGTAGCTCGCCTTCAGCAATACAAACGCGTGCTTCATGTGCCGTGAAATCCTCTTTTTTCAGGTATTGCACGGGATGCGTTGCTACCACCGGCAATGCCATTTCACTAGCAAGCTGGCAAGCAAGTTGAATATGCTGTTCATCTTGGGCATGCCCTGCGCGTTGAACTTCAATGAAATAAGCCTCAGGGAAAATGGCTTGCCAACGTTTAGCGGCCGCTCGCGCGATCTCTTCTTGGCCATTTAATAGGGCTTGACCAACATCCCCAAGGTGCGCACCAGATAGCGCGATCAATCCGCTAGCTAAGGTTTTGCCTGCCGCTCGATCTGACGCTTTTGCAGCGGGTTCTAAAAACCATTCCGGCTGAATTTCTGCACGCCCACGCGCTTGGTTATCTAAGGAGGCGCGACTTAAGAGTTGGCATAAATTGAGATACCCTGCATGGTTTTGCACTAGCAATACTAGGCGGTAGGCTTGATCGGGGTCCTGTGCATTGCTAATCCAAACATCACTACCGGCAATCGGCTTAATTCCTTCGGCGCGCGCCTTGCTATAAAACTTGATTAAGCCAAATAAATTACTCAAGTCAGTGATTGCCAGAGCACCCATCTGATCTTTTTGGGCTGCTGCCACGACCTCATCAATCCGTACCACACCATCCGTAATCGAAAATTCGGAATGTATGCGTAAATGAACAAATTGGGGCGTAGCCATGAGATGATTTTAGCTGTGTCTATACCTCAACCCACCACAATTTTTGGCTCCAGCTATCGGGGGCGCTTTGCGCCTTCACCCACTGGGCCCTTGCACTTAGGATCCCTTGCTACAGCCTTGGGAAGCTGGTTAGACGCCCGCGCCCACCAAGGGAAGTGGTTACTCAGAATTGAGGACGTCGATGTCCCGCGCTCGTTGCCCGGGGCAACCGCAACCATCCTGCATCAACTCAGCACCTGCGGCTTGCAATGGGACGAGGAGGTCATTTACCAGTCTCAACGCACCCCAAATTATGAAAGCGCCCTACTGCAACTATTTCAAGCGGGCTTGATTTACCCCTGTACCTGCTCTCGCCAGGCTATTGTTAATGCCCTAGCAGCCCAAGGCACTTATCCCGGGCGGCATGAAGAGCTCATTTATCCGCGCATTTGTCGCCCAACCCCCATTCCCCACGCTCTAGCCAACTCCGAATTCGTTAATTTGGCCCACCCTGTAGCTTGGCGCATTGCGCTTCAATCAGAGGAACTCAATCAAAGCGTAGGGGATTTTGTTTTGCGGCGTGCAGATGGCTTTTTTAGCTATCAAATGGCAGTAGTGGTAGATGATGCCGCTCAAAATATCACGCATATCGTGCGGGGTGCAGATTTAGCCAGCAATACAGCTCGACAAATCTATTTACAAAGCGTTTTGGGATACCCAACCCCGCATTATTTGCACTTACCCTTAGTGCTAGATCAGCAAGGCGATAAGCTCAGTAAGCAAACGATGGCTACTGCCATTGCTACTGATAATCCGCAACTCACCTTGCAAGCACTGCAATCTGCAGCAAGTCATTTAGGGCTTTATTCCTTACCCAATAACTCTCACCTCACGATTGCTGAATGGTTATTGGCAGCAACACAGGCCTGGCGTGAGCAAAAAATTTAAATCAGGATCAAAGCTTGCGAATTAAATGGGTTTTTTCTTGACACCACCCAAGAGCGCGCCAACGAGGGATTTAGCAGGCGTAATTCCTGGCTTTAAGGGTGTTGATTTCGTTGGTCTGCCATTAGCATCGCCAGTCTCAACGGTAGCCTCAGTGCCAGCTTCAATACTAGCTTTAGGTGTGGCTTGATAAGGTTGATAAAAGAAGGGGTCGACAGCTTGCTTTGGTTTTGGTGCCGGCTTGGATTCGCCGCTTCTCGCCTCGCCTCTACTCTCGCTTCTACTTTCACCCCTACCTTCACCTCTACCTTCGCTTCTACCGCTACGCCCTCGTGCAGGCGCGTTACTAGAAACAAAGTTGGACTCTGGTAATGGGGCGATATCTAACTTCCGTTTTAATAACTTCTCAATATCATCAAGCAAGCGCTTCTCACTAGCGTCAACTAAGGCAATCGCATCGCCTTTGCTGCCAGCTCGTCCAGTACGACCAATACGGTGAATAAAATCTTCAGCACTAAACGGTAACTCATGATTAATGACACAGGGCATATCGGGAATATCTAAACCACGCGCTGCAACATCAGTAGCTACCAAAGCCTCGATGGCGCCAGACTTAAAAGCGTCTAAAGTTAAAGTGCGCTCACCTTGACTTTTATCTCCATGCAAAGCGCCCGCTTTAATGCCATCCCGCTCTAGGGCTCGCGCCAACCTTGCACAACCTAAGCGACTATTGGTAAAGATTAAGTATTGCCGAGGAAAGCCTGCTTCAGTGCGCTCATGAATAATACTCACGATAGCTGCTTGCTTATTTTCAGATGAAACTAAGTGGGCTACCTGCTTGACGGTATCGGCGGCGGCATTTTGTCGAGCCACCTCGACCGTTGCAGGATTGCGTAAATAACTTTGCGCAAGCTTTTTAATTTCAGGTGAAAAAGTCGCTGAAAATAATAAGGTTTGGCGTTTAGCTGGAATCAAATTAATAATGCGCTGCAAGTCGGGCAAGAAGCCCATATCCAACATCCGATCGGCCTCATCTAAGACCAGGATTTCGACTTGCGATAAATTCGCCGTCTTTGAACCCAGGTGATCGAGCAAGCGGCCGGGAGTGGCAATTAAAATTTCGACACCAGCACGCAAAGCCGCAACCTGCGGTTGCATATCAACGCCCCCAAAAACAACGGCAGTCCGTAAATTAGTATGGCGGGAATAATTTGCGGCATTTTCGGCGACCTGATCACTTAATTCGCGTGTAGGAGTTAATACCAAAGCCCGAATCGGATGGCGCGCTGGAGAAGCGCTGCCACTGGATAAGGGTAATAATTTTTGAATGATTGGCAAAATAAAGGCTGCCGTCTTACCTGTTCCGGTTTGCGCAGCTCCCATGACGTCTTGCCCCGTCAGAACAATGGGAATTGCCTTTGCTTGAATTGGGGTGGGAAGGGTATAGCCCTGCTCAGCGATCGCCTTCAGTATGAGGGGATCTAAAGCAAAATCAGTAAAGGCTGCCACGGGGGCATTAGGAGAGTCTTCAGATCCGCCATTGGGCGGGGAATTGGCAGGGGAATTTACTTCAGGAGCAGAATTAATCAAAATACCTTATCAAAATACAAAAAAGCCCTTTTAAATTAGCGGCTTACGAAAGAGCGGCAATGCCGGCTTGGGCGATGCTAGCATCCTCAGAAGATTTAACGCCAGATACGCCTACAGCCCCTATAGTAAACCCATCGACCACGATATTGATCCCACCCTCTAACATGCCACCAATATGTGGCGCGGATAAGAAGGAAATCCGTCCATTATTAATAATTTCTTCATAGACGCGACTTTCACGTTTGCCCATTGCGGCAGCACGAGCCTTTTCTTCAGCGATATAGGTTGAAACAGGAGCGCACTCATCACGTCTAATTAAACCTAAGAGATGACCCCCATCATCACATACGGCAATCGTCACTGCAAAATTACCAGCTGCTGCGAAAGCATCTGCCGCATTCAAAATTTTCTGCACATCAGCTTGAGTGAGATAGGGCTTTTTAGCTAGCATGGTAATTTTTTTCAAACAAGAACAGGGCTGTCGGCTTCTCTTTCAATCTTATTAGCAGCTGATTTTAAGAAATCTTGCGCGGCCACTACGCCACTGGCTTTGGGTTTGTAACCCATATTTTGCAGACCCATTTCAACCCCACTTAAGGCTGCCATGAGGGTTAAGTCATTGCAATCGCCGAGGTGACCAATACGGAATACGCGACCTTTAACACGACCCAATCCTGTACCTAAGGCCAAATTGAAGCGCTCTAAAATGTGTTTACGCAAAGCATCAGAATCCATGCCCTCAGGCGCCAAAATTGCCGTATTCACTGGTGAATAGGCATTGGGATCTTGACACTGATTTTCTAGGCCCCAAGCAGCGGCAGCACGACGGCAGGCTTCACCTAAACGTTTATGTCGGGCAAAGATATTATCTAAGCCTTCAGTATTCATCATGTCGATAGCTTCATGCAAACCATAGAGCAAGTTGGTATTGGGTGTGCTTGGCCAAAAGCCTTGCTTGTTAAATTCGATGATGTCAGTCCAATCCCAATAGGCACGGGGAATTGTCGCTTTCTTGCTAGCATCAATGGCTTTTTGCGAAATCGCATTAAAACCTAAGCCGGGCGGCAACATTAAACCTTTTTGTGAGCCCGCAATCGTCACATCAACGCCCCACTCATCATGGCGATAATCAGCAGAACCCAAACCAGAGACAGTGTCCACTAATAGCAAGGCTGGATGCTTAGCATTATCAATTGCTTTACGTACTGCAGGAATATTCGAAGTGATACCAGTGGCAGTTTCGTTATGCACGACACAGACTGCTTTAATTTCGTGTTTAGTATCTTGCTTTAAACGCTCTTCAATTAAATTTGCATCAACACCCCAACGCCAAGCAGCATCACCAGGCTTGGAAATAATTTCAGCATTTAAGCCCAATTTTTTTGCTAACACCATCCACAGATGAGC
>Ga0194052_1001481_pt1 | contig 13574 bp, 10 predicted proteins | sample SepL226m_MetaG_FD_160117 | JGI IMG/M metagenome (GOLD analysis project Ga0194052, IMG submission 160117) | Anoxic zone freshwater microbial communities from boreal shield lake in IISD Experimental Lakes Area, Ontario, Canada - Sep2016-L227-6m | ecosystem: Environmental > Aquatic > Freshwater >... | reverse complement strand
CTATTAAGGTCAATGGCGAAGAAACTATTGATGGAAATAAGTTTTCTGAGGATTCTGCTCCAAATCCGATTGATCCTTATGGCGTTAGTAAATTTGAGGCCGAAGAAGGTATCAAAGATTTTTGTAAGGAGGCGGGGATGGAGTACGTCATTATTCGTCCTCCTCTAATGTATGGGCCGGGTGTAAAGGCAAACTATCGAAAATTGCTAGATGTGATTTATCGCGGCATTCCCTTACCTTTCGCCTGTATCTATAACCGCCGTAGCATGTTGGCCTTGGGAAATTTAGTAGATTTCTTGAGCGTAGCTTTGACCCATCCTCGTGCAGCAAATCAAACCTTCCTACTTTCGGATGGTGAGGATTTATCCAGCAAGGAGCTGGTTGAAAAAATTTCTGTATCCATGGGTAAGCGCCCGAGGTTGATCCCACTCCCTGTGAGCATACTTAAGCTGATTGGCACATTATTTGGTCGAAGTCAGGCAGTGAGTCGTTTACTAGGGTCTCTACAAATTGATTCGAGTAAAGCAAGAGAGCGTTTAAATTGGACGCCCCCTTTGACGGCTCAAGAGGGTATCACTTTAACTGTCAAAGACTTTTTGGTTGGCAAGGGTAAATAGGCTTAATTGATGAAGCGTGTACTTGATCTGGTATTGGTGTTTGTTGCTTTGATGGTTTTCTCCATCTCGCTGCTCTTGGTGTGGATAGCTGTTCGAATCAGTTCTCAGGGCCCAGTGATTTTTTGGTCAGATAGAGTGGGCTGCAAAAATCATATGTTTCGTATGCCTAAGTTCAGAACCATGAGAATTGATACTCCAAATGTAGCAACGCATTTGTTGGTTGGCGCCAATAGTTATTTAACGCCAGTTGGCGGCTTTTTACGTAAATCAAGCCTAGATGAATTGCCCCAGCTTTGGTCTGTATTGGTAGGGGATATGAGTTTTGTTGGGCCAAGGCCTGCACTATATAACCAGGATGACCTTATCGCTATGCGGACTGAACTTGGGGTGGAGGTTCTGGTGCCCGGAATCACGGGTTGGGCCCAGGTAAATGGGCGAGATGAGTTGGATTTAGCGGATAAGGTCAAATTGGACGCGGAATATCTACAAAGACAATCTACGGCCTTTGATTTATATATTCTTTTCCTGACTGTTTTGAAGGTTTTTAAGCGTGAGGGCGTTTCTCACTAACTTCACCAAATAATCACTAAAATGGCAGCAAACTGACAGGACTGTCATGAAAAAAGAATTATTAGAACTTCCCCGTTGGGTTAAGCAGTTTGTTGCCATGCTTGGTGATGTGGTGTGTGCTTTAGTTGCTACCTGGATAGCATATTGCTTGCGCCTTGATGAGTGGCACTCATTTATTCCTCAGCAAAAGATGGCCTATGTACTTGCAGCCGTTCTTTCTGTACCCGTCTTCTTCCAATACGGTGTTTATAAAACGGTTCTTCGTTTTACTGGGGCCCATACCCTTGCGCTAATGAGTAAAGCAGTTGGTATTTATGGCTTACTCTATTTCACTGGTATTTTCATGCTGGCCTCACCCTATATTTATCGCAGCATTGGTTTGGTTCAGCCTATCATCCTTTTTCTTTTAATGGCGCTAGTACGAGTCGCATCCAGTTTTGCTTTAGGCTTCAGGGCCTACGGTAAGAACGGTCGCCCCGTTCTTGGAACATTACTAATCTATGGCGCAGGCCATTCTGGTATGCAAATTGCATCGGCGTTACGACAATCTGGCCAATATTTTTTAGCAGGCTACATTGATGATAGTCCGCAATATCAGGGTAGCAATATCAATGGTCTTATGGTGTATCCGCCAAAAGAAATTCCACGCTTGATTGATACCCATGGCGTATCTGATATCTTGTTGGCAATGCCCTCTATCGATCGCGCGCGCCGTAATTCGATTCTGAGCGACTTGCGTCAACTCCAAGTACACGTTCGTTCATTGCCTGACTTAGTAGATTTGGCACAAGGGCATGTCACCGTACTCGACATTAAAGAGCTTGAGCCAGATGATCTCTTGGGACGCGAGCCTGTTGCGCCTAACCGTGAACTCATTGAAAAGAACATTCTAGGCAAGACGGTATTGATTAGCGGAGCTGGTGGCAGTATTGGTTCTGAGCTTTGTAGGCAAATTTTGCAAGTAGGCCCAAAGCAGTTACTCCTGCTAGACCATAGTGAATATGGTCTCTATGCGATTGAGTCCGAGTTGCGTGCACAGCTCAATGCCAACCCTCAACTGAAGACTGAACTAGTCCCGTTATTGGGTAATGTCCGTGACGCTGAGCGTTTGGAGACGATTTTTACCAAATGGAAAATTGATACTGTCTATCACGCAGCCGCCTATAAACATGTGCCGCTAGTCGAACACAATCCTTCTGAAGGATTGCAGAACAACGTATTAGGCACCTTGAACTTGGCACAAACCGCCAAGAAACATCGCACTGCAAACTTTGTCTTGATCAGTACTGATAAAGCAGTGCGTCCAACGAATGTAATGGGCGCGACAAAACGTTTTGCCGAATTGGTATTGCAAGCATTAGCCAGTCAAGAAAATTCCAGCACTTGTTTTTCCATGGTGCGCTTTGGTAATGTTTTAGGTTCCAGTGGATCGGTAGTGCCATTGTTCCGCGAACAAATTAAAGCTGGTGGCCCAGTGACTTTGACTCATGCTGAAGTGACGCGATATTTCATGACCATTCCGGAGGCGGCGCAGTTGGTGATTCAGGCGGGTGCGATGGCGAAGGGCGGCGAAGTATTTGTGTTGGATATGGGGCAACCTGTCAAAATTTACGACCTAGCTAAGCGCATGGTCGAGCTATCTGGCTTAAGTGTCAAAAATCCTGAAACCGGTGCTGGTGATATTGAAATCGTGGTTACCGGCTTGCGTCCAGGTGAAAAGCTCTATGAAGAGCTCCTGATCGGCAAAAATCCAACCTCTACCCCCCATCCAAGAATCATGATGGCTAGGGAAGATTTTTTGCCCTGGAGCGCCCTTGAGGCGGAATTAGCCTTGTTGCAAGCTGGTCTGGCTAAGGATGATTTCCAGGTGCTAGTAGATCAGTTGCAGCGCCTTGTGAACGGCTATCAGCCCTCGGGCAACTACAAGCCGGCTGCCTAGGCCCAGGTATTCATTAAGCCCGCTTGAGGCCGGCATTTCTGGCGGACTTTGACTTTATAATCAAAGTCTTAGCAAATTTATAGAAATTGCCATTTAAAGCCTATGAGTAGTCATTCAGATTCCCTGCACGGTTCAAAGCTGCCTTCCGAGCGGACCTTTGGTTTCGTCTTTACCGGAATCTTCCTCATCCTTGCTGGATACCTCTGGTATCACGATGGCAAACCAGTAGCTATTCAGGTCTTTTTGGTCCTGGCGGTTGCTTTCTTAGCTTTCTCCATTTTCATGCCGATTGTGCTGCGCCCTTTAAACAAGGCTTGGTACCAATTGGGGTTATTGATGGGCCGTGTTGTGAGCCCAATCGTTCTAGGCATTTTGTTTTTTATTCTGATTACACCGATCGCTATTGTGATGCGCTTGGCAGGTAGAGATCCTCTGAAGTTGCGTAAGCAAGATGTTCAGTCCCATTGGATTGATCGTGCGCCGCCAGGACCATCTTCCGAATCATTTAAAGATCAGTTCTAAACAATATTTAGTAAATAGAAATTACCGAGGTTACCTATGTCATTCATCAAAGAATTGTGGAAATTTTTAAGAGTTCGTAAGAAGTTATGGCTCTTGCCAATTATTGTTGTCATGGTGGTCTTGGGTGGCTTGTTGTTATTGGCTGCGAAGAGCTCAGTGGTAGCACCATTCATTTACACCTTGTTCTAAGAACAAAGACAGAAGAATTGCTACGCGCATGAAGATACTGGGAATCTCCGCTTACTACCACGACTCAGCCGCTTGTTTAGTTGTTGATGGCGAGGTAGTGGCTGCTGCTCAAGAAGAGCGCTTTACTCGTAAGAAGCATGATCAAGCTTTTCCAGGCAATGCCATTAACTATTGCTTGACTGAAGTTGGCTGCACTCCAGCTGATATCGATTATGTAGTTTTCTACGACAAGCCATTCTTAAAGTTTGAGCGTCTGCTAGAGACTTATCTTGCATATGCCCCAGTAGGCTTTAAATCTTTTGCTACGGCTTTACCAGTTTGGTTAACCGATAAGCTCTTTCAGAAATCAGTTATTACTGGCGCCCTCAAAGAGTTGTGGGGCAAGGATGTTGACTGGGAGGCGCGTTTGCTCTTCTCTGAGCATCACTTAAGTCACGCTGCTAGCGCATTCTTCCCATCGCCATTTGAAGATGCTGCCATTCTCACAATGGACGGTGTAGGCGAATGGACAACGACTTCTTTAGCAATTGGCCATGGCAATAAGCTTGAAGTACATAAAGAAATTCATTTCCCGCATTCATTGGGATTGCTTTACTCAGCCATTACTTATTACACCGGCTTTAAGGTGAACTCTGGTGAGTACAAGGTCATGGGCTTGGCGCCTTATGGTGAGCCAAAGTATGCTCGGTTGATTAAAGATAACCTGATCGACATTAAAGAAGATGGCTCATTTGCATTGGATATGAGCTACTTCAACTACTGTACTGGTCTTACTATGACCAATGAGAAGTTCGATCAGTTATTCGGTGGCCCACGTCGTGGCGAAGAAACAGCATTGACTCAACGTGAGATGGATTTGGCCGCTTCCATTCAAGCGGTTACCGAAGAAGTAGTGATGAAGTTGGCGCGTGGCATTCGTAAGTCGACTGGCCAAATCAATTTGTGTCTTGCGGGTGGTGTAGCGCTCAATTGCGTTGCTAACGGCAAACTCTTGCGTGAAAACATTTTTGATAATATTTGGATTCAGCCTGCTGCCGGTGATGCAGGCGGTGCGGTTGGTGCTGCATTGGCTGCTTACTACATGATGTTGGGCTTGCCACGTAAGGTTGATCCAGCATTGCAAGACGGTATGAAGGGTTCTTACTTGGGACCAGAGTTTGCGCAGCCAGATATTGAGCAGCGCTTAGCAGCTGCTGGCGCAAAGTTCACCAATCACTCTGATGAAGAAATTATTGCCTTAACTGCTCAAGCATTGGCAGATGGCAAAGCGGTAGGCTGGCATCAAGGTCGCATGGAGTTTGGGCCACGCTCATTAGGCGGTCGCTCTATTTTGGCGGATGCACGTTCCCCATCAGCGCAAAAATTATTGAACCTCAAGGTCAAGTATCGCGAGTCCTTTAGACCATTTGCACCAAGCGTTCTCCGTGAAGATGTCTCAGAGTGGTTTGATATCAATACTGATAGTCCATATATGTTGCTAGTTGCTGACGTGAATGAGTCTAAGCGCTTGGCTATGACTGAAGAGCAACAGAAGCTCTTTGGTATTGAGAAGCTTAATGTGCCTCGCTCAGAAATCCCTGCCGTAACGCACGTGGATTACTCAGCTCGAGTGCAAACGATCCATAAGCAAACCAATCCGAAGTATCACGCTCTAGTAAGTAAGTTCAAAGAGCTCACTGGCTGTCCAGTGGTTGTGAACACGTCCTTCAACGTGCGTGGTGAGCCGATTGTGTGCACTCCAGAAGATGCTTTCCGCTGCTTAATGGGTACCGAGATTGAATTCCTAGTAGTAGGTAATTCCATCATGCGCAAAGAAGATCAAGATCCTGCACTCAAGCTCGATTATAAAAATGCTTATGAGTTGGATTAAGTTAGATACAGTTCAAGCGAATTTAATCTAATAGACATTCGATACGGGATATCAATGAAGACACTGAAAAAACTCCTATTCCCAGCAATCTTAGCGGCCTTGGCCGCTTATTTGTTTTTTAACGCCTATACACAGCGCAGCGTTGCTAGCTTCTTATGGGCTTTCAGCGTAGCGCTGATCGCCTTGGCTGCATTGACGAGTTTTCTGCGTAATGCCGTCATCATGACAATCTCGATTGTGGTGACTTTAGCTATTGCTGAAACAGCTTTGGGTTATTTACCAGCCCTGATTGCGAAGAAGCCAGACTCTGGTATTAATACTGCTAAAGATAAATCAATCTTTGCCTACTTTGATAGCGCACAAACCTACAACACCCCAGCGTATTGGCATTTAGGTCAATTTGGTAGCCAACCAAAACCTGGCGTCTTTACGGCAAAGAAGATTGCTTCCAATGGCGACGTGCTCTATGACACTGTATTCACTATCGGTCCCGATGGATTTAGAGTGACCCCTAAGTACGGTGACAAGCAGTCTCATCGCATCAACTTCTTGGGTGACTCATTCACCTTTGGTGAAGGTGTTGCCGATAACGAGACCATGGCTTATTACGTAGGTGATTTGGTTAATAGTCAAAAGCAGGGTGCAAAGTGGGCGCCATTGGAAGTGAAGAACTACGGCATTCATGGTTGGGGCATTCATCAAGGCTTAGCAGTGTTACAGAGCGACCTCGATACCAAGGCAAACCTCAATTTTGTTCTGACAGCACCATGGCATGCTAGCCGAGTGGGTTGTGCCGACTTCTTCAGCCTAGGTTCACCTAAGTATCAATTGCAATCTGATGGCTTGGTAAAGCGCGATGGCTATTGTCGATCCTTTGGCTGGGTAGAACATTCGCCCAAAGCATTACGCGGCCTCATTACTTCTTCAAAAGTATTTAATCTAATTCAAGATAGCTTGCTAATCACGACCGATCAAGATAAGCAGCTAGAGATTTACCTGGGTGTACTCAAGACTATTGCCGCGGAATCCAAAAAACGCGGTGAAGACTTAGTAGTGGGCTTCATTAAGGCAGATGATCAGTGGTTTGTCGGCACTTATAACAATGTAAAGGTCATTGCGGCGATCAAAGGCATGGGGATCAATATGATTGATATGACCTTGGCTGATAAGAATGAGCTGCTTGCACGCAATTACTATATTCATGAGCTTGATAAGCATCCTACAGGGGCGGCCAATCTTGAGCGTTCGAAGTTGTTGCTTAATAACATTGCTCGTTGACATTTTTACAGGGCGGATTTTTTTCGGTGTTTTTAGTGACTCGTAGAAATTGATGGTAAGTAGGGAGTTTAGTTAAATAGCGCTACCGTAGCTTTGTGTTCTTGTGTTCTTATGTAGTTGGAGCTTGCAGGCTATGCCGAATCTCTATATATTTTTTGTGATAGTTATTTAAGTGGTTAGCGGCTTATGAACACTTAACTCTTATAAAATTTCACGTTGTCAGCTTGTTAATGAAGTAGTTGCATTGATTCAATGCCCAGTGTGAGCAATCTATCATCTAGGTTACCGTACCCAGCATCTTTTGGGCTAGTTGGATTTGTATACTCAAATTTCAATAAAATGAACTTATTGTGACGAAACTTTATTGGCACAGAGATAGTCATGCTGTTATTTAATTGTTTCGTAACCTGAGCTGTTTTTTGATACTCCCCACCAGCAAATACTTTTACAGTAGAGACTGGATGCTTCGGCCCAACCAAGGCCCTAAAAGAAATTTGTATTTTTGAGGGGGCATTACTACCAAGTGGGATAGCCATGGTGGAGGCGGTGCCGGATGACCATGTACCCCATGGGTCAGCATGCGTCCATCCATCAAGTAAAAACTCACCACCATTATCATCCCCCTTCGAAAATTTGATAACTTCACCAATTTTCAGCTTAGGCACCAAAGAACTAATTTCTAGCGATGAGGCTAGTTGCTTGCAATCTAGGCATGCCTTGTAATTAGGGGCCAGGACTATAACCCCATTAATTTTTGCAAATAAATCACGGCTTGAATCATAGTTTAGGTTTATTTTATGCGGGTAGTTGCTCCATTTTTGGAATACATAAATTGTTTTAGGATCCAGGTTTCCTACTGAAAGTTCAAGATTTGTACTTTCGCTTGCTTCAAATACTTTGCGTTCATCGACTCGGGCTAAAAAGACGGAGTTCGTTGCAAATTTGTTTTGCACTGCGTAGGCGGCAAATATATTCCAACCATTTGGCCAATTTTGCGGTGGAAATATTTTAATTATTGAATATTGTTTTGGTGCTTCACTCCAAAACTCATGCGTTAAAGAATGTTCAATCTTAGGGCCTTTCGAATTGAAGAAATATTTGTTTAAATTATTCCAACCCCTACTTGTATCAATTACTTGAAGAATGCACAGCATAGCAAATAGTGGAATTAACCACTTTTTATAGCCACTAATAATCAACCAAAATGCAATATAGATTATTAGGTATTGCATCGGCCAACTCAATCGGCCGGATGACCTAACAATATTCAGGGCAAATAGCAGGCTTTCGTTGATTGGAATCTGATAGCGCGAGTTTCCAATATCCACATTATTAGTAATGGAGATTAGAAACATAAAAATAATGGCTGCCAATAAGAATTTATTTCTATGAGTTTTTTGAAAAAGCCTTTTTCTTTCGTCCTTGCGTATTAGCCGTAAAAGGCCAAAGATTACAGCCGCAATAACACCTGCCCCCATGTATGCGAAACCCTCCAGGGTGGTAGGTGTAAAAATGTTAGACCCCATAAATAGTGACCATCCAAGGGCATTAAAAAAGGCCATGAGATTGAATTGATCACCGCCATAACCAAGTGCAGAAGAAGAGCTCACTGAAATTGCCAAATAGCCATACTGCCAGGCGCTGATTAGTATCACAACAAATACCAACAGCACTTCAGTTACAAATGACCCAAAGCCCATATTTTGCTTTGATATTCTTCTATCCATTAAGCTTCCGGCCCATAGGAAGAAAACCATAAAAAATAAATAAAAGTGGATGCCCAAGACCACTGAGATCAAGAGGCCCCATGACCAGCTAGAAGTATTCTTTTTTAAATTTAAGTAGAGAGCCCATAGCAATACAAAGTGTCCGGCTAATGCCAGATGAACATTCATCCTAAAGAGCATTGCTGGGGTAAATAAAAATATAGTAGTGATAAAAATCTGCAGCCACTTATTTTTAGTTAAAAGTTCAGATAGTTTGTAGCCAAATATTGACTGCAATAAACAGCATATAAGTAGCCAGAATCCAAAGTATTGAAAAGGTTCGCCAAGAAAGTTTGACAATATCTTAAAAAAGATTGCCAGCAAAGGTATGGAGTCGGAATAAACAATAGAAGAGCTAAATTCCAGCCCATAATTTGGGTTCAGGCCCACAGGGTTGGTCCAGGGACCATGCCTGAATATTTCCCACCCTACATAGTTAAAGAGAGGGTCACCGCTTGATAGCCAGGCGATATTTTGAAAATTAAGTGTAGGTATGCCAACTACCAATATGAAGCCTAAAACTCCAATTGCAATGGGAGGCAATAGATTCAGCAGTGGGAATGATCTTATTATTTTCATTTATTAGATATATATATTCTTGATTTTATATCTAATAATAGTAATTATTAAAAATTAATGAACTAAATTGAATTGGGGTAGCTTCACTACATTCATCATGTACCCTGATTTTTTTAATTGACTTATATTGGAAAGCTTAATTTAAGCAGTGGGTATCCAAGAAAATTTGAGGTATATCGGGCTCTTTCTAACCCCGCCTCAAGAGATGGCTTTTTTGAAAAAATTAATAATATAAATCCAAAAATTTAGTTGCAGTTAATCTAATCAATCATGAAGGTTGAAAAATCGGTATTGTTTTAGGTCAACCACCTTGATCTTAATTACCAGGCTAAAGGGGTATGTATAGTTTGTTATGTATTGCGCAGCATTCTTATGCTATGTCTAAACCACACCCTTTTGAGTGAAGAAAAGTTTGCCGTTCCATGCCTGGCAAATTAGATCCTTCTTAGTCTTCCAGCCTTCGCTGTTATCAGAAGCTTCTTCATAAGCCCATTGTGGATTTACGGTAAATGGCTCCTTAGCCATGAGTGCGGAGATCCAAAAAGTTTCTTTATCGCCCCATACGTATTTGTAGGTATCCGGGTGATTATTGTTTAACTCATACAGACACTTAATTGCCTGTGGATGCTTGCTGCGATTAATGGCTACTACACCGCTATCCACATAAGTCTCAATGACTGGTTCAGCCGGAATACCATCTTTCCAGATGTAATCCCACTCAACTGGGAAGTTGTCGGGCTTTTGATTGTTGAGGCAGCGGCGTAACCAATTTTGGCGCTGCTGATAAAAAGCATAGTTACGGAACTTATTGCCTTTAAAGGGCTTGCGCAGACCCAATTGATACATGAGTTTGTCATACCAATTAAATTCAAATACCCAACGCTTGAGGTCTCTAAAGAGGTAGAAGCCTGTCTCTTGATAACCGGCATCACTAAAGAGGTTTTCTGGGTTTTGATGGAAGATGCCATCCGCATCAAATAGCAACACTTCGTTGAAGGAGCTATTGGCAACAATAAACGCCTTTACCTGAAAGCCCTTCCAGTGAGCCAGATCAGAAGTGAACTCTGAAACATTACGCCAAATGATCTTGTCAGTAATAGCGCTTATTTTCTGTTTGGACTCAGCGCTGAGCTCATTACCTACTTCCCAGATTTCAATCGGGAGCTGGCAGCCTAGGTCACTATAAATCTTCTTGAGATTAAATAGAGCAAACTGAACGTAACGCTCTGGAATGCTAGTGACTAAACCGCGTGACAAATTGGTGCTCATGAATATTTAGGCTTTATGAATAAGTTAAGAGTGCAAGTTAACGTTGCTACAGATTATTTTTTGAAAAGAGACTTGGCCCACTTAAAGGGTTCCAGTAGTTTCCATATGCGATTTAAGCGTGCCTCAAGAAGTTGGGTCTTGCGCTCAATGGCGTCAAAGCGCTCTTGATAGCGATTGGCTAGCAACTCTAAAGTCAGACCATATTCTTTGGCAAACACGACATCAAAGCTTGTCATGGCAGATGCATCCCCAGCCTTTTGGGCTATCACAGCAAAATCAGGGCTAACACCCGAGAGAACGGCAAAGAGGCTGGTAGGACCATGCTCTTCACGTAAGGGAACAGATTCTTGAACGCCAAGCACTTTGGATCTGGCAAAGCCAAGATAGCCTACCAAGAAGCTGAGTAAAGCCGATGGTAGCGGGCGCTGATGGGTTGGATCTAAATAGAAGCTGGAAGTGCCGACGACCAAGTTCTCGGTATTGGGCGCTTCCAGAATTAAAAGCCCAGCAGGTTTTAATGTCCTTAAGGCTTCCTTAATGAGCGTCTGCAAATCATCCAATGACAGATGCTCAGCAATATGAAATCCCGAAACAATGCTCAGACTGTCAGCTGGCAATGATTTGAGGTGCGCAATGGCGTCACCCGTTTGTACATTGAGGCCTCTGCTGCGGCAAGCGGAGAGCATGCCGTCGTCTAGATCAATGCCAGAGGCGGTCAGTTGGTTATCTTGTAACAATTCAAGCCACTCGCCACGACCACACCCTAAATCAAGGGCAGTTGCATTAGGGTGGGCTGCTTGAATCTTTTTAATAAACGGTACATAAACCGACAGGCGAGATTTAATGACCTCGCGTGAGCCGCGATGCTGATCTTCAAATGCTTTGTAGAAGTTATTTTGATCTGAGCTCATGCGTTTCTAAATGGTTTTGTCTTTTTTACTTCAACTTGTTCTTACTGCTTAATCTCAACTGTTGGGGGTAACCAAGCCACCCCTTCAAAATGTTCTTTGCTATTCATGACAGTAAACACGAGTGCATGGTCGCGCCACTCATAGTTACTGGCTATGTGATTGTCAGATGCATGTAAAGATAATGCAAGTGAGTAAGTTCCGGGCCCAAAATTGGCAATAAAGCGGAAGTTAAATTCGATTTCAGAGCCTGCGGCGAGCTTCTTCAGGGTCTTATTGAGGTGATAGGTATTGGTGCCATAAACAGGTAGGCCCAAACGGTCTTTAAACATATAGCCCAGCACCAGTTCATCGATTGCCTGATTACAGCGTACCTTGGTAGACAGCGTAATCTCTTGGGCCACCTGAACCACTTCAATGCGCTTGCCTTCATTATTGAGTAAAGCCACATCCAAGATAGTTGCCTCACCACTACCAGAAGTCGTTTTGACTTTGCCTGATTGGGTAATTTCTTGTCGAACGTTTTGGTTTTCACGATCGGCCAATAAGGCGTTGTAATAGTCCATCACCATTTCTGGTTGACCTTCAATGGCGACTTTGCCTTGATTGAGCAAAATAGCGCGATCACAAATAGATTGGATTGCCATCTTGTCATGAGAAACAATCAGCAGCGTCGTGCCATGCTTGCGGAACTCGCGTATACGGTCAAAGCATTTGTGGGTGAAGTAAGTATCGCCAACCGATAAAGCCTCATCCACGATGAGGACATCTGGACGTTCCGCGGTAGCTACGCTAAATGCTAAGCGCATTTGCATACCGCTAGAGTAAAAGCGTACTGGCTGATCGATGTATTCACCAATCTCGGCAAACTCTTCGATGGCCGGCATCATGGCGGTAATTTGATCAACGCTGTAACCGAGTAACTGACCGGCCATGTAGGCATTCTGCCTACCAGTAAAGTCTGGATGAAAACCAATGCCAAGTTCAAGGAGTGCAGCAACCTTGCCACCCATCTCTACTGAGCCGGTAGTGGGCTGGGAAGTTCCCGAGATCATCTTGAGTAGCGTGCTCTTACCAGCACCATTTACCCCAATAATGCCGACAGCTTCACCAGGGTTCACGGTGAAGTTCAAATCTTGCAATACCCAGTTCAGACTATGACGGTCTTTGCTAAACGGAATAACCCATTCAGCCAGACGTGACCACTTAGAGGGGTAGCGCTTATAGGCTTTGCCGAGATTGTGAACAATGATCTGTGACATTAGAGCAAGTCCACCATTTCTCCGGAACGCTTACGAAATAAGCGAAAGCCATTGATATTGAGAAGCACCGCTAAGACACAGATAAACCAGAGGCTAGACCAATCTGGCATTTGATGGTTAACAAAAATCCCCTGAAAGGCCACCAGTAAATTGGTGAGTGGATTAAAGGAGACTAAGTAACGAATTTTCTCAGGGAGAATATTGGTGGAGTACACGATTGGTGTGAGCCAAAACCAAAACTGAAGAGCAACACTGTAAAAGTAACCAATATCTCTAAAGAAGACATTGAGAACACCTAGTGTCATTCCTAAGCCAATGGAAAAGGCAATCAAGATGACGAGTAGGGGGATGACGGCAAAAAAGCAATAGCCTGGGAAGTTATCTGTCACCAACAAAAAGAGGGTGAAGAGTGAAAAGATAATGATGAAGTTTAGGCCAGCATTGAGGATGACGATCACTGGCAAACAAAGGCGTGGAAAATTGAGTTTCTTGAGAAGGTTGGCATTTTCTAAGAAGACCACTTGGGCGCGGGAGGTTAGTTCAGAAAAGAGTGTCCAAACAATGACGCCAATACATAAATAGATGCTGTAAGAATAAAGACCAGAACTACCTTCACCTGCTGCACCTGGTAAACGCGCCCCCATGATTTTGGAGAACACCAAGGCATAGACCAAAATAAGCGCTAAGGGATTGATGATGGGCCAAGCGAAACCTAGTAGGGAGTTCTTATACTTAGTTTGAAATTCACGCTTAGTACTACCCAAGATGAATGCACGGTATTGCCAAAGCGAGGCAATAGATGCAA
>Ga0194052_1001479_pt1 | contig 13577 bp, 9 predicted proteins | sample SepL226m_MetaG_FD_160117 | JGI IMG/M metagenome (GOLD analysis project Ga0194052, IMG submission 160117) | Anoxic zone freshwater microbial communities from boreal shield lake in IISD Experimental Lakes Area, Ontario, Canada - Sep2016-L227-6m | ecosystem: Environmental > Aquatic > Freshwater >... | reverse complement strand
ACTACCAGCCGCTGAGCACGTACCTCAACATCCCGTCGCCCGGGTGGACGCCCACGCCCAACCCGGCAGCGACGACCGCGGCCGGGCTCCAGACCTACTTCACGATCGCCGGGGTCACGACGCCCTGGCAGACCAAGGGTCATGTGGGCAGTGCCGCTCAGTACTCGGAGTGGAAGGCTGAAGGCCATGCCAACTCCCTGGTCGACCTGAAGGCCGCGGTGGGGGCCAACCCGCCGGCGTCGTGCCTGCAGTGCCACTCCGCCGACTACCGCATCGCCCCGGACAACGCCAAGCCGACCGGCACCGAGGCCAAATACGGGATCACCTGCGTCGGCTGTCACACGCCGCACCCGGCCGCCACGGCAAACACCTCCAAGGGCGTGTGGGACGAGTCGCTCACCACTCAACTCGTCGGGAATCCCTCCAACCCGAGCGACCTGTGCGGTACGTGCCACAACAGCCAGATCGGCGACGGCGTCCTTGCCGCCGGCACGACCGTGTACGAGAACCAGCAGGAGGTCATGAACGGCACCGGCGCCATCGGCGTGCCGCAAGGTCTCCCGGGCGTGCACAAGGGCAAGTGCGTCCAGTGTCACATGGCGCCGACGAGCACCGGCTACGACGGCATCCAGCTGGGCGGCAATCACACCTTCAAGGTCATCATGCCGAACGTGTCCGTGAGCACGTCGCCGCGTGCCATGCCGTTCTCGGCCTGCAGCACCTGCCACAGCCAGGGCTACGCCTATGCCATCGCCAAGATCAAGGCGAAGCGCGCCAAGACCGCCGGCTACGGCGGCGACAACGCCCTCTGGCTCCAGGACACCATCGACCAGCGTCAAGCTGCCATGAAGGCCAAGTACAACCTGGTCGCCGGCGATCTGCACGCGGCCGGCACGCTCATGGGCTTCACTGCGCCGGCCAACGTCACGACCGACGCCGGCTACATCAGCTGGCTGAACACCACCATCAACGCCAAGGGTGCCGCCAGCATGTGGACGCCCGACGAGCTCAAGTGGCAGCAGGCCTACACCGACTGGACCTACGTCGCGGCCGAAGGCAGCTGGGGCATCCACAACTGGCAGTACGACTCGCTGGTGATCACCGCAGCTGAGACCTTCGCCAACCAGGTCGCCAAGGCCCCGCAGACCGTGAAGCTCAAGCTCTCCAAGACGAACGTCAAGAGGAACTCCAAGGTCACCTTCTCGGGCAGCGTCAGCCCCGCTACCGCGGGCACGGTGCATATCCAGAAGAGCGCGAACGACATATACGGCAACTGGAGGTCCGCAAGGCTCTCCGGCGGGAAGTACTCGATCACGGTCAAGATGACCAGCGCGGGTACGTTCCACTACAGGGCCTTCCTCGCGCCGAGCAAATCCTACGCGGGAGGCACGTCCGGTGCCGTCAAGCTGAGGATCAGGAAGTAAGACCGCCGGTCGCGGGCCCTCGGGCCTCGCGCCTGTCGTCGAAAGGGCGGCTCCCCTCGCGGGGAGCCGCCCTTTCTCTCTTGGCTGTTGCTCTCGCGGAAGGCACCCCGGCATTGCGGGACTCTGAATATGTCCATCAGACTGCGCTTGTGACACATTTCTTTATGTTTGCCAACGCGCACCAAATCGTGTATACCTTCACAAGCTTCGATACCCCCACGGGTTCTCGAGGCGGAGCCACCGACATGGGCATGGGGAAACGACAGCACCGGCATCTCACTTTCGCGCACCTTCTTCGTGCGCGATCCGCCTTCGCGCCCATCCCCAGCAAGCCTCACGAATCTCGCTCTGCGTCGCCCGGGCCTCGCACCGCGTGTTCGATCCATCGATCCGCTTCGGGAAGGGAGGTGATTCGATGACAGCGGACAAGCTTCTCTTCCCCATCCATACGACAAAGCACAAGGAGGTGACCATGGTAAAACGCATTGCAGTCTCAGCGATCGTCCTGGCCGCCTTCTTGATCTTGGCGGTACCGGCGTTCGCCTTCAACGGCTACCGCGGTGACTACACGACGAGCGCCGCCTGCGCCGTCTGCCACCAGTCCGGTCAGCCGGCCAACGCGCCCAAGGTCTACAACGACTGGGCGGCCACCAAGCACGGCACCGACGCCGAGGGCGTGTCGGCCGGCCAGAGCTACCCTAACGGCTCCACCTGCGGCGGCTGCCACACGTCCAACTACGCCCCGAGCAAGGCGGTACCGACACCGGTAGCAACGACGACGCTGCCCGCCTCCAGCAGTGCGACACCGTCGCCCGTGCCGACTGCAGGGACCATCTCGTGGGGCGCAGCGATCCCGAGCCCGTTCCCGGCTCAGGCTCTCGGTGAGGCTCCGTATTCGGAGGCCGACATCGGCTGCTCCTCGTGCCACTACGGCGCCAACGTCAACGGGACGATCGCCAATGCTGGCAACGACCCAGGCGACACGGCGCACACCGCGGCACCGGTGGCCTTGGCCGACGCCGACATCTGCGGCACGTGCCACTCGCGCTACGCCTACACGGTGAACACGTTCGCCGTCACGCCGATCCCCTACGTCAAGGTGTCCGGGTCACCGCCAGGCTCACCGATTCCGAATCCGACCCCGACGTCGCTGATCCAGCCACAGATGGCCCTCGACTACCCGGTGCTCCACGGCAAGGCCCTGAGTTCCTATCTCAACATCCCCGTCTCGGGCTGGACTCCGACGCCGTCGGCGACAAAGGCCTCCGGCCTCCAGATCTACTGGTCGTACAACGGCTCGCCGACCGTGTGGCAGTCTGTGGGCCACGACGGCAGCGCCGCCCAGTACCCCGAGTGGAAGGCCGAGAAGCACGCCAGCGCGCTAGTCGACCTCAAGGTCGCCGTGGGGCCAAACCCGCCCGCGAGCTGCCTGCAGTGCCACTCCGCCGACTATCGCAACGCCCCGAGCGCCGCGAAGCCGACAGGGGCCCAGGCGCAGTACGGCATCACCTGCGTCGGCTGCCATACGCCGCACAACGCAGGCCAGGCCAAGGGCGTGTGGGACGACGGCTTCGACACCCAACTCGTCGGTGATCCTGCCAACCCGAGCGACCTCTGCAGCACGTGCCACAACGACCAGAACGGCGACGCCGTCGTGGCCGCCGGCTCGAGCGTGTACGAGAACCAGAAGGAAGTCATGAACGGCACCGGCGCCATCGGCGTGCCGAACGGCCTCCTGGCGAGCAACCACAACAACAAGTGCATCGAGTGCCACATGCCGCCCACCAGCTACGGACGCGGTGCGCCGCAGCTCGGCGGCAACCACACGTTCAAGGTGATCTACCCGGTAGTCGCTGCCAACGCGAAGTCCACCGGCGCAGCCGGCCTCGCGATGCCGTACTCGTCCTGCAGCACCTGCCACAACAAGCCCAGCGATCCGCTGGCCACCGGCATGCAGCCGATCGCCGATACTCATCAGGCGACGATGCATTCCTGGTACAACACGGTCACGACCGACCTCGTCGCGGCCGGTCAGCGCATGGGCTTCGCCCACACCGCCTCCGCCACCGACTACATCTCGTGGCTGAACGGTCAGCTCAACGACAAGGGTGCCACCACCTGGACCCCCGACGAGCTGAAGTGGCAGCAGGCCTTCACCGACTGGACCTACACGGCGGCCGAGGGTAGCTGGGGTATCCACAACTACTCCTACTCGCTGCTCGTGATCCAGACGGCCGACACGCTTGCCAACCAGGCCGGCAAGACCCCGCAGTCCCTGACGCTCAAGCTCTCCAAGACGAGCGTCAAGAAGAACACCAAGGTCACCTTCTCGGGTACGGTCAGCCCCGCGACCGCGGGCACTGTCCAGATCCAGAAGAAGTCACACGGCGTCTTCAAGAACTGGAAGAGCGCCAAGCTCTCCAACGGGAAGTACTCCATCAAGGTCAAGATGACCAGCAAGGGTACCTTCTACTACAAGGCCTACCTGGCGCCGAACCCGTCCTATGCGGGCAACACGACCAAGCAGGTCACGCTGAAGGTCAAGAAGTAAGACCGTCAGTCGCCGGCCCCAGGGCCACGCCGCTGTCGCCGAAAGGGCGGCTCCCCTCGCGGGGAGCCGCCCTTTCTCTTGGTCCGGCCGGCGCGCGCGGCGCCGCGATCAGCGCGCCGCGGCAGAAGCACCTGCCGAATCGGCTGCCGAAACGGCTGCCGAAACGGCTAATCTCCTGCCGAACCCTACACTTCCTCAGCGGCAGGCTGTAGAATGTATCGCGCGAGCCGTCCTTGGCTCGCGCGAGTGGTCAGCCGCGCCGCTCACCAGCGCGGTCTCTCGGGGGCTCGCCGCCCCCGTCGTCTCAAGGGGCGAGACACGCACTGTGGGGTGATACCCAGCTTCAACCCGCCACGCTGAGTCCTGGTTGAGACGTCTCAGCGCCGTGAAGCCGTACCAGGCGGCCAGCGGCGCTTGGCATGTACGAACGACTAGCCCGCCTGCCCGCCCGCACCCGCGGGCGCGCCCTGCGGGCAGGTGTAAGGAGAGAACGCAGAATGCAGGATACCAAGGTCGATCCCAAGCTCGTCGCGGAACTCACCGAGCGCGAGGAGAAGCGCCTCGAGGACAGCACGCCCAAGTCGTACGAGCTCTTCAAGCGCGCTTCCCAGCACATGCCCATGGGCGTGGCGTCCACCTATCACGCGCGCGACCCGTACCCCGTGTACTTCACGCACGGCAAGGGGCCGCACATCTGGACCGTCGAGGGCCAGGAGATCGCCGACTTCCACAACGGCTACGGCTGCATGGTCCAGGGCCACGCCCATCCGCTGATCGTCGAAGCCATCCAGAAGCGCGCCCCGCTGGGCACGCAGTTCGGCCTCCCCACGGAAGATGCCATCACCATGGCCGAGCATCTCTCGGGCGCCTTCAAGCTCCCGCAGTGGCGCTTCGTCAACTCGGGCTCCGAGGCCACGATGGACGCTATCCGTGTGGCTCGCGGGTTCACGGGTCGTGAGCCCCTCGTCAAGATGTTCGGGTCTTATCACGGTCACCACGACTACGTGATGGTGTCGCTCGGCGTCAAGGACTTCGGCGAGGTCGGCCCGCGGGACAACTACAAGTCGATCTCCTACGGCGCCGGCATCCCGCAGTGCTCCATCGACCTCACCGTCGCGGTGCCGTTCAACGACATCGAGAACATGACCAAGCGCATCGAGCGGATGGTCGCCGAGTGCAACGCTCCGGCTGCGCTCATCATGGAACCCGCCATGATGAACCTCGGCGTCGTGCTCCCCGACCTCGAGTTCCTGAAGGCCGTGCGGGCCGTCACCAAGAAGCACGGCATCGTGCTGATCTTCGATGAGGTCAAGACCGGGATCTGCACCGCTCGCGGCGGCGCCGTCGAGCGCTGGGGCGTTCTGCCCGACATGATCTGCCTCGGCAAGGCACTCGCCGGCGGCACCCCCTGTGGCGCGATCGGCGGCACCGAGGAGATCATGGCCAAGGTCAACGACGGCACGGTCTTCCAGGTCGGCACCTACTCGGGCAACCCGCTCAGCATGGCCGCCGCCCGGGCGAGCTTCGAGCAGGTCATGACCGATGAGGCCTACACGCACCTCAACCACCTGAACGACCGCATCATCGCCGGCTGCGACGCCGTCTGCGCCAAGTACGACTTCCCCGGCTACACCGTGGGCATCTCGTCCAAGGGCTGCGTGAACTTCGCCAGCGGCAAGATCACCGACTACGAGTCGTTCATCAAGCACCAGGACCACGAGCTCGTGGCGCTGGCGTGGCTGTACAACTTCAACCGCGGCATCATCATCGCTCCCGGTCGCGAAGAGGAGTGGACGCTCTCGATCACCCATACCGACGCCGACATCGACCTCTACGTGTCGGCGTTCGACGAACTCATCCACGACGTCACCGCCTGACGGCGGACGACAAGTGAGGGGCGGCCGCCGCAGGCGGGCCGCCCCAGCGCGCGCAAAGGGCGGGCGGCCTCTCCACGGGCCGCCCGCCCTCTTTCGTGCGTCTCAGTCTCCGCCCGGCTCCGGGCCGGCGGCGCCCACTCCGGGCCGGGGGCTCACGCTCCGGGCCGGGGGCTCACGCTCAGTGCGGCTCCGGGCCCGCGGCGTCCACCGGGCTCTCCGAGATGTCGTCGAGGAGCTGGCTGACCTCGGCCCAGACGCTGTCGCGATGAGCCTGGAGCTCGACGTCGTCGTCGGCCCGGCTCTGGCGCTCCGCCTTGACGAGCACGACTCCAGCATCGGCGAGCTTGCCGAGGATGCTGACGACGGTGATCTCCTCGAGCCTGCTGGCGAGCGTGATCTCGCGCACGGTGCGCTGCCCGTCGACCTGCCCGAGCACCATGAACTCGTCGCGGCCCATGGTCAGGGGGCTGCGGGGCAGCGTCTGGTAGTCACTGTTGCGCACCAGCACCGTGTTGGACTGGCCCAGCATCTCGGCGGCGAGGCAGTAGGCGCCGCCCAGGGCCGAGATCTCGAGCAAGACCGACTGGGCATCGATGGTGATGAAGTCCACGGGGGCCGCCTTGGGATCACGCACGAAGACGAACGTGCCGGAGGTCTCGAGCTTGGCGGCCACCAGCGTGTTGGCGACCTGGCGCGAGAGCACGTCCAGAAGGTCGGCCTGCCGCACATACCCGCTCTCCACGAGGATCGTGCCCAGCGGGCGCGGGCTCGCCTCTTGCCTCCCGAGCGCCTCCCGAAGCTGGGCCTCGTTGATGAGAGCACGCCTGAGGAGCTGGCTGCCGATCGCCGTGTCGGTCGCGACGCGCGTGGAATCCCGCGTCTCGGCGATGCGCCCGCGCACGAAGTGCACGTCGGTGAGTCTCCGGGGGCACTCGACGTGAAGCGTGCCGGAGCTCCGCGCCTGCCCCAGCATCTGGAGGATCTCGACGACGCCAAAGGTATCGAGTGTGCCGTGCATCGCCAGCGAAGTCTATAATCGGCGTGCATGAACGTCGACCTGCACACGCACACGTACCCGGCGTCGGACTGCTCGCGGATCCCGTATCGCGACTACGTAGGCTGGTGCGTCGCCAACGGCGTCGAAGGCGTGGCGCTCACCAATCACGGTGACGTCGACGACAACCGCAAGCTCGAGGGGGCGCTGGCGGCCGAGGGCGTGCTGCTGCTCCACGGCAGCGAGATCAGCACGCTGTACGGCGACTTCGTGGTGTTCTCGCCGGACCTCGACTACCTCGCCGGCTTTCGCGCCCTCCAGGACCTGCCGCACGCGGAGGACCTGGACGAGAACGCGGCGCTCGTGTGGGTCCACCCGGGAGCGGGCGGCGGGCGCAGTCACTCCGCCTATTTCAGCGGCATCGAGCGCATGGTGGCGCACGTCGTCGACGGCGTCGAGGTCTTCAACGGCAACTGGCTCGGCGAGCGCTACGTGGCGGTCGCCGAGCAGGTCGCGGCGCGGCTCGGCGTGGCGCGCACCGCCGGCAGCGACGCCCACGACGCCGCGCGGCTCATGACCTGCTACACGGAGCTGCCGGACCCGGTGCGCTCGACGGCCGACCTGGTGGACGCCATCAAGAGCGGCGCCACGATCCCCCATCGCCGCGCCACGCCCGGCCGCCGGCGCCGGCTCGGCATCTTCTAGGAGGTCCCGTGCGAAGCTTCGAGGTACGCACCCCGCGCAGAGTCGCGTTCGTGGACATCACCGCTCAGGTCACGGCGGCCGTCGAAGGGCACGGCGAGGGCGCGGCGGTCGTGTACGTGCCGCACACGACCGCCGGCGTCACGATCAACGAAAACGTGGACCCGTCGGTGCGGGCGGACCTCGAGATGGCGCTCGAGCGCCTCGTGCCGTCGGATCTCCCCTTCACGCATCTCGAGGGCAACTCGGACGCGCACACCAAGGCCAGCCTGATGGGCAGCAGCGCCACCATCCCGCTGGCCGGGGGGCGGCTCCAGCTCGGCACCTGGCAGGGCATCTACCTCGCCGAGTTCGACGGGCCGCGCACGCGCCGCGTGCTCGTCAGCGTGCTGGCAGCGCCCTGACGCGGCGCCGCGCGGGCGGCCGATGCGCTCGCGCCCCGTACTTGCGGGCGCACGCGACGAGAGGCCGGTCCTAGCGGCCCAGCGCGGTCTCGAAGTGGTGCTTGAGCGGCTCGGCGTCGAGCCGCCCGCCGCCGTGCTTGAGCAGCAGGCGCTCGGCCGGGAAGTGCTGGCCGTCGGCCCACATGCCCTTGAGCCAGTCCCCGGCGGCAGGATTGACGAACCAGTCGGCGCCATACCGGTCCTGCAGGATCATGCGGAACGAGCCCTCGAGCATCCAGGCGCGCAGGTAGCTGGCGCAGTAGAAACTGTCGTCGACGTCCACCAGGTAGTTGGCCTCGGGGACTTCGATCATGGTGGCGGCGCTGAGGAACTCCGAGTAGAGCGCCGCCATGCCGTCCAGCGAGCCGGTCTGCAGGTGAAGCTCCGTCTCGTAGCAGAGCTTGGCGGCGTAGCGGCGCATGAAGTAGAGGTCGTTGACGTTGGCGAAGCGCAGGTACTCGTCGACGTCGGTGAAGTCGAGGTAGCGCGCCAGCCACTCGCGGTTGAGCACGAGATGGTCGAAGGTGAAGGCGAAGCCCTCCGTGACCGCGTTGTCGCCGAGGTGGCGGTATTCGAACGGCAGGCCGGCGTCGACGTGCGCGAAATGCTCCGTGTGGCCGGCCTCGTGGAGGAGGGCGGCGTAGTCTTCCTGGCCGCCCTGGGGAAGCACCACGAGGTAGATCTCGCCGGGGACGCGGACCGGCGCGCAGAAGGCGCGCGGCGACTTGAGCTTGCGGACCTCGGTGTCGACGTGCACGTTGCTCTGGGCGTCGAGGTCGATCTGGAGTCCGGCGAGGGTCGCGCGCAGGGTCGGGACGAGGCCGGCGCGCGTGAACACGTCGTCGAAGCCCGGAGCCCGCCAGAGATACGGCAGGTCGGCGTACGCGAGCTCGGAGTAGGGCACCCCCATGCGCTCGCGCGACAGCCGATCCATGACGCGCGAGTAGAGCCCTTCGGTCGCCCTGAGAAAGCCCTCCATCTCCGCGCGCAGCAGGCCGTAGTCGAGCCCCTTGACCTCCGAGTACAGCTCCCGGTAGTGCGGGTAGCCGAGCTCCAGGGCGAGCTCGTGGCAGCGACGCCAGACGCGGTCGAGGAGCGGGTTGAGGAGCTCGCCGGTGGCGGCGAGGCGCGCCTCCTGGATGCGGCCGCGGCGCGCCCCGTCGGCCTCGTTGGCCTGGGCGACGCCGGCCTGGCGCAGCCCGATGCTCTCCCCGTCGACGGTGATGGTCGCGGCGCCCTCGGTGTTGGCGACCTCGTCGCCGAGGTGCTTGGTCTGCTCGCCCATGAAGCCGTCCACGGTGAAGGCGAGCAGGTACGCCAGCCGGCGCTTCTCCTCGTCCTTGGCGGCCTGGTAGATGCCCTCGAGCTCGTCGATGGCGGCCTTGGTGAAGAGCTCGGGATAGCGGTCGTAGACCGCGGCCGTGTCGCACGTGGGCTTGCGGCCCGAGAAGTGTTCGTAGTACTCCAGGTCGAGCGCGCCGACGAACTCCTCGGCGCGCCGGCGATAGGTCTCGAGATCGAGCGCGGTCACGGGCTTCTCCTTGGGCGCGGTCATGAGCCGGCAGCGGGCCGCCGGGGCTCGCCCGACTCTACCAGTTCGTGCCCGGCGTCCACAGCCAAGGGCACGGTCTCGGAGGTGGACAATCACCGGTCGCCGCGGCCGGGGGCAGCAGGTACACTTGCCCCCATGCCGCCGCACCCCGGAGACCAGCTCGAGCTCGAGATCACGACGCTCGCCTACGGCGGCCAGGGCGTGGCGCGCGTCGACGAGTTCGTGCTCTTCGTGCGCGGCGCCGTGCCCGGCGATCGCGTGCTGGCCAAGGTGACGCGGCGCAAGAAGTCATACGGCGAGGCGCGGATGGTGGAGCTCCTCTCCCCCTCCTCGCGCCGCATCGCGCCGGTCTGCGGCCACGCCGCCGACTGCGGCGGCTGCGAGTGGCAGACCCTCTCCTACGAGTCGCAGCTCGAGTTCAAGCAGCAGCAGGTTGTGGAGTCGCTCACGCGCCTCGGCCACCTCGAGGGCTACGAGCTGGAGCCGATCCGCGGCATGGACGACCCCTGGCGCTATCGCAACAAGATGGAGTTCTCGTTCGGAGAGGCCGAGGACGGAGCGCTGCTGCTCGGCCTGCACCGCCGCGGCTCGTGGCAGGACATCATCGAGACCACCGACTGCATGCTCGCCTCGGCGCGCATGAACCGCGCCCGCGCGGCGGTGGCCGCCGCGAGCCGTGAGCTCGGCCTGCGGCCGTTCGGGCGCGAGCACCACCACGGCCTCCTGCGGCACCTCGTCGTGCGCGAGGGGCTCGCCAGCGGCGACCTCCTCCTCAACCTCTTCGTGTCCGCGCGCTTCCCGGAGGAGAAGGAGTTCGCCGGGCGCGTCGCCGCCGACTGTGGCTGCAGCTCGTTCGGCGTCACCGTCAACGCGACGCCCGCGGACGCGGCCGTCGGCGACGGCCCGCACATGCTCCTCGGCGAGCCCTACCTGCGCGAGCGCCTCGCCGGGGTCGACCTGCAGGTCCCGGCGACCGCCTTCCTGCAGACCAACAGCCGCATGTGCGAGGTGCTCTACGACACGGCGCTGCGCTTCGCCGGCGCCGAGCCCTCGCGCCCCGCCATCGACCTCTACTGCGGCATCGGCTCGCTCAGCCTGCCGCTGGCGCAGCGGGCGCGGCAGGTCCAGGCGGTCGAGATCCAGGAGGAGGCGATCGCGGCCGCGCTCGAGAACGCGGCGCTCAACGACGTCGCCAACGTCGACTTCTACGCTCACGACGTGCGGCCGCTGCTCCGCTTCCCCCCGCACCCGACGCTCGACGCCGAACGCGCCGACGAGGCCGACCGGCCCGCGGTCGTGCTCGTCGACCCGCCACGCGCGGGGATGGCCCGCAAGGCCCTGCAGCGCGCGGCCGCCCTCGGCGCCGACCGCTTCGCCTACGTCTCCTGCAACCCGACGACGCTGGCCGGCAACGGTGCCGAGCTCGCCGAGCTCGGCTACAGGCTGGAGCGCGTGGCGCCGATCGACATGTTCCCGCAGACGCACCACATCGAGACGGTGGCGCTCTTCCGGCGCCAGAGCTAGAGGGGGAACCGGCAGGGCGTGCGGCCGGGCTACGTCCAGGCCCGCGCTCGGCTGCCGTCGCGGCCAAGGCTCACTCGGCGCCGGCCGGCCTCCGCACCTTGCGCCAGATGAGGTCGCCGTTGACGGCGAGGAACGCGACCGAGAGCAGCGGCAACGCCGGCAGCGCCGTCCAGTACATCGCCGCGGCGATCGTCGCGAGGAACGACCCCACCATCGCGACGACGCTCCAGCCCACCCGGAGCCCGAAGCGCCGCGCCGCCCCGAGATAGAGCGCGAAGAAGATGACGTCGCTGATGCCGAGGCCCGTGTACGCCTCGTCGTAGGAGTAGCCCAGCCAGGTCACGGCGACGGTGAAGTAGCCGACCACCACCGGGCCCTTGCCGAGCAGCGCCTTGGTGGGCCCGACGGCCACGCTGACGATGTCCACGACCGCCGAAACGCCCGCCACGATCACGATCCAGCTCAGCTGCTCGAGCTCCTCCGCGATCCAGATGCCCAGCGCTCCGGCGGCGACGATCTTGGCGACGTTGGCGAGCGGCACGAGGTGCAGCGAGACGAACAGCATGGCCAGCGGGAGGGCCACGACCGTGATCAGCGGCAGGCGGCGGCCGAGCGCGCGCAAGGGCAGCATGCCCCACACGAGGACGCCGAGCAGCGCCAGCACGATGGCCGACGAGAGCATGATGTCGAGCTTGACGGGCGGCGCCGGCAGGTACCGGCTCAGGTAGCCCCAGAGGAGCAGGGCGGCGCCCGCGGCGAGCGCCGGCGCGAGGCGCTTCATCGGCTCAGTACGGGGGGATGTCGTCGTACCACTCGCCGAGCCGCCGGAAGGCGTTCCAAAAAGCGGCCTTGAGGCGCTGCTCGTCGAGCGATGCGTCGATGTCCGGAGTGACGAGCACCTCTGTGCCCGGCGTGAACTCCACGATCTCGCCGGGCGCATAGCTCAGTTCGCGCGCCAGCGGGATCTTGACCGCGTTGAGCGCGGCGACCGTCTCTTCGCCCATCGCCACGATCATCTTGGGATTGACGATGGCGAGCTCGCGGCGCAGATGGTCGAGGCACTTGCCCTCGGGCTTGGCCTCGCGTACCTCGCCGCATTTGACGACGTTGGTGCCGTAGAGCTGCAGCGGATCGATCTTGAGGCGCTGACAGCTCTTCATGAGCGCCGTCCCGGCCCTCCCGAAGAACGCCACGCCCTCGTGCAGCTCGGAGGGCCGTGCCTGGTACTTGAGCATGAACACGTCGGCCATGGGATGGCCGGACCCGATCACCGGCATCGTGCGCGCGTGGTGGCAGCGCGTGCAGCGAAGGACCTCACCGGTGAGCTCGTTGACCTCAGAGATGGCCCGGGTCAGGTACTTGTCGTAGATCTCGTTTGGTTGTGCCACCGGTACCTCGGTTCGGGGTGTCCGCTAGCTTGTTCGCGTCCCTCCGGCGAATCCCTCGCGAGGGTCAGCCAAATGGCGGCGGGTCCTCGTTATCCGCGCGCTGTGCAGGGTGATCCTCCTGCCCGGGCATCCGCGCCGAGCCGCCGAGACTGGTCTGGATGAGCTTGAGCGACTGCAGGTAGATGCGGCTCCGGGGCCGGCGCACGATGCGGCTCTCGGCGAGAGCCGCCACGAGCCCCGCCGGCCCCTCGAAGTCGTCGATGCCGCACAGGGCGGTGCCGATGCCGGGGAGCACGTGCGAGTCGCTGCCCGCCGCCGCCGGGATGCGGTAGCGCTGCGCGAAGCGCTCGGCGAGCTCGTTGAAGCCCGGGAAGGCGAGGCGCGAGTTGAAGACCTCGACCACGTCGATGGCGGCGACGTTGGCGCGCAGGATCTGGGGGCTGGGGATCGTGTGCAGGCGATCGAACGGGTGCGGTACGTAGACGATGCCGCCCTGGTCCTTGATCGCCGCGACCGTGTCGGCGAAGGTCATGCCGCCGGGGATGGTGCGCTCGAGGAAGAGGCCGATGACCTCGCCTTCCGCGGTCTTGACCTCCTCCCCGACGATCACGCGCACGCCGTAGCGGTCGGCGATCTCGCGCGCCTCGAGGCCGCCGGCGGCGCTGTCGTGATCGGTGATGGCGATGACGTCGAGCCCGACCTCGCGGGCGCGCTCGAGGATGTCGGCGACCAGCATCACGCAGTCCTTGCTGTGGTGCGAGTGCACGTGGAAGTCGGCGAACAGCTCGCGCTGCTGGCGGCGGCGGCGCGGGAGCGGCTGCCGCCGCCGCGCCGCCACCTCTTCGTACACCTCCTCGATCTCGCCGACCACTCGCTCCCAGTCGTAACGGCGCACGCGGCGCAGGCCCTCGCGCGCCAGGTCCGCCGCAAGCTGAGGCTCGTCGAGCAGGCGCCGCAGCGCGGCCGCGAGGACGCGCGGCTTGCGCGGAGCCACGAGCAGGCCGTCGACGCCGTCGTCCACGACCTCGTCGTAGCCGGGCAGGCGCGAGGCGACCACGACGGCCCCCGAGGCCATGCCTTCGAGCAGCGTGACGCCGGCCGTCTCCGGGCCGAGCGACGGCG
>Ga0194052_1001478_pt1 | contig 13603 bp, 15 predicted proteins | sample SepL226m_MetaG_FD_160117 | JGI IMG/M metagenome (GOLD analysis project Ga0194052, IMG submission 160117) | Anoxic zone freshwater microbial communities from boreal shield lake in IISD Experimental Lakes Area, Ontario, Canada - Sep2016-L227-6m | ecosystem: Environmental > Aquatic > Freshwater >... | reverse complement strand
CCGTATACTTGACCGAATTTTCAATAAGTCTCCTGAACGTATCCGTCAGTTGTTTTGAGTCACCTTTGACTACATAGCTGTCTCCAGATTCTCCAAGCTCAATGACTGAATGCGGTGAATTTTCGTGGAATTTCTGTATTAGTTTGGTTATGATTTTCTTAAGATCTATGCTGTCTTGGTGATAATGCATATCATCGAAAGAAAGGCATGCCAAGTCCATATAGTCGTCAAATATGTCAATAAGGTTGCTTGATGATACGGACATACCGAAGAAAACCTCTCGTAGCTCTGGCTTTATATGTCCATAATCCCCTTCAAGAATTAGTGAGGAATAGCCTTTGAGCGCTGTGAGCGGTGCGCGCACTTGATGTTGTATAGTGTTTAAAAACTTCCTTCCGAGTTCTTTGGATGAGTCAATATGCCTCTCGTATTGACGTGACCTTTTCCAGAAAAAAAATGTCAAAACCGCAAAGATGAGTGCGAGTACGTATGGAATTATTTGATATTGTATGTCCATGAGTTAAGAAGAGTTCATATTATACTAAACTTTCGCAGTATTTAAAACATCAATCAACCACTTACAATTCAGCCTTGGCCTTGTCGTAAAATTCCTTGAGCGTCAATCCGTCAGTTTCACCAACAACAAACGCAAGCATGGTCGTATCTCCATTCATAACGGCCTGGATCGGACGATGGAATCCGTCAATAATGTCGTAGGTACCCTCACTATTCATCCTGACAGCGATTGGTGATTCTATTTGCCTACCAATCGCAGCTCCATGACCGCCCTGGACTCCCAATTTTATATTCCTGATTTGCATATCAGCCCGCCAGACCAAATTATCAGAATTGGCAATATTAGATATGTGTATGTCTCGCATCGGATATCCTATATAACTGTATGGATTAATGTAATCCTTACTAGAGCCTGGCTCTCGCCCAAGGAGCTTACTGACCAAATCTTCCTTAAAAGTCTCAAAATCTGCCGTATTCTGAGCAATCTTTTTTAAGGCACAATAAATTGGCGATTCTTTCTGCATTATTGGAAATTGTTTTATACATGCACTGGTTCAACTGGCAACTCCACAAAAAAGGTAGTGCCTTTGCCGACTTCCGTTTCATACCAAATTTTGCCGTCTTTATGTGCTTCAATAACAGGCTTCACGAAGGCGAGTCCATACCCTGCAGCATCAGTGTTGTATTTTATAGAGTTCTTACCCATACCGCCTGGCTTGAATAGGTTTTTCTGGTCTTCCTCAGAGATGCCTATACCCGTATCTTTGATGGTAAAGAGGATTTTACCGTCTGTCTCGGACAGAGTCACTTTAATACTTCCATTTGGAGTATTGTATTTTATGGCATTGGTGAAAAGATTTTTGAAAGCCTCATCAAGCTGGAGGGCATCACCGATAATAGTATACTTTCCATCTGCAACAGTTGATTCAAAAGATAGGCCTTTTTTCTCTGCAACATCTTTCTGTTTAGAAATCAAACCTTCAATCACAGGCTTCAAGTTCATAGGTTTCATGTCAAATGGTAATGTGCCACTTTTAGCACTCTCACCCCTCAATACACTTTGAACATATTCAACTCCATCAGTCATTTCATCAAAACCCTTCGTCAAAAGAGGTTTGGCTTCTTCAGCCACCTGACCATAATCACCAGTTGCTAGTTCTGCAAAGATATTTCTACCAACTGCAAGGTACCCTTTAATCTGGTGGTTCATGATGTGAATAAGATTCTTCTGGCCTTCGTTAGCTTCGTGCAAAGTGTGTGAAGCTATTTCAAGTTCATCTGCCAGTCTTTGAATACGCTCACGAGTTTCAATTTCTTTTTTAACACTCTTGATAAGGAAGTACCCAAAAAAAGAAACAAACCCAAGGGTTACAAACGTAATAGTTCTACTTGCACCCACTTCCGCCGTAAAGAGTTTTGAACCAATGAGAATAACAAGGCCAATAACAAGTGCCTGGGCTCCAAATAGACGCACATGGAAAGTTTGAAAACGAACAATCAAGACAGTCATGAAAAACGTAAAAATAACCATCCCGAACATTCCATACATTTCAAGACTTGAATCTTGTAATACACCAATTTGTGTGAAATATGATGCTAAAAATATCATTATAAAAAAGATGAACATGAAAGACTCTATTCCTACTCCCATGAGGATTATTTGCTTTCGAAAATCAGGCATCGAAACACGATATTTACGAATGAGCAGAATTAGAATCCAAATCATAGCAACCACACCAAGGAACGAATAGTATAATTTAAATGGTAACCATTCGAATTTAAAAGCATCACAATCTGTTATATTGAATCCTTTTATATTAAAAGATGTAGGAGCAAGAAGAATCACGGGAGCAAGCAGTGTAAAGAAAATAAATTTGAGCTTAGGTGTTATATCCTTCTTTTCCAAAAACACATATACAAAATATATGCACAGTATCGCTATTAACCCTAAAATCAGGCTGAAAAATGACCAGAAAAATAAAACTATATCACTGTGAATATTTGTCCATGTAATTATATTGACAGTTGCCCACATTGAAACCATTAAAAGGATGGCGAAAAAAATCCTATTAAGTAGTTGATCTCTTCCCTTCCAGTAAACATAAAAACCAAGCAGAAGAGAAATTACTATAGTTGGAATATGTGCATAGTATAGAAGTTTAGGTACACTATCGGAAAAAAAGAAGTATGAGGTTTCGGGGAATAAATAACAGATCATATTTTTGTATTGTTAGTAGATTGAACTTGGTTATTGGGTTGCGCTCCAGCATTAGATGTCTGACACGGGTTGTCTATAGTGCTAGTTTTCTCGTCACAATACGTAATAGAACAATCCTGATCATTCGACAGGCACTCATTAGCCAATTCACAATTTGTTATATTTTCACCACACTCTCTATATAAATCAGGTTCATATTTTTGCATTTCTGAATAGTAATCCACTTTATTACATGCATCATCTTCACAGCTCATAAAACATTTTCCAGTAGACGAATCGCATCGCCCATGATAACCGACAAAATAATGACGGCTAACCATAAAACGATAATAAGAAAAACCCGTAAATATAAATATCATAGATATAATAACTAGAGAGAAAACATTTCCACTGAGATTAATATTTCGAATAATTTTCATCATAGATTAAGTTTTGCAGAAATGATGTGATAACACAATTGAGCTGCTCCATACTCTGTTCGAACATCGTTTTCAAACGGAGACACCTCCAATAAACCTAAGCCGATGACATTTTTTACTTTTACAACCTCTCTTAATAAATCGATTACATACCACCACTCAAGCCCTCCTTGGACTGGTGTACCTGTTGCAGGTAAATAAGCTGGATCAATCCCATCTATGTCAATCTCTATGTAAACCTTTTCAGTTTTTATTGAATCAATTATTTTATCTATATCTGGAACCTTACCTAAGCCCCATTCGAAAACAACCATCTCATTCTTAGTAAAAAAATCATACTCCTCTTTTGAATAAGACCTTATACCAACCTGGTTTATATTGAAGCCAAGTTCATGCGCCCTACGCATTACACATGAATGTGCGAATTTGCTAGGTCGGGTTTGATCTGGATTAGCATTACTATCATCATTTCGAAGATCTGGGTGAGCATCTATCTGTAAAATAGTAATTTTTTGAGGATCGTCTAACTCAGAAATGGCTTGAAAAGCTCCTATGGAAATAGAGTGTTCCCCTCCTAATATTACTGGAAATCTGTCTTTATTTGCATAAATTTGTCCATACTTTTCCTTTACTTTACTTACCATATCTTCTGGGTATAAACTATTTAAATTGCCCATATCTACATGTGATATTTTATATTTGTACCCAGTTTCTATTTTTGTATACCTATCAAAAAACTCTATATCTTCATGTAGACATTTCACAACCGCAAGCCCACCACCTACCGCACCTTTACGATGTGACGCTGTGCGATCATAACCAACTGTTAAAAGCAAAGCATCCGCTTCATCTATATCTTTACAGTTTATTATAGAATCAATCATGTTTCGTTTATTATAACATAAAATCCTAAGTATAAATCTAAATGGAAAGTAAATATGTTCCAATACCCGTTATTAAAATTGCGATAACCTTCTGCCAAATGTGCCTTGCCTGTATTTTTTCAACTGCTACCTTCGGAAAAAAGATAGTTAACGTAATACCTATAATCAGGACAAAAATCGTCTGAAAAGAATTGACGAGCAATACAAGCGCAACAGGAGCAAGCATGAAGGAAAAAGCCAACACAAGATTTCCAGATATGTATATTAATTCATTTAGAGCATTGAGCAACAAAACAGGCTTGGAATTATTTCTTATTGCGGCTATAAAATTAGTCCTGTATGAACGTATGAAAACAAAAATAAGGATACCCACTACTGTTAACATAAGATGCTCCCAAAAAAGAGAACGCCAAACATTTTCTTCAAGGGCAGCCGCTTTGAAAATAACAGATTCGGATGCCCAAAAGAGGCAGGCAGCAAGCATCGGTAAAATGGTTTTTTTACGCAGTCTAAACCTGTTTTCTGAATCAATTTCAAGAGAAATAATTGTAGTACCCAAAATAATTATCAACATTGAGATAATCTGCATAACAGTCAGGGTTTCTCCGAGAATAAAATATCCGAGTACGTACCCGAACACAGGTACTAACTGATAAAACACAATTACAACTGAGGCTTCCTCATTTTGAAGTGCCTTCAAATAACACCAGAGTATAGAGATGCTTAAAATACCAGAAATACACAGTATAAAAATATTCTTACCGCTAACACTTAAGACTGTAGGATCCATCCAGAGGAAAAAAGGTAAGGCAAAAAAAGCAAGAAGTGAAGAAAAAAGGATTATAGTACCAGTTCCACTTTGTTTAAAATACTTCTCCAACAAAATTTTATCAATAAAATTAGTCAGAGCATATAAGAGCGGAGCGATGATTGCAATTAAAAACCAAGTCATTTATTAGTAAATTATAGTACCCACGAACCATAAGTCAACAACTGTAATCTTTTATTTTATTTTGGATACTATATACTTAAGATATTATGAAAATTCTGTTTATATCCAGAGACTTAATAGCAGGAAACCTCGCATACCTACTCCAAAAAGAAGGACATGAAGTGAAACTTTACATCGATGAAAAAGCACGGCGCCACAATTTTGACAACCTTGTACCAAAAACCAAGAATTGGAAAAAAGAAATAAATTGGGTTGGTAAAGATGGTCTCATTATTTTCGATGACGTTGGGTGGGGTAAAGATCAAGATAAGCTTAGAAAAAAAGGCTACTCTGTGGTAGGAGGCTCTGCTGGTGGCGATGAGCTTGAAATGGAAAGAGAGTTTGGTATGCAAATCTTTGCTGAATACGGACTACAGACAGTACCACTTAAAGACTTTTCAAACATAGAGGACGCGATCATTTTTGTAAGACAAAACAAAGGTAAACCATGGGTAATAAAAAGAAATGACGGCCAATCAAAATTCATAAGCTATGTAGGAATTTTTGACGACGGAAGAGATGTTGAAAGTCTTTTGATGAACTACTTACAAAACAAATACTTCAGCAAGGAAAAAATCACACTTCATCAGAGGGTTAATGGTGTTGAGATCGGAATTGGAAGATATTTTAATGGTCAAGACTGGGTTGGCCCCATTGAAATGAACTTAGAACATGTTCGGTTTCTCGCTGGAGACCTAGGTCCAGCAACAAGTGAAATGGGTACCCTCGCATGGTATGACGACAAAGAAAATACAAATAAACTTTTCCAAGACACATTGGAAAAATTGAAACCTCACCTCAAGAAAATTGATTTTCGAGGTGATTTTGCTATCAACTGTATCGTAAATGAAACAGGTGCGTATGTACTAGAGGCCACCTGTAGATTTGGTTCCCCCATCATCCATCTACAATCAGAAATTCAAGAATCTCCATGGGCAGAATTTCTTTTAGCTATCGCACAAGGAAAAACGTATGATATGAAATGGAAGAGGGGTTATGGAATCGTAGTATGTGTGACAGTTCCCCCATTTCCTTTCGTAAAAACACTCAAAGAAAGTGTGTTCTATGGTATCAATATATATTTTAAAGATTTAATCGAAGCGGACTTGAAGCACATACACTTCGAAGAAGCTTCCCTCCGCCACGGAACGAAAGATGAGTTTGGTTCAGCAAGATATTACATATCTGATAACCGAGGATATATCCTCTATACCACCGCTGTAGCACCCACAGTCAAAGAAACCCAAGAAAAAGTATACGCTCTTACAGAAAAAGTGATTATCCCAAAGATGATGTATAGAAATGACATCGGGACTCGCTTTATGAAAGAGCAAGAAAAACAACTTCGTGAGTGGGGATATCTTCAATAAATACTAATACACGTTATGTGTAGGATACTTTGTTCCTCGTTTAACAAAGTTCGTTTCCATCTCCTTCAACTTAAAGATGTCTTTAAAATAGTTCTGTATCTTATTAATATCCATTCCATTTTTGCAAGAATATACGTCTATACTGACAAAGCCTCTCTTAGGAAATGTATGTACACTTATATGACTCTCCATAATAATAACAAAACCGCTCCAGCCTCCAGGGTCTTTTTTATCGTCCCCCTCCGCAAAGACAACAACAGGATCAATTAGAGTATGCATACCGAGAGCTGTAGGCAAATCTTTAAAACAATTCAAAACAATATTTTTGTCATTCAATAAATTTTCATCACCCAAATATCCATCAAGCATAAAATGTTCACCAAAGTTTTCTGTTGTATTCATTAAAAATATTTTATCATCTCTCAATAAAAAGAAAAGAAATTATACATAGAAAAAGTAAAGAGGTATCAAAAAACCCCTTTGATAAGAGGCTTTTGACGGAACATGGTCTTTACTTCAGTCTGTTAGAAATATAAGAATTCAGATCGCTTATTTTAACCCTCTCCTGAATCATGGTATCCCTATCCCGAACAGTCACTGCTCCATCTTTCTCAACAGTATCAAAATCAACAGTCACACAATAAGGTGTCCCTATCTCATCTTGACGTCTATAACGCTTACCTACATTTCCATTATCATCAAACTCACACATAAAATCATTTTTAAGTTGATTGAATATCTCTAATGCCTTAGAAACTAAAACTGGTTTATTTTTAAGTAGTGGAAAAACAGCTACTTTAATAGGAGCAAGGTGTTTTGGTAATTTTAAAACGATACGCTCATCATCACCAACTTTCTCTTCTGTGTATGCAAAATCAAGAAACATCAATACTAATCTATTGAGACCTACCGACGTTTCAAGAATATGAGGAATGAATTTTTCATTCTTCTTACTATCAAAATAACTCAAATCCACTCCAGAATGGTTTGAATGCTGACTTAGATCCCAATTTCCTCTAGCGTGTATACCTTCAACCTCATCCAGTCCAATAGAATTAAAATCATATTTAATGTCATATGCTTCAGAAGCATAGTGAGCAAGTCTTTCATGCTTATACCACTGTAATTTACTTTCAGGGATACCGTTTGAAAGATACCACTGCATTCTGACAACTTTCCAATTCTCATAATTCTCCTTCATTGTATCTGGATGCAAAAAGTACTGCATCTCCATCTGCTCAAACTCCCGAGTTCTGAAAATAAACTGTCTAGCAGCTATCTCATTCCTAAAAGCTTTACCCACCTGAGCTATTCCGAATGGAAAACTAGGATGCAAAGAATCTACAGTGTTTTTGTACTGCAAATAAATCCCCCCACATGTTTCTGGACGTAGATAAACAACATTCTCCTCAGACAAAGCATCTGTTGGTGACCCAAAATTTGACTTAACCATAAGTGAAAATTTCTTTGCTGGAGTGATATCTGAAGAACCACAACTAACACACTTGAGTTTCTTCTCCTCTTTTAATTTATCGAGTTCGGTATTTATAAATTCAATAGTTGCTTTATCAGCAGAAATTCCAAAACTCTCCAGAAGATGATCAGCTCGCATTCTGTTGTGGCATTTTCTACATTCAACCTGAGGATCATCAAAGCTCTCGACGTGACCAGAGGCGACCCAAGTCGTTGGATGCATGAAAATAGCACTATCCAAAAGATAAACATCGTTACGTAATTGGATCATATGTCGCATCCACGAATCACGTATATTATTTTTGAGAATTGCCCCATAATGACCATAGTCGTAGACACCAGCAAGTCCGCCATATATCTCAGAGGATGGAAATATAAAACCCTTACTTTTACAGAAAGATATCAATTTCTGAAACGCTTGATCATTAATTTTTGACATAACTTTTTAATATAATACTTTCTTTTTACCTTATAATTACAAAACAAATTGTCGAACCTTTGATTATTCTAAAGATTAATCATTAGATATGCGGAGATTACATATTAGCATATTTTCAAATAAAGAAAATTAGTTGACAAAAAAAATATTCCATGCAAAATATATGCAAATGGGCAAGCTGTCTATCAATCAAAAAAAGTGTGTTGGCTGTGGACTCTGTATGAATTACAATCCAAGCTTATTTAAGATTGATACAAAAACTTTTAAGGCAAAAATCAAAGACAAGCAAAAACTAGTTGAATCTACAACAATCAACGTCTCTGTTGAGAAATTAGAAAAAATCAAAGAAATTGCAAGGTGCTGTCCCGCACAAGCGATTAAAATATCAAAATGAAAAAATACATATATTTAGATTACGCCGCAACCACACCAATAGATGAAAATGTTATAAAATTGATTAATAAAACCAATACCCTTTTTTATGGTAACCCTGGATCGCTCCATGAATCAGGAAGACTGGCAAAAGCTCAGATTGAAAAATCTAGAGAAGAAATTTCAAATCATTTAAACACATCTCCCGATGAAATAATCTTTACGGGCTCTGGCACAGAATCAGACAACCTAGCAATACTTGGTATAGCCCACGCACACAAACAACATGGAAAACATATTATTATTTCAACAATAGAACATAAGGCAGTACTAGAATCTGCACTACGCTTAAAAGACGAGGGTTTCGAAGTATCTTTTGCTCCAGTAGATAAAAATGGAATATTAGACATTGGGAGTTTTAAAAAACTACTACAAAAAGACACTATTTTGGTTTCTATTATGTATGCCAATAATGAAATCGGTACAATACAGCCAATTAAAGAAATATCAGAGATCCTTCGACCAATCAAACAAAAAACAGGCTACCCTCTCTTTCACACTGACGCTTGCCAAGCAGCAGGAGTATTATCATTAAATGTTAATGATTTAGGAGTTGATCTTTTAACTATTAATGGCTCAAAAATCTACGGACCTAAAGGCGTAGGGTGTCTTTATGTAAAAAAAGGGATCAATTTGGAACCTCAAATACTTGGAGGAGGGCAAGAAAAAAATAAAAGATCAGGCACAGAAAACATCTCTTTAATAGTTGGATTCGCTAAGGCTTTAACTATCGCCACCCGTAAACAAGAATCAGAAAATATTCGGTTAAAACAGTTACAGAACTATCTTATTGATAAGATTCAAAAAACTATCCCAAAAGCGTACTTAAACGGCCATATAACAAAAAGACTACCTAATAACATCAACTTTTCTTTTTCTGGTATAGAGGGAGAAGCTATGATTCTTTTACTGGATCAAGCTAAAATATACTGCTCTACAGGATCCGCTTGTTCGTCTTCAGATCTCTCCCCGTCTCATGTGTTATTAGCCACTGGTTTAGCCCTAGAACTAGCTCACGGGAGTTTAAGGATTACACTAGGAAGAAAAACAACAAAAAAAGACCTAGATACCATGGTTGACGAATTGGCAAAAATTATTAACTTTTTAAGAAAAATATCTACTATAAAAGTATGAGAAAAATAACTACGATAAAAAAGAAAAAAATAGCTGTACCTAAAGACTCTATTTGTGGATGGGTTTACAATGACACCGTAAAAGAACATTTCATGTACCCAAAGAACTTCTTAACAAACGATGAGGAATACGATGCGGACGGAGTAGGTATGGTAGGTAGTCCAGCCTGTGGAGATATGATGATGGTGTGGATTAAGGTAGATAAAAAATCACAAAAAATCAAAGAATGTAAATGGAGAACATTTGGATGCGCCTCTGCAATAGCTTCAACATCCATGATGTCAGTAATGGCAACGGAAAAAGGAGGGATGGAACTCAATAAAGCTATATATCTCAAGCCAGAACAAATCGTCGATAGGTTGGGAGGCTTACCGGATCGTAAGTTTCACTGTTCTGTCTTAGGGCAAGAAGCATTAAAAGAAGCTGTTGAAGATTATTTAAAACATGCAAAAAACAGTAAACAAAAGTAAGTTCGTCGTCAGTAAGATAAAAAAAGAGGCAGACAACGTCATTACCCTTTTCCTTTCTCCAAAAGAAAAAAATATTGCCTATACGGCAGGACAATATGTTCTAGTAAGTTTAAACAAAGACGAGGATATTCACGGTAAATTCTATACTATCTCAAGCGAACCATCAGAGGATTTACTTGCTTTATCGATTAAAAAAGTCGGTAGTTTCTCATCAGCACTGCACAACCTAAAGATTAATGATGTTATATATATTTCTGGCCCATACGGATCATTCTACCCAACACCAGAAATGAATGATCTTGTCTTTTTTGCCGCTGGTATAGGTATTACACCTTTTTTCAGTGTTATAAAAGATATTATAAAAAGAAAAGTTGAAAGTCGGGTTAGACTTTTTTACACCAACAAAACTCTAAGAGATATTTCCTTCTTCAAGGAAATTAATAAACTCGCAAGTAAAAATCCACTTCTTGAGGTTTTCTATCACCTGACCAGAGACACATCCAGTCATGAATTAATTAAGTCTTACAAACGTATAAATATCAACCAGGTCCAGGAGGAACTCAAAGATTTACGTAATAAAAATTATTACATATGTGGCACGATAGGTTTCGTTGCAGACACCAGAAAACAACTCCTGAAAAAGAAAGTTAAGGAAGAGAACATCTTTACTGAATCTTTCTTTTAATCCACAACAATGAACACAGTAAGAAATTTGAGTGATATCTGTTCGAAGGATGTAAGTTTAGCTGGAGGCAAAGGCGCATCACTAGGTGAAATGATGAGGATCGGAATATCTGTACCTCACGGTTTCGTAATTACAACTGACGTTTTTCAACAATTTGCAAAAGATATAGATTTGCATGAGAAAATATCATCCATTTCTAAAAAAATAGATCCGAATAATCTTTCAGAAATTAGAGATCTATCTGAAGAAATTAAAAAAATATTTCTTAGTTCTGAAATACCAAAAGAGGCAAGAGAGGTTATTAACGGGGAACTAAAGAAGTTAGAAACAAGCTATGTGGCAGTTAGATCATCGGCAACAATTGAGGACGGTGCCGTGGATACGTGGGCAGGACAATTTGAAAGTTATTTAAACACCACAGAAAAAGACTTACTAGAGAAAATAAGGCTTTGTTGGGCGTCATTCTTTACTCCACGAGCTATATTTTATAGAAATGAAAAAGGCTTTGAAATTTACAACTCATCTTCAATGGCTGTAATTATTCAAAAAATGGTTAATGGAGAAAAATCAGGCATCGCATTTTCTGCTGATCCAATAACTCATGACAGAAATTGTATGATTATTGAGGCATCGTATGGCTTAGGACAGTCAGTAGTCTCAGGACAAACCATCCCCGATAGATACAACATTATCAAAAAGCCTGAGATAAAAATAATAGAAAAGTTTTTATCACTCACTCACAACAGTAACCACAATATAGAGGCAAATACGAGTATTCTTACCGATAAACAAATAACAGAACTATCAGAACTGGTTTCAAAAATTGAAGATCATTTTGATTTTCCATGTGATATCGAATGGGTATTAAAAAATGGAATATTTTACATCGTACAATGTCGACCAATTATAAACTGGTCTTATAAAACAAAATGAAATTAATAACACTGAATACTTGGGGAGGTCGTATTAATGAGCCTTTGCTAGACTTTATACGGAAAAACAAATCTAAAATAGATATTTTTTGTTTTCAAGAAGTATTTAAAGGAGGTGTTAGTGATGCACACAAAGATTTATCAAACACCTTAAACATAAATCATATACTGTACGAACAAATTACTGAAATATTAGACGGTTACAATAATTTATTTTGTTCTTTTCACAAAAATGCTTATGGCATAGCTTGTTTTGTCAAAAAAGACATAGAAATCATAAAGGAAGGAAGTGTGGTTGTGTATGAAAACAATGATTTTCCAAACGTTCTAAGAGAAGATTTAGATCACACTCGTAAAATGCAATGGATTCACATTAAGAAAAACAATAAAGAATACACCGTGATGCATACACATGGGCACTGGACAGGCGTAAACAAATCAGACACGGAAGACAGAATAAAACAATCTGAAAAAATAATAACATTCTCAGATAAAATAAAAACTCCAAAAATCCTTTGTGGAGATTTTAATTTACGGCCCGATACAATTAGTACATCTATTTTAGAGAAAAGCTTCAAAAATCTGATCAAAGACTATAAAGTTTCATCTACAAGAACTAGCTTTTACAAAAAAGAAGAGCGATTTGCTGACTACATTTTTACATCTGAAGACATAGAAACTTTGTGTTTTAGAGTACTACCAGATGAAGTGTCAGACCATTCAGCTTTATACATTGAATACATTTAACATTTACACAGTGGTTGGGTCTATGTCTTTGAAATATACATCTAGATGCTGACTGAATTCAATATCGTTATCTACCGCATGTATAATATTAGGCACACTACTAATCTTATTATTATCCTTATCGCAAAGATAACTCACCATATTATCGTCAGTATAAATAGAATCCACCAAGGACAAATCAACATATTTACCACGTATCGTGTCTGGAGAACAAAGATGTGCTAGGTGGTGATTTCCCTTTAACTTTTTCCCAAAATTAATAGCGTCTTCCTCTATTTTTATCCTACATAAAAGCGCCATAACCTCTCCTGACTCATACACATAACATAAATCTTTAATACGTTCATCTGGATAGGGCTTCCAATTATTTTGCCATTCCCCCTCCTTTAACATAGCAACAGTACTACTATCTATAATCATCCTGTTCATAGCTACAACATCATAAAACCTTTCTAGATCCAAAATAATTTCTTTAGCTAACCCTTTAGCTAAAGCATCTTTCTTTATTGTAAATATTGTATATTTTCTCATAGTTTCACCTATAATCTAATTCACTATTGCTTACGATTAAGAACTTCAACAATACCATTATCAGCATCGACAAGTAAATAATCCCCTGTACTAATTACCTTTGTTGCGTTCCTGGTACCAACAATGCACGGTATATTGAATTCACGACTCAATATAGCTGCATGAGAACCCATTCCACCTTGATTCGTAACTACTGCAGCGGCCTTTTTAAAGGCCAAAAACAATTCAGGCGATGTTGATTCACTTATTAATATGTCACCATTTTTCATACTGTCTATCTCGATTTTAATATAATCAAAATTATCGTAATCTGGTTCAATTATTTTAGCGTAACCCCTTACAACACCCCTATTAGCCACAAC
>Ga0194052_1001475_pt1 | contig 13610 bp, 9 predicted proteins | sample SepL226m_MetaG_FD_160117 | JGI IMG/M metagenome (GOLD analysis project Ga0194052, IMG submission 160117) | Anoxic zone freshwater microbial communities from boreal shield lake in IISD Experimental Lakes Area, Ontario, Canada - Sep2016-L227-6m | ecosystem: Environmental > Aquatic > Freshwater >... | reverse complement strand
GTCCAGGAGAAGGAAGCCGCCGAGGCGGAGCCTGACACCACCAACAACCGCATGGAGCTCACTGCGGCCATTCGCGGCCTGGAGGCGCTCACGAAGCCCTGCGAGGTATTGCTCCAGAGCGACAGCCAGTATGTGGTGAAGGGGATCCAGTCCTGGCTGAAGGACTGGAAGCGCCGCGGCTGGAAGAAGGCGGACGGCAAGCCGGTCCTGAACGCGGACCTCTGGCAGGCCCTCGACGCCCAGCTGGCGCGCCACCAGGTGGAGGCCCGCTGGGTCAAGGGCCATGCGGGCCACGCCGAGAACGAGCGCGTGGACCGCCTCGCCACCGAGGCGGCCCAGACTCTCAGGTAGGTCCGCCCTTAGCGCCGCTTCTGGAACCTGTAGACGATGTCCGGGGTCCACCCGCGGGCGGGCTTGCCGTCCCGTGTGGCGGGGCTGAAGGTCGACCGGTTGGCGGCCTCGACGGCGGCCTCGTCGAAGCCGTAGGTGCCAGGCACCCCTTCGATGACCGTGACCTTCAGGGGCTGCCCCTGCTCACTCACGTAGACCTTCAGCCGGACCACGTGATCCAGGTTGCTCTCCCAGCGCATCTGCACCGCACGCGGAGGGAAGGCCGGTGCCACCTGGTTCATCAGCCGAGCCGGCTCGCTCACTGGCGTGGCACTCGGCGGGGTGGCTTGCGGGACCGTCGCCAGAACAGGCTTGGCCGCTTCTGGGGCAGGCACCGGAGTGGCCTCCGCCGCAGGCGTCGTTACCGGTGCCGGTGCGGGCGTGGCGGGCCTGGCCTCAGCGGCCAGCTTCTGCTCTGCCGCCTTCTGCTCGCCCAGCCGCTGCTCCGCCAGCTTCTGCTGGCGGTCCACTTCCTGGCTGCGCTGGCGGGCCTCTTCCAGCTGCTTCTGGATCCGCGCCCGGTCCTCCACCGACCGGGTCTCGCCCAGCTGTTTCTGAAGCTGGACCGTCTTCTCGGACTCGGCCTTGGCCCTGGCATCGAGGTCGGCCTTCTGCTGCTCCAGCTGCTTCTTCAGGAGGGATAGTTCCGTCAGTTCCGCCAGCTGTTTCTGCACCGCCGGGTCCGTCCGCGGGCGGAACAAGTACATGGCGCCCAGGCCCAGGATCACCACCGCGGCAAGGCCGCCCCCGATGAGCAGCGGGGTGTGCTTCGAGCCGGCCGGAGCGTCGGGCAGGCCATCGCTGGGCAGGACGCGCGTGGCCCCGCTCCGCAGCGACTCGCCCGCGGCAGTGTAGGGCTGGTAGGTCTCACCCTGCTCTGCCCTCATGCCCAGGGCATCCCGGTCGTTCTCTTCCCGGAACAGCGTGTGCATGAAGAAGGCCATGTTGAAAGTCGTGGGACTGTAGTCACCGTCATAGAGGACCCTTTCCAGCTCCGCGCTGAAGGCCTCCACCGTGGCGAAGGGCTGGCGGCCCAGCAGCAGCCGGCCGAGGAAGGCCCTGATCTCCGCCGGCAGCGGCACGTCTTCCTGGGCCGCCTTGAGCGTGGCCTGATCCAGGACGGACTGGAGGTCGCCGCCCACAGGGAGCGGCTCAAAGGTCAGCAGCTCGTAGAGCACGGCACCCAGGGCGAAGAGATCCTGCTGGAGCGGCAGTGGATCCGTCCCCTGGAGGTAGGGGGCCAGCTTCTGCTGGAGGACCGGTGCATTGACCAGCAGGCTCTTGACCAGCGAGGCGTAAGGCGCGTCCAGGATCTGGGTGGAGCCTTCGATGCTCACCCAGACGCTGTGCGGGCTGAGCACGCCGTGGCTGAGCCCCTTGGCCTGCATCTGCACGATGCCCTGGGCCATGCCCTGAATCACCGTCAGGGCATGATCAACCCCGAAGGGGACCTGCTCCTGGCGTGCCTTCTCGATGAGCTGGGCCAAGCTGCGCCCGGCCACATGGTCCCAGGCCAGGTGTGGTGTCTTCCCCTCCTCGATCTGGTAGCCCACCCCGAAGATGCGCGCCCCACCCAGCAGGGGCACCACCCGCCCGGCCTCGGCCAGCCGGGTATCCAGGCCCGCCTGGAAGAGTTCTTCTGAGAAGGCACGGACCAGGACATGCCGATCAAACGTGTTCCCGGCGATGACCAGCGCCCGGTGGATGGTGCCAAAGGGATCGCTGGTCAGCTCAGAGGCCAGCAGGTAGGACCCGAGGCGGGAATAAGTACCCATGTCCATCTCCGAAACGAATGTTAGTTGGGGGCGGTGGCGGGAAAGCGGTGCTGCAGGCGGTGACGCGGGAGGCGCGACGGTCAGGGGCCACCCGGGGGCAGCTCCCACCGATCTCCCACGGCGCGCCAGAGAAGGATCCAGAGGTTGGCGGTGGCGTAGACGCCATTTGAGAAGGCCAACTGCAGCTGCGCAAAAGGTAGTGAGCGCTCATCCCAGGGGCCGATGCGACGACCGGTGGACCCGTCGAAGTGCGCCTGGAGCCGCTTGTGGCGTTCCGCTTTGAGCGCCAGGAACCGGCGCAGATGCGGGCCAGGATCGAGGCTCCCCTGAAGGGCCCAGTAGGGTTCCTGGGTCACCAATAGGTGAGGCAGGTGCTGATCCGCATAGGCCTCGAAGGACTCCCGGAGCGGGCTCAGGCCCTCCGTGGCCGAGGGATCCACCAGCAGCTGGACCTGATGGGCGAGGGCACCCAGGTCCCGGACGAGTTCCTCGGGCCGACGGCCTTCCTCGCTCAGGCGCAACACGGTGCGGAACTGGGCCTCCACCTGCTCAACGGTGGGGGGCTGGTCGTTGGCCACGCCCCGGGCGGTCTCCAGCAGGACCTGCGGATGGGCCCGAAGCAGGGCCGCCATGGGTCGGGGCAGGAGCCGGACGGCCCTGACAGTCTGGGCCTCGTGGACTTTGGGGGACCAAGCCCCCAGCGGACCGCCGGAGAGCAGCACCGTAAGAATCAAACGGCCGAACCAAATCATTGGCCGCCCTCCTGGGACAAGGTGGACTCGGCCTCGGCCAGAGGATCCATGGGGATGCCCAGGGCACGGAGCCGATGCAGGAGGGTCGTGCGGCGCATGCCCAGGCGGCGCGCACTCTCGCTCTTGTTCCAACCGGTGGCCTGAAGCGACTCGAGGATGAGGTGCCGCTCGAGGTCCGCCAGGAACTGCCCCAGGTCCTGGTTCTGGGAGAGGCTCGGGAAGGCGACTGAGGGCAGCACACCAGCGATGGAGGCCGGCAGATCCTGAAGCAGCAGGCGCTCAGGATCCGAGCCTAGGGCCATGGCCCGCTCCACCGCGTTCTCCAGCTCACGCACATTGCCCGGCCAGCCATAGGCCTCCATGGCCTGCAGGGCTGTCGGCTCCACCTGCTTCAGGGGCAGCCCGAGTTCCCGGGCAAACTTCCGGGTGAAGTGCGCCACCAGCACCGAGATGTCCTGGGGATGCTCGCGGAGCGGGTGCAGCTGCACGGGGATCACGTTGAGTCGGTAGAAGAGGTCCTCCCGGAAGCGCTTCTGTTCCACCAGGGAACCCAGGTCCTCATTGGTCGCCGCCAGCAGCCGGAAGTCCGACTTCACCGTGCGCGTGGAGCCCAGCGGCGTGAACTCCCGCTCCTGGATCACCCGGAGCAGCTTCACCTGCAGGCTCATGGGCATGGTGCCGATCTCGTCGAGGAAGAGGGTGCCGCCCTCGGCCTGCTGGAACCGGCCGGGCCGGTCCGTGCGCGCATCGGTGTAGGCGCCGCGCACATGGCCGAAGAGCTCGTCCTCCAGCAGCGTCTCTGGAATGGCGCCGCAGTGGATGGGCACGAAGGGCCCCAGGGCGCGTGGACTCCACTGGTGGATGGCCCGGGCGGCCAGTTCCTTGCCGGTGCCCGAAGGGCCCGTGATCAGCACCGTGGAAGGCGATGGCGCCACCCGGCGGAGCAGGGACTGGAGGTCGTGCCAGGTCTCGGAGCGGCCCACCATCTGCGGCCCGGCCAGCTTCCCCTGGATCTGCTCGCGCAGGCGCTTGTTCTCCTGGTTCAGCTGGGACTTCTCGATGGCGCGAAGCAGCGTGTGCTCCAGCTCTTCGACACGGAAGGGCTTGGGCACATAGTCGTAGATGCCCATCTTCATGGCCTGCAGGGCCGTTTCCACCGACGTGGTGCCCGACAGGACCACCACCACGGTGTCCGGCTTCGCAACCCCCTGGCGGGCCAATTCCAGGCCGCTCAGGTCCGGCAGCATCAGGTCCACCACCGCAAGGTCGAAGTGCTCCGTGCGCAGGAACTGGGCGGCCCGCAATCCTGAACCGGTGCCGACCACCTCGTGGCCGTGCCGGGACAGCAGCGTGCCGACCACCTCAAGGATGGTGGGATCGTCATCCACCAGAAGAACCCGGGCTGTGAGCATGTCCCCAGGGTTCCAGTTCGATCTAAACCTGTCAAGAGTTGGACAGTTTGGTAAACTTTGCCCATGTTCTCCAGGTCCACCCTCTGGCAGCGCCTCTCGGGCGCACCCCTCTGGCCCTTGGCCTGGGCCCTGGCGGCGGCCTGCGCGGTGCCCTGGCTGGTTCCCGAGCGCTGGAGCGGCCAGATGGCGCCAGGCTGGATGGGCCTGGGTGCCCTGGCCTGGGCGCTCTCCCTGCCGCTCCTCCGCAGCCACCGCTGGCGCTTCGTACCGCTGACCCTGAGCCTGGTGGGCAGCACCTTCCTGGGCCTGGCCAGAAAGGCCCAGTGGGAGACGAAACTGCCCACTGGCTTCCAGGCCCTGGAGGGCAGGATCGGCCTGCCCTGGACCCTGCAGGGAGAGCGGCTCCGGAGCCAGCTGGAACTGACCGCGCCGCCCGCCCTGAAGGGCCTATCGCTGCCCCTCACGGTGCCCGCGGAGGGTGAGCAGCCCCCGCCCGCGCCCGGCACGCCCATCCGGGTCCGCGCCGAGCTGCGCCCCGTCCAGCCCGCACCGGTCTTCCTGGCGGAGCGCCCCCTGTGGCGTGCGCGAAGCGACGAGGCCCCGCGCCGCCTCCACCTGGCCTCGGCCCAACTTCTGGAGGCCACCGGGCCCGCGGCGCCCAGCCCCCTGCTGCGCCTGCAGGCCTTCATTCGGCGCCGCTTTGACGCCCTGCCCCTGGGCCCGACGGCCAAGGACCTCTGGGGGGCGCTGGCCCTGGGCATTCCTCCGGCGGACGAGGCCCACTTCAGCGTCTTCGCGGAGAGCGGCACCATCCACATCCTGGTGGTCTCAGGCCTCCAGGTCACCCTGGTGCTGGCAGCCCTCGAGGCCCTGCTGCGCCGCCTCCGAATGCGCGGAGCCGCCGCCGGGGCCATGGCGGGCGGCCTGCTCTACGCTGCCCTGGTGGGCTTCTCCGCCCCGGTGTGGCGGGGTCTCTTCATGGGCTTCGCCTGGGCCATCGGGCGCGGCACCGGCTGGAAGCTGCCACCGGTGGCGGGGCTCCACCTGGCCTTGCTGCTCTGGCTGCTGGGGCATCCCGCCGCCGGGGTGGAGCCCGGGTTTCTGCTGGCCTGGTGGGCCCTGCTCGGCCTCCTCTGGGGAGCGGAGCCTCTGGCGGGCCTGCTGGCCCCGCTGCTGGGCCGCCTGGCCCTGCCTCTGGCCCGCCTGACGGCGCCCTGGCTCTCCACCCTGCCCCTCCTGGCCCTGTTGCACGGAGGCGCCCCCTGGTGGGGCGTCCTGGCCAATCTGCTGGTGCTGCCCCTGGTCGCCTTCCTGACGCCAGTCTGCCTCGCCCTGATCCTGCTGCCCCTGCCCGGGCTCACCCCGGGCGCGGGCGCCCTCCTGGACTGGATGGGGAACCGGCTGGTGCCCGCCCTCACCGGGATCGCGCCGCTGGCCACCGGCGTCCTCTGGCCCTGGCTGCTGCTGGCCCTCGGCTGGCTGGCCCTGGCCCACCTGCAGGGACGGCTGCGGCGCACCCGGGCCCTGACCGTGGGACTGGTGGCCTGTTCCCTGGGGCTGCTTGCCACCCGGGGCACGGGGCGGGCTCCGGCCACCCTCACGCTGGAGTCGGTGGACATCGGCCAGGGCGATGCCCTGCTGCTGCGGGTACCCGGCGGCGAAGCCACCCTCATCGACACAGGGCCGGGCCCCTGGACCGGCCGCCGCCTCGCGCGAGTGCTCAGCCGGAGGGGCGTCCGCGAGCCCGTGCACCTGCTCCTGACTCACGCCCACGGGGACCACGCCGGTGGCTGGGCCACCCTCGCCCGGATCTGGCCCCTGGCCTCCACGAGCGTGCCCGTCACCGCCGATGACGAGGACCCCTGGTCACCTTACCGCCCCAGCGCTGGGAGCGAGCCTGCGGGGCTGCTGCGCAACGACGCCTGGGCGCGCGGGCCGGCGGCCTTCAGTGTGCGCTGGCCCCCCGGCGCCTTCGCTGTGCCTGACGCCAACATGGTTTCCATCGTCCTCCGGGTGGCCTGGCAGGACCGAGAGCTCTGGCTCATGGGCGACGCCCTGGCCGTGCAGGAGCGGGACCTGCTGGATCTGGGGGAGCCCGGCCCCGGTCGCCATCGCCTGCTCAAGGCGGGCCACCACGGCAGCCGCAACGCTTCGGATCCGGTCTGGGTCGCGGCGCTTCGCCCCGAGGTCGCCATCATCCCGGCGGGGTTCCACAACCGCTTCGAGCACCCCCACACCGAGACCCTGGAGACCTTCCGCCGCCACAGTCTGGCGCCCTGGATCACGGGGCCATCCTGCGGGGTGCAGGTGGCGGCGGTGCCCGGCGGCTGGCGCATCCGGACCGGCGCGGGTGCCGAAGCCTTCACGCCTCTCCGAACCAGCCCACTGCCCTGAGGGCCGCCACCAACAGCTGGCTGCCCCGGGCGTGGTTGGCCTGCCACTGGGCCGGGGCGGCGGGTCCCACATCGTTCACGACCACCAGGGCCGCGCCGCAGGGCACGCCCGCAGCCTGACAGGCGGCGAAGACCCCCGTGAGTTCCAGGTGCTCGGCCGGTGCCACCGTGCCCAACAGCACCGCCCCTTCCCGGGTCGAGGTGATGGCCGGGGGCACGGCCACGGCCTGCGGGGGCCAGGGGCCGCACAGGGTCGCGGCCCAGCGGGTCGGCTCGAGGCCCGGCCGGTAGGCGCCGCTGCGCAGCTCCTCCACCGAGGTGGCGATGGCCTCGCCCGCCCAGAGGCACTCAAAGAGGGCCAGCCGCTCGTCATAGCGGCCACAGGTACCCAGGAAGAGCACTGCCTCGGGTCGCTGCTCAGCCAGCAGTCGCGCGGTCGCCGCCGCGGCTGTCACTGCGCCGATGCCCACGGTGGCCACGGTCCACCCCGCGGGGGGCGCAGCGGCGAGGGGCCCCAGCTCGGGGGCGAAGGCGGACAGGAGGAGGCGCATGGGGAGATTCTACGCGAGATGCTGCAGCGCCCAGGCGGCGACGGGGATGGAGAGGCCATTGCCCAGCAGGCGGTAGCGGACCTCCAGGGACAGCGCCTCGGGAAAGCGGAACCCCTCGGGTAGGCCGAGCAGGCGCGCCACCTCCGGGGGCGAGAAGCGACGCACGCCCCGCGCCGTGCGCAGGAAGGACCCGCTGCCCACGTAGCGCCTGCCGTAGCCGCCAATGAAACACGCGGTGCGGCAGTCCCCGGCCTCGACGAGGTCCAGGCCCTCGAAGTGGCGGGCCAGCACTTCGGGCGGGAGGTAGAGGCGCTCGTCCTCCTCTGCATCCAGAAACTCCCCCACGGCGCGTGGCGCCAAGACCAGCAGCGGCAGGGCCTTCAGCGGCTTCCGCGAGGCCACCACATAGATGCGGGGACGCTGGTTGGGCCAGCGGAACTGGCTGGGGCAGGCCTGCAGGTCCAGCTGGTGCATGCCGTGGGAGCGGATCCGCTCCGAGAGCAGCGCATGCGCGTCAGAGCCCAGGAAGCCGGCCACGTTCTCCAGCACCAGATGGTCTGGCGGCGCCTCGCGGAACACGTCCATGAGGTGGCAGAAGGCCCGGGAGCGGCGGTCCTCCAGGCCCTGGTGGTTTCCCATGCGGCAGAAGGGCTGGCAAGGCGGGCTCAGCAGCCAGGTGTCGGCGCCATGGGCGGCCAGGGCGGCCAGCGGCACGGCGGCCAGCTCCTGGGGCCGCGGGAGGTCCCTGTGGTTCAGCTGGTAGGTGGCATTGGCGGCCTCGCTCACATCGTAGGCCGCCACCACCTGACCGCGATCCCCGAGGGCGTAGCGCCAGCCGCCCAGGCCCGAGAACAGCTCGAGCACGCGCATCAGCAGCCGCAGCCGCTGCCACACCCTCCGCAGGCCGCCTGCAGGGTGGTGGCCTTGGCCAGGCCCTGGCCTGCGAGAAAGAGTCGTATCGCCAGCGCCAGCGCCGTCAGCCCATCGGCCCAGGGCACCCTGAGGCCCAGCAGCGTGCCCGCGGCCAGCAGCACCGCCAGCTCCAGCAGGACCCGGGTCCGCGCGGCATCCAGCTCCAGGGCGGGATGCAGGGCCGCTAGCCCGCGCTTAGCGATCCAGAGGAACCCCAGCAGCACCAGGGCCGCCAGGGCCAGCCCCCGCGTGATGGCATCCGTGGAGGGCATCCACTCGCCCCTCAGTGCCAACAAGGCGAGGCCGGCCACTCCCAAGGCGAGGAGGCGCAGCAGGTGGGCGGTGGCCCGCAGGGTCACCCGGTCCCGCTCGAGCCCCTCATTGCCAAGCCCGCCCCCGATGCGGGAGCTCAGGCTGAGGGCCGCTGGGACTTGCAGGAGGCAGGCCACGCCAACCCCCCCGAGGGCGATGGCGCCCTGGGCCCAGCCCAGCCAGAGGGCGGCAGCCCCGAGGAGCAGCCCGGCCAGCGCCGTCGCTCGCGTGAGCCAGAGGGACCGGGAGAGGTCCGCCGTCATCGCGTCAGCTTCCGGTACTTGATGCGGTGCGGGTCGAAGGGCTTGAGGCCCAGGACGTCCCTGCGGTAGTCCTCATACTGGCTGTAGTTCCCATCGAAGAACTGCACCTGGGAGTCCCCCTCGAAGGCCAGGATGTGCGTGGCCAAGCGGTCCAGGAACCAGCGGTCGTGGCTCACCAGCACGGCGCTGCCGGCGAAGGCCTCGATGGCTTCCTCCAGGGCCCGCATGGTGTTCACGTCCAGGTCGTTGGTGGGCTCGTCGAAGAAGAGCAGGTTGGCTTCGCTCTTCAGCGTGAGAGCCAGGTTCAGGCGGTTCTGCTGGCCCCCGCTCAGCTCCGAGATCTTCTTCTGCTGGGAGTCTCCGGAGAAGCCAAAGCGACTCAGCCAGGCCCTGGCGTTGATGAGCTTTCCGCCCAGCTCGATCTGCTCGTAGCCGCCGCTGACGGCCTCGAAGACGCTCTTGTCGAGCTTCAGGTTTGAGCGGAGCTGATCCACGTAGGCCATGCGCACGGTCTCCCCGATGCGGAGGGTGCCCCCATCCGGAGCCTCCTGGCCCGTGAGCAGGCGCAGCAGCGTGGACTTGCCGGCGCCGTTGGGGCCGATGACGCCGAGGATGCCGCCGCGGGGGATGGCGAAGGTCAGGTTCTCGAAGAGCACCCGATCCCCGTAGGCCTTGCTCACGCCGTTCAGCTCCGCCACGAGGTCACCCAGGCGCGGTCCGCTGGGAATGTAGATCTCCAGCTCCTGCTCCTTCAGGCGGCCTTCCTCCCCAGCCAGGCTCTCGTAGTTGGCGATGCGGGCCTTGCTCTTGGTGTGCTGACCCTTGGGGGACATCCGGATCCACTCCAGCTCGCGCTCCAGCGTCTTCTGGCGTCTCTGGTCGGACTTCTCCTCCCGGGCCAGGCGTCCCTGCTTCTGCTCCAGCCAGCTCGAGTAGTTGCCCTTCCAGGGGATGCCCTCACCCCGGTCCAGCTCGAGGATCCACTCGGCCACGTGGTCCAGGAAGTAGCGGTCATGGGTGACGGCAATGACCGTGCCCTTGTAGTCCTGGAGGTGCTTCTCCAGCCAGGCGACGGTCTCGGCGTCCAGGTGGTTGGTGGGCTCGTCCAGCAGCAGGATGTCCGGTTGCTGGAGCAGGAGCCGGCATAAGGCGACGCGGCGACGCTCGCCGCCGGAGAGCACGCCGATCTTCGTGTCGGGATCCGGGCAGCGCAGGGCGTCCATGGCCTGGTCCAGGCGCGAGTCCAGGTCCCAGCAGTCGTGGGCGTCGATCTTCTCCTGGAGCTCGCCCTGCTTGGTCAGCAGGGCGTCCATGTCCGCGTCGGGATCCGCGAACTGCTCGCTGATGGCGTTGTAGGCCTTGAGCCAGCCCACCTGCTCGGCGGCGCCCTCCTCCACGATCTCCAGCACGGTCTTGTCGGGGTCGAGCTGCGGTTCCTGGTCGAGGATGCCCGTGGTGTAGCCCTTGCTAAGCACGGCCTCGCCATTAAAGTCGTGGTCAACGCCCGCCATGATTCGCAGGACGGTGCTCTTGCCGGAGCCATTGAGACCCAGGACGCCGATCTTCGCGCCATAGAAGTAGCTGAGGGAGATGTCCTTGATGACTGCTTTGTTGTTGTAGATCTTGCTGACCCGCATCATCGAGTAGATGATCTCGGGCTGCTCAGTGACCGGACGGGAGGAAGGCTTTGCCATGTGTTTTGCCCGAAAAGGGTGATTCTATCGCGCTTCCCCGTTCGGGTCGCCCACCTGGCTGCCGGGGTAACCGTGAACCAGGCGGTGGCACGCTTCCAGAAGGGGCCGACAGCCTCGGTGGCTGTCGGTCGGCTGACAAGCCCAGGCCCCGGCCGCCGGAGCAGCGCGGGGCCTGGTGCCGGGGTGAAGCCTAGTCCAGGTTGGCCTGGGCAGCGGCCAGGGTGGCGATGGGCACGCGGTAGGGGCTGCAGCTGACATAGTCGAGACCCACACCATGGAAGAACACCACGCTGCGGGGATCACCGCCGTGTTCACCACAGACACCAAGGTGGATGTCGGGACGCGCGGCACGACCCTTTTCGCAGGCGATGCGCACCAGCTCTCCGATGCCCTCTTGGTCCAGGCTCTGGAAGGGGTCGTCCTCCAGGATCTTCTTGCCGACGTATTCCGGCAGGAAGCTGCCGGCATCGTCACGGCTGAAGCCAAAGCCCATCTGGGTGAGGTCGTTGGTGCCAAAGCTGAAGAACTCGGCTTCCTGGGCGATGCGGTCGGCGGTGATGGCGGCACGGGGAATCTCGATCATGGTGCCGATGGGGCAGGCGAACTGGGTGCCGCGCTCCTGGTTGACCAGGGCGATCTCGCCCAGCATCTCGGCCTTGGTGAAGGCCAGTTCCCGCACGGTGCCGATGAGGGGCACCATGACCTCTGGCACGGCCGTAACCCCCTTCGCCGCCACGTTGAGCGCGGCCTCGGCGATGGCGCGGACCTGCATGCGGATGATCTCGGGGAAGGTGACGCCAAGGCGGCAACCGCGGTGGCCCATCATGGGATTGAACTCGTGGAGCTGAGCCACGCGGCGTTCCACGGTGCCCAGGTCCACGCCGAGCACTTCAGCCATTTCCCGCTGACCGGCTTCATCCTGGGGCAGGAACTCGTGGAGCGGGGGATCCAGCAGGCGGATGTTCACGGGCAGGCCGTCCATGGCCTTGAAGATGCCTTCAAAGTCTTCGCGCTGCATGGGCAGCAACTTCGCCAAGGCCTTCTTCCGTCCTTCCACATCCGTAGCGAGGATCATCTCTCGCACGGCGATGATCCGGTCGCCCTCGAAGAACATGTGCTCCGTGCGGCAGAGACCGATGCCCTGGGCGCCGAAGGCGCGGGCCACGGCGGCGTCATGCGGCGTGTCTGCGTTGGTGCGCACCTTGAGGCGCTTGGCGGCGTGGCTCCAGGTCATGATCTTGGCGAAGCGCTGGTAGAGCTCACTGTCCTCGGCCTTCAGGCGCCCATCCACCAGCACCTGGTTCACCTCGGAGGGATGCGCGCTCAGCTGACCGGCGAACACTTCGCCGGTGGAGCCATCGATGGAGATCCAGTCCACGCCAGCCTTCAGCTCTCGGTTGCCGACTCGCACGATGCCCTGCGCAAGGTCGATCTGAAGGGCGGAGGCGCCGCAGACACAGGGCTTGCCCATGCCGCGGGCGACCACGGCCGCGTGGCTGGTCATGCCGCCGCGGGCCGTCAGGATGCCCTCGGAGGCCACCATGCCGGAGATGTCCTCGGGGCTGGTCTCGATGCGGACCAGCACCACCGGACCGTCCTTGGCCAGCTTTTCGGCGGCGTCCGCGGTGAGGGCAATGCGGCCCGTGGCCGCGCCAGGTCCGGCATTGAGCCCCTTGGTAAGCAGCTCACCGCTGCTGCGCAGGCGGTCCTTCTCCTTGGGATCGAAGACCGGTGCCAGCAGCTGCGACAGGCTGTCCGCATCGATGCGCCGCAGAGCCGTGTTGCTATCGATAAGGCCCTCATCCACAAGGTCGATGGCGATGCGGATGCCCGCCATGGCGGTGCGCTTACCGTTGCGGGTCTGGAGCAAGTAGAGCTTGCCGCGCTCGATGGTGAACTCGATATCCTGCATGTCCTTGAAGTGGTGCTCAAGCCGCTTGCAGGTGGCGTCCAGCTCCGTGAAGGAGGTGGGCATTACGTCCTCGAGGCTCTGCAGCCCGGTGCCTTCGGCCTGGGCACGGGTGATGGGCTGCGGCGTGCGGATGCCCGCGACCACATCCTCGCCCTGGGCGTTGATGAGGTACTCACCGTAGAAGATCTTCTCGCCGGTGGCCGGATCCCGCGTGAAGGCCACGCCGGTGCCGCAGTCGTCACCCATGTTGCCGAAGACCATGCTCTGCACGTTCACACCGGTGCCCCACTCGTCGGGGATGCGGTTCAGCCGGCGGTAGGTGATGGCGCGGCCCGTGTTCCAGCTCTCGAAGACGGCGCGGATAGCGCCCCAGAGCTGCTGCATGGGGTCCTGCGGGAAGGGGGCGCCGGTCTCATCCACCACGATGGCCTTGAAGGCAACCACCATGGCCTTCCAGTCATCCACATCCAGATCCGTGTCGAGGTGCTTGCCAAGCCGCTCCTTGGCGCGTTCTAGCTCGGATTCGAAGAGGCCGTGTTCGACATTGAGCACGACGTTGCTGTACATCGTGACAAACCGGCGATAGGAGTCCCAGGCAAAGCGGGGATTGCCGCTGGCGCGCTCGAGGGCCACCACGGTCTGGTCGTTGAGACCGAGGTTGAGGACGGTGTCCATCATGCCGGGCATGGAGACCCGGGCGCCGGAGCGGACCGACAGCAGGAGTGGATTTTCCGTCGAGCCGAAGCCACAGCCGCGCACGCCTTCCAGCCAGCGCAAGGCCTCCACGATCTCCGCCTGCAGTTCGTCAGTGAGCTTCCGGCCATTGGTGTAGTAGGCACCGCACTGCTCAGTGGTGAGGGTGAATCCCGGTGGCACAGGGATGCCCAATCCGGCCATCTCAGCGAGGTTGCAACCCTTGCCACCCAAGAGGTTGCGCATTGCCGCACCCCCTTCGTTGCGATTTCCCCCGAAGGTGTAGACACCCTTGCTCATCAAATCCTCCACACGGAAGGATCAGTATATCCATGACATCCGGATCGCAAATCGAAAAGCCCCGGGAATTCGGGGCTAGGTACGCAAAAACGGGTCACCCGTTTCGGGGTGACCCGTCATGTTTTAACGTCGCAGCGACCTACTTTTCCACTCCTGTTCAGAGCAGTATCATCGGCCCTCCAGGTCTTAACGGCCGTGTTCGGGATGGGAACGGGTGTGACCCCTGGGGAAAAGCCACGACGAAGGGTAGA
>Ga0194052_1001470_pt1 | contig 13632 bp, 9 predicted proteins | sample SepL226m_MetaG_FD_160117 | JGI IMG/M metagenome (GOLD analysis project Ga0194052, IMG submission 160117) | Anoxic zone freshwater microbial communities from boreal shield lake in IISD Experimental Lakes Area, Ontario, Canada - Sep2016-L227-6m | ecosystem: Environmental > Aquatic > Freshwater >... | reverse complement strand
TGGGGATTAGAACGAGCCTGCATTTCACTTGGCGTAAAGATTTTTGAAAATACTCATGTTGAATGGTTAGAGCGCACAAACAACGGAATGATCGTTCATACACCGTATGGAAGTGTGTATGCGCAAAAAGTGGCGTTAGCAACAAATGTATTTAAATCCCTCGTTCGCAGGGCTCACAAATATGTAGTTCCTGTTTATGATTTCCAACTAGTAACCGAACCACTCACGCCAGAACAGCTCGACTCAATTGGCTGGAAAGAGCGCGAAGGGTTATCCGATGCGGGAAATCAGTTCCATTATTATCGAATGACTAAAGACAATGAGATTTTGTGGGGTGGTTATGATGCAATTTATAACTTCCGCGGAAAAGTTCGCCAAGAGTACGAGTCTGATGCAGAGACATATGCCCATCTTGCACAGGCCTTCTTAGAGACTTTCCCGCAGCTAAGGGGAATTAAATTTACACACGGTTGGGGCGGCGCAATTGATACCTGCTCTCGCTTCTCGCCATTTTGGGGCAAGGCCTACCGCGGTCGCGTGGCATATGTGATGGGCTATACGGGTTTAGGTGTCGGATCTACGCGCTTTGGGGCCCAAGTAATGCTCGATCTTTTAGATGGCATCGACAATGAACGAACTCGCCTTAAAATGGTTCGAAAAAAACCATGGCCATTCCCGCCAGAGCCATTCCGTTTTATCTTTATTCGCCTCACGCAATGGTCTATCAATAGAGCCGATGAAAGACAGGGTAAGCGCAATTTGTGGCTCAAACTTCTAGATTTATTGGGCTTAGGTTTCGATTCTTAATAGTGTTCAAGAAATCAATGCGCTAAAAGCAGAGTTAAAGACTTCCACCTAGGTTACTCTCTATTTGTGACAAACCGACGCGCTCATTTATCCATATTTCTCACTTTAACTCTACTATTCAGTGGTTTGATGACGATCGAGTCTCATGCCGCTGAAACTCTAGTAGTTAAAACCATTCAGGACTCTCCTTTGATGCCTGTAGCCAAAATGAGCTACACAACTATTCCGAATCCAAATGGGTCTGGCGTTATTGAGTCTTACACGTCACCGACAGGCTTACCAATGCTTTCCCAAATAGAATTTGGATTTTGGGGTTCGCCAGCTGGCATTGAAGATGATGGTAAATATGCATGGGCCGCTGATTACAGTACCTTGATATTAGACGTGTACGGATTACCTTTTCCTTCTCCCAACCGAATCAGTCTTTATCGAGCTCTTATCTATAATGACAGTTTGGTTCTTTATCACTTTGACCATCCAATACTTCCTATGAATGCATTTTATTTCTGCTCAAAATCTCCAAATCAAACTTTCAGTAAGGGGGATGTGGGGTTATTTGCAGCAATATATTATGCCGGATATTTGAAATGCTCAGATCTCCCAAGCATTCAAAATTATATGAAGCAGTTTATCGTCCGGCAAATTCCGCTGCAGGACCCGCACAAATTTCAACCCACTTCGGATTATGAGAATTACAGCGTTCAACTGGCACAGGCGTCCAAAGAGATTTTCGCAGCTTTTTTTGATAAATCAAAAGCCGATAATTACTCATTTAAATATACTGGACACGGTGCTGGGCAAGGTGGATTATTTGAAACGCTTGTTGGAGTAGCTGATGCACATCAATTGCTAAAGACAGTCGTTTCAATGAATGGAAATCGTAAGTTTGCCTTTATTGATTTTAATACTGACTGTTACGAGTCGAGCGTACGTACTTTAGACCAAGTGACACCTTACGCTGATTATGTACTTGCATCTGAATTTACACGCGGGGGATATACTCCTGCTTGCCAGAATAGTAGTGAAGAATGTTTTCAACATGATCTTTTTGAGCACTCTCAGATGTCATTACTTTTTTTCTTCAATCACACGAGAACAATGAGAGACTCATTGATATCCATTGTAAATTTAAAGGAGAATGAGTTCTACACCAACAGAATCGAAATAAATAAAGAGGGAACTCTATTTGGCTTTATTTACGTGCCCCGTCAATCAGTCACTTTAGTTGATTCCAGTAGTTATTCTATTTTGAAGGGGTTGCTCCAAAACAGTTATGATCAAAACCCCATTGATTATTCGAATTTAGTTTCTACTGTCAACCAAAGCGCCGTTCAAAATAAGAAATCAGGTGTTTACGACCTAGGTGCTTTTGCAAAAAATCTAGGTGCGCAAACCAATAATGCCTTTACTCAGACAGTGACTGCCTACGCTCGTTCTTTTTCGGATCAGCCTTTGCTCTGGGATGCGAGTGGAATTACTTTTCATATGATGATTGTTGGAATTAACTTGGCTTTTGATAAAGCCGATTTCACGAGTGATAAAAACATGAGAGATAAAGCGTTGGCCGATAAAGCGTTGGCCGATAAAGCGTTGGCCGATAAGGCATCCAAAATAGTGAAGGCAACCATTACCTGCGCTAAGGGTAAGGTACTTAAGAAAGTGACGGGGTCAAAACCTGTATGTCCGAAAGGCTTCAAGAAGAGTTAGCTGGAATTGAATTGGAGATATACTTTCAGTACCGATTTTCTACATCCATACAATTGGAGATATTCCCAATATGACTAACCATGGAAATATGTACGGCCCAGATTTTACTTTCCTTGGAATTGAGCGCTGCGATTTAGATATCCCATCAACGTATGCTGACGCCGACGTTGTCATTGTTGGCGCACCCATTGATAGCGGTACGTCTCACCGGTCAGGCGCAAAGTTTGGCCCACAAGCAATTCGTGGGGGAGATTATCTTCCTCATGATGGCTCGCGTCCCCATTTGGCGTTGCGAATTGATGCCCTAACTGAAATGAAAGTCGTTGATGCTGGCGATTTAATGATGCCTGGCGGAGATTTAGTTGCATCCCTTGAAGTATTAGCGGTTGCAACCGAAAAAATTTCACGCGCTGGCGCAATCCCCGTAATCCTTGGGGGAGATCATTCAATTGCCTCTGCCGATGTTGCGGGCATTGCACGACATCGCGGCCTTGGAAAGATTTCAATGATCCACTTCGATGCACATGCCGATACCGGTGAAGATCAATTCGGTGCGTTAATTGGCCACGGAACTCCGATGCGTCGCTTGATTGATAATGGAATTGTTCGCGGAGATCGTTTCTTGCAACTGGGCCTTCGCGGCTACTGGCCAGATCCAAAGACTCTCGATTGGATGCAAGCTCAAGGTATGCGCTCCTATGAGATGACTGAGATTCATCACCGCGGTTTAAATACGGTTTTAGATGAGAGCTTTGCAACTCTGACCGATGGGTGTGATGGTGTTTTTCTATCCGTTGACATTGACGTTGTTGATCCCGGAATGGCACCAGGTACTGGCACGCCAGAGCCAGGTGGAATGACGAGCCGCGAACTTTTGGAATCAGTCAGGCGAATCTGTCTGGAACTTCCAGTTGTTGGAATTGATGTCGTTGAAGTTGCACCTGCCTTTGATAGTGCAGACATCACAGCAATTTTGGCCAACCGAGTGGTTCTAGAGGCGTTAAGTGCGATTGCTAAGCGCCGTTCGGGTGAGAAATATTCACCAACACAAAATCTACTGGATCGCTAAATGCGCGAAGTTGTAATTCTTGGTTCGAGCGGTTCGATTGGCACACAAGCACTTGAAATCATTGCCGCAAATCCAGATTCCTTCCGTGTCATTGCAATTACATCTGCCGGTACCAATCCAGCCCTCGTTATTGAACAAGCTAAAGCATTTAATGTGGCCTTTGTCGGGGTAATTAACAATGCCGATGTGATCCGAGAGGCCCTTCCCGGAGTGAAAGTAATTGATGGCCCATTTGCATCTACCGAGATTGCTTCAATTGAATGTGATGTTGTTCTAAATGCAATCACTGGTTCGATCGGACTTGGACCAACCCTTGCCGCACTCGATGCTGGAAATACGCTGGCTCTTGCAAATAAGGAATCCCTCGTTGCCGGTGGTGATCTGGTTATGTCAAAGACGAGAGCTCATCAAATTCTCCCCGTTGATTCAGAGCATTCGGCAATTTGGCAATGCTCTCTTGCTGGCAAAAAGGATGAGATTGCACGGCTAATTTTAACGGCAAGTGGTGGTCCATTTATTGATCGAGCAGATCTGTCTGATGTAAGCGTCAAAGATGCCTTGAAACATCCGACCTGGAGTATGGGCGCAGTAGTAACGATTAACTCTGCAACGTTAGTAAATAAAGGGCTGGAAATAATTGAGGCGCATCACTTATTTGGTATGCCATACAACAAAATAGAGGCGGTCATTCATCGCCAATCAGTTGTGCACTCCTTGGTCGAATTTGTAGATGGTTCTACGATTGCACAAGCAAGTCCGCCAAATATGAAGGGTGCAATTGCATATGCACTCAGCTTTCCCGGCCGTTTAGTTAAGGCGACGGCGCCAATTAATTGGAGCGCCACGCATAACTGGAGTTTCGAGCCAATCGATCAAGTGAAATTCCCCTCCATTGCACTTGCGCGACATTGCGGTGAACTAGGTGGTGGGATGCCCACAATTTTTAACGCTGCCAATGAAACTGCAGTAGAGGCATTTATCGATGGGAAAATTGCATTCTCATCGATTGTCTCGGTCGTAGAGTCGGTTGTAACAGAGAGTGAAGGATCTGCCCCTTTGACCCTGCGCGATTTAGCAGATGTCAGAGCCATCGAGGATGATGCTAAGTCGCGAACTCGCAATCACCTATTAAGATTGGCCCCATAATGCAGATACTTGGAATCCTCGCCTTTGTTGTTGCTCTACTAATTTCAGTAATGATTCACGAATTCGGTCATTATGTAACGGCCAAACATTACGGCATGAAGGTATCCGAGTTTTTCTTAGGTTTCGGTACACGTATCTGGTCGTATCGACGAGGCGAAACTGAGTTTGGAATTAAAGCCGTACCTGCCGGTGGTTACTGCAGAATCGAAGGCATGACGCCTGGAGATGTAATGCCACCCGGGGAAGAGAGCCGTGCTTTCTATAAAGCAACATCGGGGCGTAAGTTAGTTGTTTTAAGTGCTGGCTCACTACTCCATTTTGTTATTGGCTACTTACTTCTCTTTACCCTCTTTGTTGGTGTTGGAACTACACAGGTATTGCCCATAATCGGCGAAGTAATGAAAAAATCTGCCGCTGCCACTTCTGGAATTATGGTCGGTGATGAAGTTACATCTATTAACGGCAAAAAAGTCAGTAACTGGAGCAAGGACGTCATCGCAATTCGCAATTCGCAAGGTAGAGAGTTAACGCTTGGAATTAAGCGAGCTGGCGAAGATTTGGTAATCACAGCGACGCCAACCCTAGAAACAGTTGATGGTAAAAAGCGATTCCTTTTAGGAATTATTAATAAGACAGGGCTACATCGAAGCCCAGTGCTGACATCTGTTAAGGATGCCGGAATTATTACTAAGAGCTTCCTTGTTGAGAGTGTTAAATCATTAGCAAAGCTTCCATCCAAGATCCCTGCGCTATGGGGTCAAACCGTTAGCGGTCAAACACGCGATGCCAACGGTCTAGTTGGAATAGTTGGTGTTGCGCGAGTTTCAGGTCAGGCAGTTAGTAGTACGAAGTTATCTCCCGCGGAGCGGTTTGGAACTTTCATTTTAATTATCGCAAGTTTGAATATTTTTGTTGGACTCTTTAATTTACTGCCACTATTGCCACTAGATGGCGGACATATGGCCGTTGCGATCGCCGATGAGATTCGTGCGGTTTTGGCACGAATTCGTGGTCGAGCACGGCCAGCCGCCATCGATGTCACAGTTTTGACGCCAATCACGATGGTGGTCTTTGTCATATTAGCGGCGTTAACGGTCTTGCTTCTTGTGGCCGATATCGTCAATCCAGTCTCGCTCAATCTTTAGCGCTGTGCGCCTTCTTACGGCAGAATAGCGACATGGTCGATTTAGGAATTCCGAGCGCTCCACCACCAACGCTGGCACCCCGCCGAAAGACTAAGCAGTTAATGGTCGGCAAAGTTGGAGTGGGAAGCGATTTTCCCGTAAGCGTTCAATCAATGTGCACAACGCTGACCTCTGATGTAAACGCCACTTTGCAGCAGATTGCCGAATTAACGGCTTCGGGCTGCCAGATTGTCCGCGTTGCAGTTCCAAGTCAAGATGATGCCGACGCCCTTGCACAGATTGCAAAGAAATCCCAGATTCCAGTAATCGCCGATATTCATTTTCAACCAAAGTATATCTTCGCGGCAATTGATGCTGGTTGCGCGGCAGTGCGCGTTAACCCTGGCAACATTAAGCAGTTCGATGACAAAGTCAAAGAAGTTGCAAAAGCTGCCGGTGATGCCGGCATTCCAATTCGCATTGGTGTTAACGCGGGATCTTTAGATCCGCGGTTGCTTGCTAAGTATGGAAAAGCAACACCTGAGGCGCTAGCCGAGTCTGCATTATGGGAAGCATCGCTCTTTGAAGAGCATGGTTTTTCAGATATTAAAATCTCGGTCAAACATCATGATCCTGTAACAATGGTGAAGGCCTATCGTTTATTAGCTGCACAGTGTGACTATCCATTACATCTTGGTGTTACTGAAGCTGGTCCAATTTTCCAGGGGACAATTAAGTCTGCTACGGCATTTGGAATTTTATTAGCTGAAGGAATTGGAGACACAATTCGCGTTTCACTTTCCGCGCCTCCCGTTGAGGAAGTAAAAGTTGGAATTTCGATTTTAGAGTCACTCAATTTGCGTCAACGTAAACTTGAAATCGTCTCGTGCCCTTCATGCGGACGTGCACAAGTCGATGTCTATACATTGGCTGAGAAAGTTCAAGCTGGCTTACAAGGTATGACTGTTCCGCTTCGCGTCGCCGTCATGGGTTGTGTAGTTAATGGACCAGGGGAGGCGCGTGAGGCCGACCTTGGTGTTGCATCTGGAAACGGCAAAGGACAGATATTTGTTAAGGGTGAAGTTATTAAAACTGTGCCTGAATCAATGATTGTTGAAACTTTAATTGAAGAGGCTATGCGTTTAGCCGAAGAAATGGAAGCTGCGGGCGTTGCATCAGGCATGCCTACCGTTGATGTTGGGTAGGCTCACCCCATGTTGAAAATGTCCACGCTCTTTTTGCGTACCCTGCGCGATGATCCAGCCGATGCTGAAGTGGCAAGCCATCGCTTACTGGTACGTGCTGGATATATTCGCCGAATCGCTGCAGGTATTTACTCCTGGCTGCCTCTAGGAGTCATCACGCTTCGAAACGTTGAAAACGTTGTTCGCCAAGAGATGGATAAGGCGGGCTTTCAAGAGGTTCATTTTCCGGCACTCTTGCCACGCGAGGCATATGAGACAACTAATCGTTGGGAAGAGTACGGCCCATCATTATTTCGACTGCAAGATCGCAAAGGCGCCGATTATTTATTAGGCCCGACGCATGAAGAGATGTTCACGCTTATGGTTAAGAGCGAATACTCCTCATATAAAGATTTACCACTTTCTATCTATCAAATTCAAACGAAGTATCGCGATGAGGCCCGCCCACGCAGCGGAATCATCCGTGGTCGCGAATTCGTCATGAAGGATTCTTATTCATTTGATATCGACGATGCTGGGTTAGATCTCTCTTATCAAAAGCACCGTGATGCCTACGTCAGTTGTTTTAATCGCTTAGGAATGAAGTACAACATCGTTAAAGCCGTCTCGGGTGCGATGGGTGGATCTAAATCAGAGGAGTTCTTAGCTCCATGCCCAACGGGTGAAGATACATATGTTCTCTGTCCGAAGTGCGGCTATGCAGCTAACGTTGAAGCGATGATTACCAAAGTTGCAGCCGGTGATCCAACTGGAGTTCCAGCCCTAGAAGAGTTAGATACGCCTAATACACCAACGATTGATTCATTGGTAGCGGTTATGAACGAGAAATTTGGCAGTGGGTATACGGCCTCTGATACTTTGAAAAACATTATGTTAGTTGCCGATGGCAAAGCGATTGCAGTACTTGTTCCGGGAGATCGCGAAGTTGATTTAAAACGCCTGCAAGAGAACTTAGGTGGAGTCCATGAACTTCGAACCTTTGAAGAGGCCGATTTTGCCAAACACCCAAGCCTTGTAAAGGGTTACATCGGGCCGCAAGATGCGAAAAAATCTGGAATTACAGTCTATGCAGATCCACGCATCGCACCAGGTACTTCATGGATAAGCGGCGCTAATAAAAAGGATCGCCACGCGCGATTTGTTGTTAATGGTCGCGACTTCACACCCGATGCATATGTCGAAGCGGCCGAAGTACGTGCTGGAGATTCATGCCCAGAGTGCGCAACTGAGATTCTTATCGATCGTGCAATTGAAATCGGTCATATCTTTCAGCTAGGCCGAAAGTATGCCGATGCACTTAACTTGACGGTCTTAGATCAAAACGGTAAATCTCAAGTTGTCACAATGGGTTCCTACGGCATTGGTGTCTCACGCGCAGTTGCGGCCATTGCCGAGCAAACCTGCGATGAGATTGGCCTTAACTGGCCCGCTGAAATCGCGCCAGCCAAGGTGCACATTGTTGCCACCGGCAAAGATGGGCTTATCTTTGATACTGCGCTCACACTTGGCACAGATTTAGAGGCTATTGGAATTTCAGTCATGCTCGATGATCGTCGTGATGCAAGTGCCGGCGTTAAGTTTAAAGATGCCGAGCTCATTGGAAATCCAATTATCGTCGTAGTTGGAAAAGCTCTAGCCGAAGGAAATGTTGAAGTTCGTGTTCGCGCGAGTGGGGAAAAGAGTGAAGTACCAATAGGCGACGCCGTACGTTCAATCGCAGCACTACTTCAGTAAGGCGGAGCAGTTGGGTCAACTAACGATTGCATCTGGGTTATTTCTGCTGTGTGCATCTTTTTTTGCCGGCTTCGTAGATTCAATTGCCGGCGGTGGGGGATTAATTCAACTTCCTGCGCTTTTAATCGGTCTGCCCAAGACTGAGACGGTAACGGTTCTCGGCACAAATAAATTAGCGTCGGTCTTTGGAACCGCGACTGCCGCCTCCCTTTATCGTCGCCAAATAAAACCTGAGCCTAAAGTTCTCATCGCGATGGCGTTACCGGCATTTATTGGATCCGCCGCGGGAGCATCCCTTGCCTCCAGAATTCCCACATCAAGCATGCGACCTATCGTCTTGGTTCTATTAATCGTTGTTGCAATTTATACGTGGTTAAAGCCTGACCTGGGAAAGATTGAACTTCTCAAACATCACTCGACGCGCCGGATTCAGATTGCAATTGCAGCTGGAGCGGTTATTGGTTTCTACGATGGAATCTTTGGCCCCGGTACTGGTTCTTTTCTGATGCTCGTTTTAGTTGCATCTTTGGGCTACGCCTTTATAACCGCATCGGCGATTGCAAAAGTGGTCAATGTGTCAACTAATCTTGGCGCGATTCTCATCTTTGGTGTTCACGGCGCAATTATTTGGCAGATAGGTCTAGCCCTCGGAGTGGCCAATGTAACGGGGGCGGTACTCGGCTCCCGTCTAGCTATCCGCGGTGGTTCCACTTTGGTGCGTAAAGTTTTCCTTATCGTGACGGTTGCGCTGATTGTTAAAGTAGGAATTGATACTTTTCAAAGTTTCTAGTTACACTGAGCGCTACAACTTAATAAGAAAGTAGCCACTTATGTCGCTTCAAGACTCATTGACCGAACTTCTCAAACCTGCGGTAGAAAATGCGGGTTTCTTCTTAGAACAAGTTCTCGTCACTAACCCAGGTAATCACCGAATTCTGACCTGCGTAGTTGATGGCCCAAAGCCCCTCAATCTCGATGAAGTCACAGTCGTTTCGCGCTTGATTTCAGCGCTTCTCGATGAGAGTGAGCTCATTGACGATGCATTTACCCTTGAAGTAACTTCCCCTGGCGTTGATCGCCCGCTGACAGAGCGTCGCCACTGGGAAAAGAATGTCACTCGGGTAATTTCAATGGTGATGAATGATGGAAGTTCATTGACTGCACGCCTAACTGAACTCCGTGAGAGTGATGCAACGTTCGTTGAAAATATTAAAGGCCGCATGAAGACTCACATTATTGTTTTGGCGGAGATAAAAAGAGCGAATGTAGAAGTTGAATTTAGTCGCAAGGATGAAGAGTAATGCATGTCGAGATGAGTGCTTTAGTCGCGCTAACGACTGAAAAAGGAATTCCACTCGAGCAGCTAATTCAGGCGATTGAAATCGGCGTACTCACCGCTTATAACCAAACTGAAGAGGCTAAACGTCATGCACGCGCGGCATTAGATCGCGAGACTGGTGAAATTCAAATTTTGATTCCACAGTTCAATGAAATTGGAGAGAGAATTGGCGACGAGCCAGATATACCAGAAGGTTTCTCTCGCGTAGCAACATCTACTGCGCGCCAGATTATTAAGTTAAAGATGCGTGAGACGAATGATGCATCAATTGTTGGCGAATTCACCGGAAATGTCGGCGATGTAATCTCAGGAGTAGTCCAGCAAGGACGAGATCCAAAGATGATTAACGTTAACTTAGGTCGCACAGAGGGCCGCATACCTCCACAGGAACAAGTTCCAGGTGAGGTTTACAATCACGGCGATCGAATCAAATGCTTTGTTGTTGAAGTTAAGCAGGGCTTAAAAGGGCCAGAGATTATGTTGTCTCGATCTCACCCAGCGCTAGTAAAACAATTATTTGCCTTTGAAGTTCCAGAGATTAATGATCGCATCGTAGAAATTATGGCCGTTGCGCGCGAAGCCGGACACCGCACTAAAGTCGCCGTTAAATCCCATCGTGCGGGAGTAAGTCCTAAAGGTTCTTTAATTGGTCCAATGGGCTCGCGTGCACGCGCCGTCATGGATGAACTCCATGGAGAGAAAATCGATATCGTTGATTGGTCTGAAGATCCAGCGACCTTTATCGCCCACGCTCTAGCCCCGTCCAAGGTGGTCTCTGTTGAAATCACTGATTTAGCCGCGCGGAGCGCCAAAGTCATTGTTCCGGACTATCAATTGTCGTTGGCAATTGGAAAAGATGGACAAAATGCACGCTTGGCCGCGCGATTAACTGGCTGGCGCATAGATATTCATCCCGACAATCCCATTATGTAAAGATGGCCCTCATTAGGTACGATGGCCCCCTGCCAGACAACTGAAATGGATATGAAAGATATGAAACTCACATGAGCTCGCTAGAACTATGAGGTCGTACAACTAGGGCTTGCATGTGCGTTATATGCGGGCCAAGACAGGGGAAAATGTGTCAAAGGTCCGCGTACACGAGTTAGCAAAGCAACTCGGTATGGAGAGCAAGGAAGTTCTTGCAAAACTCCAAGATATGGGTGAATTCGTAAAATCGGCATCATCGACAGTAGAAGCGCCAGTTGTGCGCAAGCTCATCGAGATGTTTCCAGATGCAAAACCTGCTGAGGAAAAAAAGCCTGTCAAAAAGGCGGCGGCTAAGAAATCTGCGGCAAAGCCAAAAGAGGAAGTAACTGCTGAGCAGGCCGCGGAGTTAGCTGCCGAACTCGGTGTTGATTTAGAAGCTCTCAAGGCAGAACAAGTTCGCGCCGAAGCGCACAAAGCGGATTTGCATGCAAAGGCCGAAGCCACTCGCGCAGCCGATGATGCACCAGCCGTTGACGCACCAAAGCCAGCACCTCGTGCGGGCAACAATCCATTTTCATCCGGCATTTCTGCAGTTCCTCGTCCGCCACGTCCGGGCAACAATCCATTTTCAACGGCAGGCGCAGTTCCGCGTCCACCACAACGACCAACTGGTGCACCACGTCCAGGAATGGCTGGCGCACGTCCGGGCTCTGTTCGTCCAGGATTTGCTGCACGACCACCAGGATCGCGTCCACCTGCAGGTGCGGGATTTCCTCCACGCACTGGTGGTGCTCCAACAACTGGAACTCCATATAAAAGTAATGGCCCAGCAGGCGCGGCAACTACTGGCGCACCAGCTCGTCCAGGTGGCTCTCGTCCACCTCAACGTGGCGGTGCTGGCGGTGCGTTTGGAAAAAATGCAAGCAAAAAATCGGGTCGCAAAGCTAAATCGCGTAAAGCACTTCGCGATGAGTTCGACAATATGCAGGCACCACAACTTGGTGGAGCAGTTGTTCCGCACGGCGATGGAAAAACTCCAATCCGTATGCGTCGCGGCTCTTCATTGGCCGACTTCGCCGACAAGATTGGTGCAGATCCAGCAGCGTTAGTTGCCGCACTCTTTCACTTAGGTGAAATGGTTACAGCTACGCAATCAGTTGATGCCGATACTTTTGAACTTCTCGGTGCACAACTCGGATATGAAATTCAAATCGTCAGCCCTGAGGATGAAGATCGCGAACTGCTTCAAGGCTTTGATATTGATTTAGCCGATGAACTTGCCGCCCTTGATCCAGAAAAGCTTGTTGCGCGTCCACCAGTTGTTACTGTCATGGGTCACGTTGACCACGGTAAAACATCACTGCTGGATGCAATTCGCAAGAGTGAAGTCATGAAATCTGAAGCCGGTGGAATCACTCAGCACATTGGTGCTTATCAAATTCACCACAATCACAATGGAAATGATCGCGCGATTACATTTATTGATACACCAGGTCACGAGGCGTTTACTGCCATGCGTGCACGTGGTGCGAAGGTAACTGATATCGCCGTTCTAGTGGTTGCTGCCGATGATGGCATCATGCCTCAGACAATTGAGGCGTTAAACCATGCTCAAGCCGCAGATGTTCCAATCGTTGTAGCTGTTAACAAGATGGATAAAGAGGGCGCAAATGCCGACAAGGTCCGCCAACAGCTAACTGAGTACAACTTGATCGCTGAGGAGTACGGCGGAGAGACAATCTTCGTTGACGTATCTGCAAAAACAGGTCTTGGCGTAGATGCTCTCATTGAATCAATTCTTCTTACTGCCGATGCTGCAATTGATCTTCGCGCGATTGCCGATGACAGCGCTCGAGGTGTGGCAATTGAAGCCCACTTAGATCGCGGTCGTGGTCCAGTTACAACCGTACTTGTTCAACGCGGAACTTTGAAGATCGGTGATGCAATCGTTGCCGGTGGCTCATTTGGCCGCGTGCGTGCGATGCTCGATGAAAACGGCGATAACGTTGAAACTGCCGGACCATCTCGCCCAGTTCAAGTTCTTGGATTTACATCAGTACCAAGTGCTGGAGATACATTCCTAGTTGCCGACGAAGATCGCACTGCGCGTCAGATCGCTGAAAAGCGTCAGGCAGCTGAGCGAAATGCTCAACTCGCTAAGGCACGCAAGAAGGTTTCATTAGAAGACTTCATGGAGCAGTCAAAGGTCTCAACACTTAATTTAATTCTTAAGGGTGACGTAAGTGGATCTGTTGAAGCTCTGGAAGAGGCGCTTATGGCCCTAGATGTTGGCGCTGAGGTTGATCTTCGCGTTATTCACCGCGGCGTTGGCGCAATCACTAAGAGCGATATTACGTTGGCATCTGCATCAACTGCAGTTGTTATCGGATTTAACGTTAAGCCAGAGCCTCAAACTGCAATCTTTGCCGATCAAGAGGGTGTTGAAGTCCGCTTCTACTCCGTTATTTATCAGGCAATCGATGATGTTGAACTCTCACTTAAGGGTCTGCTCAAGCCAATCTACGAAGAGGTCGTGCTTGGAAACGCAGAAGTTCGTGAGATATTCAAATC
>Ga0194052_1001468_pt1 | contig 13639 bp, 10 predicted proteins | sample SepL226m_MetaG_FD_160117 | JGI IMG/M metagenome (GOLD analysis project Ga0194052, IMG submission 160117) | Anoxic zone freshwater microbial communities from boreal shield lake in IISD Experimental Lakes Area, Ontario, Canada - Sep2016-L227-6m | ecosystem: Environmental > Aquatic > Freshwater >... | reverse complement strand
GCTTGGGCTGGCCGGCTGACACGGACGTGCGTGACGCGGGGAATTCATCCTTTTCAGTCCGTGGTGCGACCCGTAAAACCGGCGAGCATCACCACGATGGTGTCCAGGTCGCCGCGCGCGGGTCGCAGCTCGTAATAGCGGTTGAGCATCAGCGAGAACACCAGATGCTCACCCCCCGCGGTGGTGACGAAGCCGGAAATTGAGTTCGCCCAGTGCAAGGTCCCTGTCTTGGCGCGGACATTGCCGGCGGCGGGCGTTCCCTTCATCCGATTCTTCAAGGTGCCATCCACCCCGGCAATCGGCAGGGACGCGAGATAGACCTCGGCGCTCTTGTGCCGGTTCATAAACTCGAGCAAGGCGACCGTCGCATTGGCCGTTGTCAGGTTGTCCCGCGACAAGCCGGACCCTTCCTCAAAGAACGTCTCCCCTTTCTTGATGCCGACCTCGGCCAGGAATTTGTTCAGCTCGCGAACGCCCAGGCCTTCCGAAGTCGCGTCCAGCCGGGCCTCGGCGGTCCGCGTCTTCTCGCCGACATGCCCCAGGAGCAGGTCGGTGTAGAGATTCTGCGAGGGCTTCTGCACCTCGCGCGCAAGATCGCTCATCGGCAGCGACTCCATCGAGCCCAGCTCAACCCATGTGCGGTAATCGACCAGCTTCGCCTGCCGATCAAGCCAGTTCACAGTCCGCAGCCTGCCGCTGACTTTTATACCCTGTCGAGCCAGCGCCTGCTTGAGAAAGGAGACGAACAGGCCGGCAGGATGATGCATGGTAACCGCGTTGGTGTAACCTGTGTCATCAATCGGCATCTGGCCAGAGGTGTAGATTACGTTTCCGTCCAGCGGCCGGTGGAAATGGACCCCTCGCTTGCCGCCTTTATCCACGGTTTCCGTCCGGTTGCTGAACGACAGCCAGGCTGTGTCGGGAACAAGCGCGATTTTGCATGGCTCACCGACGCGGGGACCGGGCGTTACCAAAGCCTGCAGGATGTTGTCATTGATCGTGAGCGCCGAAATCTCCGCGCCATAGTAATACTCCAGGTCATCCCATATCCAGCCCGAGCCGAACGGCGGGCCGCGGAAATAACTTTCGTCGGCCACAAGATCGCCGGCGATGCGTTTCACCCCGGCATTGGTCAGGGCGGAAACCAGCGGTTCGAGCGCCCGGCAAATATCGCCGCCGTGCAGACGCGCATTGATAGTTGGGTCGCCACGCCCATAGACGATCAAATCGCCGCTCAATGTGCCGGATTTGCCGGGTTTGGCTCTCGCGTAGAGGGATGTCTTGATGCGGTAATCCGGCCCCAGCCGGTCGAGGGCCAGCGCCACGGTGTAAAGCTTGCAGTTTGAAGCCGGGCTGCACAACTTCTGCGGATTCCGCTCAAAAACCGTCTTGCCACTATCCAGGGAGATTATTTTGACCCCCCACAGGGCGGCGTCGTACTTGGGTTGGGAAATGTGTTCGACCAACCGCTGCTGTAGTTCGGCCAGCGTCGCCGGAGACGTCTGCTCCGCCGCCAGCACGCTGGACGCCAGCAAAATAGCGCAAAACAGGCCAAAAACCCGGAAATCCAATCTCACAAAATAGTGGAGTGAACGGCATAGAAGATGTTTCACTCCGGGAATACTGTCGGCTGTGCGGGACAGGGCAAGCCCAAATACGTTTCAGACCCTTGCCCGGTCGCATTCGCCACCGCCGGTTTGTGTTTGGGTTCTCTGCGTTCTCTGTGGTTAAACTGCTTCGTTTAGGTTATTGATTTCAACGACTACAACGATGCGCATTGACTGGAAAAAGCTCCGCGTCCTGGCTCTGGCTGAAGTGGAAGCGACTCTGGCCGCGCTGCCCGCTCCGCTCCGCGAACGGGCGCAAGCCTTGCCCGTCACCTTCGAACGCCTTCCCAATGCCGCCCATCGCCGCGACGGCATCGAGCCCGACACGCTCGGCCTGTTCGTAGGCCCCGAATTCGCGTATGAGGAATCGGCCGCGTCGCCCCTGCCGCCGCAGATCATCCTTTTTCTCGCCAACATCTGGGACCAGGCCGAAGCCGACGAAGAACTCTTCCGCGAAGAGGTCCACACCACCCTCCTGCACGAACTGGGCCACTACCTCGGGCTGGATGAGGACGACTTGTTCGACCGCGGCTTGGAGTGAGGGGAAATTCGAAGTGGTCGCTGGGGGATAAGCCACCAACGGTTGTGAAGGCCCCTCCGCCGGCTCAACGCTTGATCTTCTCACGGAAACAGTCCCCTGATCCTCTTCGCTTCCTCCACCCGTTTGATCCCCAGGCTCAGCGCGGCCGTGCGCATCGGGATTTTCTGCTTGCGGCTGAGCGCCACGACTTGTGTAAAGGCCGTTTCCAGAATCCGGAACAGTTTATCGACCACTTCGGTCTCGCCCCAGAAAAAGCTCTGCAAGTCCTGCACCCATTCGAAATAGGAGACCACCACCCCGCCGGCGTTGCACAGGACGTCGGGGATCACGAAAACCTCCGGGCGCTGATTCAGAATCTCATCCGCTTCGGGCGTGGTGGGTCCGTTGGCGGCCTCGGCCAGGATGCGGCACTGTATCTTGCCCGCATTGGCTTCGGTGATCTGGCGCTCCAGCGCCGCCGGCACGAGGATGTCACACGGCATCACCAAAAGTTGTTCGTTGGTAATGGGGTCGGCTTCGGAAAAGCCGGCGACGGTTTTATTTTGGGCGACATGTTTTTCGAGGGCCCAGAGGTCCAGCCCGTTGGAGTTGAAAACGCCGCCGAAAGCATCCGTCGCGGCCAGCACTTTCACACCGTAACGAGCCAGCGAGAGCGCGGCAATGGAGCCGACATTGCCGAAGCCTTGCACCGCCGCCGTGGCTTTACTGATGTCCAGCCCGATGGTATCGGTCGCGCGGTTGACAAGGTAACCAACGCCGCGACCGGTCGCCTCGCGCCGACCCAGCGACCCGCCGAGGGCGACCGGTTTGCCCGTCACGATGCTCGGAACAGTGGTGCCGACGTGGACGGAGTAGGTGTCCATCATCCAGGCCATGATCTGTTCGTTGGTGCCGAGGTCGGGGGCCATCACATCGACTTGGGGCCCGATAAATGGAATCATCTCCTGCGTGTAACGGCGCGTCACACGCTCGATCTCGGTTATCGACAATTTGCCCGGATCACAGGCAACGCCGCCTTTGGCTCCCCCGTAGGGCAAACCCATCAGCGCGCATTTCCAGCTCATCCACATTGCCAGCGCAGCGATTTCTCCCAGAGTCACGTCCGGGTGAAAGCGCAAGCCGCCCTTGGTCGGGCCGAGGGTCAGATGATGTTGCACACGGTAGCCCGTGAACACTTGCGTCGAGCCGTCATCACGATGGATGGGCAGCGCAACGGTCAGCGAGCGTTTGGGATACTTTACCCGGCAACGCTGGGATTCTGGCATTTGCAAATGGTCGGCCACCAGGTCAAACTGCTGGCACGCCATCCGGAATGTTGGATGATCATAGATTTCCATGCGCCGAGGATATGGAAAAAGCCGGAAGTGTGAATAGTGAATTCTGAGGCTCTCAGTGCTTCGGCTTGACTCCGCGCAGATGCTCGTCAAACCAATCGGCGAAGCGGTCCATGTCCTTGCCCATGGCCGGCCAGCCATGCACCTTGCCTTCGCGGACGATGAGCTTGGCGGGCGACCGGACGGCTTCGCAACGTTTTACAAAGCTTTGGGATTGATAAATCGGCACCAGTTTGTCCGCATCGCCATGGATGATCAGAATGGGAGCCATATTCGAGTGGACGAAATAAATCGGTGAGATTTCCCGTCCCAGCTTTTGCCGCCCTTCGGCCGTGTCCGAGCGCGGGCCGAACGCGGGTTTGAAATCCTTGAGTGTACCGACCCCGACGGCATCCTCGCCCGGCTGGCCGTAGTTCAGGAAATCGGTTGGCGGGAAGAAGCAGGCCACACATTGGACCTCGCTGCTCTCGCGCTCGACGGAGTCTTTGGCGTCAGCGTCTCCCGGCGCTCCTCGGGTGGCCATGGTGAGGGAGAGATGGCCGCCGGCGCTGCCGCCGGTAAGCCCGAGCCGGTTGGGATCCACGCCATACTTCGCCGCGTTGTGCCGGATGAACCGCACCGCCCGATGGATGTCCGGCTCGATTTCGGTCACGACATACTTCGGCTGCGACCCGTGGACGACGGCGAACACCGTGTAGCCGCGCGTCAGCAACGGCCGAAAAACCTCGGGATTGATGGCCTCATGCGCGGAAAACCAGCCGCCGCTGATGAGCACAATGATACCCACCCCGTTGGCGTTCTGCGGCTGGAACACATCAAGCGTGAGGGCGGTGCCGAATTTCCGTCCGTAGATCACGTCCTCCGTTCGTCTGAAACCAACATTCGTTTGCGCCCAGGCCCCTGTGAACGCCAGCAAGAGCACGACAGTCAGCAGCAACTTCTTTCTCAATATACTCATCGCTTTCAACTCTCTTCGGTCATTCGTCATTCCACCTTCTTCCTTCGCCCGTCACACGCTAACCTTAAACAACAACACGTCCCCATCCCGCACCACATAATCTCGCCCTTCGATCCGGTAATGCCCTTTCTCGCGCGCGTGGCCCACCGATCCCTCTTTGACCAGGTGCTCCCAATTCACCGTCTCGGCTTTGATGAACCCGCGCTCGAAATCGGTGTGAATCGTCCCGGCAGCCCGCACCGCCGTTTCGCCCATGTGGAGAGTCCACGCTCGGACCTCCGTTTCGTTGAACGTGAAAAACGTCGTCAGGCCAAGGACGTGATAGGTGCTGTGGATCAATGCCTCCACGCCGGATTCCGCTCCGCCCAGCTCTTTCAAATACTCCTGCGCCTCCGCCGCCGACAGGTCCGCCAGGTCGCTCTCCAGTTGCGCGCAGACCACCACCGTCTCACAGGCATGATGCGTCCGCGCGTAGTCGCGGACCTTGATCACTTGCGGATGGTTGGCGGCGTCGGCCAACTCACCCTCTTTCACATTGGCGGCGAAAATGGTCGGTTTGTCGGTGAGCAGGAAGAAACCATGGACAATGGATTTCTCCTCCGGCGCCAACGCCAGTCCGAGCGTGTTGGCGGGCTTGCCGGTGTTCAAATGGGCTCCGATCTTCTCCAGCAAATGCGCCTCGAGCAGCGCGTGTTTATCCCCGCGTTTCACATCCCGCGAAATCTTTTCCAGCCGTTTCTTGACCGTTTCCATATCCGCCAGCACCAGTTCCGTTGTCACGATCTCGATGTCGCTCACCGGGTCGATGCTGCCGCTCACATGGACAATGTCCGGGTCTTCGAAGCAGCGCACCACATGGATCAGCGCGTCCACTTCCCGAATGTGACTGAGAAACTTATTCCCCAGCCCCTCCCCGTGCGAGGCCCCCTTCACCAATCCTGCGATATCCACAAACTCGAAGGCCGTCGGAATCATCGTGGTGACTTTGGCCACCTTGGCGACCTGAGCCAGCCGCGGGTCCGGCACACTCACGACGCCCAGATTGGGTTCGATGGTGCAAAACGGGTAGTTCTCCGCCGGGGCTTTGTGCGAGCGCGTCACGGCGTTGAAAAGCGTTGACTTCCCGACGTTCGGAAGCCCAATAATGCCTGCCTTTAACATCCGCCAGTTATACGCACAAACCGGAGCAAAGAACAACGAGAAAATCAGAAGATAATCATTCAATCATTCAACGTGAGTGCGCATCTCAGAAAACCAGTTGGCGGGCCAGAGGAATGGGCCGAGTAACTTGACCGACTTGGCTTGGAGGTAGTTCCAAAGGCGGCAGCCGTGTGAGGTTACTTGGAAGATTCTTTGGGCTTTCCATACTCGTAGCGCAGGTTTTCCAACCTGCCGTATCGCCGACTTTCAGTCGGCAGACCGTCCGACGGCTCCCCACCGTGTGCCTTCCATCCTTGGCCACTTTCGGTGCGTCAGAAGGTTTTCAAACTGCGATGCCAAAGATTGACTTGTTATTGCCGCTCTTCAGAAGGTGAACCCATCGGCATGGTATCTTTTTGTTACTCGAGTCAGGAAATCGCCGGGCACGTATGAAAAATCGGTGTGCTTCCGGGTGTATTCATGGTAACACTTTCCCCACATTATGGACTACGAAACGGTCATCGGCCTGGAAACGCACGTCCAGCTTAAGACGAAGTCGAAGATGTGGTGCGGCTGCGCCAACGAGTTCGGCGCGCCGCCGAACACTCGTGTTTGCCCGGTGTGCCTGGGTTTGCCCGGCGTTTTGCCCGTGGCCAATGAAGAGGCGCTGCGCTTAACGGCGCTGACAGGTTTGCTGCTCAACTGCGCGGTGGCACCCTATGCCAAATTCGACCGGAAGAATTATTTCTATCCGGACATGCCCAAGAATTACCAGATCACGCAGTATGACAAACCCTCGACGGTGGCGGGTTGGGTCGAGTTCGAGTTCGCCGGCGGCCTGGCCCGCGTGCGCATCACCCGGGCGCATCTCGAGGAAGATGTCGGCAAGAATTCTCATTTCGAGCGCACCAGCGGCGTGGATTTCAACCGCGCCGGCGTGCCGCTGATGGAGATTGTGTCCGAGCCGGACCTCACCAGTGCAGATATGGCTTATGAGTATCTCAACGCGCTCAAAGACATTCTGGTCTATGGCGGCGTGAGTGATTGCGACATGGAAAAGGGGATGGTGCGGTGCGATGTGAATGTGAGCCTGCGGCCCAAAGGGCAGTCGGAGTTGGGCGCGAAGATCGAAATCAAGAACATGAACAGCTTCAGCGGTGTCCGCAAGGCGCTGGAGTACGAGATTCCGCGCCAGACCGAGGTGCTGCGCAAAGGGGGCAAGCTGATCCAATCCACGCGCCGCTGGGATGATACGGCGGGGGTCACCGAAGAAATGCGCACCAAGGAGCACGCGCACGATTACCGATACTTCCCGGAGCCGGACTTGATGCCATTCCAGCCGACGGAGGCATGGCTGGCGGAGGTGCAGAAGCGGGTCGTGGAATTGCCGCTGGCCCGCAAGCAACGGTTCATGCGCGATTACCAGTTGCCGGCTTCCGATGCCCAAACGTTTGTCTGGGACATGCCGCTGGGGAATTATTTTGAAAGTATCGCGAAACAGGCGAAGAATCCCAAGGCGGCGGCGAATTGGGTGATCAACAATCTCCGGGCGAAGATAGCCGAGTCACAAGTTGCGCTTGCAGACCTGAAGTTCAAGCCGGCCGCCATTCTGGAGCTAATCGATCTCGTCGATAACGGCAAGATCAGCAGCCGAATCGCTCAGGACGTTTTTGTGGATATGTTCAACAGGGGCGAAGCCCCCGCTAAAATCGTCGAGAGAAGAGGACTGGCGCAGGTGAGTGACACGGGCGCAATCGAGAAATTCTGCGAGGAGGCGATCTCGGCGAATCCGGGGCCGACAGCCGACTTCAAGGCCGGCAAAGTCGCCGCCCTGAATTATCTGAAGGGCCAGGTGATGAAATTGAGCAAGGGCAAGGCGAACCCCGGGTTGGTCGGAGAAATCCTGGAACGAAAGCTCAAGGGTTAGCAGACGCTCCGCTCCCGCCAATCCTGTGCCCGCCCACACTTAATTCCCTTTCCTGCTTTCCTGCTTTTCATATCTTCCCCTGAGTATGTTCTCTCGAATTCAATCCGTCCACTTTGTTGGTATCTGCGGCACCGCCATGGCTTCGGCGGCCGCGGCGATGCAGGAAAAAGGCGTCAAGGTCACCGGCTCGGACCAAAACGTTTATCCGCCGATGTCCACCTTCCTCGAGGAACGAAACATCGAGGTGATCTCCGGCTACGCAGAGCAAAACCTGGTGCCCAAACCAGATCTTGTCGTCATCGGCAACGCCATTTCCCGAGGTAACCCCGAAGCCGAGTCCGTCCTCGACCACAAGCTGCCTTATTGCTCGCTGCCAGAGCTGCTGAAAGAATTCTTCATCCGCGGCAAACGCTCGTTGGTCGTCGCCGGCACGCATGGCAAGACGACGACGACGGCGCTGCTGACCTGGGTCTTCGAGCACAACGGCCTGAACCCGAGCTACCTCATCGGCGGCATCCCCAACAATCTCGGCCAGGGCGCCCGCTTCACCGACAGCGACTGGTTCATCATTGAAGGCGACGAATATGATACGGCGTTTTTCGACAAGCGAAGCAAGTTTGTTCATTACCTGCCCGAGGTCGCAATCATCAACAATCTCGAATTCGATCATGCCGACATTTTTGAAAGCATCGAACCCATTAAGACTTCCTTTAAACATTTCATCCGCCTGATCCCGCGCAACGGCATGTTGCTGGCCAACGGCGACGACCGGAACCTGGCCCCATTGCTCAACGTCACCCATTGCCCGGTGAAACGCTTCGGCTTGAGCGAAGGGAACTCCGTTCAGGCCTTCAACATCCGCTACGGGCCGACGGCGACCGAGTTCGAGATTCCGAGCTTCAAGTTTCACACCAACTTGTTGGGCGAAATGAACGTCCGCAATGCGCTGGCCGTGGTGGCGTGCGCCAAGCATTGCGGCCTGAAAAACCACCAGATTCAATCCGCATTCGATTCGTTCAAAGGCGTCAAACGCCGCATGGAACTGCGCGGTATCGCTGGCGGGGTGACGGTGCTGGACGATTTTGGGCATCATCCGACCGCCATTCGCGAGACGTTGCGCGCCTTGCGGATCAAATATCCAACGCAAAAAGTCTGGGCGATCTTCGAGCCGCGCACCAACACAACCCGGCGGAATGTGTTCCAAGCCGAGCTGGCGAGCGCGTTTGCCGATGCCGATGCGGTAGTCATCGCCCAAGTCGCGCGGCTGGAATTGCTGGCGCCCGAAGAGCGGCTGGATCCCGCGCTCCTGATTCAGAATTTGATAACCGCCGGCAAAGACGCCGCCTACCTGTCGGACGCGGACGCCATCGTGACGCACGTTGCGAATCGCGCGCAAGGGGGCGAAGTCGTGTGCGTCTTCAGCAACGGCGGGTTCGGAGGCATACACGGCAAGCTCCTTGAGCGACTCGGCCGCCGCTAAACCTCCCGTTTGTTTCTCCAATGCGCCGGTGATTACCATTGGCTTCCAGTTTTCCTCCTAGCCGGCGTGCTCACGCCTCACGCATCACAGACCACTTATCGCGGCCGCCTCGCGCCGTCGCCGACGGGCTACCTGCACCTCGGCCACGCGCGGACGTTCTGGATGGCGCAGCAGCGCGCGCAAGCCAGCGGCGGCATTCTCGTCTTGCGAAACGAAGACCTGGATGCCACGCGTTTTAAGCTGGAGTTTGTCGGCGCCATGCTCGAAGACCTGAAATGGTTTGGTCTGGAATGGCAGGAAGGACCGGATTGCGGAGGCCCCTTTGGGCCTTACAACCAGAGCGAGCGCCACGAGTTTTACCTGGCCACAATGCGAAGACTTCTGGCGGGCGGATTCATTTATCCCTGCACCTGCTCGCGGTCGGACGTGCTGCGGGCCCTGTCCGCTCCGCACCAGGGCGAGGACGAGCCGGTGTATCCAGGAACCTGCCGAGGCAAGTGCAATGCCAGCGTTGAGAATCGCGGCTTCGACGAAAGCATCTCGAATGGCTTGTCTCGTCCTCCGAACCCCGCGCACAACAAATCGAACTGGCGCTTCCGTGTGCCCGATGGCGAAACCATTTCGTTTACCGATGGCAATTTCGGACCGCAGCAGTTCGTCGCAGGCAAGGATTTTGGCGATTTCGTGGTCTGGCGGCACGATGGCGTCCCGGCCTACCAGCTCTACGTCATGGTGGACGACGCGGCGATGCAAATCACCGAGATTGTGCGCGGCGCGGATTTGCTCAAGTCCACAGCCCGGCAACTGTTGCTTTATCGCGCACTTGGCCTCCCGATTCCGCAATTCTATCACTGTCCATTGATGACCGACGAAAAGGGAGTGCGCCTGGCAAAACGCCATGATGCTCTGAGCCTGCGCCACCTGCGCGCCGCGGGAGCCATGCCGGCGGAGCTCCGAGCTAATTGGTGACTTTGTTACCCGGCAGTTGAAGCGCCGGTGATGTCATTCAGCAACGGCTCACGGCTGGCCAAGCAGCAGCTTTTTGCGGTCCTCGGGGAGATTCACCCTGGCGAGCCATGCTGCGGCGGTCGCGTGGTCGGTTTCCAGCCAGCGGCGGGCGATGGTCTCGATTTGGCTGAAGCGACTGCTTTCGTCGATGATGGTCTCGACCCACGGTGCCGCCAATTCGGGCGTCGGGCCGGTGACCTGGTTGATGTAAGCCGTAACGGCAGCTTCACGCGAGGGGCTGGGCGGCAGCGCTTGCAGCCATTGGCCTGCCGCGGTCGGGTCGGTTTCAGCCCAGGCGGGAATGAGTTGCTGGACGGATTGCTTGCGCGAGGGGCCTTCCGGAAAACTGGCCACCCACGCGGCCGCGGCGCCCGGTTCCTCCCGAGACCAGGCACCCACGACGGCTTCGGCCGCGCGGCTCTGGGCGTCACCAGCCGGCAAGGTGGCGACAAAGGCAGCGGCCTCCTTGGGCGCTGCTTGCCCCCAACTGCTGGCCACACCAGAAAGGGCGCGGTTGCGGGCTTCGCCATCGGGTAGTTGGCTGGCCCAGGCAGCGGCGGCTTTGGCGTCTGCTGCCGCCCAGCCGCTGGCGACGCTGCTAATCAAGTTGTTCTGCGGGTCGCCCCCGGGCAGGGACTGCGCATAGCTGGCCGCAGCTTGAGGGTCGCCCTCAACCCATTGCGCGTTGAGGTTGCTGAAGGCATTCTGTTTGGCTGGACCGTCGGGAAGCTTTTGTGCCCAGGCGACGGCGGCGGCCAGGTCTGCGCCCGCCCAACAGGACGCCACCCGGCTAATAAAATCGTTGCGCATGGGCCCTGGCGGCAGGGCGAGCGCGTAATCGGCGGCGGCCTGGGGATCGCTCTCGACCATGTGGGAGGAAAGGTTCAGTTGGGCTTCGCGTTTGGCCGGGCCGTCCGGCAGGGCGTTGGCCCAGTCGGAAGCTGCCTTCAGATCGACGGAAGCCCACCCATTAGCCACCAGGCTGATGGCCTGGTTCCTGGCCTGCCCCGGCGGGAGGCTGTCCGTGAAGCTGGCGGCCACCTGGGGGTCGCTCCAAGCCAGACCGGGAACGACGCTTTCCAGAATCTTCTTTCGCGCCTGGCCGTCCGGCAGGCTCCGCGCCCAGGCGAGGGCGGCTTCGGGATTCTGCTCGGCCATCTGGTTGCCGATTTTGCCCAACAACGCATCGCGCGTCTGGCCCGCAGGCAAGGTCTGCGCGAAAACCATCGCCCCTTTGGGGTCGGCTTGGGCCCATTGCCAGGCGACACTGTTGAGCGCGTTTTGCTTTACCGGGCCGTCAGGCAGTTGCTGCATCCAAGCGACCGCCCCTGGCAAATCGGTCCCGGCCCATTGCGCAGCGACACTGGCGATGGCGTTGTTGCAGGCCTGGCCGGCTGGGAGAGATAGCGCCGAGTCGGCGGCGGATTTGGGATCGGCGGCGGCCCATTCGGCGATGACGCTACCCAGCGTGTTGGCCTGGTCGCGGCCCGGCGGCAAGGACCTGGCCCAGGCGAGGGCACCTTGTGGGTCCTGTTCCGCCCATTGGGCTGCGATGATTTGGAAGGCTTGTTGACGCAACTGGCCCGAGGCGAGTTGCGCAGCTTTGGCGGCGGCGCCGGCGGGATCGCTTGCGGCCCATGCGCTGAAGATCTGGTGCGTCATGCCCCAGCGCTGGTCGCCCGGGGTGGAACTTTCCATCAAGGTACAGGCGGCCTGGGGATTCTTCTGTGCCAGCGCGTAGCTAACCGCGCTGATGGCTTGCCGGCGGAATTGGCCGGGCGGCAGTTTCTGCGCCCACGCGGCAGCGGCTTCCGCTTCCGTCTCGGCCCAGCTCCGCAGGACCGCGAGGATGGCCTGCTGCCGGTTCTGAAAACCGGGCAGCTTCTCGGCATAAACCATGGCCGCCGACACGTCGGTCTCCGCCCAATGTCCCAGCACCATGGTGCGCAACTGGGACCGGTAATTCGCGGAAGCCAGTTTGTCCACAAAAACCAGCAGTTGCGGAATGTCCGGCGGATTCACCGACTGCACGAGATCGTTGAGCGTCTTGTTGGCCCGGTTGCCGCCGCGGTGAACGGCCTTCAGGATAGCCGCTTCGATTTCGGCCAGTGAAATCGGGTCGCGCGCGCCAGCCATCTTGCCGGGGCTGCTGCTCGTCGGTCGGCCTTTGATGGCGGTCGAAGGGCCGGCTTGCGCGCCCGCAGCAGGCGCGATTTGCGCCGACGGCGAGTCTTTGCGCAACCCGAGCTTCCAGCCAATGGTCACCCCGGCGCCGAAGCTGGCCACGGCAAGGAGTGCAACCAGGAGGGCGTTGTTTCGTCTCATGCGCAGTCTCTCGAAAGCAAATCGATCACGCTGAATCTACAACTTTCCTTTCGGGCGCAAAGGAAAAAGCCCGCCGCGCGGAAGAATATAGTTGATTGACGCAAACAGCCCGCTGAAGCCCGAACTCCGTGCAACCGTTTGGCGTTCAATATTCAGTTTGCCGGCCCGATCCGCGATTCAGCTTTTTCGAGCCGGTTGGCAAATCGGGGGCCGTGCCTCAGTGCACCGAGCGGCCATACTCGGCAATCAGTCCCATGCAGCCACGCTGCTTGCCAGGCGTTGCATCTTGCCGCCGGGAGCGATGTGGGCGAACCAAACCTGATCGGCGATGGCGGCGACGAATTCGTTGCGCCGGGCGGCGAGTTCGGCGGTGACGCGGCGGTGAGCGGCGGGAAAGCAGGAAAGAAGGAGGAGACGACCTTGGGCCAGCGGTTCTTTCCAGTCCGCCGGAAGGCGGAAGTTGCTGATAGGAAATTGGTTTTGGGGCGCCCGCAGGTACTGGGCGCTGCGCGGGTGAGTGGGCCGCGGCACCCGAGCTGGCGCGCCTGGATATCGGTGTGGTGTTGGTCACCGAGTCTGCCGATGAACTCAGCGCTCGCTTGCTGCAGAACCCGTATGTCGCGCAGGTGCGTATTGATTTGCCGGACGCCGAGGAGCGGCTGCGCTTTCTTCAATCCGGTTGGGCCGAGGAGATGGCGCAGGGCAAGGCCTTTGCCGATTGGAGCGATTTCAACCCCCAGGAGCTCGCGGCGCGCACATCGGGACTGAACCTGCTGCGCATACGGCACTTCATGGCTGAGGCCATCCGTAATGGCATCCGCGTGACACAGGAGCATGTGACCGCCAGCAAGAAGCGGCTGATCGAGGAATATTGCCAGGGCCTGGTGCGCTTTAAAGATCCCAAACCCGGTGTGACTCTCGACCTCGTGGCCAGGCATACCGCCGCCAAGAAACGCCTGCGCGAGCTGGCCTGGCTGATTCGCAACGCCGAGACCGACGTGCTCGAACGCGGCGTCCTCGTTCCCGGGCGGGTGGGTGCCGGCAAGTCCTTCCTCATCGATTGCTTCGCCAGCGAGTGCGCGCTGCCGGTCATGGAAATGGGCGAGTTCCGTTCCAAATGGGTCGGGGACACCGTGTTGCTGCGGTGAGCGTGCGTAGCCGCAAAACTTCTTGGCGGGCGGCTTTTCCAGGGTGCTGGGACCAGACGCGGCAGCCCACGGGGAGTTTGGGCAGGTTTCTCAAGTGCTGTTGGCCGCTTCGATGGCCTGTCTGTAGTTCCACGGGAACTAGCAGGTCGGAGCCTTGGCCACTGCCTCGGC